>JACCDG012088536.1_pt1 | contig 86302 bp, 101 predicted proteins | sample 7442471 | NCBI WGS metagenome assembly JACCDG01 (sample SAMN15323444, study PRJNA562643) | freshwater metagenome | isolation source: river surface water | place: USA:Blue River Watershed | collected 2017-08-17 | reverse complement strand
GATTGCCATCGGGACGATTTTTAATCGTGGTCGCTTCAACACGGGCAAACGCCTTATCAACACAGGTGTCAGGCCTCTGACACTGCGCCGTACACGAATCTCCTCCCCCATCACAGACTTCCCAGTCTTGGTTGACTATTCCATCACCACAGTAAGGCCCGTACAAAGTACTAGAATCTATCGCCCCCTCTGCGTTTGTAAAATTAATAAGCTCATCGACTTCGATTCCAAGAGAATCAGGTGCCTCAAATATGGTGGCAATTTTTGTAACAACTGTATTAAAAAATTCTCCAAGTACAGATCCATCTTCTACTTCAGAATCTTCACTATCAATCTGTATAAAATCGCCATCAACTACTTCTTCGTCTATATTCAGATCTGTACTTTCAATTATCTCTGTCACTTCTTCTGTTGTAATTTCAACTACGCCACCCTCCTCAGTAACTTCAACTGTAGTTTCTGCCATAAGAATTCGTGGCATCGAGACATACAAAAGTGGCACAACAAGAGCACTAATAGCAGAAAATAAAACTACTTTTCGAACTCGTCCGCTAGCTCTGATTAGTTGAAGTATATACATGAAAACTCTTGTAATTTAGTACTTATAATGACCCTGAGAATAGTAGCTCTATATATTTATATATTCTATTGTATGAGTAATCGTCTGTTTTGTCAAAACGCTAAGGGTCTAAGGATTAATAGAAGAAATTATCCCTAATACAGTATTTACGCGTGTGAGCCGGCTACAAACCCAGTAGTCCAACAAAGCTGGAGCGATTGTCCTCCAGTTGGGCGATTAATATGCAGTAAATCTCCAGTAATATATAGGTTTTTGATGATTTTTGATCCCATCGTCTTTGTATCTATTTCTGAAAGTGGCACCCCGCCATCCGCGACAACTGCCCGATCGAACCCCATTAAGCCTTCGATTGTAAGAGGTAGGGCTTTGAGTACCCGTACCATCGCCTTTCGCATGGGGACGGTCACGGAGTGGACCTTTGTGGCAGGGTCAACCTCACTTTTTAGGAGCGAGCTAACTGCTTCACTCATGCCTTCTGGCACGATCTCCTTCATAATATTTTTTAAAACCTTATTTTTGTTGTTATCAAATACTCCAACAAGTTTTGCTTCCAGTGCACCGTGATTAGTATCAGGATAACAATCAATCTCTGCGGTCACTACCCCCGCTTGGAGCAAGTCCGCCACGAGTTTGGCAGAATTCAAAATAAGCGGACCCGAGAGACCGAAATGAGTAAAAAGTATTTTGCCTTTCTTACTGAATGAACGTTTACCTTCACAAAAAAATGTGATCTTCATAAATGAGAGCGAGACCCCCGCGAGTGTATGCACCCAAGGATCTCTAACTTGGAGTGGCACAATCGTCGGAGTTGGAGATTTGATTGTGTGGCCAAGTCGTTCGAGGAATTTGAATCCATCCCCAGTCGAGCCAGTCTCTGGATGTGAGACTCCGCCGGTGGCAAACACGAAATTCTCAGCCAGATACTCCCCGTCTTTTGTCACCACAGATTTTATTCGATTCTCTTCATGCGCCACTCGCAACACAGGAGAATTCGTGAGCACTTTAACACCTGCACTCTTCATATATTTCTCCAATGTCTTATACACATCGAGAGAGCGTTCGGTTTTCGGAAATGCTCGATTGCGCGCTTGTACTACCAGTGGTAATCCTCGGGATTCGAAAAAGGTAAAGGTATCTTTAACACTAAATTGTGAAAAAGGTGAGTAGAGAAACTGTTCAGACTTTCCGTACATTGGCAAAAGCTTATGCATATCGCGTTCATCATGGGTAATATTACATCGGCCTCCACCGGTAATCTTGAGCTTCTCGCCCATCGACTTGTTTTTCTCAATCACCAAGACGCGTCGTCCACGCTCCCCCGCAATGAGCCCCGCCATCATTCCAGATGCTCCGCCACCAACTACAATTACATCGTATATATGTGGCCCTGTTTTTTCTGAAGAATCTTTCATATTTCTCAGTCTAGCCTACTTCAGTGCTCTCTGCACTTACTTTCAGAAATATCACACTCGCAGTATACTTGTCCCTATGGAACCAAACGTCACACAAAAATTAGCTGAGCTTGAGGAGAAAATAAATAAAATTTACATTTCCGTTGAACGCATGAGGAAATACTTCATGTGGACACTTATTATCACTGTCGCACTTTTCGTACTTCCTCTTATTGGGCTGGTTTTCGCTATTCCTTATTTCTTAAGCAACTACCTAGGTCCAATACAAGGATTGTTGTAGATAAAATTTGAACGTGAAATTAGGTCAAATCATACCTCTTTGCTTCCGCCTCTCTCTCATGGTCTCATGGTCACTATATATTTGATCTTTAATATCTTCCCATGAAGATACTTCCATCTTTTTGATATGTGTTTTGGGAATACTTGCATCAACACGGGTAAGATCATACTCCTTCCAAGTACCATCCTTTGGATCGAGGACTGAGATCCAAGCATGGTCTACCGATTGCTCGCACTCGCCGTGAATAAACTTTATTTCATAACCTAGATGCCTGAGCATTTCCGCCGAGATATTTGCCATAACTCCGCAACCCATCATCCCTTTCCTGTAGGCCTCTTCGGCTGGGGTGAATCGAGATTCAATGATACTTTGAGGCTGTGTACTATTGGAGACCGTGTCAGCATGCTCGCGAATAAACTTTCCAATAGCAACTACCAAGTCATCAAGATTAGCATATTCACTCTTGAGCCGATCCGCTACTTCTTGTAGTGATTCCTCTTTTTTAAAATCAGGAGAATTTGTATTCATGGGAAAATGATAGTATGCACTTACTCTAATATTTTCATAATGTCAAAATTAGTAACTCACAATGTAGAGCACCAAGAGTGCGAGCCCTCCCCACCAACCTATATCAGAAATTATCAAACTAACAATAATTTTATTTTGGAGTGAAGTAGGTAAAAGTTCTGCCTGTCGTCCCTCGCGCTCTCGCGCTAATAAAAAAGGACTGACATAGAAAGACAAAAACAATCCGTTCAAAATCAAAATACCTGCAATAATCGCGTGATACAAAGGAATTCCGGAAAATGTTTCATTGCGATACAAAATAATTCCTCCGATGAGGGCCAAGAAAATACCGATCCAGATAAGAGGTTTAGTAACTTTGTGTGTGCGAGTTGTCGCTTCCGTCCAATACGCCGACTTTCTTCCCAGAAATCCATGAATATCAATTACCGTCACGGCACCGAGACCGATAATAAATCCAGCAATGAGGACAAAGAGTCCGATGAAATCTAAAGTAATCATTATCTATTTAAATACGTAATAGTTAACTGCAAGCACGTAGCAAATGTTCCCCAGAGTAAATATGGAATGTTGGCGTAGACGACCCAGCGCAATTCCGGTACATTGTGCCAAACCATATAAAGCGCCCAGACGAGCGTACCGAGGACGAGTAGTATATCGATGGATGCAAGTAGGTTATTTTTGAGCCCAAATTGTATCGGCGTAAATAAAAAATTAAAAAATAGGTTGAGCGCAAATGGTAGCGCCACGATCCATGGAATCTGTCCCTGATATACCCGATAAAAAACCGTTCCAAATGTAATCGCAATAATAATATAGAGTACACTCCACACCGGTCCAAAGAGCCAGCTTGGCGGCGCCCATGATGGCTTCTCCAGTTGTGAATACCAGTTGTATGTGTTCATAAAATTATCCTAATATTTTTAGTAATTTAGCTCTTCGCTTAAAAAACAAACTATTCAACGTCGAAATGTGCTTATTACAACGCGATTTTTACTCCCCCCCCCCCGTTCCTTCTTGTGTTTTCTTCGAAAACATCCGCGAAGCGAATTCGAACTTTTTTGTATGGAACGCTTCGCTTGCAAAAAACACGAATTCGGCTGGGGGACTTGGAGTCGAACCAAAATTAATAGCTTCAAAGGCTACTGTCCTACCATTAGACGATCCCCCAATACTACAAACAACTACTTAGATTACTTCATACTTTGCCATTAGATTTACCTGCCATTCAATTAGGGCAGGCCATCCCCCAATATCTATACGATACTAATACACCACACAGCTTATAGTTTTTTAGCCAAATTGACAATCATTGTGGAATAATTTCAGGCTGACTTAAAATTGTATCTTTTATAACATAAGAATGATTCTGGGGAATCAAATGTCCCGCACTTATTTGCTTAGTAGCTACTTCTGCACCAGTGAAATATGAACTGACGTACTCGACATTAGTGATTGATGAAACCAAGTCTCGTTTGCCTGAAATCACGGTCACCGGAAGAGCAATAGAACCAAATTCACTTTCGACTTCTCTAATTTCATCAGGAAGTGAATCAAGCTCACTTGAAGCTGTAACAAAGGCTGGATTGAGTAATTGATGAAAGAGCGGAATTTTGGAAAGTGTAATGCCGAACTCTTTCCAACCCTCACGCACCTCCCCTTCTGGTGAAATGTTTGGGGCAACAAGTATAAGCGACGCAACTTTGTCTGGACGAGCTCGAGCGATTTCTGTAGCAATTGCTGCACCATATCCATGACCCACAAGTGTTACTTTACCTGACGCAAGTGAAAGCATCGGTGCAAATGCTTCTACTTGTTTTTTAAGAGATAGAGTCATAGGGCCTTCTGTGGTGCCATATCCTGGACGATCGACTGCAACCAAATACTTTTGGTCAGCGAGCTCTTTATCGGCCAAAAGTTGAAGAAATGTACTCCAATCCCCAGGTGCGTCATGAATAAAAAGCACCATGGGACGCGATTTCTCACCTACCGAAGCAAAATGAATCCGATTCTTGCCTTGATTGTATGTACTGACTGTATAACCCACTCCACTTTTCGTAAACGCCTCTTCAATAGCTATGTCAGTTTGACCAAAATCAGAAAATCGTGAGAGTGCAAATACTACCAAGTAGCCAAAAAGTACTATGAGTATAATTTTGATAACCCAGCGAACGCATGTAATGAGTGTGTATCGTTTCATTGAAAGCATTACGGAGTAAAAAAATTATTTCTCCTTGCCCAAAATTTTAATAAGTGCAAGCTCGAGTGGCAGACTCGCAATAAACGCATAGCGAATTCCTTGATACGCATCAAGAAGAATCTCGAGTGACGACGTCGTAATAGTCGCAGGCTTCTTGATTGCAATATCGTAGAGTATTTGGAAATCCCTTTCTGAAATTCTCTCTTTGATATCACTTTTCATTCCCGGCGCATAGCGAAGCATAAGTGCGTAGCGGAATTTTTGCAAGATTAATTTCATATACATTTTCATATCAATATTCTGTTCAACTGCTGTCCTCACGCGGGTAAGCGCTTTCTCAAGTTCTCCTTCGGAAATGGCAACAATCACACCATTGACCAAATCAGATGATGGTGCGCCAGTGATGAGCTCAACTTCTTCTTCATCAATACTTTTATTTTTTGAAAAACTCAAGACTTTCTGCAGTATGCCCTGCGTATCACGAAATGAGCCATCTCCAAGTGTCGCGATAAGTTCGAGTGAACCATCGGCCAGTGTATAGCCTTCACGCTCAGCAATGTTGCGGACGACTTCTTTAAGAATTGCCTCATTTGGTTTTTTGAAGACAAAACTTTGGCAGCGCGAAATAATTGTCTCAGGCACTTTTTCAAGTTCTGTCGTCGCAAGAATAAAAATCGCGTGTATTGGTGGTTCTTCAAGTGTTTTGAGTAGTGCATTGAATGCTTCTTTAGTCAGCATGTGCACCTCATCAATAATGTAGACTTTGTATTTGGAATCAAACGGTACTGTGCGAACATTTTCACGAAGCTCTCGCACATCATCAATACCACGATTTGAAGCTGCATCAATTTCGTATAAATCTGATGGACTCGTTCCGACTTCTTTGGCAAGTATCCGCGCCACAGACGTCTTACCTGTACCGCGTGAGCCGGAGAATAAGTAGGCGTGAGAGACCTTGCCATTGTGAGCAGAACTCTCGAGGACTTTTACAATGTGGTCTTGGCCAATCACATCCTTGAAACTATCTGGACGATATTTACGGTAGAGTGCAAGACCTCCTTCAGTATTTTCTTTTGCCCCTTTTGACATGAGATGAGTATACTCGCAGGTGCACATTTTCGCAAAAGAAAAATCCCAAGTTCCCTCGGGATAATGTTACCAAAAAACTTTTACCTTCAGTCCAACAGTGTCAGTGGGTTTGATTCGAGTACTCTCCTCGTCATATAGAATTTCAGTGAAAAGTCCAAGCTTCGCTACAAGCTGGGTAAGTGAGCTGGCAAAATGGAGTTGGGTTGTAAGGCACGAACCTACATAGGTCTCAGTGGCAAATACGTAACTTGAGTCCCCTGCCTCTGCAGCACTTCTAAGAATCTTATTAATGCCACGATCATGGCGATCCCAAAATTCCTTGAAGAAACAGAGTTGTTGATTACTTAATTCTTGATACTTTTTTCGATAGCGCCTTTTCAAAACGATTTGTGGTTTTGACAAAATAGCACCTCCTTGCGCTTTCGCTAGCTTGCGAAGTTCATTCCCGAACCTCGGAGTTAATATTTTATTTTCCAATGGAGAACGTTTTTCTAAGACACCAGTATAGCACAGGAATATCTTACATCAAATAATCACGAATGGTTACCTCAACTTGATTTGGATTATTAGTTTCCATTAATTTCATTCGTAATTCTTTGGCACCAGAGAATCCATTCACGTATGCTTTGAAGTGTTTTTTCATAACCGCGAAACTTTTGATATCACCCAATAATTCTTCAAAGAGTTTTGAGTGCTCAACCAGTGTCTCTAATCGCTCTCGCACAGACACACTCGACCGGCTGAATCGTCGATCACCAAGAATTTTCTTCTCCCACGCTCGAGGCAAAAATTTCCCAATCAAAGGAATATTCCAGAGCCCTTTCCGAATAACTTTCCGCTTTGTATCAAACATCCAAGGATTCCCGAGTGCCGCACGGCCTATCATAATGCCATCACAGTGTGTTTGTATTTGTTTCTTTAATCCATCGTCCATACTTCCCACATCACCGTTGCCGATAATTTTAGTCTTTATCCCCATGCGATCACGAATCTCTACAACTTCTTTTATGTGTTCCCAACGTGCTGGAACTTTTGACATTTCTTTGCGAGTTCGACAATGAACCGTAAGCGCCGCAATATCTGCAGCAAGTAGTGTCGGAATCCAAGTCTCAATTTCATTATGAGAATACCCAATACGCGTTTTGACTGAAACCGGAATTTCTTTACCAGCATCGGCAATTCCATCTTTGGCAGCTTGAATTATTTGAAGTGCAATCTCTGGAGTCTTAATCATAGATGCACCGGCACCTTGCTTCTCAATCGCACGATCTGGACAACCCATATTAATATCGACACCATCGAAGCCAAGCTCTGCCGCAAGCTTAGCTGCGCCACGCATTGTTTCCACATTTGAACCGAAGAGTTGTGCCACGATTGGCCGCTCGCCTTCAGTGAATAGAAAATCTCGTAAAAGTACCTCACGGCCTCCACTCATGAGTCCGTCAGCTGAGACAAATTCCGTCCAGAGTACATCAGGCTTCCCCACCCCTGTCACAATACGCCTAAAGGCCGCATCGGTGACATCTGCCATCGGCGCCAGGACAAAAAATGGTGTATGTAATTTTTCCCAAAATCCAAGATTCATAGACTTATTGATATCACACTATCCGCTATCCCCTCATTTCTATTCACTAAACTTGTAATACACCTTATTGGGAAATCGTAGATCAAAATAAAGTAAATTTGCTTTCTTATCAGTATATTCAGATTGAAATCCAGGATTTGCGAGAGCAGCTTTGAGGTTTTTGATAAGCGTTTTTGGGTCATCATCAAACCGTGCAATAACTTTTGTTCGTACACTCTGTGTATCACTTACAGGTCTTAAATAAAGTTCAAACATAGTTTCGGATGTAACATTGGCAAACTCTACTTGTAGACCAAGTACATCGAGTGTGCTTCTGAGAGTAAGAAGTGTCATAAGATCTTCGGCATTGAGAAACGTCGAACCAATTGGATCAAGCAAAGCGTCCATTGATCCGCCATAGAAAGTAAAGTACACGCCAGGTGAGAAATAAGGGGCCTCAGAAAATAAGTAGCCTTTGTTGTCAGCATAATAACAAGTACTTCCGAGCTCAAGTGAATCTGAAAGCGCTCCCCCACACCACAGATACTTCCCTTCTCGTTCTTGTATATTTATTTCTAATACATGGCCACGAATTTTAATATCTAATTCTTCGATTCGAGGATAAGCAAGCATAAGGTCGTTCTTTATTCTCAGAGTTGGGACGAAAAATGTATTACGTTTAGGAATCACAAATGCATAGTTCTCATCCAACACCGTTTGGGCTTTTGCCTCGAGTAAATCACTATCGATAAGCTCATTACCTTTCACCTCTATGCTTTGAATGAGAAGAAACGGTAATCGTGTTGCCATACCGAGTCCCACAATAAGTAGGAATGTGAGAAAAACAATACCAACAATTCGCCGTCGTATCCGGCGTTTCTTTTTATCTTTGATATGAGTCGGAATAAGACTCTGTCGATTTCCCATCACGTAAATATTAGAAACTGCGCGACGTAAAATTATAAGTAATTACTTCTATTGTTTTGAAATGCGATTTTTCCCAAAGTACGGAATGAGCACGTCTGGAATCCGTATCGAGCCGTCTTCTTCCTGATAATTCTCAATAAGTGAGACGAGAATACGAGGTGTTGGTACAGCAGTGCAATTAAGTGAGTGTACATAGCGAAGCTTGCCCTCATCGTCTTTGTAACGAATATTGAGACGTCGAGTTTGGAAATCATGGAAATATGATGCCGATGAAATCTCACGATATTTTTCTTCTTTCGGTACCCATAATTCAATATCATATTTTTTAACCTGACCAAGTCCAAGATCACCACCACAATTTACTACTGTGTGATATGGAATGTTGAGTGATTCAATAAATTCTTCAGCATTGCGATTAATTTCTTCGTGCAACTTAACAGACATCTCGTGTGATGCTTCGCAGAGTACGACTTGTTCGAGTTTATAAAATTCGTTCACGCGAATGAGACCCTTCACATCACGCGAATAACTCCCTGCTTCACGGCGATAGCACGGTGAGAAGCCAAGATATTTGATTGGAAATGTTTTTTTATCCAGTACTTCATCCATATGTAGACCCATCAATGGTACCTCAGCAGTGCCTGCAAGATATTCTCCATCTTGAGTCTTGTAGAGATCTTCCTCTGACTGCGGAATCATTGCAGTCCCAACAAATGTCTCTCTGCGATCAATAACTGGTGGCATCACAGGATTAAAACCGCGTGCTCGAAAAAAATCCATCGCATAGTTCCAAATGGCAAATGAAAGCATTGCGCCATCACCCAAGAGAAAGTAGCCACGAAACCCATGCACCTTTGTGCCTCGTTCAAAATCCACCATACCGAGGGCAGTCATGATTTGGATATGGTCTTTGGCTGGAAATGGAAAATGGGTTTTCTCGCCGTATACGCGAACTTCAGCGTTCTCTGCATCACTCTCACCTTCTGGCACGGTCATATCAGGAATATTTGGCACGCGGAGCATGAGCGCTTGCCACTTAGTCATAATTTCTTTGAGCTCTTCTTCTTTCTTTTGAAATTCGGCTTTGACAATTTGCATCTCACCAATTCTCTGTGCTCGCTCGCCACTTTCCATCGCGGGACTTGAGAGTTCCATACTGGCCCGATTTTGTTCTGCTCTGAGCGCTTCAGTTTCTTGAAGAATCTTCAGGCGTGTGTTGTCGAGTGCAATCAGGTCATCAACGTTGAACTCGACGTGCTTTTTGCGAGCCGCTTCAGTAATGAGATCTTTGTTTTCTCGGATGAATTTAATGTCAAGCATGAACTAGTAAATAGTCATTAGTAAATAGTTAATAGAAACATAGTAGCAGAGATACAGATGTTCGTAAAATGACTCTTGCCTTACATAAGCTCCATTCTTTCACACGGCTCATATGTGCGATACAATATGTATGTATGGAATATGTGCTTAGAAAATTAGCACCATCCGATTTTCCTCCGTCACTTCTCGAAATCCCCGAGCCACCAAAACAGCTCTATGTAGTTGGCGAACTTCCGCCACCAGATGAATACATCTACCTCACTGTCGTAGGTTCACGTAAATATTCTACTTATGGCAAAGATGTCTGTGAGAAATTAATTGCTGGACTTGCGGGTTACAAAGTCGTCATCGTCTCAGGCCTCGCCCTTGGTATGGACGCTATTGCGCATGAAGCTGCACTTAAAGCTGGACTCATAACTATCGGTATGCCAGGCTCGGGACTTGATCCTTCTGTCGTTGCCCCACGCACGAACTTCTTGCTCTCAGGCAGAATTCTCCAAGCTGGTGGTGCACTGGTCTCTGAATATGAACCAAAATTCCGCGCGACAATTTGGAGTTTCCCAAGACGCAATCGAGTTATGGTTGGCCTCTCGCGTGCGGTGCTTATTATTGAAGCAACCGAAAAATCTGGCACACTTATTACTGCTCGGCTTGGCACAGAATATAATCGTGATGTACTCGCAGTACCCGGCTCAATTTTCTCTGAAAGTTCAAAAGGTACCAACGCACTCCTTCGCCAAGGTGCCACACCGATTACTTCAGTTGGAGATTTACGTGATGCACTTGGTCTTGCAATCGAAGCAACGGGTCATGTTGAGCCTAGTCTTCTCTCAACCGATCCAGCTGAACTTGAAATTCTTGAGCTCCTCATGGTCCCGGCGAGTCGTGAAGAAATTCTCGAAGTTACTGGCCAATCAATTACTGAGCTCAACACCATGCTCTCGATTCTTGAAATTAAGGGACTCATTAAAGAAGAGTTCGGTAAAATTAGGAGAGTTTAGAGAAGTTTACAAATTAAGAATAATGTTATATAATACTTGAAGAAAAATACTACCAATGAACCTTAATGGTGATCCAGACAGAATATTGTTTATATATTGTATATATAAGAAAAATGAAGAAATACAGAGAATTTTTGGAAGATTAGAGCTTCCAAATGATTATGTTTGCGGACAATTCGATTTTGATGATTTCTCACAAAAACTTATTTTTATTGAAGCGGCAGAATTAAGTAGAGAGGGTGAATTCGTCAAATATACAAATAATCTGTGTGTTGATCCTGAAAATGGATGCGATATTCGGTGTTTGCTTTTATTAGAAAACATATTGATCTCGACCCTCGATTCAGGCTCAATTCCGCACCAAGTGAAAAATGTTAATGCCCTAATGAACAGGATACCATTATAGTATCCTGTTTTTATTTGCCTAAGTTATAAGAATGTTGTAATCTCTCATAAGAAAAAATACATTTATGAGAGAGCTCCTAATAATAATTTTGATTTTATTTGCCAGATGGAAAATCCTTAAAACACAAGAAAAGGTCAACTCAATAATACAAGAAATTAATAAAAAGATCAGAGAGTATGAAAGATACTCTGATGAAATTTTTAATAACTCCTGGGAGAAAAGTGAAAAGCCAACTGATTGGCAAATCCATAATATTGAAAACATATGTATATGTGGAGTTGAATTAATTAGGCTCTACAAAGAAATCCAAAGTTTTCATCCTCTCTTGCGAGGAGAGGTTGATAAGAACAGTGTTATTCAATTGAAAGATGAATTGTCGGACTTGAAGAAATTTCTTAAAAATAATACGACAATCGAATCAGTTACCAAAGCTGTTGCCTAATCGGGCAACTTTTTTATTTTTATATCATAAAATTTGCCAAAAAAAATCATACATGTTACTAATGAGCCACATGAAGCTCTTAATTGTTGAATCACCTTCGAAGGCCAAGACAATTGAAAAGTATTTGGATAACGCCTCCACCAAGTCGGCGGACAGGTACACCGTCCGTGCGTCTGTTGGGCATGTTCGTGATTTGCCGAAATCGAACAAGAAAGCTATCGATATTCCGGCAGGCTTCGTTCCCTTTTATGAAATCTCTAAAGGTAAAGAAAAGGTTGTGCATGAATTACAAGGCCTCGCTGAAGATGCCAAGGAAATTGTGCTCGCAACTGACCCGGACCGTGAAGGAGAAGCCATCTCTTGGCATCTCTATACACTCCTTCGCGAAGACAAGAAAGTCAAAGCTCCTATCAAGCGCGTGACTTTCCATGAAATTACCAAGGAAGCAGTCACAGAGGCACTCAAGAGTCCTCGCGATATTGATGAGTCTCTCGTCAAAGCACAGGAAGCACGCCGCGTACTCGACCGCCTCGTCGGCTATGATCTCTCGGGGCTCATTTGGAAGAAAGTCCGCTATGGACTCTCGGCTGGCCGCGTTCAATCACCGGCACTTCGTATTATTATGGAGCGCGAGCGAGAAATCCGCGCATTTATTCCAGAGAAGTATTGGACACTTGCTGGACTCTTCGAAACACCTAAGAAAGATTCTCTTCTACTTAGTTGTGTCGATGAACCACGAGATGAAAAAGTAGTTGAAGAGATTCTAAAAGTAGGCAGGGGTGCGAAGTGGCATGTGGTAGATGTGAAAGAAAGCGAGCAAAAGCGTACACCGCGAGCACCATTTACAACCAGCATGATTCAACAGACTGCTAGTACCCGTCTTGGCTTCTCTCCAAGTCGCACGATGCAAGTCGCCCAGAAACTTTACGAAGCGGGACACATTACCTATATGCGTACCGATAGTACTAATCTCTCCAAACAAGCTCAGGCACAAATCTGCGCAATTGTAGAAAATGAATTCGGCAAAGAGTATGTTGAAGCACGTGACTATAAGACGAAATCAAAAAATGCTCAAGAAGCCCATGAAGCCATTCGTCCAACGCATCCAGAAGTAAGAAGTGTCGGCGCAAATGATGAACAAAAAAAGCTCTACCAACTTATTTGGGAACGTGCAATCTCAAGCCAGATGACTGATGCAAAGTTACTTAAGACAAAAATTGTCGCAAATATTTCCGACAGTTCATTTGCAATGCCTGACTTCACTGCCAATGGCTCTCGCGTCCTTTTCCCAGGCTGGCTCGCTGCTGATATTGGCGCACGCGGTGAAGATGTCGAACTTCCACTAGTTAAAGCCGGTGACCCACTTACTCTCAAAGAACTTACGAGCGAAGAGAAAGCAACTGAACCGCCAAACCGCTACACTGAAGCCGGACTTGTGAAGGAACTTGAAGCCCGTGGCATCGGCCGACCAAGTACCTATGCCTCAATTATGAGTACGCTTGAAGCCCGTGGATATGTCACAAAAGAAGGCCGCACTTTATTCCCCACTGACACGGGCGATGTAGTCTCAACATTTCTTGAACATAACTTTACCGAATACATTAGTGACACCTTTACAGCGACGATGGAAGACGAGCTCGATGATATTGCCAACGGCACACGCGAATATGTAAAAACGCTCAAAGATTTTTATGGACCATTTTCTAAAGAGGTTAAAGCCAAAGACAAAATGGACAAGATCACCACACTTGGTGATGCGCCAGCAGAATTCCCGTGTCCACTCTGTGACGCACCGATGATTGTCAAACTTGGACGCTCTGGGAAATTCCTCTCATGCTCAAAATATCCAGACTGTATGGGCGCCCGTACAATCGATGGCAAAATCATGGAAGGACCAAAAGAGATCGGCGAGAAATGTCCCCTCTGTGGTGATAAGAAAGGTAAATCTGGAGGCGGAAAGCTCGTCATTCGTGAAGGTCGCTTCGGCAGTTTCATTTCTTGTTCCCGTTATCCGAAATGTAAGTTTATTCGCGAAGATGAAGAAGAGAAAAAGAAAAAAATGACTGGTGTAGTATGTCCGGTCTGCAAAAAGGGCGAGATGATGGAACGTCGTGGGCGATTTGGTATTTTCTACTCATGCTCAAACTATCCAGATTGCAAAAATGCGATTAAAGCTAAACCAACAGGTAGAATCTGCGATATGTGTGGAAGTCTCATGATGGAAGGCACCAAAACAATTCCAGAACGATGTAGCAACACTAAGTGTCCAAACCACAGACCCGACAAAATCACAAAGTCTGCTTAAGACTCATTAGTTTTTGACTTTTTGATTGCTAGTTTATACTTAGTAGATGGCAGTTGATATATTAATTATTGAGGATGATAATTTCCTCTCAGAACTCCTTACACGTAAACTCTCGGGTAGTGCATTCAATGTATTTTCAGCAAAAGATGGTAGTACCGGACTCCGTATGCTTGAGAAATCGCAACCCGCAATTGTTCTCCTAGATTTAATGCTGCCAATAAAAAATGGTTTCGATGTTTTGGAAGCAATGCATACTAATCCATTACTTAAGCATATCCCTGTCATTGTGTTTTCAAACATATCAGATAATACTTCAATTGAACGCGCGACCTCACTTGGTGCTCGTGCCTATCTTATCAAATCAAATTCTACACTCGATGAATTGATCCAAAAAATTAGTGAAGTAGTCAGCGGCCATAACGGCGCAAATACATTTTTCAAAAATCTCACGAGCTAATAAAGCATGTGGCGGAATTCCCTTCTGTATAGTCAGATGTACTAGTTGCTATTTGTTTCCAATTCCTATTTACTAGACTCATGGCAAGCCTCAAAGAGCTACTCGAGAAAACAAAACACCTCTCTGATAAAGACCGTGCTCTCATTCGGGATTCCTATGTATTTGCCGAAAAAGCACATGCAGGGCAGGTGCGCTATAGTGGCGAACCCTACTTCAACCACGTATTTGCAACTGCGATGAACCTCGCATCACTTGATATGAATGCGAATATTATTTCTGCTGGGCTTCTGCATGACACCATCGAAGACACCAAAGTCACCTCTGCTGAACTTGAAAGAAAATTTGGTAGAGACATACTTTTCCTTGTGACAGGTGTCACTAAGCTCGGCAAGCTCAAATACCGAGGGCTCGAGCGTGATGTCGAGAATCTACGCAAATTTTTTGTGGCTATTGCTGCTGATCCTCGTGTCATCGTGATTAAACTCTGTGATCGCCTCCATAACGTCCGTACACTTGAATTTGTTCGGCCTGACAAACAAAAACGAATTGCATTAGAGACTCTTGAAATATACGCTCCACTTGCACACAGACTTAACATGGGTAAGCTTCGTGGTCTACTCGAAGATGCTGCCTTCCCTTTTGCATACCCAAAAGAGTATGAACTCGTCAAACGACTACTGGCTGATAAAACTGGAATTGGTGAAAAATATCTCAATGAAGTTGAACGCGTCCTCAAACGCAAGCTCAAACAAGAAAACGTCAAAGTACTTCGTCTTGATGAACGCATCAAACATCTCTATAGTCTCTATCGCAAATTGAAGCGCTACGATATGGATATTGAAAAGGTCTACGATATCATTGCGCTCCGCGTTATTGTTTCAGATGTAGAAGAATGTTATCGAACACTCGGAATTATTCACGGTATTTGGCGACCACTTCCCGGTAGAATCAAAGACTACATCGCCACACCGAAGACCAATGGCTACCGGTCGCTCCACACCACAATCTTCACCGGCACTGGTGGTATTATCGAAATTCAAATCCGGACTATGGAAATGCATCAAGAAGCAGAGTTCGGTATTTCCGCACATTTTATATATAAAGAGAATCCAAAAAGTAAGAAAAATAATCTAAAAGACAAATATCTCTGGATTAATGAGCTTCGTGATGTCCAGAAACGCACTGGCAATATTGATGCATTCTATCAAAACCTCAAGATGGATTTCTTCAGAGATCGTGTATTTGTATTTACACCCAGAGGCGAAGTTATTGATTTGCCTGAGGACTCTAGCGCGCTCGATTTTGCCTATGCGGTCCACTCAGCCATTGGCAATCATGCAAGTAGTGCCAAAATCAACGGAAAACTCGAGCCTCTTAACACTAAACTCAAACTCTCCGATATTGTCGAAATTACAGTCAGAAAAGACGCCCACCCATCAGACAAGTGGCTTGAGTTTGCCAAAACGAGCATCGCCCGCAACCACATTCAGAAGTATCTCAGCAAACATACGCTCGCAGAAAAGTTTAAGTACGACGTATAGTAAATAAAAGACCTGTAAAAATACAGGTCTTTTATTTACCTCTTATCTAGAGGCTAAAGTTTTTTATGTTATACAAATCCTCATCATTAGATTTTTCTTCGCTTTCCTCTAAACTCATCTCAGGCTTCAAAAATTGCTCACCTTCCAACTGTTCCTCTGTCTGTGCTTCATCAACAATTGCTCGCAGTGTATCTTCAGTCTGCATGGCATAGTCATTGACCATTGCACCAACACCCCGAGGCTCTTGCTTCCCGAGGAGGGTATGGAGCTGATCGAGATCTTCTTCTGAGAGAAAATCAATTGTTATTTGACCACCGACTTCCCTTTTCTCAATATGAACACGTGTACCAAGTACGTTTGAGAGCTCGTGTTCGAGCGCTGCGATTTTCGGATCAGGAAGTTCGTCTTTACGTCGTGTACGCTCGACGGCAATTCGTCGGGCAATACGCTCAGCTTCACGGACACTAATTTTCTTAAAAACAATTTCTTTGAAAAGCACAATCTGCTCTTCAGGTCGATCAGCCAACATCAGAAGCGGACGGGTATGACCTTCTTGGATTTTACCCTGTGAGACCGCATCGAGAATGTCTTGCGGAAGTGAGAGGAGACGCATTGTGTTGGAGACATATTCACGACTCTTCCCCACTTTCTTGCCGATTTGGTTGTGGGTATATTTAAATTCTTCGACGAACCTGAGAAATGCTCGCGCACGCTCGACTGCATTGAGATCTTCGCGTTGGAGGTTCTCGATGATCGCAAGCTCAAGCTTCGTCAGACTATCATCACCTACACGAATAATCGCAGGCACTTGGCTGAGGTTTGCAATTTGAGATGCACGCAAACGTCGCTCACCAGCGATGAGTTCATACTCGGTCATGAGGCCATCTGGTGTCTCAACTTCTATGCGTGAGACGACAAGTGGCTGAAGAATTCCATACTGACGAATCGAGTCAGCCAGATCACGAAGACGCGCTTCATCAAATTCTCGACGAGGCTGATACGGGTTTGGACGAATCTTCGATGAGTCGATCCAGAAAATAGAGTTGGAATAGAGTTCGGACATGAGACTAGTATAGCGTATCTTTTATTGAGTATAAAGCTAGAAAAAACTGAATTTTCTGATAGAATGCGAGCATTGCCCGGGTGGCGGAATTGGTAGACGCAAAGGACTCAAAATCCTTCGATCGCAAGGTCATGAGAGTTCGATTCTCTCCCCGGGCACAAAATAAAATCGCCAACATCTGTTGGCGAAAAATTTAAGCTCTATATTATGACATGAGCATTCTTTTTTTATCCCGATATTTACTCAACCTTTCTCTAATAAAGTAAACCAATCTGCAGGTTAACTTAAAAACAATAATTTCTGCAAATACCATGATTGCAGTTGTACAGGCAGTGAGAAACAAAACCATACCGTGTTGAGTATGAACAACGCCTATTGAATCACTCAGCAAAAAGACGAAATTTAGTATGAAGAACACCGTAAATATTGCAATTAATTCCGGAAAAGTTTCGATCATACTTATCTTCCGATACACTTCTTTGGCTTTAATAACCACCAATACTATTGTTATTACTGAAAGAATGCCTATAACAAAACCATAGCACTTAATCAGATTCAGCTTTAATATCGAAATTCTAACATTAGAATTTGTTGGGATCACTAAATCAGATAGCATATAATACTTGCCTGAAACTGTAAGGTTTGTACCAATAATTTCTACCCTTACGTGACTAAGTGATACCCAGGAATTATCCAATATGAGCCTGACAGAGTCAGTCTGTCCGCAGAGAAATTCTACTGATTTTGAGGAGGCTGTTGCATCAACTATCTCAGTCGCAAAAGCGCTGGTTGAGCAAAGAAGCATTGTCAAAAAAGCCATTATTTTCATTTGCTTTATGTTTTCTGAGTTGAGAATAACATAACGAATTCAGTTTTGTCAATAGATCAATTACTAACCTCCTGATATTGTACATATGTGAAAAAACTAAAACTCATTGTCATCTGCGGCCCAACTGCCACAGGCAAAAGCAACCTCGCTGTGAAAATTGCCAAGAAAGTGAATGGTGAGATTATTTCTGCCGACTCAAGGCAAGTCTATCGTGGGCTTGATATTGGAAGTGGTAAAGTTAAGAAAAATGAAATGCAAGGTGTAAAACATTGGATGCTTGATATAGCAAATCCAAAAAGGCAGTTCTCTGTTGCGGAATTTCAAAAACAAGCGCAGCAAGCGATCGCAGATATTTTGAAACGTGGAAAGGTGCCCATCATAGTTGGCGGTACTGGTCTCTACGTCGATGCACTGGTCTATGGAACTCAATTCCCACAAGTTCCCCCAAATAAAAAATTACGATCACAACTTGAAAAGATGAGTGCAGATAAGCTTTTCAAAATGCTTATGAAGCTTGATCTTGCCAGAGCAGGGGCAATCGATAAACACAATCCCGTGCGTCTCATCCGAGCTATTGAAATTGCCAAAACACTTGGTAAGGTTCCTCAACTAACAAAGAAACCTCTTTATGATGTAACATGGATTGGGCTCACACTTCCCCCAGAGAAATTACATGCAAATATTCATAGACGCTTGGTCGCGCGCATGAAGCAGGGACTAGTTGCTGAGGTACGAGATCTCCATAGATATGGTTTGTCATGGAAGCGCCTCAATGAGCTCGGGCTTGAATACAGATTCGTCGCACTCTACCTCCAGAAGAAACTTACAAAAGCCGAAATGCTCGCTCAATTAGAGACGGCTATATATCAATACTCACGTCGCCAAATGACTTGGTTTAAAACAGACAAAAATATCCACTGGATTGACGCGTCCAACATGAAACAACTGGAATCAATTCTAAAATAAATTAATTATTCTTTTATCTTCACTCTTTCCACTTAATATGTTTCTCCTCACGAATTGCACAGGTGCGGTTCACGAAGTCTTCTCGTCCTGAACCTTTGCGATACATCGCGTAGTGTCCTGGATTTTTCTCGGCGTAATTTTGATGGTATTCCTCAGCTTTATAGAAAGGCATTCGAGGAAATATCTCAACCGTCACAGGCTTTTCATACACTCCACTTTCTGCGAGTTCTTTGAGTAAACTCTCTGCAATAACCCTCTCCCCGCCCGAACGACCGGGCTCGTCCGGTCGGGCGGGTTCTTCAGTATTGAAAAAAATAGCACTCTTGTAACTCTCCCCTTTATCTGCAAACTGCCCTGTCGTATCTGTCGGATCAATGTGATCGAGAAAAAACTGACAAAGTTTTTTGAAATTAGTTTTCTCAGTGTCATAGGTCACTTCGACTCCCTCTCGATGACCCGTGTTTCTGTGAGACACTTCTTCATACGTAGGATTCTCGGTACCGCCGCCTGTGTAACCAGAAACCACACTTGTGACACCCTCTGCATCACGAAAATCATGTTCGATGCACCAGAAGCAGCCACCGGCGAATACTGCTGTATTTTGATTCATGGATAGATTATACAACTAATCATTTACAATGATTCTAAAAAGCCTCCCGTCTAATGTATGTTCACTTTCTAAATTAGTAAATTCTTGTTTACTTAAATTATAGATTTCTTCATTAACATAACAACCAGATCCAATAGATCTATATCCGTATACATATTCACCACCAAGATTTTCGCAGGTTTTGCTGAATGGAATCGTTCTTATTAAGGTATACCCAAATGCAAGAAACACTATTGCTAAAAACACCTTAGCGAATACTGGAATTTTGTTGATATGGCCTGTTTTTTTCATACTATTCTGCGGGCGATGAGGGAATCGAACCCCCGACATCGGTTTTGGAGACCGAAGTTATACCATTTAACTAATCGCCCGATAAATCCTACTATATCAAAATAGCCCCTTTTGGGCTATTTACTTCGAATTAATTGTCCCTAGAACATTTTCATCTGATGAAATTGTTCTAGCCAGTTATTTTTGCTTCCTTATGCTTCGTCTGCTTTCGACATTTCTTACAGAATTTCATAAGATCGAGCTTTTCAGGGACTTTTTTCTTGTTGCGAGTGGTGTAGTAGTTGGCACTTTTACAAGTAGCGCATTTGAGTCGAACGAGGTGGTCTTGAGACATGAAATTAGTGGGTAGTTAGTAGTAAGTAGGTAGTAGAATAGTATCAAATCCTGAACTTTCCTACTATAGCAGAAATATGAAGAAAATCAACCTATGGTTCACTTGAAAAGAAAAATCTGGCGCTCGGCCAGATAGGTACTACTTAATAATATTTTTAAGGTCTCCGAGTAAGGAGACAATGCGTTGGGTTTTTCCGCTTATTGAATAGAGTCTGTTTTTTCCGGCTTTTTCACACTCAACGAATTTACAATTTTTAAGTTGCCTGAGACTCGCCGAGGCTACAGATTGCTCAATTTTTAAACGTCGGTAAATGGTAGTAACATTGGTATTTGGGTTACGAGCTAAAAACTCAAACACCTGGCGAGTATACTTATTGCTAAGCGTGCTCGCTGTAAGCCTTAAACAATTAACAACATCGGCTGAAATTGTTTTACTACCAAATAGTAAGTCCTCTTTTACCTTTCTCATAATTTCTTTGATTATCTATCAAAGACTATAGCATAAGAAAGACTTATGTCAATATAAATGAGGGAGTTAAAAGTCTACGCAGCAGCTCGCTCCTCTCTTTGATCCTCACCTAATTCGGCAGTTTTATTTTTATTTAATTCATCGAGGATGGCAGTAAATTTAGCCAAAAAATCATTATATTCTCCAGCGCTCATTTCAATACCCATTGCAAAATATTTTCCATCTTTTTCATGGAATTCTGCTTGTTGGTCTTGCAAAAGGCTAAGTGCTCGCTCAACTTTATTTTCAATCTTCTCATTTAATTCACCTGCAAATTTCATAATTGTATTAATAGGTAATAACTAGTAATTTAATTTTGTGCGTCGGGAAGGAGTTTCTCAGCTTACAGCCGCAGTACAGGTTTCCGATAATTTTCAATAGGATTTCAAATTATATCGGATAACCTTTTCGAATCCTTCGCGCTGGTGAAGCAGTTCACTAGCTCCGACGAAAATTTTGCCTGGGCAAAATTCTGGTGCGTCGGGAAGGATTCGAACCTTCGTAGCCCGGAGGCGACAGATTTACAGTCTGTTGTAATTGACCACTCTACCACCGACGCATATTTAAATTTCATTTGCTGAACGACTCTACAATATCACAGTTTTTTGGCTCACGCCACTCTTGGCTATTTAATTTTTTCTCGTTACACTCAACCCATGCAAAATAATCTCAGTACTCATAACAATCCAGATGGAACTCATGGAAGCCCAATACTCCCTGATACAATTAAGAACTACCTTATTGATATCGACGGTACTATTTGTGAAGACATTCCAAACGAAGAACCGGAACGTATGGTAACAGCACAAGAATTTCCCAACGCAAGAGAGATAATCAACAAGTGGTACAACGAAGGACATATCATTACATTTTTTACATCCCGCACGGAATCTCATCGGACTGTAACTGAGACGTGGCTAAAGGAACATGGGTTTAAGTACCACGGTATCTTGTTTGGTAAACCTCGTGGCGGTAATTATCACTGGATTGATAACCACACAGTCCGTGCCACTCGATATATCGGAAATTTCACAGATTTTGTGGAAGTTGAAAAAAAGATTCTTATATTTGAAGAATAGGATTGGCTCTCATAGTTGAATGGATACAATATCTCCCTCCGAAGGAGGTGGTCCAGGTTCGATTCCTGGTGAGAGCACAAAGCTATGAAATAGTTTTGTGCTGAAAGCACATGAACTGCTTCATGTGTGCCCAGGAATCGAAAGACTTTTCTATACGAGCAAAGCGAGGCGGAAAAGTACCCGCGCATGGTAATCGAGATTCCTGGTGAGAGCATATTTTAATAGTTATATATCTAAAACAAAATCTCTGATTAGCCAGAGATCTTGTTTTAGATTAGAATCACTATTCTTCCTACGCTTTCATTTTCTCAGTCTCTACCGCAAGTATTTTCTTGAGTTTTGCTTTGGCTTTCTTTGTTTCAATTACTAGTTCCCCATTCTTAGCAGTTACTACCACCGTGTCACCTTTGGTTACATTTTTAGAAATTAAGTAACTGGCAACAGGATTGAGAATCTTGGTTTGTATAAGACGATTAATCGGACGTGCACCGAAATGCGGATCATAACCTTCTTTCGCGAGTGCATCAAGTGCGTCACTTGAGATTTCAAAGAGAATATCTTTAGTGAGCAATCGTTCGCGAACCACATTAATTCGAAGTTCTACAATATGGCGAACAGTCTCAGGTGAGAGGATATCGAAGACGACGACTTCATCCAGTCGATTAATAAATTCTGGACGGAAAAAATCTTTCAATGAGTCCATGACTTTATCTTTTGTTTGCTTATACTCATCTTCTTTTGTTAGAAGTGAGAAGCCCATTGATTCCATTTTGTCGATGTATTGTGAACCAATATTTGATGTCAGGATAATAATAGTATTCTTGAAATTAACTTTGCGCCCTTTTGAATCAGTCAAATGGCCTTCATCGAGCACTTGAAGGAGAAGATTGAACACTTCTGGGTGTCCTTTTTCAATTTCATCAAAGAGTACGACTGAGTATGGACGGTGACGCACTGCCTCCGTGAGCTGTCCAGCCTCGTCGTAACCAATGTAGCCTGGTGGAGAGCCAATTAATTTTGAAATTGAATGGCGTTCCATGTACTCAGACATGTCGACACGAATAAGTGCCCGGTCATCATTGAACATAAAATCTGCGAGTGTCTTAGTGAGCTCAGTTTTACCAACACCAGTTGGACCGAGGAAAAGGAACGAACCAATCGGACGATTAGGGTCAGAAATACCAGCACGTGAACGACGCACAACATTGGCAATACGTTCAATTGCTTCATTTTGACCGATAACACGCTTCTTAAGTTCTTCTTCGAGACGCGTGAGTTTCTGTCGCTCCTCTTCAAGCATCTTCGACAGTGGAATACCAGTCCAACGTGCCACTACTTCAGCAATGTCTTCAGCTGTAATTTCTTCTTTGAGAATCCGGCGTGACTTTTGTAATTTACGAAGGCGACCAACTTTTATTTCGAGCTCTTTTTCAAGCATCGGGATCTTGCCATAGCGAATTTCCGCGGCACGAGTAAGATCTGCACGCATTTGTGCAGCTTCAGTCTCAAGTCGGAGTGACTCCATTTCTTTTTTGATTGCCCGAATCTCTGTTACGACAGTTTTTTCATTTTTCCATTTGAGTTCAAGTTCTCGTGTCTTTTCACGGAGATTGGCAATTTCTTTCTCTATTGCCTTGATACGGTTTTTGGTTTCCTTTGCGCTTTCACCACCATCTTTAACTTCAGTATGAAGTGCTTCTTTTTCAATCTCAAGTCTCATGATCTTGCGGTCAGTCTCTTCAAGCTCTGTTGGTTTATTCTCAAGCACCATACGAAGTGCTGAAGCTGCTTCATCCACGAGATCAACTGCCTTATCAGGCAAGAATCTATTTGTGATATAGCGCGAAGAGAGCTGCACCGAAGCAATAATTGCATCATCTGTGATACGTACGCCATGGTAGAGCTCATAACGGCCCTTAAGCCCTCTCATAATAGCGACTGCATCCTCTGGCGAGGGTTCTTCAATATACACTGGCTGGAAGCGACGAGCGAGCGCAGGATCTTTCTCAATATACTTCTGGTATTCTTTGAGCGTGGTAGCACCAATTGCACGAAGTTCTCCACGTGCGAGTGCTGGTTTCAAAAGCGATGCTGCGTCAGGCGCACCTTCTGCCGCACCTGCTCCGACAATAGTATGAATTTCATCAATGAAGAGAATTACTTTACCTTCGGATTTTTCAATTTCCTTCATGATTGATTTGAGCCGCTCTTCAAACTCGCCACGATATTTTGTACCGGCAAGCAAGAGACCTAAATCAAGTGAGACGAGTTCCTTATCACGGAGTGACTCTGGTACATCGTTTTTGGCAATACGATTAGCGAGACCTTCCGCTACTGCAGTTTTACCAACACCTGCTTCACCGATGAGAATTGGATTATTCTTTGAACGACGAGTGAGAATCTGCATGATGCGAAGAATCTCTGCATCGCGGCCAATGACAGGGTCGAGCTTATCTTCCCGTGCGAGTTTCGTGAGATTGCGGGTAAATTTCGACAACACTCGATATTTCTTTGGACCAGCAGGTTCAGCTGATTGGGTCTTACGGAGTTCCTCGATTGTTTTGACAATTGCTTCGCGGCTAATTCGAAAGCGTGAAAGTACTTCTTTGGCTTCACTTCCCACATCAAAGAGCGCGACAAGAATATGCTCTGTTGAGGCAAGTTCTTCATGGAGTGATTGCGCAACTTTTATTGATTGATCAAGTACTTGCACAAGATCTGGTGTTAGAAAAATCTGATAGGAAGGTGAGAGATCAGAACGATTCTCAGGTGATTCAATGGATTCAAGAGCGCTGTCTGAGAGAAGCACCGTATCAACTTCTAATTTCTCAAGAATCGAGAGTACGAGTGATTCTTCCTGTAAAAGCAGCGCAACGAGAAGATGTGTGGCGCTGACATGATTTTGGCCACGTTCAATAGCAAGCTCATGGGCTCGCTTTATGGCTTCTTTTCCTTTGGTTGTAAAAAGTCTAAATTCTGGAGGCATAATAGTTTGGGTTATTGCCTGCCTGCCGATAGGCAGGGTGATAAGATGGCAGCCTATAGGGAAAGATTCTTAATCTTTCATAACGAAACCGAATCAATATCTGTGAGGTTTTCTATCCGCTCTCCCCTATTCGCTTACCCCTAAGTATAGCATCCCTGTCAAATTTTTAAAAAAATGAATTATGATGTGTCTTTTTGTAGAAATGAATCTTGAAGGTTCCTATATTTTTCAAATATATCGCTGAGTGCATTCAGAAATAATTCTACTTCTCGCTTATTAGTACTTTGTCCAAGTGTAATCCTAAGGGTTCCCCACACCCCTTCTTCAGTACCAAGGGCAAGAAGCACATAAGAGTCATCAGGACTTGCACTACTACAGGCACTCTTTGATGAGACCGCAAAGCCTCTCGCATCAAGCTCAAGCACAAGAAGTTCAGATTCAAATTCTGGAAACGAAACATTAATATTATTTGGCAGACGTTCTACTTCATCTCCATTTATTCTGCACATAGAGAATCTTGTTTTCAACTCATGTATACAGAAATCACGAAGATGACCGAGTCGTTCTGATTCTTGTGCCTGTAGTAACTGCACGTTTTTAAGTGCAGTGGCAAAACCAACAATAAGTGGAAGCGGTTCTGTACCTGGTCTCAAACCAAACTCCTGTGCCCCGCCGTGAATAATCGGCTCAAGTTTAACGCCGCTACGGACATAAAGCGCTCCGACACCTTTGGGGCCATATACTTTTGAACTATTAATAGTCATGAGATCCACACCAAGTCGTGCAACATTGATATCAAGATAGTTTACAGCCTGACATGCATCAGTGTGAAAGAGTGGAGCGAGAGAACTATTAATTTCGTTATTTCCAAATTTTTCAACTTTCCTCTTTTCACTTTTCTCTTTCCTATAGTGTCGAATCACTTTTGCGATTTCGCGGATAGGTTGAACGGTACCAATCTCATTATTGGCATACATGACTGAGACGAGCAGAGTTTCTTCGCGAAGCGCATCTCTGATTTTCTTTGGATCGACAATGCCGTTTGATTCGACAGGAACATATGTTATCTCCACATTTTCATTTCCAAGTGCATTACAAACTTCAAGCACAGATGCATGTTCAATATTAGTTGTCACAATATGTGTTTTTCTTTTTTTATCGTAATTTTTAACCACTCCCTGAATTGCCAAATTATTTCCCTCACTTCCACCGCTCGTGAAAATAATTTCACTATTTCGTGCCCCAAGTAACTGAGCAATATCCTCCCTCGCCTCTCTGAGACATCTCTTGGCCTCCACACCTTCACGATAGAGTGCACTGGGATTACCAAATAGCTCATAGGTATGAGCTATTTCTTGTGCTACTTCTCGCGCAAGTGGGGTTGCTGAAGCATAATCGAGATAGATGCGCCGATCTGGTTTGTGCTTAAAAAATATCATATCGCCTTGCAGATTATGGTTTTTTAGTTATACTTGTTTTCTATATGTCTGTCTACTCACTTATGCTCATAGCATTACTCCTTCTGGTGCTCACACTGGCAATATTCGTCGTACTTCTTCATCGTCGCATCGAGAAACTGGTGCGCGGTAAAAATGGCGCAAGCTTAGAAGAGAGCATCCATGAAATCAGTCAGGGTCTCAAATCGCTCGAGACTACTGCCCAGCTACATCACGAAAAGCTCGATTCCCTTCTGACTCGTTCAAAAATAAGTGTCCGCAATATTGCAGTCAAACGTTTCAATCCATTCGCTGATGCTGGTAGTAACCAAAGTTTTTCTGTCGCGCTTGTAGATGACCATGGTGACGGTGTAATTCTATCAAGTATCTACGCACGTGAACGTATGAGTGTCTATGCCAAGCCAGTTGAGAAAGGATCATCTTCATACGAACTAACTGAAGAAGAAGCTGAGGTTCTTGATCGCGCAAAGAATTAATACAAATCCTATTCTAATGAACACCGAACCAAAGAATTTAATAGTCCGTCCACCTGTAGTCGCCGTCATGGGACATATTGACCATGGTAAATCAACACTCCTCGATTACATTCGGAAAACAAACATTGTCGACAAAGAGTTCGGTGGTATTACACAATGTGTCTCAGCATACGAAGTACTCCATGATGACGAGGCTGGTGTAACGAGAAAAATCACTTTCCTGGACACACCGGGCCATGAAGCGTTTCAGAGTATGCGCGAACGTGGTGCCCAAGTTGCTGACGTCGCCATCCTTGTCGTCTCAGCAGAAGACGGGGTCAAAACTCAAACACTCGAGGCTTGGAAAGCAATCTCAGAATCAAAAGTACCTGTCATCGTGGCAATAAATAAAATTGATAAAGAGAATGCGAATGTTGAACGGACAAAAATGAATCTCGCTGAACACGAAATATACCTCGAAGGTTATGGTGGTGGCGTACCGTTCGTTGAAATTTCTGCCAAGGCTGGTACCGGTGTTGACCGCTTGCTTGAGCTTGTGCTTCTTATTGCTGATATTGCAGAACTCCGCGGTGATCCTACAGTACCTGCTTCCGGTGTGATCGTTGAATCACATCTTGATCCTAAGCGCGGTATCACTGCAACTCTTATTATCAAAAACGGCACCATCCGCAAAGGTGAATTTATTGTTGCTGGAGAAACTTCTGTGGGTACACGAATGCTAGAGGATTTTCGAGGCAAAAGTATTGAACATGCAGAATTCTCTTCCCCAATTCAAATCGTGGGCTTCAGCTCCATGCCACTGTCTGGAACAGAATTCCAAACTGTGAAAACAAAGAAGGATGCAGAGGCGCTTGTCGAAGAAAATAAAAGTAATAAGAAAAATCCAAAAAAATCTATTACAACGACAAGCGCATCCGCACAGGCATTTGAAATTCCTATAATTTTGAAAGCTGATTCAGGAGGAATGCTTGAGGTACTTGATCAAGAAATCGAGAAAGTTGGTAATGAACTCGTCCATTATCGTGTGATTGGTAAGAGTGTAGGAAATGTTTCAGAAAACGATATCAAGCTTGCTTCTGCAGGAAGCAAGAATACCATGATTGTTGGGTTCAATATTGGCGTTGATCCACGGGCGGCTGATGCAAATATTACTCTTAAGGTACCTACCAGTATGTTCAAGATCATCTATGAGCTTACTGACTTTATTAAGAAAGAAGCTGAAGCTCGCCGTCCTCGTATTATGACAGCAGTCATTGATGGGAAAGCAAAGGTACTCAAACTCTTCAGTGAGACCAAAGAACGCCGTGTTATCGGCGTACGAGTACTTGAAGGTAAGGTGCGAATCAAAGAGAAATTCAAAATCCTCCGCCGCGAAAATGAAGTCGGTGAAGGCATCATCGAAAATATTGAAAAGGGTAAAGCCAAAACCAGTGAAGTTATGGAGGGTGATGAATTTGGCGCTATGGTTGCTACCAGATCAGATATTGCCCCAGGCGATGTACTTGAGTTTATTTCTATGGTTGAACGTTAATCCATGAGTAGACGAACTGAAAAAATTGATACGATCTTGCGCGAACAATCAGCGATATTTTTCGAGAGAGAAAGTAATCGCCAAGCACTTATCACCATCACCAACTCAAAGCTCTCAAGTGACAATTCATACGCCACGCTCTTCGTGAGTGTACTTCCTGAAACGGAAGAAGAAAAAGCTCTCGAATTTCTCCGCCGTCAAGTGCGAGATCTTCGAGACTATCTACGTACTCATACGAAAATTTCTCGGATTCCCTTTATCACCATCGAACTCGACAAAGGCGAGAAAAATCGTCAAAGCCTAGATGATGTTTCACTCTAGATTGCGAGAATAAGTATTTCCAATTACTATAGACTAATCACACCAAAGTACGGCCTGGTGGCGAAGTGGAAACGCTGGGATCTGCAAAATCTCCATGCGCGGGTTCGATTCCCGCCCAGGCCTCATGAAAGAAGAAATGCTACAGTCTGAACTCGAAACAATCACCGAGCGACTTTCCTATCTCTACCAATCATACGCCAAACATGCGACTGATTCTGATATCGTGGCTCCACGGGAAGCCAATCCAGAATTCAAAAACTTCCTCGACTATGCCGTGCAAGTATATCAGGCCTATCATGGCAATAAAGAAATCGAAGAGTCTCTTATGAAAGCGCTCGCAACACCACCATTTGCTCCCAACAAAACCTGGGAGAAGGAATTCTACAAAACATTTTACGCTCATCTCTCCGCTCTGGAGAACCGAAAGAAAATAAACTAGTGCTTGAACAATAATTTATTTTCTATACACTAAGCACTGTCCTTATACGAGATAGACATGCCCTAGTGGCGGAACCGGCAGGTGGGTTGGTACACTAAGATATCGATGATTAAAAGAGTATTTAAATTTGCCCGGGTGGCGGAATTGGTATACGCGCTAGTCTTAGGAACTAGTGGAGCAATCCTTGGAGGTTCGAGTCCTCTCCCGGGCACAGTAGGAGACTCCGAAAAAACCTTGTTTTGCAAGGTTTTTTCATTTTGTATTAATGCAAAAAATCACGCGGAGGATCAGGAGACTTGAATCATTTCAATTTTGCGTTATAGTGCAAGACATGCGTGAGGATAGACACGACTAAAAAGGTTTTTGTGAGAAAAGAGAAAGAGTAATTGTAAAGCTTGGAGAATTTAGGTTTTATAAATTTAGTGAGAAAAGGCAGTGGGGGGACTTGATTAATTATTTAACCACCATTTAGTAGAGAGTTATCTCGAATCGAAAAATAATTAAATTAAATTTTGAAATTAAGACTATAAAAAGAGTATGTCAAAATTGAAAGGGGTAGATAGAATTAAATTGGAAAAATTTCTCGATATGGGTAGCGGCTATGTATGTGATTTTTCAGATAGAACTTTTGGAGATTTTGTTCTTGAAAGTACTGGGATTGATCTCTATACTGAAGATTACTCAACATCAGGGACCTCTAAGGCTAATAGACTACGTACATTTTGGAAAAAAGAACCAAACCATGTAACAGCCAAATTATTGAGAGATTTATTAGAATACTGGTTTACACAGAAGGTAGTAAACTCAAAAATTAAAGCTGAAGACAAAGCTCTTTATGAGTTATGTTTAAAAATAGTTAGGAACCTTCAAGATTCACTTATTGAAAACAGTGAGGCACTGCAACCAAATTCTGATGACGCAAATTTTGCAGATCTTGCAGTATCAATTAGGGAAAGTATAGACCGGGATAAGCCTGAACAAGCCTTGGATAGGCTTCATACCTTTGTAGTGAAGTACTTAAGAACCTTATGCGCTAAGCATGACGTTCAATATAGCGAGACCACCCCTTTACACAGCCTAATGGGGGGTTATATAAAATTTTTAGAGGAGAATACTATCATTAAATCAGAGATGTCTTTACGAATTTTAAAATCATCAATCTCAGTACTTGAGTCTTTCAATACAGTCAGGAACAGACAAAGTCTTGCCCATGATAATCCTGTACTTAATTATAATGAAAGCGTTTTGATTTTTAATAGTATTTCTAATGCAATTCGATTTCTTGAATCAATTGAAAATAAGGATACCCAGATCAAGAAACAGGAAGAGACCAAGTGGGAGGATATCTCTTTTCATGATAATTCAGATGAATTATCATTAGACGAAGCCAGAGATTTAGGATTAATATAAGCTTTAGTTCTTACTTGATAGACCAGGCAGTATTTGGTTGTAAATATCTTGAGGGTAAACTCCGTACAACTCACAAAGCTTAAATAGATTCTCCACATGCGGATAACTTAATCCCCTTTCCCACTTCGATATCCGGTCAACACTCGAGAACCCAAGCTTACAGGCTACATCCAGTAGCCTCATTCCTCTCTTCAGTCGATATTCACGTAGTTTGTTTGGTATACACATAGAGATAGTTTACGCGGTATCATTGAGCCTATTAAGGAGGGATAAGTTGTCAGAAGCATCAAGTTCCTTCTCGGGACCATATTGGTATTCCTTCATGATAGCAGCGAGCTTGAAGAGATCTCGTGCGACTGTGTTCCAGAATACCGTTCTATCTACTTTGACCTTTGGGGCAACCCGCTTTGTTATGACATAAGGCTTTTTGAGATTCCGGTTCGAAGTGCTAATCTTGAAGTGCACTGTACGACAGAAGAATTTTGTAAGTGTTGGGAAAGCAAATGCTGGGAGTATTTGCGGGAGGATTCGAAACCCGATTGAGATATTTTATTGGCCAACAAAATAAAATATCCAATTGGGGTACTGAATATGTAATATTCGAGTCCTCTCCCGGGCACAAAAAAATTTTACTTTTTACGCTTTTCGTTTTAATCTTAAGTCACTTGCCCGGGTGGTGTAACCTGCCTGCCGGCAGGCAGGTTGGTAGACAAGATGATATAAATTAAAAAAGAATATTTGAAAATTTGCCCGGGTGGTGTAATTGGTAGCCACGATCGACTTAAGATCGATTGCCGTACGGCGTGCGAGTTCGACTCTCGCCCCGGGCACATGTTTTATATCTATATACTTCTACTTATTATTCTTTTACTTGTTATCTTTATTGGTGGCATCGCATTTACTCTCACCGTTATCGGCTTTAGTAAAACAGAAGTGCCATTTCTACCAATTCCTAGAAAACTTCTTCCTCACATTGCTACGGCACTTAAGCTCAGTAGTACCTCAGTGCTCTATGATCTGGGCTGTGGCAATTCGATTGTACTTCGCTATCTACTCGGACATTCACCTACCACAAAAGCTATCGGTGTTGAGATTGCCCCACTTCCCTATCTGCTTGCCAAAATCTGGAACAAACTATCTCCACTGGCATATCTTGAACTTCGCCGTGGTGATTTTATGGAAACGAATCTTCATGATGCGACACATATCTTCCTCTATCTCTTCCCTTCTGCCATCGAGAATCTTCTCCCCAAACTCACACAAGAGCTCACTCCAGGCACTCAAGTTATCTCATGTGACTTTCCGTTCAATGAAAAAATACCAAAGGAAGTCATCGAAATTAGTGAAACCTACTTCCCACACAAACTCTACGTGTATGAGTTTTAAGCTAACTACTCTTACCCTACTGACATTTCTCATTAATTTTGCTAAGCTTCATGAATGTTTGTTCAATAGGACATTTGTTGTGAAAATAAAATAATATCCGCCCATAGCTCAGCTGGTAGAGCAGGCGCCTCTTAAGCGTAAGGTCGTTGGTTCGATTCCAACTGGGCGGACAAGGTTAGAAAAGTGAATTTCTTTACTTTTCTATTCACTTGTCCGAGCCACAGTGATGTTTTCTGTCTCAGAAAACCACGAGGCGGGGTCGCGAAAATTTGCAAACATGGGTGTGCAAATTATTTGTGATGACAACATTAAATTACGATTTCTCCCTTAAATTCCGTATAAGCGGAGTCTTTTGATTTTCCAGACCACTATGGAATCATGTCTGGAAAATCAAAAGACGTAGCCATTGACTTTTTGTTGTTTTTCTGTATAATTCTAATCAGAAAAATTTGAAAAATGAACCTACTACTGATAATTTTCTCATTAATTGCTATGGCCTTCTCGGCTTACTTAGGTGCTCAAAAGCTGACGATTAGATCAGCAAGATTGGGTAAATACTTTACTCCATTGCCTGAAAACGGCACATTTACAATCGTCTGGAAATTAGACGAAATTGAGGTAATCCTCTATAACCCAGCTCCTGAATGGGGCGTGTATATCGAGGGTGAAAAGCACATTGTATTAGCACCAGATACTATCGAAGTATTACGTAAAAGTAGAGATCCTGATCTAAGAGGAATCGGGGACGTAGTATATGAGCGCTTCGTCACAAGGAAAAAATTCGATTTTGGCATAGACCATTGGAGTTTCCTTCAAAGATTCTTCAGGGCCTTTGTAAACGTGTATTTCATGGGTTTTGAGGAATACAATGTTGAAACATTCCAAATCGAAGTGCAGAAGCACAGTGAACCAGTGGCTGATAAGGATACCGGCGCGAGCCAAATTGTCAGCACCCTATCACAAATGATCCCTTCCGTCCCTTCTTCACAAATCCCATTGGTCTTTGATCATCAACTAATTTCAAAAGGGAATCAATTGAAGGACTTAGGCTACGTGGTTGAAGAAGTAAAAGCAAAAGGAAAGGGACGAAATAGAAAACCTATTGCTAAGAAAAATGATGGGATGCCAGGAGCATTTAGTATATTTTATGCGCTAAATGTTACCCTCTTCACAATGTTCCCAAAAATTTTTGTTGCGCTTGCAAAAGACAGCAAAGTTGGGATAGCAGACAAAGTAGATTCCCACATAAACTCTGTACTACTTCAGTACTCGCAGGGTATGACGTATAAGGATATTGTGGAAGAGAGAAAAGAGATCAAAGAAAAACAGGTTGGTAATTTAAAAGATACTAACTCTGGTTTCTATCAGAATCTCTTCTCTATTAATGGCTTTAGCCCTAATAGAAAAGGTTTGCGTATGCTTCTTGAACTTGATTCTTTGAGAATCAACGGTGAAACCCTCTCTCAAAGTACCGGCTTGGGTATGTATAGGTATGATCTACCAGATTTCAACATTGAACAGAAGGAGATGCTGAAATTAATGCGGGTGGAGCAAGAGAATATAACTAAAAATAAAGCTGAGAAAACCAATATGGAGGGCAAGTATGGTGTGTTGAAAGCGGAAGAGAAAGTGGCAAAACAGGAGGCCGTAAATGCCTGGGAAAGAGGCCAAGCAGAAATTGGTTTAGATAAAGCCTACGCTGAAAACTTATCAGAGCTTGATCCAGAAGTCCTCACAGTTATGGAAACCAGAAATTTCCCAGAAACTTTACTTTCACTTGGTAAAAATGGTGGAAACCCTGGAGCAGTAATCGCAATTCCTTCAGATAGAAAACAGCCAACAACACCATCTGATTCTAATGACACTAAGGGTGACCAAAGAAAGTTTACGCAGAAAAATTGGAGGCAGAAGGATTGGAATAAACAGAAAAATCAAAAAAAATAAACCAACACCTAAAACTGACTGAAATGAAAAATTTAAAAGACGTGTTTGATTACTTTAACATCAAGTGGCCAAAAAGTAATCCCTCTAATCCTGCTCGTAATCCTGGTTCAAACAAAATACTTGTTTGGTTCCTACTGGCCTTCACGCTCATTGGCTTCGTAATAGCCTGGGCTACTGGGATTCTAACGGATGGAATTTCCGCAAGTACCTGGATCATGATTGGTTTAGCGGCAATTGGGCTTTGGATGGCATTTGGTGGCGGTACTGGAGTGAGTGCAGGAAGTGTAAGCCAGGTCGGCAAAAGCTGGCTGATGCCAATTGTGATTGCAATTGCAATATTAATGGTAACTGCTGAAGTATTCCCCGAGTGGTGGGAGAACGCTACATGGATAACAATCTTTTTGATTGCCGCCTTTATTGTTCTTCTCTTCATGATGAAGAAACACAGAAGCGAGGGACGGGTGTTTATTGGAATCGGTTTGGTACTACTTTTTTTGAAACCAGGCTGTGAAAGCTATGGTGGAAAAGACAGTGCCCAATCAGAGGTCAAAACAGCACAAATGAGTAGTCCAGTTAGGGAAATCGATACCATAGTCAAATTGACTGGCAATAAGGATTTTTATTTTCAAACAGGTCCTTACATGGATTACGACATAATAGCAGTAACTACAGGAAGAGGATTCTGGTGGAAAAAAGTAGCAGTTGTTTATTTTGAGATGCCTTCAGGAAAAATATTTAATGCAGATGAGGAAGGTGACGCAACTGCACTGCATCCTGACAATGGCTCTACAGAGGGAGTAATGTTTGGTCTATTTCGAGTTTGGGGTACTGGTTCTGTCCATATAAAAACTACATGGCAGGATCCTGATGCAAAAGCAAAAATTGCTTCGAATTAAAATTGTTCTTTCATTAAAAACGCGCGTTGCATAATTGCAACGCGTTTTTTCTTTTGTAAATTGTATATAAAAAAGTGAAAACCTGCTCCGATAAAAATCAGAACAGGTTTATCTTAACAATACAGAACAATTACTTAAACTTTGGGTCCCAGGAATCTATTACTTTATCAGTAATCCCATGGTGTGCATAGTAATCGGGATCCGTATGATAAGTAACATAAAACCCTATTGGTAACTGTCCGGGTGCCCAATCGTAACCATTGTCGTAATTGTGACAATACCTCTGCCAATCAAATTGGCCCCCAAAGCCGTACACGACACCATTCACTGTCCAGGCATCCCAGTCGGACGGCTTCGTTGTTGTATAGAATTCACCGGCCGGTGGGACAACTGATGGATAAGGGTTTGAACTTTGATCGGGTTGGCCCGGTTCTACATTGCATACATCACAGTTGCTCTTTGAGCAAGCTGATGTTAGGAATATAGGTGATAAAATTAGTAATAAAAAGAACATTTTCTTCATGGCAGTAGGTTTTTAGATTGTTTGATTTCTGTTAGTATTATAGCATATTTGATGCCATCTTGTCAAGTTTAATTAGCTATATAAAATAAGGTCAATTTATCAGTAACCTGGATTAGGGCTACAAATCAAAAGTCCCGCTAAGCGGGACTTTTGATTTTCTATTCTATATTTGTTTACTACGGAATCATTGCGGGATCGAGATGGAAGGTATTGGTGATGAGATTGATGATAGTGAAGGCTGCAAACATTATGAAGAGTCCGATAACTCCCCAGAGCATATGTGTCTGACCCTTTTTTCGTTCACTAGCATTATCACGATTTGCAATAAACTCAACTAAGCCTTTGATGAATACGAGAAGTGCGACGGCAAAGAGTAGATAGATGAGTGGATTTAAGATACTGATTGCAATACGAGCGACGAGGGCTTCCACGGTATCATTTAAGACTGTCTTCCCTTGTGCAAATGCAATTCCATTCATAGAGAATTATTCTACGTGTGGAATATCCTCTGTACTAATAGTTCCACTAGTGTTAATACCAAATGTTCTCTGGATAATACCAACAAGTCCCCAAATTGAGAGTATGACGAAGAAAATAAGCACTGCCCAGAGCATACGATTCTTGGCTTCTTTTTTAACATCATCTGATTTTGCTATAAGAAGCTGAATGAGGTTCCAGATGAAGTAAATAATTCCGAGTGTAATAAGCATCGGAATAATAGTGTTGAAGATCTTACTAACAACCGTGAGGATAGAAGTTGCGTCCTGTGCAAAGGCAAATACTGGAGCAACAAAGATACTGAGAGCAATGAGAGATTTTTTCATGCGATAAATTAAGTATGACTACTTGATTAATTAAAAATAATATAACTACAAATGACCTTTTGTTACTCTATAAGTATATCACGAATACTTACCACTTGCCGTCAAACTGTGGAATAGCCGAGACGCCAAAGGTGTTCCTAAGTACCCCAACTAGCCCCCAGACAGAGAGGATGACGAAGAGTGCGATGATACCCCAGAGCATGAAGAATGAGCCTTCCTTGCGGGCCTTGTCACTTGTAGCAGATGCGAGGTAGCGGAAAACACCATAGATAAAGAGAAAGAGCGCGATCACTACAAAGAGCGGAATGAGGAGGTCGCTGATGCGGCAGGTTGCAAAATTTACTATATCTATAAGATTTGGATTCTTGGGGAAACCATCCTGACAGCTATAGCCAGCTGGATCAGTTTTGAAAAATTCAGGACCGGTGAGATTAAGATCAAATGTTCCTGAAATAATGTGGACGAGACCCCAAACAGAGAGAATAACAAAGAATGCAATCACAGCCCACATGAGAAACTTTCGAGCTTCTTCCCTTCCCTTTGCATCTCCCGTTGCAAGCATCATCCGGATGGCGCCCCAAATAAATACTATGATGGAGAGAACAATGAGAAGTGGTATAAGTGAACTATTAACGAAGCATAGGAGGAATTTGATGATTGTAATAAAATCACCTTTTGGCGCTGCGGGACATGCATTACTATAACCTGCGCTTCCTCCAAACCAGCCGCTTGTCTCTGTCTCGTCACCGTTATACCAATCATTTGTATTAGCTTGGCCATAGGGATCAAGAGCGTATGGAGCAGGATCAGTATTTTGATTACTTAATGGAAGTAAGGGATCTAATGGATCAGGATTCGTAAGTGGTGCAGGTGCTCCAACTGGAAGTGGAGTCATATCAAAACTGCCACTTCCACCAAAAAATGGATTGGAAGCCGTACCCTCGTCTTGGGCGTGTACTACAATTCCACCAGTGAGTAGAGCTGTGACAACTAGCCCTCCAAATAAGACACTTCGTAAGATGTTTTTATGAAGTAGCTTCATGAATTTATAGTGGTGCCGCAAGTTCTTTGACCGTACCCGCTATTGCATGAGCAATGACCCAGGCACCGAGTATAACTGCCGCTCCCACGACGGTCCAGAGTAACCACGCATGTGCTTTCTTAACCTTGCCTGGATCGCCACCAGCAGTAACATACTGGAAACCAGCGTAAATTAAACACAGCACAATAAATGGTGTCACGATCATAACGACAATATCTATAATTTTCTCAATAAATGCCTCAATGCTATCGATGCCACTATTTTCGAGTGGGTTTTTGATTTGGACGGTAAAACCATATTCTGTGGTTGTTCCATCAGCTGTTGAGGTACCTCCAGTTGAACCTGTATGACCTCCTGTACTACCTGTGTGGTTCGCAAAAACTGGTTGAAAAGAACCACCAAAAATTAGCGAAATGATTAGTGTAAAGAAGCTAACACGCAAAAGAGAAATTAAATTCATAAATTATTGTGCATCAATTAATTTTAAACAATCCGTACAACCAAGCGCCGTGAGAATTGCATGAATACCAAGCCACGCAATAAGTACAATTATGACACCGATTATAAGATTAATAAACATCGCTTTGGCTTGCTTGCGCTTCCCAGGATTATCACCACTGGTCAGTATCAAAAAGCCTCCCCACGTGAAGACTATTCCTGCCCAGAAGACTACGACAGTATAAATAATGAAATCAATAACATTGTTGATAAGTGTTAGAAGATCATCCCAGGTACACTCATCATACTGTGCATTTCCACTTGCATCATAACCAGTTACCCCACCATTACAAGGGATGAGTTGGATCGCGTGAGTAATATGAGGTAAAAACATTATTGCCAAAGCAAAAAGAGTAATCCCTATCAGAGTTATTTTTCTATACATATGTGCATTTTGTTCTGATGTTGGCATGTTGTAAGTGTTTATTGAGCAAGGAGAGTCATTTTATTCACCGCATCAAAGACTGCTGATTGACTATCCACGACACCCGAGATAAGCGCATTGGCCATATCAGTAAAAATTGAATGTACTCCGACTTGATCCGGATTACGCCAAGCTTTGGCTTGGAGTGCACTGTCATAGTAGACCGAAAGAAAGACATCTGAGGGTCTCGTCGCATAGAGATCACGGCGCACAGGTGGGAGAAAAGTCGCAGTCGTTAACTTCTCAATCACACTTTTACTCGTAAGCTGGTACGCCGCTGAGATTGATGCGGCTTTGTTTGGAGCATTTTTTGGTATTGCAAAGGCAGACAGATGCGCGACCGTCATCCGTGTCGAAGTCACACCAGACTGAGGTACAAACGTCACATCGAAATTGAGGTTAGGGTTTTTGGCACGAATAAGCGGCAGTTCACTTGCAAATCCCATATACATTGCAAGATGCTCAGTTAGAAATGATGAGAGATCATCAGCTAATCCACGATTCCAGGTGTAATTCCGATTAGAAGGATTAGCAAAGCTCGTAAAGAAATCAAGTGCATAGCTTCCACCAGAGCGCGAAGTTGTCTCTCCCCGATCAGCAAGTGTTACCGTAAGCGCACCAGTCTCTTTGTCGAGCACCGTAATAGGATTACCACTTTGAAGTGCCAGTAGTGAATAAATATCATCACCATGAACAAGATTTTCAAATCGTCCCATACCAATAGCACTCTTAAAAAGAGTACCACTTTCGTCTTTGACAGTGAGTTTGGGCGTTAAGAGTCCAAATTCGGACCATGATAGAGGTGGAACTGCAATCGCCGCATCATTGAACGTATCACGATTGTAGTAGAGCACCATCGGGTCAATCATGAACGGGACACCAACAATTCCTGTTGGGCCTTCGTAGACGTATGCCGATTCCACAAAGGTACTCTCAAACGTTCGCTCAGGATAGCTCTCATAAGGAATGACGTAAATTTTATCTCGCAGTCCCCAGATGTCTGACTCTTCCATCAAAAACAAATCTGGTCCCTCACCTTCAGCGAATGCATCAACAAGTCTATCGTGAAATTCATCTCTTGGAATTTCAATATAAGAGAGACGTAGTTGTTTCTCACTATTGAGCGAATCAACTATCGGCTTCATGAGTGAGCTCTTCTGTACTCCCCAAATTACGATAGGCACATCAGTAGACGGTGTCGCAGTTTTATCTTTGCCAATTTTAATATAGCCCGCAAAAATGAGCGTGCCACCGATAATAAATACTACAAATACAATTATGAAAATAAGTTGAAATGTTGAAAGTTTGGCCATGAAAACAATCGGTAATGGAAAAAGTAATTACGTTAAGTATACCACAGTGCTCTTTTATACTGCGAGCGTAAATATGCGCCCATAGTGATGTGAGCCAGCTTCGAAATTGCGAGAAAGTGTAAATCCTTCATCAGTAAAAAGTTTCTCAACTGCCGTTGGAGAGATAATCATTTCTGGGCGTGGGCCAGTATTGTCGAAGGAGTCTGACCAATCAATCACGAGCGCTTCACCACCCGATTTGAGTATTCGTTTGGCTTCTCGCACAAGTACACGCTTATCATTAATTTGAAACAAAATATTTGCAAATATAGTTACATCAATAGATCTCTCTTTAAGCCCCGTGCCTTTGTGACTCTCAAGATCAAGCCAGAGCGTATCGATATTGGTAAGCTTCTTACTCGTGGCATCGTTATGAAGACGCCCGAGTAACTCCTTCTGAATATCAATAGCGTATATTCTTCCTTCACTTCCTACTTTTTCTGCGAGTAGAAGTGCGAGATGTCCGGCTCCGGCACCAAAATCAGCAACTCGTATACCTTCTCGTACATGGAGTCCTTTCACAACTTGTGCTGGATCAAGAAATGTCATGCGGACAGTATATCACGATAGTATTTTAGTCGACGAATATAAAATCGCCTTTCGGCGATTTTATATTTAAAAGCAGGTTATAGAAGCCACGCCGTCACCAGGGCGAAGTTTCATGATAGTGACTCCTTGTGTCTGGCGTCCTGATGAGGGTATTGAATCAAGTTGCGTGCGGATGACTTGTCCTTTCTTTGACATCGCAATAAGTTCAACTTCCTGAGTAATAATTTTTGCCACAATAAGATCTCCGGTTTTTGGAGTAATCTTAGCTGTTTTGATGCCAGAGCCACCACGTTTTTGAACTTTGTATTCTGTCAGTGCTGTTTTCTTGCCAAGTCCGTGTGCGCTCATCGTAAGAAGTGCTCCATCTTTTTGATCTTTCTTGATTATGTCCACACCAACAAGCTTGTCACTTTTACCCAGTTTCATAGCTCGAACACCACCTGCAGAGCGCCCCATCTCTCGAATATCAGATTCTTTAAACCTGATTGATTGACCTTTGGCAGTGACCAACGATATCTCATCCCCTTTCTCCACAAGAAGTGCTGATTTCAGACTGTCATTTTTGTCGAGTTTGATCGCAATGATGCCTGAGCGACGAACATCTTTGAAATTTTCATACGAAATTTTCTTTCCAGTTCCGTTTTCTGTCACCAGCATGAGATACTGATCGAGGCGAGCTTTTTTATCTTTGGAAATAGGCAAAATCGACATGACCTGTTCATCGGTACCAAGCGAGAGGAAATTCATAATTGATTTACCTTTAGTAGCACGTTTGCCTTCTGGAATATCAAACATGCGAATCTGGTATGCCTTACCTAAATTTGTGAAGAATAGTAGATCACTGTGTGTATTAGTATTGAGAAGTATGGTAACAAAATCTTCTTCTTTGGTTTCTAAATCAATTACCCCAATGCCACCACGCTTTTGAGCGCGATACTCTACCGGATCAGTTCGCTTCACATAGCCACCTGAAGTAAATACCAACACAGATTCCTTCTCAGGCACGAGATCTTCTTCGGAAATTTCTTTGATCCCACCACGAATGATTTTTGTACGGCGTTCATCACCATATTTCTCTTTCATAAGTTCAAGCTCTTTGGCAACCACGGCTGCAATCCTTTTCTCACTGCCGAGAATAGCTTTGAGTTCGATAATAATTGCTTCTTTTTCTTTGAGTTCATTCTCAACTTGCTTACGTTCAAGTCCAGCGAGCTTTTGGAGTTTCATTTCAAGGATGGCAGTTGCTTGAATCTCTGTAAATTTAAATTGTTTGATAAGGTTAAGTTTCGCTTCAGCCGTATCTTTTGATCCACGAATAGTTGAAATCACTTTATCAATATGATCGAGCGCTTTCTTGAGACCGGCGAGAATATGTGCCCGATCTTCAGCAAGCTTGAGTTCGAATTCTGTACGTCGACGTACGACAATCTTGCGATGTCCTAAGAAAATATCAAGGAGCGATTTGAGTGAGAGTGTTTGTGGGACGCCATCAGCAAGCGCAACGATATTGAAGTGGAACGTCGTCTCAAGTTGGGTATGTTTATATAAATAGTTAAGTACTTTTTGTGGATGAACACCTTGCTTGAGGTCAATCACCACGCGAATGTCTTTGGTCGAATGATCTTGCACATCGCGAACACCCTCGAGCTTTTTCTCAGATACAAGATCAGCAATGGTTGAGATGAGTTCAGCTTTGTTTACTTTGTATGGAAGCGAGGTGATGATGATTTGTGCTTTGCCACTTTTCTCTTCGGCGACTTCTGTTTCTCCACGAACCACGACACCACCTCGACCTGTTGAATAGGCATGATGCATTTCTTTGGTCGCATACATGGTTGCACCAGTTGGAAAGTCTGGTCCTTTAACATATTTAAGAAGATCTTCAGTCGTTGCGTCTTTATCATCAAGTAGGTGGAGACAGGCATCAACAACCTCCGTCAAATTGTGAGGAGGAATATTTGTCGCCATACCAACAGCAATACCAATCGTACCGTTGAGAAGTAAATTTGGAAGTGCAGCTGGAAGTACGGTTGGTTCTTTACGAGTTCCATCATAGTTGGCTCGCCAATCGACAGTATTCTTGTCGATGTCTCCCATTAACTCAAACCCAAACTTCGACATCTTTGCTTCGGTATAACGCATTGCCGCAGCGTTATCGCCATCAATCGTGCCGAAGTTTCCTTGTCCAATGACCAGTGGATAGCGGTATGAGAAATCTTGCGCCACATTAACCATTGCTTCATAGACTGATACGTCACCATGGGGATGGTATTTACCAAGCACGTCACCGACAATCGCTGCCGACTTACGCGTCTTGGCAGAACCCACCAGTCCCATTTCATACATGGCATAGAGAATTCTGCGGTGCACCGGCTTTAATCCATCACGGGCATCAGGTAGAGCTCGTGAAGTGATAACACTCATCGCATAACTAATATACGAGTCTTTCATCTCAGTCGTAATCGAGTGCACAAGTACGCCACGTTTTGGATCAACTGGTGTTTCGTCTTTTTTATTCATTTCTGGTTTACTTCGAGCCATGACTTTTTAAGGTGTACCTATACTACCATAATTTTGATTTCCATTCGTTATGCTTGAATCTGGTGAAGCTCCATTTTCGCTTGGTGAAACTGTCTCCGGTGTGAATGACTTTGTCACGATTTCAGGTACCGACGGGGTATCCTCAGGAGTCTTTTTATAATCGACGCGACCAACCATACGCAATGCACTCTCTTTTATAAGTGCAAATGGACTTGTAGAAGCTTTCATAACAACGCCGTCGTCACCAAGAGTTGCAACTGACATAAAAAACCAGAGGGTCGCAATTACAAATGTCATACCAAATGCCCCGACAATCACCATACGTCGTCTAACATGTTCAGGTTTATTTTGAAGAGTATCGATAAAATCAGACATGACTGTGAAAATTAGAGCTCGGGAATAAGCACCATAACATCCCCCTCTTTGCCATCGAGATCTTTTCGTTTGAGCACAAGCTTATCAAGTCGAGGTGCTTCTTCGTCAGCAGCAAGCTTTAAAAACTTTTTGAGCATCGGTGAATCAACTCCATCATATTCCATGGGAATAATAATCATTGGCTCAAGTGAGGCAGCAATTTTATACATCGCTTCAGGTGTATGTGTCTCATCCCCTACCGGCACAAACAAAATCTCAGGATTCATACAGACCTCGCGAGCTGTGTTAGTCAATTCAGTAATCGGACCTAAAAAACAGATGGAAATATTTTCGAGCGTAATGCGATAAACCGTATTGAGGTTTCCGCTCTTTGAAACACCGCTCCCAACACCTTTGATTGAGACATCTTTGACCTCGTATTCACCGGCACCAGTAATCGTGACAGGTACTTCGGTCCCACGCGAGAGCATCTCAAGCCCATTGAAATCAGGATGACCTGTGGTAACAAGTGCGATATCAGCTCCAAATTTACTGGGCTTTAATGGAAGTTTGGAATCTTTGCTTATCGGATTAATTGCAATCGTGAGATCTCCTTGAGAGATTTTGAAAAATTCTTTCCCTAAATACGTGATTATCATGGGATGATTATAGCAAAAATGGCTTATTTCGCAATGTATATCTCAGCCATTTTAGCTTGCATTTACACAGTAGATATGTTAGAAATACTCTATTAACAGCGACGGATTATAGGCTAACCTTTGCATCTCCCTTTACGCAGATAATGCAAAAACCTAAAATCCCAAGTAAAATTTTTCCGCTGTAAGCGGATTTGTTATTTTTAGGATGCTCATATGCACCTATTAGTGACAAACAAACCATATATGCCAAAAACAAAAGTAGCAGATACAAAAGTTGTAGAGAAAGCAAAAGAAGTCTCAGACAAGCCAATCCACCCACTACACGATCTTTTCGAAGGTGAAACACGAAAGGCACCAGAGGCTGACGATATCGTTGAGGGTCCGGTTATTGGGATTGGTAAAGCGGCAATCTTCATCGACCTCGCACCATTTGGTACTGGAATTATTTACGGACGTGAGTACCAAAACGCCAAGGACTTAATTAAAAAGACCAACATCGGCGACATCATCTCAGCCAAAGTTGTTGAGCGTGAAAACGAAGAAGGCTACATCGAACTCTCCCTCAAGGAAGCTAAGCAAGCACTACTGTGGAGTGAAGCCGACGCGATGATCAAGAGTCGCACGATTGTAGAACTTACAGTCAAAGAAGCAAACAAGGGAGGACTTATCCTCGAATGGCAAGGCATTCCTGGATTTTTGCCAGCAAGTCAGCTCAAACCAGATCACTATCCACGCGTTGAAGACTCTGACAAAGATAAAATCTTGAAAGAGCTCAAGAAACTCGTCGGCACGAAACTCGCCGTCACTATCATTACTATCTTGCAAAAAGAAGGTAAGCTTATCTTCTCAGAAAAAGAAAGTAACCCTGAAGAGCGCCAAGAAGTCCTCTCGAAGTATTCTGTCGGTGATGAACTTGATTCAACTGTGGCAGGTATTGTCGACTTCGGTGTCTTCCTCAAGATTGAAGACGGGGTTGAAGGACTCGTCCACATTTCTGAAATTGACTGGGGCCTTGTTGAAGATCCCCGCCAATTCTTCAAAGTTGGTGACAAGGTCCGCGCAAAGGTAATTGAAATCAAAGACGGCAAAGTCTCGCTCTCAATCAAGCGTCTCAAGCAAAATCCATGGCTTGAATTTGAAGACAAAATCAAAAAAGGTGATATCGTTTCAGGTGTCGTCATCAAATACAACAAACATGGCGCACTTGTCTCGATTAAGCCTGGTGTCGCTGGACTCGTCCACAACTCAACATTTGGCACTGAAGCAAAACTTCGCGAAATGCTTGAACTTGGCAAAAATTACAACTTCCAGATAACACTCTTCGAACCAAAGGATCAGCGCATGACACTCGCCTTTCTTGAAGATAAGAAATAAATTCAAAAAAATAATCAACAATAAAACTGCTCGCGAGAGCAGTTTTATGTTTTTGTGAAATAAAAAAACCGCAGAATGTGCGGTAATCTAACGTGAAGAGCTATCCTGCCTTCTCATTTTTCTCATCATCCTTTTTACTTGCTGGCGTTAATTGCTTAATAACGTAAGGCTGATAAGTCGCTGAACTTGGCAAATTAACTTTACCAAGTTCAAGATATTTAAAGAGCTTCCCTTGGTGGGTTACTTCGAGCACATCGAATTTTTCTACATATTCTCTATCCCAACCCTCAATTGTAGGAATAATTTTCGCTGCAATATATTCCTCCTCTTTCCTTCCTGAATGCGCCCAAATATAGTAAAACTGTAGTAATTTCTCCTCAGGTATTTTACTCAGAAGTACAGTAAAAACTCTTTCCTTTTCTTTGTGCAACTCTGGAAAAGCCCCTTGTTTATAAAGAATCTCCAGATTTGCTTGTGTAAGGCTCTCGAGTTCATTTAGAAAAGGTAATGATCCTGATTTGTAGATTTTTATAATCTCATCAAGTTCTGCGGGAAACTCATTGAAGTTATTTTCCAGCCACACGTTAGGGGACTTTTCCCTAACAGGAGGAGGAATTTCTTTGGCCAGGGTTTTACTTTTACTTTTAGCTTTTGGTACAATTTTTGCTGGTTTTTTTGTCGCCTGTACTAAGAAAAATTTTGGGTAGACAAAATACATTACAATTGCACCTAAGGCGATTCCGCTTAGAAAAATCACTATTCCCATATTTGTTTATGTTTTCTATCTATACTATAGCACACGTACAGAAAATGTAAACAAGTCTAGAAACACAACTATTTCTTATTTTTCCTTTTCCATTCATAGAGTACCAGTGCGGCAGAGACCGAGGCATTGAGAGATTCAACGACACTCTCCATTGGAATTCTGACTGAGAGATCACAGAGCTCAAATGTGTGGTGACGCACACCCTTACCTTCCCCACCGATCACAAATGCCATCGGTGCATCATACGCTTCGTCCCAAAAGGTTTTCGGTGCGTTCATATCAAGTCCTACCACCCAGAAGCGATGTTCTTTGAGCTTCGTGATGGTGTCATTAATATTGGTCACTTCAATGAGTGGAATTTTGCCGAGCGTTCCGGCTGAAGTTTTGTAAACCGCACCACTAATGGCCGCCTGATTATGTTTGCCGACGATGATACCGTGCACTCCCACCGCAGTAGCAGTTCTGATAATTGCGCCGACATTATGAGGATCGAGCACTTCATCGAGTATCACTACGGAGGGCATGGGAATTTCTTTAACCGATTCGAGCCACTCCTTGAGTTCTATAAATTCTGGCGGCTTAACTTCAGCTATAATACCTTGATGAACACCATGATCAGAGAGCGTATCGAGCGTCCGTTCATCGACGAGCTGGATCGGAATTGAAAACTTTTTGGCGATCATTTCAAATTCACCCACGAGTACTTTATCAAGCCCATGTTTGAAATAGAGTTTTGAAATTTTCTTGGCTGTACGATCGGCAAATTCACGAACTGCATGCTTTCCATACACATAAATACTGTTTTTATTTTGTTTCATTATTTTTTTGTATTAAAAATATTCATGGCCTTCTCTCTTCCTTCTTTGATGAAGACTTCGAGTGCTTGATCAATTTGTTTGGCAACCTTTTTTAGCTCCACGAGCTCACTATCTCTAAAATCTTTCTCGACAAGGAAATCCAATATCTTCTTCTGATCTGGCCGCTTGAGTTTGCCTTTTGGGGTGGCTGGAGAAATACCGACTCTAATCCGAGTGAACTCTTGTGATTTAACTGCTTTAACAATACTCCCCACACCATTGTGTCCGCCGGCACTTTTGTTATAAGAAATTTTTATGGTTCCAAATGGAATGTCTAAGTCATCATGCACTACCACAAGCGAAGCAAGATCTTTTTTTGATGCGATATATGGCTTCACCGCCACCCCTGAATTATTCATAAATGTCAGGGGAAACAGAAAAGCTGCTTTCTTATTACCGATACTACCAGTCGCTATGTGCGATTTGCCCTTGCCATCGAGTTTCCAGTCAGAAAACTCACGTTTTTTGGCAATTGTTGCAAGCACAATTGTCCCAACATTATGGCGTGTCTTTGCATACTCTTCCCCAGGATTTCCTAGACCAACAATTACAAACATGGGGAGAGTATACCATAGCATTACAAGTCACCTTTATGGGAAAAAGTGCCCCAAAAGTACGGCATCTCTATTTCTCCTTATATTGCAATGTTCGATAAATTAGAATAGAATACTCTCGTGATTAATCAAGTTTCGAATAGTGAGGAGAAAAAAAGTCTCTGGGGAGAAATCCTTGAGCTTGTACGCTTCGCACTCCTTGCGACTATCATTGTCATTCCAATCAGAGTTTTCATTGCCCAGCCATTCATCGTCTCCGGCTCGTCGATGGTGCCTACCTTTGAAAATCGTGACTATCTTATCGTTGATGAATTAACTTATCGACTTCATGAACCATCTCGTGGTGACGTTGTCATCTTCCGTTATCCAAATGATCCTTCTAAATTCTTTATCAAACGCATGATTGGCCTACCAGGCGAAACCGTGAGAGTCTCGGGTGATACTGTGACGATTAAAAATGCTGATTCACCAGAAGGATTCACACTCGCTGAACCCTATATAAAAAATCATATGAGTGGAACACAAGTAATTGAACGTACACTCAAGTCAGATGAATACTTTGTCATGGGTGACAATCGTCCTGCGAGTTCTGACTCACGATTTTGGGGACCTGTACCAAAAGAAGATCTCGTGGGCCGAGCATTTCTCAGACTCTATCCGCTCAAAGAGCTTAGTGTATTCCCAGGCGAGCATCATGTGTACGAAAGTGCACAATAACTCATTCATTTTTATACATGTTTAAAATTCGTAATTCTTAATTCGTAATTTATTTTTATGGCAGAAAAATCAAAAAAGGTAGAAGCATTTTCAGCACCGAAAGGCATGCGCGACATCATGGATGAAGAGTATTATCTCTCTCAAGGTTTTTTTGAAAAAGCTCAAGAAGTTGCGCTCTATTATGGCTTTCGTCCAATTGAGACACCAATGCTCGAACATGAAGAAGTGTTCACTTCAAGTATTGGTGAAGGCACCGATATCGTCGATAAAGAAATGTATACGCTCCGCACGAAAGGCGGTGACAAGCTCGCACTTCGTCCTGAACACACCGCAAGTCTCATGCGCGCCTATATCGAACACGGCATGCACACTCAGCCTCAGCCCGTCATGTTCTATCAATACGGTCCTGCCTTCCGCCATGACAATCCCCAAAAAGGTCGCTACAGACAGTTTTCGATGTTTGATCTCGATGTGCTTGGATCAGAAAAGAGTATTCTCGATGCGCTCGTCATTAGAACCGCTATGTGTATTCTTGAAGAAGCAGGTGCCGAAAATCTCTCAATCGATATTAACTCGATCGGTGACAAAGAATGTCGAAGTGCCTATATTCGTGAGCTCACGAACTACTACAAAAAACACCTCTCAGTACTCCCTCCAGTTGATCGTGAACGACTGAAGACCAATCCCCTTCGCATTCTCGATTCCAAGGAAGTAAAGACGCGCGAGCTCAATCAAAATGCACCAGACGCAGTCTCATATTTGTGTCACTCCTGTAAACAGCACTTCAAGGAAGTACTCGAATACCTCGAGAGCATGGGCGTGACGTATACCATCAATAAATGTCTCGTGCGCGGACTTTCTTACTACACCCGAACGGTGTTTGAGATTATTGACCAGACAGAAGGCGAGACCAAAGGCCTCACAATCGGTGGCGGTGGACGCTATGATTATTTGGCCAAGCACCTTGGTGGTAAGCGTGACATTCCGGCAGTCGGTATGGCCTTTGGCGTTGAGCGTGTGATGATGATGCCATGGTACAAGAAACTCATGCCACGCATTATGAAGAAGCCTAAAATGTATTTCATCCAAATCGGTACTGAAGCAAAGCTCAAGAGTCTCAATGTGATTGAAATTCTTCGTAAAGCACACATTCCAATTATGCAGTCAATTTCCAAAGACAGCCTCTCTCAACAACTCGCGAGTGCTGAGAAAACCGCACTTCCTTACACACTTATTTTTGGTCAAAAAGAAGCTATCGATGAAACGGTTATTGTCCGTGATATGGCTAATCGTTCGCAAGAATCAGTACCTATCAAAAAACTTGCTGATTACTTAAAGAAGCTCTAAAAGAAATTATGGACCACGGTACTGCTCCAATCGTCCAGAAACACGATCCAGTTCTACGCCAAAAAGCGAAGTTAGTGGAGACTTTCTCAACGCCAGAATTAAAAAAAATAATAGTCGAAATGAAAGCATCTCTGGCCAAAGAGAGCGATGGAGTTGCAATTGCTGCACCACAAATTGGAATTTCTGAGAGGATTTTTGTGGTCTCCCACAAAGTCTTTGATGGTTCGCTCACAAAAGGTGACAATACTCCTATTGCCCCTGCTGATGACCAGGTATTTATTAACCCCACAATTATAAAAAAATCTCGTCAAAAAAAATGGCTCCCTGAAGGATGTCTATCAGTACGACATTGGTACGGAGAAACACATCGATATATGCGTGTCACAATTCGTGCCTATGATGAACAAGGAAAAGAGTTTACTCGTGGCTCAAGTGGTTTGCTTGCCCAAATTTTCCAACATGAAATTGATCACCTAGATGGAATTCTATTTTCAGATCATGCACGTAAACTCACAGAAGCACTTCCTGAAAAAAGTTAAAACCCTACAAGCAGTTGCTGCCTATAGGGTTTTGCAATTAAAACAAACAAATAATCAAACCAAAATGAAAAAGGACTTTTCTGAAAGCAGTAGGGCCACTTTTGTTAATCCATAACTTCTAACTGTGGCTACAATTTTTCGGCCTCTGGACAAGAGCGCCCTACTGACTTTCACTCACCCACTATGTATAGAGTTCTCCACTTAGATCATATCTAAGCAAGATCGATTTTTCACCGGGAAACAACAGAGTTGAGAGTAAACCAAACGCTTCTCCATATCTCCCGGGCAATTGGAAACCTATAAATTACCTGTTGGACATATTATGCTTTATCTGGTACAAGTCAACTATGGATATACACACTCCCTTTGTATTCTTTGGTACGCCAGAGTTTTCAGTTTCTACGCTAGAAGCACTCAAAGTCTCTGGGTTTTTACCATCGCTCGTGGTCACCGCTGAGGATAAGCCAGTTGGCCGACATCAGATCATGACGCCGTCTCCTGTAAAACTCTGGGCAGAATCTCAAAACATTCCCGTCCTCACGCCAACCAAAATTGATGATGAATTTATCTCCGAGCTCAAGCCTAAATCCCTGAACCTTTTCATCGTTGCCGCTTATGGCAAAATCTTGCCTCAGAAATTACTTGATTTACCCAAGTTTGGCACACTCAACGTCCACCCTTCACTTCTACCACGATATCGTGGTGCCGCTCCGCTTGAAGGTCCGATACTGAGTGGTGATCAAACTACCGGAATCACTATTATGAAAATCGACGAGCTGGTTGATCATGGGCCAATATTGGCACAAGAAATTATAGAACTTTATGGTAAAGAAATTACACCAGAATTAGGCAAGGCACTTTTCTATCGTGGTGGTGAAATGTTAAGTAAAATAATTCCAGAATACATAGCTGGAAAAATTACTCCAACAGAACAAGACCACACTCAAGCAACATTTACGAAGAAGATAAAAAAGGAAGATGGCCTCGTCGACTTGGGAGTTGAGCTTCCAAGTGTGCTGTGGCAAAAATATCGTGCGTACTACGGCTGGCCTGGAATCTATTTTATTGATGAAAAAAATAAGCGTGTGAAAATCACTGATGCACTGTACGAGGATGGTATGTTTAAAATACAGAAAGTAATTCCTGAGGGGAAAAAGGAAATCCGTTATGAAGACTTCATACGAACAAGTACTAATCTTGGTTCCCCATCACCATAATAATTATCTTTCCAAGACTCTATAGTAAATCCGAGGGGTAAATAGAGAGTGAGAATTTTATTATTATGTGGATGTGTTACAAACCAAACGTAGTTATATTCTTTTGTTTGATCCAATTGAAATAGAACTGCTTTCCGAGCAATGCCCAGGCCTTGAAATTCAGGTAGTATAATTAAATCACTCAGATACGCTTCATTTTTATTTTTTATTTCGTATGCAACACGTCCAACAAGTATATTATTTACATATATAAAGAAAATTTCATTCATCTCTATTTCATCTCGCGCCTCATCAGAATCTGTAATAATTGAATATGTTTTCTTACCAATTGCCGTTTTTTCTATCTCTAAATAGAGCTCCGCATCAGCAATCGTTGCTTTTCTAAATTCAGTTTGCGTTTCCATAATTTTTATATACTATCCCCCATTCACTATTTCCTCACCCTAGTATTTTGATGTAAACGGATTGCGCTTTGAAATTCCTTTCATCATCTTCTTTACACTTCGCGCACCACGACGAAAGAGTGTTTCTCTGCGATCTTTACGTCCGACAAGCTGACGCTCTAATTCTTCTTTGACATCATCAATTGCCGTATAGAGATCGTCTTGTTCTGAAACAGCAGTGAGGAGCGCACCTTTATAATTAAGTGTAACTTCGGCGCGATAAATAAATCCTTGCTTGTGATGTTTACTTGTCTGTCCGATTTCAATATGCATAATTTCATGGCCTTGATCCTTGAGAAATTTCTCAAGTGCTCCCAATCGCTTTTCCGCGTATTCACGGATGGCGCTCGTAACTTCTATAGTATTGCCTGTGATTTGTATTTGCATAGATATAGTATATCGTTAGTTTACGTTATTAAAAATGTTTCTAGACGGTGTGCACTAACATAAGATTTGTCCCACCCACATGTCCGAACGGTACTCCAGCGGCAATGACAATTCTCTCCCCCCGCTTCGCAAACCCAAGTGCATGAGCGTGGAATTTGGCTTTCTCGGCAACTTGTGAGAGGTAAGTAAATTTACCGATTTTGACTGGAATACAACCAAAGGAGAGGGTCATCTGGTTAAGCGTCTTCTCATTAGGACTCATCCCGAGCACTGCGCGTGTTGATCTGTGGCGAGCGAGCATACGTGTCGTAAAACCACTCTCAGAGAGTGCTACGACGGCTTTAGCATCAACATTACGCGCCGTGTAGACCACCGAGAGACTGACAGAATCAACGATATTTCCTGTATTAGCTCTGAAGTGCTTTCTGAAATGTTCATGATCTGTCTCTGTCTGTCGGGCAACAAGGTTCATGACCCCTACTGCTTCGACTGGATAGGAGCCCATAGCTGTCTCTTGTGAGAGCATGATTGCATCTGCACCATCGAGAATCGAGTTCGCCACATCAGAGACTTCCGCTCGAGTAGGCGTCGCAGAATGCACCATGGATTCGAGCATTTGTGTTGCCACAATGACAGGTTTACCTTGCTCGGCACATTTACGCACAATCATTTTCTGCACACCCGGTACATACTCAGGTCCAATTTCGACTGCCATGTCACCACGGGCCACCATGATACCGTCTGCAGTGGCGATGATATTATCAATATCTTCTACCGCTTGCGCAGTTTCAATCTTGGCGATTATCGCAATCCCCTTACCTTTTTTTGTCGCATTTAGAATCGTACGGAGCTCCGTCACATCTTTGGCACTACGTACAAATGAGAGTCCCATGAAATCAACATCCATAGAGATTCCAAAGGCAACATCTTTTTTATCCTTCTCAGTGAGACACTTTATAGAAAGAACACCGCTTGGAATATTGACCCCTCGTCGTCCTCGAATCTCTCCACCATACTTAACGATCGTCTCAATAGAATGTGAGCGCACGTTTTGTATAACCAATTTTATCTTGCCATCGTCAAGCAAAATCACATCGCCCTTTTTGACTTCACTTGGTAATTTTTTGTAATTCACATAGACGCGCTTTTCATCTCCCAGACACTTCTCTGTAGTGAGTGTAAAGTGTGCGCCATGTTTGAGTGTAATGGTACTTGAACGAAAGTCCCCAATTCGTATCTTTGGCCCAGCCAAATCAAGGAGTATCCCCACACGCGTATCAAGTTTTTTGGAAACTGCTCGAATAGTTTTCACTCGCTTACCATGCTCCACGTGATCTCCATGACTCATATTAAGCCGAGCTACATTGAGCCCAGCTTTGACGAGCGTTTGGAAGACTTTTGGATCTTCACTGACCGGTCCGATAGTTGCAACAATCTTGGTCTTTCTGAGTAGTTCTTGTTTCATTGAGTTAGTATAGCAAATCAGAATCGAAAATTAAGCTTGATTTAAAACCATTTTTTGGTACTATACAAATGTTCGTTGAGAGTACAATACATTCCGCGGTAGCTCAGTGGTAGAGCGATCGACTGTGGACATGGGTTCTGGTATACTCATTTGTGTATGCCAGATACCCGAACCTATGCTGATCGTGCAGTCTATATGCGAGCGGCTGTCTCAAAGCGGCGAAAGAAACTTCGAGAGATGGCACGTGAGTATAAAGGCAATAAATGTGCAATATGTGGATATAGTAAATGTTCACGGGCACTCAGTTTTCATCATCTTGATCCAAAGAAAAAAGATTTTGGCCTCTCAACAAGAGGCTTGACTCGCTCTTGGGAGAAAATAAAATTGGAAATTGAAAAATGTATACTTTTATGTGCAAATTGTCATATGGAAGTGCATGATCACATTACGCAGCTCCCTTCTGTAAAGAAGGGATGAAAACGAGGTGAATTGCTGGAAACCCTAATGGTGTTAATCATGGGCAATCAGCAGCCAATCCTTTGTTAAAGCTTTAGCAGGCTCGCCTGCCGAAATTTCAACGAAGGCAGGTTCAGAGACTATCCCTTACGGGAGTACGCTTCAATTCTAAATTGAAGTGGAAGCGCCTCGCTTCCAAATTGGAAGATGATATAGTCCATCCCTTTAAGTAATTTTAGGATAAATGTAATCGATTGGTCGTAGGTTCGAATCCTACCCGCGGAGCTCGTAAAAATCTTAAGTCGCCTTTTGGCGGCTTTTTGATTTTTGAGCTCCGCGGGAGCGAGTGAACTGCTTCACTCGCGTTAGGATTCGAAAGACTTTTCCGTACGATCCTGAGCTTGTCGATGGAGAGGTGGAAAAGTACCAGCGACAGTAAGCCGAGAAATTCCTACCCGCTGAGCAAAAACTCAGTTTTGCGGAAAGATCGAAATTACTAAAGTAATAATTTTTTAAGTTATAATTAGTTTTACAAAACTATGGTAATTACCACAACAGGTATTTGGAAAGAAAGAGAATTTATTGACCTTTGGTCACTTGTGCACTTTTTTGCATGCTTTGCTATTGGAGGCGCGCTTCTTTATTTAGAAGTCACTCCGTATCTCGCCTGTGCCATCGCGGTTGGAATGTTTACTGCTTGGGAAATTTTTGAGTATTTTGCAAAAGTGCATGAACAAGCTGCCAACCGTGTAAGTGACGTCATGGTCGACTACGCCGGTTTTTTCCTCGCACAACTCTATGTCTATGCCTGGCATGGCACCATGTATTGGTATATTCCAGTCACCGCAGGAAGTATTGCTCTTTGCCTTGAAATCTGGGGAATCATCGACTATTTTAGGCGGAAGAGCAGAAAATAATTGAGAATAATTAATAAGTAAATATGAGCATTGATCGGAAAAGGTACCTAACCCCTTTTCTGACAAATATGCCTATCTTAGGAAACTCTGACAGAGTGAACGATTGTGCTAAAATAAACATATGAAAGGCTACATCACAAACATTGAGAAGCAGTCACTTGAAAACGATACATTTCGCAAAGTGTTATACACGAGTACAAACTGCCAACTTGTGCTAATGTCCCTTCTACCGAATGAGGCTATCGGGGAAGAAATACATGATGTGGATCAATTTTTACGGGTGGAAAAAGGAAGTGGTACCGCAATTCTAAATGACGTTTCTGAGAAGATCACAGACGGCAGTGGAATTATTGTGCCAGCTGGAACAAAACATAATCTCGTCAATACTGGAAATGAGCCAATGAAACTCTATACCCTCTACATGCCACCCCATCATCGAGATGCTGTCATCCACCAAACAAAAGCTGAGGGTGAAGCAGATACGACCGATGTATTTGATGGAAAGACTACAGAATAAAGGATTGCAATTTTCTAAGGTTTAGTAAAACCAAGAAAATTAGGAACATTCCGCTCTAGGCGGACAAACATCCCCCACTAAAAGATGAGAGGTGGGTTCGGAACAAATCAAGTAAGTGTCTTTTTGAGAGTCTCAATATTCTTAGAAAGAAGTGCTATGACTCCTTCAAGTATTTCTTGAGTAATGGAGTCTGGATTTGGTACTTCCCAATATTCCCATTGGTATGTATTAAGCCACTCGGGAATAAATTCTTTTTCACTCATCATTATTATTTTGTCTTTATCGGCAATATATTCGGGAAGAATTTGATTGCAAAATTCATTTGAAATATCGAGATCCTGCTTCTTCATTTCTGCTATAGTCATCCTAATACCGGGTCCATACTGTGACAATTTGATACCTTGCCTACCTTCTGCTTGTACTGCCGTTCCATATGATTCAGCCTTCCAGCCAGGGACAGGATTCTGATTGAAGAGCGCTTTTGCTATAGGACTACGAAACATGTTACCTCTACAGATAAAGATGATTTTGTTCATGATCACTACTTATTCAAATAGTTGTTCATCTCTTCTGCAGTGGTGGTTCTCAACTCTGCAATAGGAACCAGACCTATATCTGCTATCTGAACTAGTACACCGTCTGCAGAATCAACACAATTAGACACAATTCCATATTGCTTTGATTCTGTAAGATATACCCAGCTGGTGTTTGGGTATATCATTTTTGCGGCTTTCAATGCCTCACTTTCATCAGAAAATTCTCTCTCCAGTATTTCTCTGTAATTCATAGATATGATTATATTAAATTTTAGCGATGGGTACACCCAGCCCAACAGCATGGGCGGCGCATGCCACTTCCCATCTTTGAGAGAGCCTTCTTGATGCGGATATCCCTTGTCTCTGCCTTTTTACCTGACGTAACCCAGCAAATCCACTCATTGCGTGCAAGCGGCGTAATATCTTCCCAAAGTGATAGTACCGCCTTATTCGAGGCAATAGCTTTTTCTAAATCTGTTGGAAGTGTATGTACTGTACCACTAGAAATTTTACTCATGAATGTATTGTATCAAATTTTTTTAATGCTAAAATTTATACATAGTTGATTATTATATTAATTAAAATCACATGAATACAAAAAGCACAAAATATGTTGATGGCTTTGTAATACCGATTAAGAAAAAAGATGTCGCTGCATATAAGAAAATGGCAACATGGGGTGCCAAGACCTGGAAGAAATATGGCGCACTCGAATACTTTGAATGCATTGGGGACGATTTGAAAGTGAAAAAGGGTATGGGACAAGGATTCAATGAACTTGCGAAGCTCAAGCCAGATGAAACTGTGGCTTTCTCATGGATTGTCTACAAATCACGCAAGCATCGTGATGAGGTTAATAAGAAAGTCATGAAAGAAATGGATAGTCCTGAAAACAAAAAGAAATATGAAAACATGCCTATGCCTTTTGATATGAAGAGGTTTGTAGTTGGAGGATTTAAAACAATCGTTGAGGCGTAACAAGACGAGTAAAGCCAAGTAGATCAGGAAATCTTATGAGTGTTCTTGCTATATGCATTTAAGCATAATAGAATTAGTATATGAACGAAAGAATCTTTACAGTAAATAGTGAAGGCGAGACAACTGATAGTACTTTCCTTGCTCTCCAAGACCAATACAAAAAACTTCGGGAAAATTATAACCCTGGAACTTTTTTTACAGATATGATTAAAAAGATGGAGGGTAAACACGGTAACGAAAGTGGTAGTCCTTTCATATTTGACTTTATAAAGGATCTGGACAAAGAATCTCTGTTTAAATTAAGTAAGGAATTCCCTGAGGACGATCTACTCAAGACCGAAGTTGTAAGACGAGGAATCTCATTTTAATTTTATATTAAATTCCCAACTTCTAGTGCATTAGGACTGACTCGCATTATTACTCCTAAATTCCAAAATATCTCCCGGCTGGCATTTAAGTGCCTCACAAATCGCTTCGAGTGTCGAGAGCCTGATCGCCTTTGCCCTGCCATTTTTGAGTATGGAGAGATTTGCCATCGTGATACCAACCCTCTCGGCGAGTTCAGTGACACTCATTTTCCGCTTTGCGAGCATGACGTCAATGTTGATTATGATTCCCATATATTTTTAAACAGTTAACTCGTTTTCTGATTTCATCTCAATAGCACTCTTTAAGAGCTTCTCTAGTACTGCAGTAAAGACAGCGACGACAATTGGAATACCTATAAAGATTCCACTAAAGATGAGAATAAGACCTGGTGCATCATCAATTTGGGCGATTTGAAAGACAATCGGCATAAATCCTGCGTATAAGACACCGAAAATCACTACACAGTATTTTATTCTTTTTAATGCCTTAACCGATAGTTCAGAAAAAGCTTTGTTTTGATCAATATAATTTAAAAGCATATACGTCTGATAGAGTGCACTTAAAAATGGTACAGCTGTTGCCCACAATCCGAACATAATAAAATACAGCATATGTGCAACACTAGGAAATTCTTCAATAATACCCTTACTTATCGAGGGTACTGCAAAAATACAAAGTGCTAAAACTATTGCTCCTATAGCAATGAGTGTCAATTTTAGAAAGAGAGTTTTGATTTTTTGTAACATTATAGTAATTCTCATTATTTCTACACATTCAATATAACATAATATTTATCGTTTCACAATATGTATTTATTGTTTTGCATGTTATATTTAAATTATGCAAAAAATAACCACACGCGTATTTATTTATTCATCAATCGCCTTTGGAATAATTGGTATTCTAATTATTATAACAGGAGGGGGACCTGATACTCCGGATACTCCTACAACTCAAATATTGATTAGGCTACTCTTTGCAACTGTTTTTATTATTCTACCTTCATTTGCATTAAGTATCGCAAGTAAATATCTAAACGGTAAATCTTAGAACAAGATACTATCGCTTATTTGTTGTAAACTATATTGTAAAAAAATCTATCTAAGAGTAGGATACCTGTATATGAAAAAATATAAAATCATTTTTTGGATCACAACGGGGCTTATCTTTTTATTAGAAGGCGTCATGTCAGCATTTACTGGACATAGCGAAATGTCAATCGCAGGTATTACCCATCTCGGCTATCCCCTTTACTTCGTTTCTCTCATTGTAGTATTTAAAGTTTTAGGATCGCTTGCACTTATAATCCCTCAAATCCCTGCTCGCATAAAAGAATGGGCGTATGTGGGATTTGGTTTTGATTTCCTCTGTGCATTTATTAGTATCTGGATTGTTGATGGATTTGGCGTCGCGCTTGCACTGCCATTTGTAGCGATGGTAATTCTTGTTCTTTCATATACCTCCTATCACAAACTCCACCCCGTGTTTATAAGTGAGAAAGTAAGTGCTTAAATAACTATGGCAGAAAAAATCACCGTTGAAATAGCTATAAATGCACCTATCGAAAAAGTTTGGGAATTCTGGACAATGCCAGAGCATATTATCAAATGGTCTAATGCCTCCGATGATTGGCACGCCCCACTCGCTGAGAACGATCTTCAGGTTGGTGGTAAATTTATGACGCGCATGGAAGCGAAGGACGGATCAGCTGGCTTTAACTTTACCGGCACCTATACAGATATCATCGAACACGCTCTTATTCAATACAATATGGATAAGACCCCAAATGAAGAAATACCTCGTCATGTGAAGATTGAATTTATAGAAACCCCTGCAGGTGTACAGATTATTGAAACATTTGATCCAGAAAATGAAAATCCTATCGAGATGCAGCGTGCTGGCTGGCAAGCAATTCTTGAGAATTTCAAAACATATACAGAAAAATAATTCCCTGCGGGAAATCAACAGTATCCATGCAAGACTAAAATGTCTTGAAGCAAGAACGTTTACCATTGTTATGGTTTGTACAAAATACAGATAACAAATACACAACAGATTATTAATTATTAAAAAATTTATGAAAGAAAACCCAGTCGTACATTTTGAAATACCAGCCGAAAATAAAGAGCGTATGAAGGACTTCTATGCTCGTGCTTTCGGCTGGACCTATAACCAACTTGGCAACGAGTATGGTAATTACACGGTCGTCATGACCAACGAATCAAATGAAAAGGGTCCGAAGAAGTTGGGTATGATTAACGGGGGCTTCTTCGATAGGGCAAAAGACAATCAGTATCCATCCATTGTTATTGGAGTGGCAGATATCAGAGAAGCAATGAAAAATGTTGAATCAGCTGGAGGCAAAGTCCTCGGCGGTATGCAATCAGGTGAGCCCGATGATATCCCTGGTGTTGGACTCTACTGTGCATTTATTGATTCTGAGGGCAATCGCGCTTCAATGATAGAACCTAAACAAATGTAATATGGCAATACAAGAAACCACATTTGGACCAAAACGATATCTAACACTTAGAAAATCAATATCAATTAGCCAAGTTTCTGATCACGCGATGTATGATGAAGCTGGCAAGAAATTAGGAGGATATTTAAAAGCACACGATATGGCGCCCGCTGGTCCTTGGACGGTACTCTATTTCAAATGGGACAATGATGCCGGCGTTGCCGAGCTCGGTATCGCTTTCCCAGTCGAAAATATCGAGAAGATTGATGATCCAGAACTTGAACTAGTCGACATACCACAGATAAACGCATTTACTGATACTCTATATGGTCCGTACGAAGGACTTAAAACTATCCATCAATCCCTTATGCAATATGGTACAGAGAAGAAATATGAAAAAGGCATCTTACCTGTCATGGCTGTTGAAGAATATACTGTTGATGCAATAACTGAGTCAAATCCTGAGCATTGGGTAACTACTATTTATTATCTACATAACTAATACTTTATAATGCAAAACATAACTCCCTTTCTCTGGTTCGACACTAGTGCCGAAGAGGCAATGAATTTCTATGTATCAATATTTGCTGGTAATCCTTCAGCAAAAGGTGAATCAAAAGTTGTAAGCATTACACGCTACCCAAAAGGTTCCAACGAACCACATATGCAAGCTATGGAGGGTAAAGTACTCACGGGAGTATATGAACTCAACGGTAATCGATTTATGTGTCTTGATGGAGGACCATTTTTCAAGCCAACCGGTGCGATGTCACTCTATATAGAGTGCGAGGCACAAGAAGAAGTAGATTACCTTTGGGATAAATTGACTGAAGGCAGCGATCCCAAAGCCCAACAATGTGGCTGGCTTATGGATAAGTATGGCTTCTCATGGCAAATTATCCCTTCCCTTCTACCGAAGCTTCTCACTGATCCAGATAAAGCAAAGTCAGGCCGCGCGATGGCCGCCATGATGCAGATGAAGAAAATTGATAGCGCGAAACTTCAAGAAGCTTTCGATGCTGAATAACTTAAATCCTTAAAAATATGTCTACCTAATCAAATAAAAATTCCCTGGCTTACCAGGGAATTTTTATTTTTCAGTTTTTATTCAATTGTAATCGTATAGACAAGTGGTTCTGAAATCTCGCCAAACTCATCTGTTGATGTAAGAACTGGCGTATAATTTCCCACCGCTGTACCTTTTGGCACAATTATTTGGTAAGAATTTGAATAGTTTGAACCGGCTTTGGTAAGGGTTTCGAGTTCAAATGAACCAGGATATTCTACGCCATTCTTGTAAATAAGAGTGGGTGAAGGTGTCGTCATCGTAATGGTAAAAGGTGAAGCGCCACAGAGAAATTCGTTTGTATTGGTTGCATTGAATTGCAAATTTACTATTTGTCGATCAGCATCAACTTTGGCCTTGGGAATTACAATATGAATCTTATCAGTTGAAATTGTCACTTCGCCTTTTTGACTATTGTTCTCTTTAGCTGACCAAAATGTTGAAAAAGATGGCACAAGCACTTCAGATGTATCGCAGGATTCTGGCATAGCAAGATCAACATGGAATGACATGGTACCATTTTCAATTCGCTTCACGTTGTCTATTGTGATTCCATAGTATGGATCAACAAATGACTCATCACGGCCAATTGTTGAATCTTTCATGTCTTCACCGAAATCAAGCTCACTCGCCTGTGCATCAAGTATATTGCTACTGCCATAAGAAATTTGTGAGAGGGTCAGCCCAAGCGGCCCAAACTGCGATAGTGATTTGGCAAAACCTTTTGGAATATGATATTCAAGTCGATATGGTGTTTCAATAACGGTACCATCTTTTGCAGTTACAGAAATCTTTGCCATACGATCACCGACCGCATTTTCAACCGCCTTGAGTTGATAGGTGCCTGATGTGTCTATTGAAAGCACATTGTCAGTTGAAATCCATCCTAATTTATTTCTTTCAAATGCGTTGAATCCAACTGCGTAAATACTATTCCCCATGGCATCGTATTGATTTCCAGCATCGAGCGTATCACAATTAATCATGTTCTCGGTATCAATTGTCTCATCACCACAATCAAGACCATTCGCGTGATTCAAGCCAAGTAAGTGGCCAGTTTCGTGGATCATAACTCGATCAAGACCAGTAAAACCTGGGATATACATAGACCAATCATTAGTAAGCCACCAACTACTTCCAATAGAGGCAGCGATTGGGGTCTCTATCCCTGGATGGGCTAGGCCGTTAAACCCAACATAGTCTGGACAATTACGAACTATGAAAATGTAGTCATACGAATCAAGATCAATTTGATTTTCATTCACATAATTATCGAGCGCAGAGCCGGGTGTAATTGTCGCAGAATTATAGAAATCACAAGTTGCACTAGATTCTTGCTCAGCGACCCATCCGAAGACGTCGCCGCCGAAAATTACCTGGCCATATGATTGTTCAGCGAAAAAATTTCTGAAATTACCATTGAATATGGTCTCCTTAGCTTCATTCGCAGTGAACGGGTCACTGGTAACATCATTATATTTCACCAGAAAAACTGCCATCTTTGTATTCGTTTCAGGCTCTTCTGTTATCACTTCATCGGATGCTGTAGTACTTTTTATATTTCCGATAGCAGAGAAAACTGAACTATTGTTAACCTGAGCACTCGCATTCACAGCTTGGTGCTTTGGAATTTGTGAAGTTGTAGATTTAGGTGGTAATTCACCATTTTGTTTTGCTAAGACAGGTGTTGTGCCAAAAATAATGACACTGACAAGAATTAATACTGTGAGCTCTCTCAAGGGAAATTTCATAATCATAGAGGATTGATAGATTTATGTAATAAGATAATTATTAATTATAACACATATAGATATGAAATGCAAGGATCCTGTGTAAGCCTCGAAAATAAGAGGACTGTGAGAAAAGACGCCTATTTAGGCGTCTTTTCTCACTTAGGTAAGAGCTTAGTTAATATGTGGGATAGTACTATGACTCTGCGGACATCCACCAAGGATCACATCTTGGTAAAGCTTGGCAAAGAGCATTGGGGTAATATCGTCATCATGCCCTACCTTATGTCCAACATCAGCCCAGTGAGTGAAGGTAGCTGGAATAACATCTGCAAGCCGATCAAAGGCATCTTTAGTAGCTTTATAATCAAGTGTAAGGTCTTTCTCTCCATGGAAATCCCAGACCGAACCATCGTTTGCATCAAGGAAATAGTCCATCATAGTGTTAGTAACACCTCCTGGATGTGAGACTGCATAGCAGAGCCATGACGGCTGTCCCCAATTACTCTGACTCATACGCACATCACTTGTAAGCACTGGATCGGTAATATTATTACCCAGAAGATCAGCAGCTAGAGAGGTCAATCCGCCCGCAGAGACACCTGTTGCAATAATTCGATTTTTATCGAAATTATATTTCAATGCATTGGCACGTACCCAGCGTACTGCCGCAGCCAAGTCAGTTCCTGCTAATCGTTGGTTGGCATTAGTAAAGTTTCCACCACCTTCTCCGCGATAATTAATTGATGCACATGCCCATCCACGTGATGCAAACTTTTTACACCATCCAGAATCAGCTTTGTCGCCTCCTCCTCCATGTAGATTAAACGCAACAGGCAGTGGTCCCTTTGCATCGTTTGATGGTGGGAGATAGAGATCAAGATACAAGAGTGAGCTATCTCCGTCTGGTGAAGTTGCATACTGAATATTACTTGTCTTGGTAACTTCCGTACTGAAATTATAAATCTCATTACAGTAGCGAAGATCTCCTGCGTCATTAGTGTCACTCGTCACGCAATCAGACGATATAATCACAGTATCATCAGTAGGTGTCTCTCCTACGTTCTCATCATCTCCATTGTCGTCATTACCTTCATCTACACCTGTAGATGAATCCGAAGTACTTGGAAGAGTAGTGAACGTTTGGTTTTCTGAAATTGTAACCACTCCGGAAATATCTCTCGATTTTATTTGATAGAAATAAGTCGTTGAGGGAGCAAGATTATCCAAAGTAACAATATGATGAGTGACCATTGGATTCATATCAAGTTTCGGTGTCGTTTCTCCATAACTCGCTGTGAGACCGTAGCGCACAATTGAATTTGCAACCTGTGTGGTGTTCCAAGAAATAACTACAGATGTAGGATTCACCGTCACTTCAGGGGCCACTTTGACGCTGTTTACGATTTGCGCGAGGTTAATACTACTAGTCTGAAGTGAATTGGAGATAAAAAAGACGCTACTGACAATTACGAGTAAAAGTATGGCAATTTTAAGTCCATCGCTCTTTCTACTTCTGAGAAACTCTTGTGTGTTCATGTAATAATAAATTTAACAATAATTATGTTTATAAAAAATTATCTCATATGTACTTGCTAAAGATACTATAATGATACAACTAATCTACAATGCGGTAAAGCTCTCTATAACAGCTCCCTACAAGTAAATATCGTTTTTTGACTATAGGTACTGGTTCGGGCTTGAGATTTCCCTACCCCTATGGAATTATCCACAACTGTGTTACAATAGATGGGCAAAAGTTATGTTTCGAAGAAGTAAAGTTCTCTGAATCTACGCATTTGTATTACTAGTATAATATTAATTTGATGACAGGAACAATCAAAAAGAAGACTGAGAAGGGCTACGGCTTTATCAGTAGTAGCGACCTCCCAGCAGATCTCTTTTTCCACTCAAACTCCCTCGTCGGCGCAAGCTGGGATGAGATTCAGGAGGGCGATACCGTCACTTTTGAAGTTGAAGAAGTTCAAAAGAATGGCGAAATGAAGAAAAACGCGATCAACGTACAACGCGCGTAATGCTAGAAAGTAAAATTACCCTGCTTCTGCAGGGTAATTTTACTTTTACCTCATTAATTTGGTGTGCTATTATTGCGTCTATGCAGTCAAAACAAAAGTATTTCTTATACGCCTCATTTTTTATCGCCCTGCTTGCGATGGGCGGAAGCCTATATTTCAGTGAAATCCTGAAACAAGCACCTTGTGTTCTGTGCTGGTACCAACGCATTGCCATGTACCCAATCGTCATTATTTTATTCGTGGGCATTATGAAACGTGCAACTGATATATATCGCTACGTGCTTCCCCTTTCTTTCATTGGGGCACTTATAGCGCTCTACCACAATCTTCTCTACTATGGAGTCATCCCTGAAAGACTTGCGCCCTGTACCGGTGGAATCTCGTGTACGAGCACCTCAAATACTCTTGTCAGTTTTGTCACCATTCCCCTACTCTCATTGATTTCGTTTATCGTGATCATTGGTATGATGTATCTGTATCGAAAACAAATTATTGCTAACAAAAATCATATATGAAAGAAGAAAAATGGATTCTCATTATTGTCGCAGTGGTCGTTATTCTTATCGGCGGACTTTGGTTCCTCAATCGGACTATTAAAACAGCACCAGCAGATGCCACAGTATTAGTTCGTGATGATAGTCAGAGAAAAGGCAGTGAGAATGCCGAGGTTACTATTGTGGAATTTGGAGACTTTCAGTGTCCTTCATGTGCCACTGTTGAACCTATTATCAAACAAACTCTTGCTCAATATTCAGAGGATCAAGTCGCATTTGTTTTCCGGAATTTTCCACTCTCTCAACACCAATTTGCAATACTAAGCGCCGAAACAGCAGAAATTGCTGGTGACCAAGGCAAGTATTGGGAAATGCATGACCTACTTTATGAACGCCAGAATGAATGGTCCTTGACTGCAAATCCCCGAGATCTATTTATTGGATATGCTAAAACATTAGGACTCGATACAGAAAAATTCACCGCCGACCTCGATGCAGAGAAGTATAACGATAAGATTGACCGTGATGTCGCCGACGGCGTATCACTTGGTATTAATGCCACTCCAACAATCTATGTAAATGGGGTGAAAATAATGATCCAAAACGACCATACACTTTCCGATGCAATTAACGAAGCACTCAAGTAGAAACATCTAGACACTTGGGGGCAGAGCGTAGGCACAACTCTATGTTCAAAGAAACCTATCAACATTGGCGTAGTATTGAGCCTGCTCGTGAAGGAGCTGTTGTTTCATTTTATGCACTTTCTTCACTTGTACCGCTCTCAATTATTCTCGGCGCACTTATCACCCTCATCTTAGGAGATCAGGAAATATTCTCGACGGTATTCAGCCAATTAGGAAACAGTATCGGTGGTGAGAGTATCTCTTTTATCAAAAATGCCGTAGGACAGTCATTTGCTGATGGAGCGCTTCCGAGTATTGTTCTGGGAACCATCATACTCATTACAAGTTCAATTGGTATGTTTAATGCACTTAAGCATTCTATCGATCGAATTTGGGAAACAAGTACTGTCTGGAAAAAACGACCTTTTTTCATTGCGCTTGGTATGTCACTTAAGCAGAAACTGGTGTTATTCTCTGTGATTCCTCTCATCGCTTTAGTGTTTATCTCTTCCTTTGTCTTAACGATACTTGTACATACGGTGAGCACAAGTGGTGTCGCACTCTTCCCTGCCATCTTCCCTCTTATCCAAATACTTGATCCGATCCTATCATTTATTGTCTCTGTAACACTATTCTTCTTGCTCTACAAAATTTTACCTGAACGCAAATTGCCATTCGGAGAATTAATACTCGGCTCACTCCTTACCGCAGTACTCTTCCTTCTTGGAGAATTCCTGATTGGGCTTTATCTCGAGCACGTAGCCGGGCTCTCAGTCTTTGGGGCTGCAGGCTCTCTTGTCGCCCTTCTCCTATTTGTTTTCTATTCTTCTCAAATCGTCTTTATCGGTGCTTCATGCACCTATGTCTACGCGAAAAAATATGGCTCACTATCACAGATTGATCACAAATAGATTCTTTCTCCGTTATATAGTTTGTCGCAGGATTATTTAACTAACCTTTAGTATATATGGCAAATATTGATGATGATAAAAAAGTAGTTGACGAGGCACAGGAAACATTAGATGTGGCAAACGAAAATCTTGAAAAAGACCGAGAGAAAGCTAGCGAAGTTGCAGAGGAAAAAGAAAAAGAGGCTAATGAAGCAGCGGAAGAGGCCTCAAAATAAAGTTGAGATTAGCTACTATATTCCACTCCAGCGCTTTTTTAAGAGCTGGAGTGGAATTTTTTTACCCTTTCCGTTACAGAAACCACACTGACAACCTTTCGGTTTAATAAATTCATCAAAATATTCCTTACCATAGTCATATGTAATTTCCTCACCCGCATGAATTGGTCTAAGTGCAGTCACTAGAACGCGCATCTTTTTGACATCTGACTCAGCACTCGGCCTACAGGCATGATTGGCGTAGCGGGCAATATTCTTACGAGATTTCCCATCGAGGGTAAAGTGTTTGTTGAGAATAAATAAATATTTTCCTCCTCGGCGATCTGCCTCGGCAGTCGTGAGTTTCTCCCCTACGTACTCAATTATAAATTCACCTTTTTTAAAATCTTGTATCGCAAAGAGTCCCAAGCCACCGAGCTTCGAGCGTCTCACTTCGACCCCTTTTAACCGTGTTTTTGTTTTTTTCATGTAAGTTTCGATGATACCATATTTCTCTTATGGTAGACTACCCCAATGGATAGACTCACCACACGCGAACGAACATTATTTACCCGACTCAATTCTCCACAGAAAATTCAAGATTATATTACTCTTCTTAAACCCAATTTTGAGCCTAATGGCGATGAATGCCGTAGTCCTCGGGAAGTGATCAAGACAGGCACTGCACACTGTGTCGAAGGAGCACTTGTTGCTGCCTCTGCACTCATGCACCATGGCCATACGCCTCTCCTCTTAGATTTAACGGCGGCTAAACATGATTTTGATCACGTCGTAGCACTTTTCAAAGTTAATAATCACTGGGGCGCAATCTCTAAATCAAACCACGCAGTGCTCCGCTATCGTGATCCAATTTATCGAACCATCCGAGAACTTGCACTCTCCTATTTCCATGAATATTTTGATGCAAACGGCAAGAAGACTCTTGTTTCATATTCCAAACCACTTAACCTCAATCAATTTAATAAAAATCACTGGCAAACTGATCCAGAAGATGTCTGGTATATCCCCATGAGACTCACCGAAATTCCTCACTATGCTATCGTGCCGCAACCTATACGCAAAAAGCTCCGCAGAGCTGATCCTATTGAAATTAAAGCTGGAACTCTTATTGAGGTCCGACCTCCGCGGAATTATGCCCGCCGGACGAAGGAGTGGTTTCTATAGATTCTTCGACGTTTACAATAAACTTTTTGTTAAGGTAGAAAATAAGACCAGTTGCAAGTGCTGTAATTATGATAACGAAGATATAGTGACCAATTACTTGCACGCCGGCAATTATAAGGAGAATTTTTGAATGAAAAATGTAGCCAATAAAAATAAAAATTGAGCAATAAATAACTATTGCCAGGAGATCCATCAGTGCAAAAACTTTAAATGGCACTTTCATCATGCCTGAGAGTACGGGTCCAATGAATCGAAGTGAGGTTACAAATCGAGCACAGAAGATCGTGAGTTTGATACGCGCCCGAAGCCTGTCTTCATAACGTGCAAAGCGACTCTTTTGAAACCTTGCATAGACTTTATTAAGATGTCGATTCCCGCGCTTGGCAAGCAAATGAAGCATCGCATCACTAACAAAAAGTCCTAGAACTGTGATGGGTAGAGCAATAAAGATATTAATATCACCAACACTTGCCACGTAACCAATCGCAAGAAGCACAATTTCTTCAGGTATTGGGATGACAAGGTTGGCAAGGAGTGCGGTGATAAAGATACCTCCATAGGTCAGACCGCCAATTGAATTCACAATTTCATGAGGACTCGTCATATATGTAGGCTTTAATACTAGCATATTTAGGTGGCAAATAAAAAACTCGCATTACTCTGCGAGCTTATCCCAATTGATTGTAGGGGAATCATTTTTGTTTTCCTTTTTTTGGTCTCCCTGTGGTTGACCTCGCTTCTGCGCAAGCCATGCACCTATGAGTTTATTCATTTCGGGGTCATTCCTTAAATCAGAAAGAAATTTCTCCATGCGTTCTTTATCCGCATCAACAGGCAGGGCACGGACAGCATTTAATGTGCACCATTTGTACTCTGTAAATGCATTGAAGCCCGCCTCAGATATGGTAGCTTTCATATCTTTATCCCATTCTTTCAAGTTCATTACGGGTATAAGAGGTCCCCCAACCCAGTAAATTGAGTCAGGTGGGAATTTTTCTCCTTCATATGTTTTGATTTTCTTAAGATCAAAGTCTCGACTCATCTTTTCAACTATTGCTGCATCTTTAGTCAGGAACATAGCGCATGACTCGCCATTGTACGTTGTATACATATTGAAATATGCATCTGCAGGCGACTTGAAATCTCTTAGTGGAATTGCAATCACCCAGCCTCCGTTGATAGGTATTATGGATTTCACTAACCGAGGTCCTGGGAAAAAACCGCCATAATAAGTTCCGTCTTTGGTTCCAAGAGATACAGTAGGTACGTCTTTAGTCAAATTACATCCAAATGCCAAAAATAAAATAACTATGGCGATTGCCAGAAAAGATTGAATTTTCATTTGTTTTCGATTTTTCTAATTCGATATTACCATACTATTTAGTAACCTGTCAATAGTAATCTTTGACTTCTTAATCAACTACTGATATAATTTACTTCCAGAAAACATCCTCTTATGAGAACTGTGCATAATGCTAGGGCTCGTACAATAAGTAAGGAGCTCATCGAAAGATTCATACTTTTAGCATTTAGTTATTTCAAGCGAAATACAAAAACATGTTTCCCAATCCACACACCATCATTGCATGCATTATTTGATGCTGCGATTGAAGAAACATACAAAAGACTCCCTGAATCGGCCAGTAATGTAGCTGAATTTAGAGAGAAGTATGTCAAAGAAAGTAAGCGGATGGAAACATTTTATGTTGAGAAAATATTTGTTGAGAAACGCAATAAGGAAATGTTGAATGATGACGTTTCATTTAAACTAAATCACGGCTATAAGTTTAGTCCTTTAGAGCAAATAACTTTTGATAAAGCAAACTCAGAGATGCACCGGGAAACTGCCAGACTCTATCGTAAAGTATAACTTCGTTATTTAGGGCGAAGTTATTTTATTTTATACTAATCAAAAACCCACCAATAAAGGTGGGTTTTTGATTAGGCTTCGTGTCCGGTGTAATTCTCCATGTCCGTCATGATATTCATGACTTGGCTGGCATACTCCTTCACAATATGTGGAGGGTTATAGGTCTTGAGTATTCCATCAAGGTCCTTGCCTTTGTAGTAGCGAGAAGTCTCAGGGTTGAGATTGCGCGCTACGACTTCAATTGCCTGTTGGTATGAAGTGAAACCGATTTTACATGAACCGTAGCCGAAAGGATTAAATGATGCTTTTTTACAAGCATGAATTCCTCCTGTTGACTCACGGACAGCAATGCCGGCAAGAAGAAATGGGTGAAGTCCATTCGCTTCAGCTGCAATCACCATCGCAAGCCCAGTCCCGGCAAGCGGCATGTCACGATCACTAAAATAATTGTCAATTTTTGCTGCCATCTCCATCTGTACGAGCTCGTGGTTATCAATCTCGGTGAGGATCTGGGTGCCCTTTTCATCAGTCATTTGTACTGCTGCAATTGGTGCTTGCATGATCGCCATAGGCGAGCCAAGCAAGTTCGAAGCTAAAATGGGTAAAGCTACGAATGAGTGCAGAGAATTTCTTATAGTATGAAATTGCATATTCGGCAGTTGTGCTCTGCCAACTAAGGACGGTGTGTTCAGTATTCTTTGGTAAGAGCCTGAAAGAAAAAACTCCAGACATTAACTGTTGGAGCTAGTGATAATGGTAGCATATCCTACTAAATAAGTCAATAGTTAGACCATGTTTTATATAGGTGTCAATTGCTAAAATATGTTGATTTATAAGGATTATTTAGAGTTTTAAGTGAGGTAATAGAAACACTAGTTTTGATCAAACTTGTCTAGTTTTTAGTCTTGTTGCTCATATTTTTACAACGTATGCATCAGAACCTTAAAATAGGCTAGTTTTTGATTGCTAAGTGCTCACTTTAGTGCTTAAATTGGCACAGTCTTTCTTTACATTCATCTAAACCCCCTTGTACTCCTTATGAAAAATCTCCTTTTTGCCACAGGGATATTAATTATCCTTGCAAGTTGGCCATTCAAGCCAACTCCAGTTATTGAAATGGCGTCAAAAGCGTCTTGCGTTCTGGTCGGTCAAACACCGACAATTACTAATACAACAACCTGCCAGATATTTGTAAGCTGGCCAGCAACGGTTGGGACGGATCATTATATCCTCAGGCACAAAATTGCTGGAGGTACTGGCGATTTTATCGCCAAAACTAATGTAGGTAATGTGACATCAGGGATTATCACAATCGGGCTAAGCCCGGGAGTAAAATACACTGTGAGTGTCGTGCCCTACTGCACTTCTGGGACAGGAAGTGGTGGTGTGCCTAGTGTTGGAGTAAGTGCAACTTTACCAACCTGCTCACCACCAGTAAATATTCAAACTACGGGAGTGACAGAAAATTCTGCCATCATTGGATGGACTCCGGTGTGTAACTTGCTAATATACGTAAGATACCGCGTAACTGGAACACTCTCTTGGACTACTCTTTCATCTACAACCGGAAACCTCAGTTTGATGAATCTGTTAGCAGGAACTACTTATGAATACCAGCTAAACAGCTGCGACACTTCAGTTTCGACGTTTTGGACTCTAGTCCAGAATTTTACTACTGGATCTTCAGTGCCACCGCCCACCTTTAAGCCCTACATCGTTGTCATACAACTTGACGATGCGAGGTTTGATCAGTTCAAGGTTAACAACGGTCCTGCATACTTCGAGTCTCCAAATATAGACCGAATAGCCAATGAAGGAGCAAATTTCAAAAAGGCGGTCAGTGCGCACTCTTTGTGTGCACCAAGCCGTACCTCGTGTTGGACAGGGAGATATTCCTTTAAGCATGGAGTGACTAATAACCATAATCAGACCAGTCGGGACATGTCTTTACCGACTGTACCAGGAATTCTCAAGACAAATGGTTACTGGACTATGTTCGTAGGAAAATCGCACAAAACGATTAAATACTCAGAAGGAGTATTTAATAAATGGTTGGAGATATTTCCAGACGGAAAGTACCAACCAAATGATAAACCTAAGAAAGTGATCGCAGGCTATTCAATTGACGTACTCACCGATACAGTTGTACAAGCAATTCATGACCGTGCAGACGCTGGACAATTCTACATCCATCTTGCAGTAGAGAATCCACACGACCCGGCCGATGCGGCTCCTCAGTTCTATGACTATGGAGGGCATCCGGCACCACTTTTACCAAGTGACACATTGGCATACCAAAATAACTACCCTTCCTATCTTGATATCCTGCCTCCTGGTAAAAATTATGCAAAAGGGACAGAAAAGGATGAGAAGTGGGCTGGCGAGCTCGCAGAAATTGCGCAGGTAGATTCAGCTATTGGTAGAATTTATCAAGCATTACTCGAAGAAGGTATTCTCGATAGTACTATGATTATTTTTACCAGTGACAATGGTCATTTGCGCGGAGAAAAGGGAGGGCTTGATTTAAAGCGCCTCTTCATTCGAGGAAGTAGCGAGTTGCCTTTGTTTATTCGTTATCCATTATGGTTTCCAGAAAATACCATAGTAAATACGATTACGAATAATCTTGACATACCTGTCACTATCCTTGATGCGGCAGGAATATCAAATACATTTTCGATGGACGGGTTAAGTCTCTATGACATCTATACAGGAGATACGGTAAGAGAATTCTCTTACTACCATTACATCTATGACACCACAGATGGATATCCTGATTTACCAGGGATTTGGGGAGTTAAAAGTTTAGAGTATAAGTACACTTTCCATGGGTGCCAGTCACTTACAGAGGAATTTTTTGATTTAGTGAATGATTCGTTGGAAAATACAAATCAAATCAACAATCCTGCTTATGCTTCACTCATTGAAACTTACCGAGAGCAATTGAGTCTCATGAGAGAGGAGATAGGCGATACTCTGGATGGAACGTTCATTAATTGTTACTTAAAAAATCCTACTGTCAAAAAAGGTATCATTGTTGATGAAAATGATGTCTCGGTCTATCCAAATCCAAGTGCAGAAAAAGTTTTCATTAAAGGCGTCAAAGAAAATGAACTAATCGAACTCTATTCTTCAGAAGGTCAGTATTTAGAGACCTTTAGAGGAACCAGCTTTGATATGAGTCATTTGCCAGATGGAAAATATTATCTCCGTCTGCAAAAAACTGGGGTGACTAAAGAATTCGTAAAAGTTCGATAACGCAACAACCGTCCACCTTAGGACGGTTTTTTATTTTCAAAATAACACTCTATCTAGTGATCCTTCGTAGCCATCAAGCGTTGGTGTTCTTCCGTATTGAGATCGCCACACTTTTTCCATTTCTTACCACTGCCACATGGGCACGCGTCATTGCGGCCAATTTTTTCTTCTTCATGGCGTACAGTTCCCTCTCGAACTGCACTTTTCTCGCCTGGACTTGCAAGATCCGAACCCTTACCTTCAACAAATGCTACAGCTGGAGCGGAGACTGTGACACTTTCAGTTCTCACTGGTGCGTTTTCGGTACCAAGTTTTTCAATAAGCACTGCGACTTCAGAACGAGCTGAGGCTTCCATGTCTTTGAAAAGTCTGAGACCTTCTTTTTTATACTCTACGAGCGGCTCACGCTGGCCATAGGCCCGCAGACCAATTGATGAGCGTAAATACTCCATCGTTTCAATATGCTCAGTCCAGAGCACATCAGTTGTATAAAGTACGATGCGTCTGAGTGATTCATAGAAAGCATCTTCACCAAGTGCTTTGATTTTATTACTGACAATTTGCTCGAGCTCTGGATTTTCGAGATAGAGTTCTTCCAGATACTCAAGGATCTTAGCTCGATCGGCTAGTAACATTGCTCGGCGGCGGCCATAAATTGCCGTGCGTTGATGATTCATAACATTGTCATACTCAAGCGTGTAGCGACGTGCATCGAAATGGAATCCTTCAATGCGTTTCTGTGCATTCTCAAGCGCTCGACTGATAAAACTATTCTCGATTGGTTGGTCTTCTGGAATACCGAGCTTTCCCATCATGCTTTTGACCCGATCACTACCGAAAACACGCATGAGATCATCTTCGAGTGAGACGAAAAATTGCGTCGCACCAGGATCACCCTGACGACCTGAGCGTCCACGAAGCTGATTATCAATTCGTCTTGCTTCATGCCGCTCAGTTCCAAGCACAAAAAGTCCGCCGAGAGCCTTAACCTCATCATGTTTCTCTGTCGTTGTCGGTGAACCACCGAGTTTGATATCGATTCCGCGACCGGCAAGGTTTGTCGCCACAGTTACTGCACCTTTTGTACCTGCTTGGGCGATGAGCTCGCCTTCATGTTCATGGTTTTTGGCATTGAGGACATTGTGTGGCACACCTTCACTCTTGAGATACGCTGAGAGCAGTTCGTTACGCTCAATTGAGATTGTACCGATAAGCACGGGCTGTCCACTCTCTTGGAGTACTTTTACTTTGCGAGCAATCGCCTTCCATTTACCTGTCTCACTCTGGAAAATTTGGTCATTGTGGTCAGACCTTTGATTGACGCGGTGCGTTGGAATCGAGACCACTTCAAGACCATAGACTTTGAGGAACTCTTCAGCGGACGTTTTAGCTGTACCCGTCATGCCGCCAAATTTATTATAGAGTTTGAAAAAATTCTGATACGTGATTGTCGCAACTGCGCGACTTTCTTCTTGAATTCGGACACCTTCCTTGGCCTCTACTGCTTGATGGAGTCCTTCACTCCAGCGGCGACCCGGCTGCATACGTCCCGTAAATGGATCCACAATAGTGACATCGCCATCTTTGACGACATAGTCACGATCACGCACATAGAGTGCCTGTGCTCGTACGGCAGTCTCAAGATGATGCACGTACTTAATTCCCTTCTCAGTATAAATATCACTAATACCTAGTAATTCTTCAGCACGTGTGATACCTGCATCAGTTAATTGCACAGAGCGATGCTTCTCATCAACCGTATAATCCGTATTGACGACAAGTGCACTTGCAATGCGAGCAAAAGTTTTATAAAAATCTTCTGACTTCTGCGAAGGCGAGGAGATAATGAGTGGAGTTCTGGCTTCATCAATCAAAATTGAGTCAACTTCGTCGATAAGTGCGTAGTGGTGACCTCGCTGTACAATCTGCTCGACATTGGTAATGAGGTTATCGCGCAAGTAGTCAAAGCCAAACTGGCTATTGGTTCCGTAGGTAATATCTGCAAGGTAAGCTTCTTTGCGTGAGACCGGCTTGAGGAATTCGTGTTTGATTTTGAAATCGTCAGTTTCACTGGCTTCTACTGTGTGATTTGCATCATAGCGATAAGATTGATTCTGGTCATTAATAACTCCCACCGTGAGTCCGAGTGCATCATAGACTTTAGCCATCCAAACCGCATCGCGCTGTGCCAAGTAATCATTAACGGTAACCGCATGCACACCGAGTCCAGTAAGTGCGTTGAGGTACGCGGGCAGTGTGGCAACGAGTGTCTTACCTTCACCCGTTCTCATTTCAGCAATGCCACGATGATGGAGCACATATCCACCAATGAGCTGTACATCATAGTGCCGCTCTCCGAGTACACGCTTAGCAGTCTCGCGTACCACCGCAAATGCTTCCGGCAAAATATCTTCAAGAGTTTTACCGTCACCCAGTTGCGCACGAAATGCGCTCGTCTTCATGCGAAGCTCATCATTTGAGAGCTTGCTTATTGAATCTTCGAGCGCGTTAATCTTTTTGACCGCAGCCTTTGCCTCCTTGAGGAGTTTCTCGTCGCTATTGAATATAGTAGTGAAAATGCTCATAAAGAGCCATTCTAGCATGCATCAGGAACTAAAAAAAGCTTACTTTATAGTAAGCTTTCAGAGATAGCACGCATCTTTTTTAAATACATATTTACAGTTTACATATAAAAAACAAAAACCCCGATAGGGTGGGGCTTTTGTTAGCTAAAGTAAGTGCGAGTTAGGCGCGCTTCTTTTTTGCTGCCTTTTTCTTAGCTCCTTTCTTTGCTTTCTTTTTTGCTGCCATAGAAATTTTTTTGAAATTACTTTGTTAAAGAGTTGCAATAATTCGACCGCGAAAAAATTTAAATTAAAAAAATAAATTTTTTAACTACTCACTACTGCAATCGATACATATATTATCTCTTACATAAAACGTGCATGCAATATTTTTTTCATCATAACTGTGGATAACTTGAAAAATATTTCACACACGTTAAAAATATATTTTTTGAATTTTATATCCCGGATTTAATTTGTAAAATAAATTTATAACTTCGTTATTATTTAACAAATAAAAATTGCGCACAATATTGTGCGCAATTTTCGTGAACGATCCACCATCGAAGCGAGTGGGAGCTAACCCCTACAAATGCCAATGTGAGTGCTGCCACTCGCTACGGTGAATGACCGTCTAAAATAAGTATATATAAATAGCTAAGAAATACAAGCCATCAAGAAACCTGACCGGATTTCTCTTACTCTATAACGAAATAGCGACTGATTCTGTGATTTTGATACATAGTCATCTTTCGGCATCAAGAAAACACAAAACCCGTCTTGCGACGGGCCTGTGCGGCATTTGTATTACGTGAGTATTTAGGATCAACACGCACTCACCCTGATAGTATAGCAAAATTTATTTATAAAGTCAACTATCATTGTGCTATGTAACTTATTTATCGAGGACAAGTTTGATCTGCGGGATCAAAAATAGTCGGCGGAAGTGTATCGCCGCGAATAATTTTTGCTACACGATCTCCCCCGTAGATTGATGGGAGGATTCCAACTCCATTACAGCCAAGATTGTATATAAGTCGAGGATTACAAAGTTCTTTACCAATCAAACGTACACCAGTTTTGGTGTAGCCCATTAAGCCGTGCCAGTGAAATGCATAAGGAATTTTCCTAGGTACTTTGAATGTGTCATGGATAAACGAATCAAGTTCTTGGCCGATCTTGTCTGGATAATGCATGAGTGGATCATATTCCTTTTTTGATTCCAAGAAATATTCAGGACCACCGATACAAACAATTGAATGATCCCTTCCCTTTTCATCCTTTTCATATGGTCTTCGGGTTACATATATGTACGGCTCCTCTTCCGTTGGTGCTTTTCTCATATAAATAAGAGCAGTCGGTGCATATTTAGGATCCTCTAAGTAACCTGCCATGAAACCAATTTTACCCATGAGGTGGTGATGGAAACTCGGATCAATATCAATACCAGCTTCATTAATGAGTGCAATATGCTCAAATCCATTTGTTGCCAAGACAGTCATTTCTGAAGTAATAGAATTACCTGATCTTGTTTTAAGTACCGTCGTATCTTTCTTTAAAAGTGCTACTTCAATATGAGTTTGCTCATACAATGAAAATCGATCTCGATGCTTTAGCAAAAGATAACCTGCCAATTCCTCCGTAAAAAGAGCACTATTCATACAACCGGAGAGAAAAGGCATTGCAGCAATATAATTTGAATCTGTGGTTTCAAGTACCTGCAGAATTACTTCTTGAGGAACAAAGGTATAGTGTGCACGACCTGTTGGAAGTAGTGCATCCTTAAACTCGAAATTCTCTGAAATAAGTATTTCTCGTGTGGGTAAATTATATTGTGCTCGGTAGAGATTCTCTTCAATATCTGCGTTTACTTGCTCGAGCGTCGTGAGACCTTCATATCCGAGAAATTGTGACATGGGTGTCTTCAATCCAGTTTCAACAAAAATATCATCCAGTAGTACCCGAGCATCTTCTTCAATGACACGCTGGGCGGCAACGGCACCTTCTGCACCAAATTCCTCTATCATTACCTTCAAAGATTTCTCAAAATAGCTCGTTATCTGTCCTGCATTATGGCCCGTGGCGCCATGAGCAATTTTATTTGATTCAATGAGTACAACCTTTTTGTCAGTGTACTTCAGTATGTAGTATGCCGTGACTATGCCTGCAATACCCCCACCGACAATAATAATGTCAGTGGTAATATCAGTAGTTAAAAAATCAACCGGACGAGTACGATTGAGTTGTTTGAGCCAAGGTGAATTATTGAGAAACATATTCGGATTATAGCAGAAAAGACTCCGCTTTCGCGAAGTCTTCTCATGTATGATCTTTGGCCTATAAGCCGAATTCTGTTTTAGATAGTTATTAATCTAGGATTGTTGTCACCAACAACCTCAAGCGACTCTCTTCGCCAAAGGCGAAGCACGGTCTTGCACACGCGTACGGATTTTGCCGTTTCACTTTCATGTTTCCATGAAATTATTCCTTGCGGAATTCCTTTCCTTTCGGATTAGACGTCACTGCTCGCACCACTATCCTTACGGACGACAGGCGTTACCTGCTACGTTTAATAAATAAATACTGTGTGTTCGGACTTTCCTCCCCATGAGATTGCTCTCACAGAGCAACTATCAAACCAAAGACTGCTTCGTATTATACATTTTTTTCATTTCTTGACAATATTAATATAATCGGTAGTATCTAGATTAGAAAAAGATCTAATCATGGTGAAAGAAATCATAGTGCACATACTTGGAATCAGTTTTAATGGCGCTTTAATTCTGTCCAACGACCTTGAACGGGCTCGGAAAAACATTTGTGAAGAACTTAAAAAATTCCTGGAAACACATCAACAAGGTTACCGGGCAGACATCAAAATTCTCTTTGTGAATTCATCATGGGGTGATGAGCATGGTAATGAAGGAAAAGATTTACACATTGAGTTTAAAAGGGGTGACGACCTTGCACACACCCTTTTTAGAGAAGAGTCAATGCAAAAAATATTCAAAGATGCATTGAAAGGATGGTGCCATAGGGGCATTGTAAGGTTCTTCGTAAGCAAAATGGCAGATGTGACTTCAAAAATTGAAGTGTCAGACGCAGTAAAAAACTAAAGAACCAAAAATCTCTCAGGTAAGTCCTGAGTTTTTATTTTCTTGACATAATGGCAATGTGTGGTAGATTCAGTGATAGAAAAACTTAATTATGGTTAGTAAACAATTTCCGATTTCGTCTCTGATCAATGTTTTCATATTTACAAAAACGGATAGGAATTTAGATCCTGATATCGTGCAATTCTTAACTGGTGGTTCTCGCTCAGAGAACGACCTGGATGATAGAATGCATAGAAAATATATACAAGATCTTTTGCTAAAACAATTCCCAAAAATTGCTGAGTTATTGTCAGAACAAAAAATTGGCCAAGGTGCCTTGGAACAATTTACTACTGACCTCACAAAAGAATATGGAGAATACATTACTGTAAACTCCTAACAAATCTCCTAAAAAAGGAGACTTTTTATTTAACAAAGAATTCACTCCTAAAGACTGAGTGCGCCACAAAGAACCAATCCATGTAACATCCATCTTCCCTCCTCTTATTGAATTGGGATGTGGAGTAAAGTATTTTTGAGACCGCTGTTCCGACATAGGTCTCAAAAATACTTTACGGAGACTAGTCCCAGTTTAATGTTCCCCCACTCTTGTACTCCGTCACCCTCGTCTCAAAGAAATTCTTCTCTTTACGAAGATCCATAATTTCACTCATCCAAGGGAACGGATTCTCATCACCATAGACTTTAGCAAGCCCAATACGCTCGAGTCTTCGATCAGCGATGTATTTGAGGTACTGACTGACGGCTTCAGCATTGAGTCCGAGGATACCTCGAGGAAGACAATCTTTGGCATATTCAATTTCAAGTAGTACTGCTTTTTTGATATTTTCTGTAATTGTTACTTGGAGCTCTGGAGTCCAGACTTCAGGATTCTCTTCGACGATGCCGTTAATGAGGTCCGCACCAAAAGCGAGGTGGACTGATTCATCACGGAGGATAAACTGGAATTGCTCACCAACACCCACCATTTTGTTCTGACGAAGGAATGAGAGCATCATGACAAAGCCGGCGTAGAAGAAGATACCTTCCATGATGATGTAGTAACCGACGAGGTCATGAATGAAGCGCTGGATGTTCTCTGTCGAGTCAGTTTTGAAATTCTCATCCATTAGTGACTTCGTCATATCCACCACAAACTCATCTTTGGCCTTAATCGAAGGAATCTTGGTATACATCGAGTAGACCTCATCAGGATCAAGTCCGAGGGAGTCACAGCAGTAGATAAAGGTGTCAGTGTGAACCGCTTCTTCGTAGGCTTGGCGAAGGAGATACTGTCGGCACTCAGGGTTCGTGATTTGTTTGTAGACGGCAAGGACAATGTTGTTGGCCGTGAGAGACTCAGCGGTTGAGAAGAACCCCATGTTCCACATGATAAGACGGCGTTCATCGGCTGAGAGGAGCGCATCGTTCTTCCAGGTCTCGACATCTTTTTGCATATTCACCTCTTCTGGTGTCCAGTTGTTTGAGACGCCGTCTTTGTAGTGCTTACGTGCCCACTTATACTTCATGGGCAAGATTTTGTTTGGATCAGTTGAGCTGTTATTGAGAATGCGTTTTTCTTCGGTGGCCATGGGTTAGTGAGTAGTTATGAATAAATAGTGAGTAGTAATTCGATGACTTATTTTACACTATTTTATTTAAAAATAAGAATTATTGACTAATAATACTATGTGTGATACTCTGGATTTTAGAAAAACATAACTGCATATGAAAGATCTTTTTAAGTTCTCATCAAACTTTGGACTTTCCAAAGAAGAACAGGGACTTTTTCAGCAAATCATTGGAATCGAACAAGCGACTACGATTATAGTTCTTGCGGCTGGCGATCAAATACGGATGCATAAGAACAAAATTGCCGTCCGTGTAGTTAACCACTTATTAGGTATCTTAGGGTCATTCTCTGACGGCAGAGCACTGGAGAATCTCATAAGACCCCTCCTCCATTCTGTAGTGATGAATAAACTGTTGGATACTAAGGATGGTGATCTCTCATTTCAAAATCAAAACTCATTCAGTCTGCCGATTTCAGAACTGGAAAAGTTAGGATACAAAACTCAGGACGAAGTAGCGATGAGACTAAATGAAATATGGTCTGTGACCGCAAAAATTACATTCGACAAGGATGATGGGTTTGCCGATGACTGGATATTTTATATAGAACTAATTTATTAGATTGAAGAATCACTGATCCAATTTTGATCAGTTTTTTATTTGATTGACTATTGTTTGGCTCTGGGCTAGTGTTTTCTTAGAAAAGATAACTATATGTTCGAATTTGAACTCAATCACAAGCGTTGGATTGAAAGCGGGCTGAAGTAAACCGACGACAGTATGTATGACCTGCAAAAAATGCCTAGCAAATGGCACTGAGCATAAAATCATAAGTATTCCTGGCCCTCCGGCTGAAGCGAGTCACGCTCATTGTATGAAAGGTGAGCCAACAACTAAAAGGAAATGTACTGGCTGTGGTACAGAAGATGGCCCATGGGTACCTGCATAATAATATTTGAAGAAATTACTGGCTCACAAAGTCAGTTTTTTATTTACCTTTATATCATTGACTTATATAGATTAGTACTGTATAGTTAAATATAGAAAAACTCTACACCGTGAAAAAATTCCCTTTCTTTTTGTTAGTACTCCTTGTATTCATCTGCGGATTTGCAGTGAATATTGGGTTACATTACGTTTTGCCCCTTGAATTCGACGGGTCAGGTGGATTGATTATGCTTTCCTTTATTACTGGCACATGTTACATATGCTTGGTTTCACTGAAAGTAATCCCTGAGATTAATAACTCAGAAAAAATAATTCAAAACTGGTTTCAAGAGGACGGTAGTGCAGCTCCACTTGCGTTCACCGTTGCTGGTATTTTATTCCAATCACTTCTAATTCCTCTTTCCTTTATCGGAAACATGGTTTGGATTCTCCTCACAGGATGGCTCCTTATGAAGCGAAAGGAGGAAAGAAATTTAGTTGGAAAGGATAGGGACGGTGAACATGTTTTTTAAGTCTTGTCTTTTCTGTCTGTCAAAAACTGACTCAAGTTGAGTCAGTTTTTTTATTTCTATGTACATTGACAATACATAATATATGTCTTATTATATACGCAGAATTTTCTTCATTTCTCAGTAGCGACTTGGTTGGAGTTCCCTCTCGCTAAATCGCTACTGAAATGGTAGCCATGGAAGCAATTCCGCTCCATGCATCCTGAAATAGGAGGAAACAAATCATGAACATTTTAAAAAGAAAAACATACCAATCAGAACGACCGTTCTCGATTACACTCGCCGAAGAAATTCTCCGAGCAGAACTCCGTAAACTTTACGGAAATGAGATTAAGTTTTTTGAATGTAGTATTACGGGTACAAAGCCAGAACAAAAATCAAAAACAATGTCTTTCAAAATGAAGTCAGGAAATTGTGGTACTACTGAGTATAAATGGGGCCGTCACGAAAACCATATTGAGCGATATGTAAATATCAAAGCAAAATTCGGTCCTTTTGAACGCTTATTCCCTCATAATCCTAAGACTGACCAGCGTCGTGAAGTCCGGACAGTAAAAGCCGAATGCCGCTTATATTCAGTTGAATCCGGATGTACTTTTTGGAAACCTCATTTCATTCATTTTGATATTTACGATTACGCTGGAGAACAGGTCGATTGTAAGGAAATGTTTTATGAGAACGGACTGCATAAAGATCGTGAACATACACAAACGGCAGAAAATCCATGTCATGACATGTGTTTCAGCCAAGTATCTGTTATGTGTCCTGATTGGATATCCTTTGCAAAAATAATAGAGGAAGAAAAAGTTTCTTAAATAGAATTCAAAGCCCCGCGAATGCGTCGGGGCTTTTTTATTTTCCTTATTTTCTACAAACTACAACCTACCAACTACGCACTAGCTACTGGCAACTCTCACACGTCTCATCTTTAAACACATGCAATTTTGGCTTACCAGTTGGCGCTTCCACCTTCTCAAGATCTTCCTTCTGAATTGGACTCTCTGTGTAGGTTTTGTTGATATCAACGGTTGATTTCTCAATGGCAGAGGCACCGAGTGTACGCAAATAGTAAGTAGTCTTCAGTCCCATCTTCCAGGCACTCATATAGGCATCAGAGATAGCGCGACCGCTCTCTGTTTTCATAAAGAGATTAATCGATTGTGATTGGTCAATCCACTTTCCGCGACGAGCCGCATGGGCAATGATCCAGTACGAATCAATTTGGAAGACTTCTTTGTACTTATTGCGTAGCTCAAGTGGAATTTCCTGGATTTTCTCAAGGCTACCGTCATAGAATTTGATTTTCTCAAGAAGTTCTCTCGTCCAGAGACCGCGCTCCTTCAAATCATGAATGAGGTACTGATTAACGATGGTGAATTCTCCGCTAAAGTTAGATTTCACATAGATGTTTTTATAAATTGGCTCCACTGAGGGTAGACAGCCAGAAATATTTGAGATTGTCGCTGTTGGTGCAATCGCCATAGTGTTTGAATTGCGGAGGCCATAGGCTTTGACTGCTTCACGTACTGGTGTCCAGTCCATTTTGGCAGTAAGTGGAATATCAGTTGGAATACCACGCTCGTCTTCGAGAAGCTTGATCGTATCAACTGGGAAAAGTCCTCGTTCCCATTTCGAACCTTTGAAGGTCGAGTAGGCACCTTTCTCCTTCGCAAGTTCTGCACTTGCCATAATGGCGTGCCAAGAGACAAATTCTTGCAGTTCATCAGAGAATTCCACAGCAGTTTCTGAATCAAATTGTAAATTCATTTCATAAAAGAGGTCTTGGGTACCCATGACGCCAAGTCCGACCGGGCGGTGACGGAAATTCGAAGTTTGACCTTCTTTGGTTGGATAGAAATTAAGGTCTATGACATTATCGAGCATCCGCATGGCGGTCTTCACTGTAGTCGCGAGTAATGCCCGGTTAAAGACACCGTGTTGGAAGTGGCGCGCAAGATTTACTGAACCAATATTACAGACGGCAGTTTCTTCGACTGAGGTATTGAGCGTGATTTCGGTACAAAGATTGGAGTTATGAATAACTCCGACATGGTCTTGAGGTGAGCGAATATTAGAAGGATCCTTGAACGTAATCCATGGGTGTCCAGTCTCATAAATCATCATGATCATTTTTCGCCACAGGTCTTGTGCTTTCACACGCTTCCAGAGTTTGATCTCTCCTCGATCTGCCTTGGCTTCATACTCGACATATTTCTCTTCGAAGGCCCTGCCATAGAGGTCGTGGAGCTCAGGTACTTCTTCTGGAGAGAAGAGCGTCCATTCTGCACCATCATTAATGCGCTTCATGAAGAGATCCGGAATCCAATTGGCAGTATTCGTATCATGGGCACGACGACGATCGTCACCTGTGTTCTTACGCAAATCAAGAAAGTCTTCGATATCCATATGCCACGTCTCAAGGTAGACACAGGTTGCTCCACGACGCTTGCCGGAACGGTTGATGGCGTTTGAAGTCGAGTCGATCACTTTAATAAAGGGAATCACTCCCTGACTGCCGGTATTGATGGCTTTGACAAGTGCATTGGTCGCACGAATATAGGTCACATCTTGGCCAATACCACCTGACCACTTCGAAAGCTGGGCATTATCCCCAATACATTTGAAAATATGCTCGAGATCGTCAGTGATGGTAGAAAGATAGCAAGATGACATTTGTGCGTGAACCATTCCGGAGTGGAGTAGAGTGGGTGTCGAAGGCACATAGAGCATCTGCGAGATCGTCTCATAAAACTCGATTGCTCGAGCTTCTTTGTCATCCTCAGTGAGCGCCAGGCCCATAGCGACTCGCATCCAGAAATATTGTGGTACTTCAAGCAGTTTCTGAACTTCGTCACGAAGGAAATAGCGATCATAGAGCACTTGAAGACCAAGATACTCAAACAAATGATCCCGCTCTGGCTTCAAGGCTTCGGCAAGTCTCTCGAGATCAAAGTTCTTCATACGAGGATCAAGACGGCCTGCCTCAATACTCTTTTGGATTGATTCAGAGAAATTTTTCTTGTGGAGCATTTGGAAGTGATTCGAAAATTCATCAGTACCGAGCACGTCTTTGTGAAGGTCGCTCATCAGGAGTCTTGCCGAAATATAAGCGAAGGCTGGCTCACGCTCAATCTGACTCTTCATGGTCATGACGATGGCCTTATTGATCTCACCCGTCGTGATTCCATCATAGACATTTAACTTTACCGATGAGAGAATCTCTGGGACATTCACACAGTGCTCGAAGCCGTTACAGACGTTGGTAATTGCAGTTTCAATTTCCTTCTCATCAAAGGTCACTACTTTGCCACTTCGCTTTTTGACACTAATTTCTTGTCGCTCAATTTTCTCAAGGGTCTCTTTTTGGCGTTCCTCACGAATGCGAGCACGTTCACTCCGGTAGATGATATACGCTCGGGCGACCAAAAAATCACCTTTATTTGCAATCTCTTTTTCGACGATGTCCTGAATTGCTTCAACAGTTGGTATTCGCTCTTCTCCAAACGCTACCTCAATTTGTTCCAATACGTTATCGGTGATTTCAATAATTGAATCGTCAGAAATAGGAATTTCAGTCGCTTGATACGCCTTTTTAATTGCTTCTTCAATGCGCGTGCGATTGAATTCGACAATCGATCCTGAACGTTTCTTCACAAGTGAAATCATGGAACAAAAAAATTAGTAGTAATAAAATTGTGCTCTTATTGTACAGAACATCAGAGACTCATGCGAGCGTGGATAACTCAAAACTCCACTAAGTGAAATAAAAAAATCAGTTTGTAAAATTAGATGCCACCGCAGTTTTCTCTGTAAGGCTTTTTCAGGGTACGACTCGTATAAATAAATTTAATTCAAAAAATTCACTGTCATACCTTTCTTAATCTGATGGAGATCACTAAATCCAGCATTCACCTCAAGGACATAGCGGATTGGGAGCGAACTTGCATAGGTGGTTGGGTATGAATCAGGCGAAATGTTTTCTGAAATATCGACAATCTGATTATTTTCATCAATCCAGATAATATCGAGTGGATAGCGCATATCTTTCATCCAAAAGGAATGTATGTCTTGTTTTTCAAAGACAAAAAGCATACCCTGGTCTTCCGGTAATGTTGGGGTGTCCGAAAGCCCCTTCGCTCGCAGAGCTCCAGTACTTGCAACAATAACATTAATCTTTGCCTCCCCTATCTCTACCTTACTGACTTCCACGAAGTTCCCTTGGCTAGGCTTCTGATGATAGAAAACAAATGTAATAATGCCAAAAAATACAAGTGGGATTAAGAAAATTCGTACAAGTGTGCGTATCATGCACTTGAGTATACTTCCCGAGTACCACGAAAACAACCGAGAGCTTAGCTCTCGGTTGTTTTCCGTACTGTAATTTCTATTGTTCCGTCCTATTATTCCCGGTCTGTCCCGAACGTCTAAATAATTTTAAAGTCACCATTTTCGACTCTGGAACTTTACCCATCCAGTAGGTATTGCGTACTCAATTGAAGTACACAATATCGACTCAATCAATTTTTATATACCGAAGCACATAAAAATGTTTTTCCCAATTGAGTTATTCCACGAGCAGCTTCCGCTACCCGTGCCTTGTTACGACTTACTCCCTGTCACCGAACTTACCGTAGGCCCCGCGAATGCGGAGATTTCGGGTACTTCCGGCTCCCTTGAGTTGACGGGCGGTGAGTACAAGACTCGAGAACGTATTCACCGCAGTATGTCTGACCTGCGATTACTAGCAATTCCAACTTCATGAGGTCGAGTTGCAGACCTCAATCCGAACTGGCGCCACTTTTAAGGATTAGCTCCACCTTACGGTATTGCAGCCCTCTGTAGTGGCGATTGTATTATGTGTGTAGCCCAGGGCATCAAGGGCCATGCTGACCTGGCGTCATCCTCTCCTTCCTCCCAGCCCTAATCTTTCGAAAATATTTCAAAAAACTAGGGCTGGGCGGTCTCGTGTGACAAATATAACACACGACGAGGGTTGCGCTCGTT
>JACCDG010365277.1_pt1 | contig 86729 bp, 89 predicted proteins | sample 7442471 | NCBI WGS metagenome assembly JACCDG01 (sample SAMN15323444, study PRJNA562643) | freshwater metagenome | isolation source: river surface water | place: USA:Blue River Watershed | collected 2017-08-17 | reverse complement strand
TGGCTTTTTCTCTGGCTTTTTCTCTGGCTTTTTCTCTGGCTTTTTCTCTGGCTTTTTCTCTGGCTTTTTCTCTGGCTTTTTCTCTGGCTTTTTCTCTGGCCTTTTCTGCTACTTCTTCTCTCGCCTCCAGCGAATTCCAGCGGCGATAAACCCATCGAGGTCGCCATCAAGAACTGCTTGGGTATTACCAGTTTCAAAATCTGTTCGATGATCTTTCACCATCTGGTACGGGTGAAGTACATAGGAGCGTATTTGATTTCCCCATGAACCGCTCGTATCTCCTCGGAGAGCATCAATCTTGGCGCGCTCTTCCTGATTTCTCTTCTCAAGAAGTTTCGATTGCAGTACCGCCATCGCAGTCGCACGGTTCTGAATCTGCGATCTTTCGTTCTGGCACGACACAACAATTCCCGAGGGAATATGTGTGATTCGTACCGCCGAGTCAGTCGTATTAACACCTTGGCCACCTGGACCTGAAGAGCGATAAACGTCAACGCGAATGTCTTTTTCGTCGATATCAATGTGATCACTCTGATCAACAACAGGAACAACTTCGACGCCAGCAAAAGAGGTATGTCGGCGATTCTGGCTATCAAATGGCGAAATCCGAACCAGGCGATGCGTCCCTTGTTCCACAGAGAGAGTGCCATAGGCATACGACCCCGTGACTCGGAAAGTTGTTGATTTGATTCCAGCTTCTTCAGCATAAGAAGTTTCTAAAACGCTAACTCCGTACTCATGTCGTTCGCAGTACCTGAGATACATGCGCGAAACCATTTCGGCCCAATCGGCAGCATCCACGCCACCAGCCTCTGAACGAATAGTCACCAGGGCATCACGATGGTCGTATTCGCCACTCAAGAGCGTCTGAACTTCCAAGTCGGAAATTGCCGCGGTCAGCGAATCCAATTCTTTCTCGACTTCTGTTTTCGCGCTTGCATCACTCTCGGCGCTAGCTAGTTCCAACATTATGGGCAGGTCCTGAACTCTCGATCTCAAGTTAGTTACCTTGTTTATTGTTCCTTGAACTCGAGAGAGTGCGCTCGTTATCTTCTGCGCATTTTCTGGGTTGTTCCAAAGATCTGGAACACCAGCCTGGGTCTCTAGATTTTCCTGATCTCGCTTGAGTTTCTCTATGTCGATGACCGCTTCAATTGAGGCGAGGGTCGCGCTGATTGCAGCAATCTCGCTAGTGATATCTCGTTCGGCCATGTGAGAAGGATAGTGGGTTACATTGGGTCTACAGAATCGTGCTTCTACCCAAACAATTACCTAGGTCGCGTGAACTCAAGAGAATCGTGCTTCTACCGAAACACTTACGTGGTTCACATACGATCTGATTCCAAAGATGTTGAGTGCAAAAGGTAAAGGATGTTCCTGTCTAACTCTCGCCTGTAATACCGCTCCGTTGCAACCAAAAAAGGTAAGTTCAGGTTCTGGGTCGCCTACCGAATTCCCGCCATTGAGAACTTTGGAATCATCTCGTGTATTTGTGTCATTGGAACCTTCTGTTTCGTTAAGGCCCCAGGAAGTATCGGTCTCAATTCCACCATCCAGATTTCGTGACGCAAGTTCGAGCTCGCGACGGAGTGTCACACCTGCGTCGCTACAGTTGATGGGAACTTGTTGATAGTCATTGCCAAAGAATTCGGGGATCGGAACTCTGTAGTAATACGCGAACTCATCAAGCTCTTGCGCCGCCTTGGAGAGAGCAGTTTCCGTCACATTGATCAGTTCTCGTCGAGCGATGTAAACGGATGCCACATTTGAAATCAGAAATATCGCTGTCATTACAAGCGAGAAGTATGCAAGTATCAATGGAGCGATTGATCCCACTTCGCTTCGAGATTTTCTCTGATTCAATCTACTAGCCATCGTTTGTAACTCCTGTGGCGTAGCTCCGTTCGTAACTCATGGCTCTGATCGCCACTTGTCCACGTATGAGCGCGCAACCGCCAGGACTTTTCGCTCCTGCCTAACGGATGTGAGACTCAGACCCTCAATTTGAGCACGTTCGGAAGTCATTGCTTCTCGAGAAGATGGATAAAATTCACGATAAAGCTTTATCTCAACAAGGCTTCCGGGTTCTAAACACTTTTCTGCAGAACAAGAAATGTTATAGGTGAATCCATAGTGTCTTTCGCTACTTCCTGATCCGGAAATTGAATACGAGTTTCGGTATTCCAAATCGCTAAAGCGATCAAGAGTGAACTTGACTCGCTGATGACCCAGATGAATGTCATCGGCTGTAACGAAAGCGCGCACCGCCTGTCTCGCTAAGTGCGAAACATTGATCTCTTGCGTTGCTGTGCTATGCATGGCTAGAAAAAAGAGAAGCGCGGGCAAAAACAAGGGTGTTGCTATGAGCACGAACTCAGCAACTGCGGATCCCTTCTCGTCGAGATCGAGCACGGCGTACGCCTTTTCTTCGAGATTGTGTACGGAGATTGCCTCTTCGTCCAAATCTTGCACGGAGATTGCCTCTTCGTCCAAATCTTGTACGGAGTTTGCCTCTTCGTTGCTGTCTGCAAGGCGCAATATCTTGCTAATTGCTCTACTCACGAATGACAAGTGCCTGCGCTCTCATGTTCGCCGAGTTAGCAAATTGCGTCACCCGCGGGCTCTTAACTTGAGAACTCACGAGAAGAAGTTCGCCACCACCCGGTAGTTGAAGTGATTCACTTCCCATACGTCTCTCGTTGTCGAATACAAAGTCAACTTTGCCGGAATCTGCCAATGCGCTTCGCGTAGCAACGTTCTGCAAGTCAATTGTTTCAATCACTTGAAAGCTTCCTGAAATGACAAGTTGCATTACTAGAAGAAAGAAAGCTGTGGTCGGGATCAGTGCCATGCCTGCTTCAACCGTTCCCCTCTCGTCATTTCTCAGGCGTCTGAATGCAGGAATTAATCTCAACGGATTCCATTCATGGCATCGAGTGAATTCTTCAGTATGGTGCTAAGTCGCGGGGCGGCGATTGTCCAAATTGCTGTGACAAGACCTGTAGTCATGAGAACAACAAGGACCCATCCTGGAACGTCGCCGCGTTCATTAAAGAGCTCTTCGCTTCTTCTCTCTCCAACGAGCCGCTTCTTGTACTCGCTGAATCGCGGTCTGATGGACCCGCCATTCAAGAAACTCCTGTAGGTATTGACTTGTGATTTCACATGCCCGCTATCGTGTGATTTCTCGTGCCCGCCAACTTGTGATTTTGCTTGCCCGCTAACGTGTGATTTCTCGTGCGCATAGACTTGTGACGTCTCGTGCCAATTAATATTTGTTGCCATGTGTTCGTTGCTAAAGAGATAGTCACTGAAACGGAGTGAAGCAGAACGGTAAATCTCGGCAGCCCGCAAGAACGCACGCGTGCTACGAGTCTCCAGGCCTCTACGTAACCCCTTAAAGAATTGTTTGCTCTCAGTGCTCTGTGCGATCTCAGTAACTTGTGCGGTTTCCAAGCTCTTCATGCCCTCTCTCCTTCTCATTCGCGATAGTTAACTTCCCCTGCGAATGATTGAGAAGTACTGACATTCATTCTGCAAATTCCTGAAAGATGTGGAAAGCCATCACTGTGGATGGACAATTTCACTCTCAGAGGAAAGAGCCAAGTTGCTGATAAGACGGCCAAAGTGCAAAGAGAATTGAGATGGGAAGAATCAGGAAGACAACTGGAATCATCAAGCCAATTTCAGCTTTGCCTGCACGTCTCATGATCACACTCTTACTCGCCATACGCGCATCTCGGACCTGCGAAGTCAGTATTGGTCCCAAGGCAGACCCTCTCTCAATCCCCAAAACTAAGCTCGTGACGAATCGGCGCAATGTGAGAGAGTTAAATCTGTTCGCAAGATTGTCCAGCGCTTCAACGATTGTGAGCCCACCTTCAACCTCTGCTACTAAATCTCCGAGTGTTTTGGAGCTTAACGAATCCGACCTCTGCGCCAGTATCGCGAGCGCCCTTGCTGGTGTCATGCCTGCACTGATCAGAATTGTCATTAGTTGAATCTGCGTGGGTAATTCTCGCTCAAGCAAAAGCGCTGCGTCTGCCTCAAGTTTTGCTGAACGCCTTCTCGTCTGAAGGAAGGCAGTGCTTAGTAAGAGTCCTAATGCAAATAATGGCGTGAGAAGACTGGGTTTCTGTACGACAACAAAATACAGAAGCAGGGAGATTGTCACTATGCAAACAAAGTAGAGCGGAAGTAATCTCTTACGCAGATTTCGCGAGTTTTCAAGTTTCAACGTTTCGAATTCACTGCTGCGGGCAAAATCGAACTTCCTAAGGAATTTACTCCCTACAGAGTAATGAGAATTCAACTCGTCAAAACTCTCTTCGCTCACTATCCATAAACCCCATGCAAGAAGGGGAGCTACTACAAGAAGAGTTAACCAATCAAGGCTCAGATTCGACATCGTTACCGCAGCGCTCGAGCCATCTGGGGCAGAGTTCCAACGCGCTCCATCCAGATGTAAGCAATGGCAGTCAAGGCGACGCCGAGTGAAAGGACTTGGATCCCATCTGATGTTGAGAACGCCATCACTGTGCTGCTCTGACTCGATAGCAGTATAAGAAGAATCCATGGAGCTGCAGTTGCCAACGCGGCCGAGTTTCGAATCCAGCCAAATTTCGTTCTAATTTCCTCAACAACATCAAGGTCCTCTCGAATGAACTCGGCCAATAATCTCAGCGCGTTATTTGAATCGCGTCCCCCAAAATCCTTTGCAAGAACTAGAGTTTCAAAAACTTGGTCAGATATTGCCGAGTTAAGAAGAACTTTTTCTTTCATTAAGACTTGCTCAAAAGCATCTCCCTGGAGGAGGCCATAGCGAATTCTTACAAATGACTCTCTCAGGGCAAGAGGTCCGCGTTCGGCCAAGCCGATGAGTGAGTCGGCGATTGACAGACCCGACTGCAGAGCTGAAACCAGAGAGTCAATTGCTTCAGGCCAAGCAAGATCTTTCGAACGAATTCTCGCTTGAGCACGATGCTTATTGATCATGAATGGAATAGCGGTCGACAAACTACTGATCGCTCCAGCAATTGACTTTGAACCAGTAATGAGAGTTGTCACGAAAAAAACCGTCAAAATCGTAAGTAGTAACACTCCAAACTGTCTTGCACTTGGTTTGCTGATTGATCGCTCCTTATGCCGCTCTTTTATGTTTATAGCTTCACCGAGTAGGAAATAGAGTCCTGCAACACAAATCATCGAGGCAAAGAGAGCCGTCAGAAGTGGGTATGTGGCCAAGGTAGGTGCAACTGAAAACTTCTCTGGTACGAGGTTGGATATCCATGAATGGCTGGGAAGTGCTGCGGTCCACGGTTGAATGGGAAATGCGGCGGTCCACGGTTGAATGGGAAATGCGGCGGTCCAGGGTTCAATGGGAATTGCATTCGCAAGTAGTGAACTAAATGGAGATCCCAGGAACATAGTCATCACCATCCCAGGAGTAAATATCTTCCATCTCAATATGGAAATTCTCTGATCTGCTATTCACTTTACAAATCTGCTGGATTCGCCGAACTCCCAAGTTATCGATACCAACATGAACTACGTAGTCAATCGCTTGTGAAACGGTGGGGGTCAAGAAGTCCTGAGTGATGTTTTCACCAGCCAATAGCGGAAGAGTCTGCAGTTTTCTGATTGCTTCTCGGGCTGAATTCGCATGAATTGTTGCCATACCTGGAATTCCAGAATTTAAGGCTATGAGCAAATCCAAGGACTCTGCTTCTCGAATCTCACCAATTATCAATCGCGAGGGCCTCATGCGAAGAGCTTCCTTAATTAAGCGACGGATATTGACTTCACCGACCCCGTCAACGCTCGCAGTTCGAGTCTGCATCGCGATGCAATCTGGGACCCTCGGCTTCAACTCAAAGACCTCTTCGATAGTAATGATGCGCTCACCAATGGGAATAGAACTTGCTAGCGCATTAAGAAGGGTTGTTTTGCCAGCCTGCGTGGAACCACTAACCAAGATATTTCTACGTTGCATAACAAGTGATTGTAGAAATTGAAGAATCTCCTCATTCATCACACCGATATCACTTAATCCTTGTAAGGACTTTCCGCGCATCAGATGTTTGCGAATGTTTATCGCCCAATGTTCAGCTGTAATCTCTGGGATCGCGATGTGCAGGCGGCTTCCATCGGGCAAGCGTGCATCGACAAAGGGATGAGATAAGTCGATTCGCCTTCCGCACCACATGAGAATTCGATCCATAATTGCCTGTAGTTGTGATGCGGTCAGGACGATATTCGTTAACTCACTTTGTCCCTGTCGTGCAACAAATATTCTCTGTGGCGAGTTAATCCAGATTTCTTCAATCTCTGGATCATCAAGAAGTGGCTGGAGAGCGCCGTATTGCGCCGTCTGCACTTGGTTCTCAACTTCGAGCCTTTGGTTCTCGACTTCGAGCCTATGGTTCTTGACTTCGAGCCTATGGTTCTTGACTTCGAGCCTATTGCTGAAGCCCCCTGCATCTATCTCTCGTTCATCGCGTCTGATCTCACTCTTCACTGGGTCTTCATAGAAGTCGCCCTACTGACGTTGAGAATTCTACGGAATGGATTCTGTGGAATCTCAATCTTGTGCCGCGGTTTGTAGAGGTGAGAATTACCCACGGTAAGCCTGAGTTCTGCAGGAATTCACCACTACTCACCTTCGCGGTAGACTCCCGCACTGAAACTTTCTCAGCATGGTGGGCGTAGCTCAGCTGGTAGAGCACCCGGTTGTGGTCCGGGATGTCGCGGGTTCGAGCCCCGTCGCTCACCCCACATTCTTAGGTTTCTGAAAGATACCCTTTCTAAATCCATACGGGTGATGCCTCGTATTTCTAGCAGAGACTCTCTTTCCGTCCTTAAGGAAGATGTTTCTTAGTTCTGACAAATGCTGCTGCTAAGAATCCTGATGATTGCATCCTTCTCAGCTTTGGTAACCCAGAGTCCATATTTCTTCTTAATGGCAACTTGTCTTGCAACGTATGCACATCTAAATGGTTTATTTGGCGGAAGCCAGGTCGCAGCATCGCCATCGCCCTTTTGTGAGTTGAGAGAGCCTTTGACCGCCAGCAAATTGAGTGGATCATTCGCGAAGGCCGTGCGCGTCTTAATGTTTGCTTGAAATATTCCAGTCTGCCATGCGTTTGATAACGAGACTACATGATCGATTTGCACCAAGAAACTTGTCTTTTCGCCTCTAACAAAGCTAATGGTTTCTCCAGAGAAAGAATCAAGGAGCACTCCCCTCTCAACAACACAATCTCTGGTTTTCTCGCGGAAAGTTATGTTGATTAAATCTCTTTTAAGAATATCGTTTCGAGTGTCACAGCCATTTCGATCAACGTCGGACCATGACGGCCCAAACGCGCTCCGTGAATATCCTGTCTTGGGAGCGCGACCCTTCACCGCAAGTTCCTCAAGATCTTTCAGCGTAGATGTTATGTCGAAAGTTTTCTCATCCGCACGGGACGCGTTATGGAGATTTGGCGACAAGGAAATTGTTACTGACACAGTGAGCAGAATTGCCACCAAAGAGGATGGCCTCTTTAAGTTCAGCGCTCTTTGCCAGATTGAACTCATGAGGCAATTCTCGACTACTGGCTGAAGAAATCCACTATAGGAGCTCAAGGATTCCACTTTGTGGGCGCTTGTTTTCAGGGCTTTAGTACTCGTGTCCATAGCTTCAATAATCGGCCCCGTCTCTTCGCCCTCCCTCTTGTTTCTTCCCTCTTGTCTCTTCCCTCTTGTCTCTTACCTTTTTTCTCCCCTTTTTCGCCTCATAGATTGCCGAGCCCAGAATTGGTATCTAAGGCCCCTATGGTTATAGTGAGCCCCGCTTGAGCGCGAAAGCGGTCAACGGGTTGTTAGCTCAGTTGGTAGAGCAGGTGACTCTTAATCACCGGGTCGTAGGTTCGATCCCTACACAACCCACTTGGTAGAGCTTGGCCAACACTTAGAAGGTTGGCCTTCAACTCCTGAATCTAGCTTCTAAAAGTGACGATCTTGGAACTACTGTCCTTCGGATCTACTGACATTTGAGTCTTTACTTCTGAAACGGAATGACTTTCAGTTTCTTCTTCTCGTTGATAATGAGAATCTCATCGCTGGCAGTCTCCTTGATTAACTCGATGACTTTCTCTCGCTCCCAACTAACATGCCCATCAAGACCCTCTAGATCCATAAGGCCTTTTCCGGCTTTCTCGCCTTTCATGCCTACGCCATCAACTTTTTTCGCGCCATTCGACCCATCAACCTCTTTTCCAAGGAGTGAGTCCCACATCTGAACGGAGCCGCCGAATTGATCTTGAATGGAACGTGCCAAAACGGGGTCCTTGGGACCGACTAAGACTATGAACTTATCTTTCTTGGGCTTACGCACATTGATGGTTCTCTCGTGGCGATAAATACTCCAGTGATACCAACCGATTGCAGCATTAGCAATCAAGATTGAGACCGGGAATCGAATCTCGCGCAAAGTTGCATTGCCAAGTTGGCTATTAAGCAGATCATCCAAAAAGATGAAGACTCCAGTTAGAACTGAGATAACAGCCGCAATGGAGGCAACGCCGAACAACATGAGAAGAAAGATGCGACGCGTGGGCGAACTCTGTTCGTGACCATCAACGGCCACATGACGCTCAATTCGCTGCCAGAAGAACCACCAGACAGGTGAGCCAACCAGAATTAAAGTAACTGCAACCAGCAAGGTATTTGTAGAACTTGCCGTTGAAATAACTTCACCCGGTGTCACGCTCTCCAAAATTGCAACCATAATCATCATCAAGCCGGCGGCAGCTGCAATCAGGCTTACCCCTGAGATGATGTATTCATATACTCGTCGAATTTCTCCACGGCCAGATTCTGAAGTGGAGTCCTTACTGAGTTCAGACTCTTCTGCCCGAGCGACTACGCGCGCGTGATACCACCAGACTGCAAAGCCAGCGACCGCGCTTCCCGCCGCACTTGAAGTTTTTCCAAAGTGCTGCGCGGCAAGATTGCTCTCGGTCTCTCCAAAGAACCAGACCAGAGCATCAAAGAGCACAACGCTGCTGGAAACAATGAGAGTGATGAATCCACCAGCGACGCCTGCTAACAGAACATAGGAATACCAGAGCAATTCGCGCTTGAGATTCTCTCCGATTCGCAGCCAATACTGGTACCAAACAGGTAAGCCAACAATGATGAGAATAATTGCTTCAACCGAAGGGTTAGTCCGCTCTAGAAGTATGGACTTGTCATCGGTACTCAGTGCTAGACGTGCAACGCTGGCTACGAGATTGCCAACACCGACGCTCAATACACCAAGACCAATCAGTGATCCCACAATGTAATGCGCGCGTGACTCATCTTCGCGGCTCGTTGCGTCAATCAATTGCCAATGAACAATCCAGACCAATCCCCACACAAGGAATCGTGAGAGCTTCTGGCCACTGAAATTGTCATTTCCCAACGCCCACAACAAAACTCCATACGCGGCCGTCATCGAAGTAATCAAAGCAGTCACAGAGACAACACTTAAATATGCATTCCACGCAACAGAGTGACGTTCTGATGGATCTTCTGCCAGCGTCTTTTTTGTCCATCGTCCAACCGCGAGATAGAGAGGGATTCCGACGAGTGCGAAAGTTATATCTCGCGCCAAATCAGTCCGACTCTCAGCGATAACTTGTCCCGAATCAAAGAGACGCCCGATTAAACCTGAGACGCCCGATACTGCAACAGCCAAGAGTCCGAAGAGCAACGCATATTGAAAGAGCCTACGAATCGAGAATGTGCTGGGTGCGCCTTGTGAATCACGGCTAAAAAGTTTCTTTGCAACGACAATGATGATTACCAAAAAGGCAATCGGAATAAGAAATCCAAAAATCACTTTATAGGCTCCTCACATGAGTAAAGAGGCCATGGAATTCCCAGAATTCGCCAGCTTCCGCCCTCTCGAGCAAGGCGATAGTTATGTGATTCAACGTAGTAATCATCAAATGGTCCACCCGATGAAATATCAACAGTGATTTCGATAAATGCTTTGTCTCCCGTGACTTCTGTGTCTGCGAGATTCACTCGGACTGTTTCAGGCATCCAGCTGCGATCAATATCTGAGGCATCGCATGTCGACGTTGAAGAGAAATATCCAGCCGCATCTTCACTCTTGCCCTCAATAACGGCTTTGAGGAAGAGTTGAACTACCCCTTCAGGAGAAGTGGCTGATAGCTCCTTAATCTCCTTTGATGAGGAAAGAAGCGCTGCAACCGCCGCCAAGACAAGGGTAAAACTGACTATTACAGCCAATATGCGATTTGAAGAGCGACGTGCATCAAGAGGCGCATCAACGGGATTCTCAGGCATGCTTAAAGTATCTCCTACTTCCCTTAATTTACATCGCGTCAAGAGCGTATTTGCCTCGTGTAAAGCACATTTATTACCATAATTCCGTGAGCCTTCAGAAGATCATCTTGTATTACGGTTTTGCGCCGGTTGCTGATCCTGAAGCGCTTCGACTCTGGCAGACAACGCTCTGTGAGTCTTTACATCTCAAAGGTCGAATTCTGATTTCACATCACGGAATCAATGGAACTTTGGGTGGCAACATGTCTGATCTGAAAAAGTACGTCAAGAACACTCGACAGTATCCCGGGTTCAAGAAGATTGATTTCAAATGGTCAGATGGAACTGGCGATGACTTTCCACGCCTTAGCGTTAAAGCTCGCAAAGAACTCGTCTCCTTTGGAGTTCCTGATGATCTTCGCGTCAATGATTCAGGAATTGTTGGAGGCGGAAAACACCTCAAACCTAAAGAGGTCAACAAGCTGGCTCAAGAACGCGGTGATGACCTCGTCTTTTTCGATGGAAGAAATGCTTATGAAGCCAAGATTGGTAAGTTCAAAAATGCTGTAGTTCCTGATGTAAGGACGACAAAGGACTTTATTGCAGAGCTTGATAGTGGAAAGTACGACCACCTTAAGAACAAAGCGATTGTCACATACTGCACAGGCGGTATTCGTTGCGAAATCTTGACGACGGTTATGAAACAACGTGGATTTAACGAGGTCTATCAGATTGATGGCGGCATTGTCCGTTATGGTGAAAAATTCGGAGATCAGGGCTTGTGGGAAGGCTCTCTCTATACCTTTGATGGACGTAAAACTATTGATTTCTCAGAGAGCACTCCGGTCATTGGAAAGTGCGATGCTTGCAGCTCACCAACTAAAACTTTCCATAATTGCGCTAGCCCCTCGTGCCACAAGCAATACCTACTCTGCGATATCTGTTCTAATGATGCAAAAAATTTGCAGTGCACACATGAAGAAATCGCGGAATCCGCTCGGGTCTAGATTTCTAGCTAATTGCAAGAATTTCTAATTAATTGGCATGAGTTCAAAGTGAAGGTTTGATTTCTACTTAATGGGCATGCCCGTGGACCAAGGAAATTCAATCCACTTATCTGTCTTGCGCCATACGTAATCAGGTTTCACAACGCTGCGGGGTTTTTCATAGAGAACCGCGGTGCGCGTCTCTTTTACAGTCCCCCGCCAGAACTCTTCAACTAAACGGAGCGTTTCTCCTGAATCAGCGACATCATCTGCGATCAAGACAGTCGCTCCATGCAGATCTACCTTATTTGGAACTGGTGGAAGCACGACGGGCATTGGAAGACGCTCTTCTACACCGGTATAGAACTCAACGCTCATCGTGAACGAATTCTTGACTCCTAATGCGTAACCCAAGGCAGCGCCAAGAAAGAAGCCGCCTCGCGCTATCGATAAGACTATTTCTGGTTTGAACTCACTTTTCTTGATTTGATAGGCGAGATCAAGGACTGCATCGCCAAATTGAGAGTAGGTCAGGTGCTCGCGCTCGCTCATGCGATGATTCTAGACTTCAACTATGACCAAGGCGCGAGTGACGAAGCAGAGCAAGTCGCGTCGTCCGCTGAAAGTTAGCGACCATAAATACTCGCGTGGAGTTGTGGCGATTATCGCGGGATCCAAAAAGTACCCTGGAGCTGGAGTTCTTACGGTCGGCGGCGCTCGTCGAGGCGGCGTTGGTTACGTTAAATACATCAATAAGAACTCTGAAGCCACATTGCTTGTTCTTCAACAATTCCCTGACGTTGTTCCAATTAATGATCTTCATAATGAACGAGTTGATGCTCTTGTAGTTGGGCCTGGAGCAACCACAATTAAGGCGTTACCTGCAGCGATTCCTGTAGTTCTTGATAGCGGCGCTTTATCTCTAGCCCGGGAATCAAGAACACGGAGAGATCCCAATCAGATAATTGTTGTCACACCGCATGAAGGAGAACTGAAGAACCTCGGATTTTCCATAGCGGAGAACGCGGCCCTCACTTCACCCTTGAATGAGGCTCGAGATCAAGCAAGAATCGAAACCGCCCAAAGAATTGCAGATCAGTTAAATGTGATTGTGGTTCTTAAGGGTCATCGAACAGTGATTGCAGCTCCTCACTGCACACCAACAATCGACACTCTCGGCGGCCCAGAACTTGCCGTCGCAGGTTCAGGAGACATATTGGCGGGGTTGATAGGTGCATTTCTTGCTAGTTGGAAGCCAACCAACTTTCAAGAGGCGCAGAACACAGTCTCGGCGGCCGTTCAATTACATTCACAAGCAGGAAATCACGCAGCGAAATCTCACTCTGCAGTTGTTGCAACAGACATTCTTGAGTCCTTGGCACACTGCTGATTAGATAGGCGCATGTCAGAGTTCATCCCTAACCCTGCTCGCGGTAAAGAAGTCTTCGACTTAGATCGCAAATATGTATTCCACTCTTGGTCTGCACAATCTCAGATCTCACCGCTTCCTGTTGCAACTGGTCAAGGCTCATACTTTTGGGACTTTGATGGCAAGAAGTATTTAGATTTTTCCTGTCAGCTAGTCTTCACCAATATTGGTTTCCAGCATCCCAAAGTTATTGATGCAATCAAGAAACAAGCTGATCTACTCTCAACTGTTGCGCCACAAGTTGCAAATGATGCTCGCGGAGAAGCTGCAAAGCGCATAGTTGAACTTGCTAGCCCACGTCATGAGAAAGTCTTTTTCACTAATGGCGGCGCTGACGGAATTGAAAATGCGATTCGTATGGCAAGGCTGCACACCAATCGCCACAAAATTCTCTCTTTCTATCGCTCGTATCATGGCAATACAACATCAGCTATCTCAGCAACAGGTGACCCGCGACGTTGGCCCAATGAATTCGCATATGGCCACGTACATTTCTTTGGTCCGTATGCATATCGCAGCGCGTTCTGGTCAAAGTCTGAAGAGGAAGAGTGCCAACGCGCCCTCGAGCATCTCGAATCCGTCATCACTTTTGAGGGCCCACAAACAATCGCTGCCATCTTGATTGAATCTGTTGTTGGCACTGCAGGCGTCTTGATTCCACCAGCCGGGTACTTGGAAGGTGTGCGTGCGCTCTGCGACAAGTATGGAATTCTCTGGATTGCGGATGAAGTCATGTCTGGTTTTGGCCGTACTGGTAAGTGGTTTGCCTACCAACATTCTTCTGCCGAGCCTGATCTCATCGTTTTCGCAAAGGGCGTGAACTCCGGTTACGTGCCGCTTGGTGGCGTAGTTATTTCGCAGGCTGTTTCACAGACATTTAACGAACGAGTATTCCCAGGTGGGCTCACTTATTCAGGCCATCCACTCGCATGCGCAGCAGCAGTTGCCACTATTGATGTCATGAAGGAAGAGAAAATCGTTGAACACGCGGCAACATTGGGCGAACGCATTATTGGTCCAGCTCTACGCGCATTAGCCGAGAAGCATCCGGTTATCGGAGAAGTACGTGGATTGGGCGTTTTCTGGGCGCTCGATCTTGTGAAAGATCGCGTGACCCGCGAACCGCTCGCGCCATATGCCGGCACAAGTCCCGCGATGGGCGAATTAGTTAACGAATGCAAGAAACTTGGTCTGATGCCATTTACTAACTTCAATCGCATGCATGTAGTCCCACCGTGCAATATCACTGAAGCTGAATTCAATGAGGGTTTAGCGATTCTCGATAAAGCATTCTCGGCAATCGGCAAGCATTACACCGGAAGCGCAAAGTAGGATCATGAGCGAGATAAAGCGCATTACTCATCACATTGGTGGCGCGTATTGGACTGCAGGCGCAGATCGCACTGGCGATGTCTACAATCCCGCAACAGGCAAAGTCACAGGTCAGGTTGAGTTTGCTTCAGTCTCTGTTGTTGATCACGCAGTTGACGTTGCAACCGCAGCACAAGCCGAGTGGCGAAACGCATCCCTTGCAAAACGAGTTCAAGTTCTCTTTGCGTTCCGTGAAATTCTTAATGCCCGTAAAGAAGAAGTTGCGAAGTTAATCACCGCGGAACACGGCAAGGTTTTATCTGATGCTTTGGGTGAGGTAACTCGCGGTCTTGAAGTTGTTGAGTTTGCCTGCGGAATTCCCCATCTCCTTAAAGGCGCTTACTCCGAAGGCGCTTCGACCAGCATCGATGTGTACTCAATGCGCCAACCACTTGGCGTCTGCGCAATCATCTCGCCCTTCAACTTCCCAGCCATGGTGCCGATGTGGTTCTTCCCCATCGCCATCGCCTCAGGCAACGCAGTCATTATCAAGCCCAGTGAGAAGGATCCCTCTGCTGTAAATCTCATCGCAGAGTTCTGGAAGGAAGCCGGGCTTCCAGACGGTGTATTTAACGTAGTTCACGGAGATAAAGTCGCAGTAGATCGCATTATTGAACACCCAGGTATCGCCTCAATCTCTTTCGTCGGCTCTACTCCAATTGCTCGTTATATATATGAAAATGGCACCAAGAATGGCAAACGAGTTCAAGCACTTGGTGGAGCAAAAAATCATATGCTCGTTCTGCCTGATGCCGATTTAGATCTCGCAGCCGATGCTGCAGTCAATGCGGGCTTCGGTTCAGCTGGCGAGCGTTGTATGGCAATTTCTGCATTGGTGGCAGTCGAACCTGTTGCAGATGCTCTCATTGCAAAGATTTCAGAACGCATGAGCACGCTTAAGACTGGCGATGGAACACAAGGTTCAGATATGGGACCACTTGTCACGGCTGTACATCGTGACAAAGTCGCCTCGTATGTTGATGCTGGAGTCCGTGAAGGTGCAAAGCTTGTTGTTGATGGTCGTAATCCGCAAGTCAATGGCGCCGCTGAAGGTTTCTGGTTAGGGCCGACTCTCTTTGACCATGTATCTCCGACAATGAGCATTTATTCTGATGAAATCTTCGGTCCAGTTCTCTCGGTCATACGAGTCAAGAGTTACGAAGAAGGCCTTGCCCTTATTAATCGACATCAATATGGCAACGGAACAGCGATCTTCACAAACGATGGAGGCGCTGCTCGTAGATTCCAGAATGAGGTCCAAGTAGGAATGATTGGAATCAATGTCCCTATCCCGGTACCGACCGCGTATTACTCATTTGGTGGGTGGAAGAACTCGCTGTTTGGCGATACCCATGCACATGGAACCGAGGGCGTTCACTTCTTTACTCGCGGCAAAGTGGTGACAAGTCGCTGGCTTGATCCTAGCCATGGCGGAATCAATCTCGGATTCCCGCAAAATCGATAGCCTCCATCAAATCCACGGATTTTCCGATTTATTGAGCGTGCATGCTCACTAGTGGCTCGCTAAAAACCCCTATTTTTGGCTGTTTTTTACGCTCGCTGAACGAACCCCTATTTTTGGCTGTTCTTTAGGCGCAATAAATCCAGCGCTGCGACCGCAGAATCAAATCCCTTATCTTCTTTGCTTCCCTTTATGCCGCTGCGTGCAATCGCTTGTTCAACGTTATCTACTGTGAGAACACCGAATCCGATTGGTTTATTGCGGTTTAGGCTGACCTGCATCACACCATCGGTCACGCCTTGGCAGACATAGTCAAAGTGAGGAGTCTCTCCACGGACTACGACGCCAAGAACAACAGCAGCATCGGCGCCTGCATCAAGTGCAAATTGCGCCGCAAGCGGAAGTTCAAAGGAGCCAGGAACATAGATCACAGAATCGAGTGAAACTTTGGCAGCAGCAAGCGCGCGTTGAGCGCCATCTACCAATGCGTCACAGATCTCTTTATGCCAGCAAGCTGAAATCACTGCGACTTTATATCCGCTCATATCGGCTAGCTCTATCTGTGGGACTGCTCCTGACATTATCTGTGTCCTAGTCTCTCGCGTTTGGTCTCAACGTACTTTTCATTGAAAGCATTGATCTCTCCTTGCAGAGTTGATGATGTTGCATCAATTCCTGCAGAAATCAACGTTTGTAGCTTTACTGGGTTATTGGTCAAAAGTGTCACTTTCGTTACGCCAAGGCTTTTGAGGATATCAACAGCATCATCAAAATCTCGTTCGTCAATCTCATGACCTAGAGCCAAATTCGCTTCAACTGTATCGAGCCCTTGATCCTGCAACTCATAGGCTCGAATCTTCTCTGATAAGCCAATTCCACGACCTTCTTGATCGCGTAGGTAAATGACAATTCCTGAGCCGGCACCTTCAATTCTCTCGAGTGCGCGTTCTAACTGTGATCCACAATCACACCGGAGTGATCCGAGCACATCACCAGTGAGGCATTCCGAGTGAATTCGGATCAAAATTGATTGATTCCCGCTTATTTCTCCGTACTTTACAACCGCGTGATCCACGCCGGCGCGGCCGCTGAAAGCTGCGATTTTCCAGTCTGCGCTCGTGCCAGTCCCCTGTGTCGATTGCGGACGTGGCAACTGGGCCCAATGGGTGATTGATGAGGTTGCATTCTGGCTCTTAGAAAGAGTTGTAGATGTTGAATCAACTTCTAGCGCTGCTAGGAGAGCTGCAATTGTCACAACGGGAATTGATTGGGCACGAGCGAACTCTTGGAGTTCATCTCCGCGCATCATCGAACCATCTTCATTCACGAGCTCGCTAATAACTCCGACTTCAACATCTCCGACCATTCTGCACATCTCGACGACCGCTTCAGTATGTCCCTGACGGGCGCGCAAGCCTTGTTCATGCGCAATGAGAGGAAATATGTGGCCCGGTCGAATGAAGTCTTCGGCCGTTGCACTGAAATCTGCCAATGTGCGAATTGTGTTGGCACGTTCTTCTGCGCTGATACCAGTCGTAATTCCTTGTTTTGCATCAACGGTGACAGTAAATGCCGTGCGCTTCGTATCTTGATTGTTCTTGACCATCAATGGCAGGTGTAGCTGTCGTGAACGCGCCTCTGTCATTGCAACACAGACGACTCCAGATGTATAGCGAATCATGAATGCCAATTTCTCTGTCGTGGCAGCGCTGGCCAATAAGAAGAGGTCGCCTTCATTTTCACGCTTCTCATCGTCAGTAACAATCACGAAGCCGCCACTTTTGAAAACTTCTAAAGCGCTCTTGAGCGTTGAATTAGTCATCGTTCTCCACTCTCACTTCCGCTAGTTCTCTTCGAAAGAACGCTCTTATCTGCGCTGGCGGCGTTGCCCCCGTGGTTACTACTCGCCTTACCCAGAAGGCGCTCAACGTACTTAGCTAGAACATCCACTTCGATATTGACCTTATCCCCGGCTGCTTTTTCACTCAGAGCTGTCTTTGCCAAGGTTTCTGGAATCAACCAGAGCGTGACCTGGTGAGAGGAGTCGTCGATCTCGCCCACTGTCAATGAGACGCCATCGATACAAAGTGATCCCTGATTGACAACATACTTTGTCAGATGAGCAGGAATTACAACGACAAATTTCTGCCACTTCTCTCCTGGCTCATTGGAGAGTACTTCACCAACCCCATCAACATGGCCCTGAACGATGTGTCCACCCAGACGCGCATCAGCTCGTGTTGCAAGTTCGGCGTTTACTCTTGAACCGACTGTGAGTTCTCCAAGATTTGAGAGTTTCAGTGTTTGGATCATGACATCGGCACTTACTGAATTGCCCTCAATCGCAATGGCAGTAAGGCAGACACCATTGATAGCGATGGAATCACCAATAGATAACTCTCCCGCTAATGCGCTCGAGAATGTAATCACTGAAGATTCATTTCGCTTTTCAATAGATGAAATTATCGCAACATCTTGAACTAGACCTGTGAACATCTAATCTCTACCTCCCTGACTAATTCCACCTTTGAAAATCTCTGCAAAATCACTCCGTTGTGGAAAGAGTTGAATGCGAAGATCAGGGCCCACATGTGACACTTCGCCAAAACTCATATCAAGCCGCTCGCTCAATGAAGTAACTCCGAGATTCTCAACAAAGCTCTTTCCAGCACCTAAAAGAGTGGGGGCTTGATACAAAACAATCTCATCAACAAGATTGGCTTGCACAAGTGCGCTATTGAAAGTAGATCCAGCTTCAATCATCACTTGATTCCACCCTGCTTGATTGGCGAAATGAACTAGCTCCTGAAGCGAACGAGTTGAGAGATAGCGGGTAGCTGCCTTCTCGCTATTGATCTGAAAATCCTCAGGAATACTGCGTTCGCCCACGACGACGCGTGTGGGGGCCTTCTGCCGTCCGCTGGGATTTACTCCATTTACAAAGCGTGGAGTTAAGTCAGGATTGTCCGCCAAGACGGTCGCTGTGGTGGTCACTATCGCATCTGATTCATTGCGCATTCGAGCTACATCGTTACGTGAAGCCTCTGAAGTTATCCACTTTGAGGATCCATCGATAGCTGCGACTTTGCCATCGAGAGTTGCGGCAATCTTGCTCACAATCCAGGGGCGACTATGTCTAACTTTATGTAGCCAAGCACGATTGGTGAAGGCAACAAACGTCTCTTCGATTCCAGCGATTACTTCGATACCTGCAGCTGCCAGCGCAATAGCGCCGCCAGATGCAACGGGATTGGGATCAGATACTGCGAAGACAACGGCAGCAAATCTCTCTGCGATTATTGCAGCGGTACACGGAGGTGTTTTCCCATGGTGGTTACATGGCTCAAGAGTCACAACTAGTGTGCAACGAGAAAAATCTATAAATCCTGTTTTCTTTGCAGCTTCTATAGCTGCGATTTCTGCATGTTCTTTTCCAGCATGGAACCCTGATGCAACTTCGACTCCATTGGAATCGAGAATGACGGCTCCAACAATCGGATTAGGCGCTGTGAGACCTAGTCCACGCACTGAAAGTTTATTGGCACGCAACATCGCACGTTGCAATTGCAACTCGCGCGCATCTTTAACGCGCATCATGCGTTGCCGTGCTTCATGGTGAGAGTTCTCGCCTTCCGGTTAGTGTGGCTCCGGGGCGAAGGAAAATACCGACGTTGACCTACAAGAGATGTGCGCGCATAGAAAACAGCGCTACACAAAGTTTATGAAGCAATCCATCATCAGACCGGAAAGGTCCGACAACGTGAAAGCCTCTAACCCATGCAGGATTAGCGGTTCGTGTTCCCTCTCATCCGGACTTTAACCGTCGGTCTTGGAATTTCACCAAGTCCACCGCTAGCTGGATGCAAGCGGGTCGCAGACTTTAACTGCCGGTTCGGAATTACACCGACCCCGGAAACAACAGCGCGATTCTACCCGCGGATCATTGGCGCGGTTTACTGCGCGAAGAGTGCAGTGCCAACCGAACGCTACTTCTTGCCTGCCGAACGCTGGTTCTCTTGCCTGCCGAACGCTGGTTCTCTTGCCTGTCGGAGGGCTTTGAAGGCCGCCTAGTTACCGTCCCAAAGCGCCATTTCACGCTTGAAGGGATCAAGCCCCATGGGTCCAAGGTTGAGGGCAAAGGAGTGGAATTTTTTAAGATCAAACTTTGCGCCCAATCTCTGTTTCGCAGCTTCACGACAATCCATCCAGAAGCGCTCGCCAACTTTGTACGAGATTGCCTGTCCTGGCCAACCAAGATATCGATCGACTTCACTTCGGGCAGAAATCTCATCAAGTAGCGCGCGCTCATGGAGAAGTTTAAATGCTGATTCTGCGTTCCAAACTTCACCATTGAAATCTTTGTAACCACAATGCATGCCAATATCGACCACGATACGTGCTGCTCGTAGACCTTGTGCCGAGAGATAACCCATCTCGTAACCAGGATCTTCGAAAGCACCTAACTCATCCATCAAGCGCTCTGCGTAAAGCGCCCATCCCTCACCGTAACCTGAGACCCAGACACGATTGCGCTGGAAACGATTGAGGCGATCAGTGTTGATCTTGGTGGTTGCAACTTGAAGATGGTGACCAGGGACAGCTTCGTGATACCAGGTAGAAACGATATTCCACCAACCGAAAGTCTTTCGACCCATAGTTGGAAACCAAGTTGTACCAGGACGTGTGAGATCTTCACTTGGCCCCATGTAATACGCAGCCGATGCACTTCCTTCGGGAGCAAGGCGAGCTTCGCAATTGCGAATACGAGGATCGATATCAAATTCCTTGCCATCTAACCTTTCAACCGCAGCTACGATGAATTCGCGTAACTTTTTGAGTAACTCTTCTTCACCTTCGACTGTGTAGCGCGGATCAGTATCAAGACGATCAGCGACCTCTCGCAACGTTTTTGCGTCTGGATAAAGTTTCTTAGCCGCGACCCACATGCGCTCATTAATCATCTCTAATTGCTTGATTCCCCACTCATAGGTATCGCGAAGATCAAGGTCGGCGCCTGTGAAATGGCGGGCCCACAATTTATAGCGCTCTTCACCTACGCCATCAGCGACGAGGCACTGTGGGGCATAGGTATCCCGCATCCAGAGTGCAAGATCTGCGCAGGCTTTTTCGGCATTTTTCGCTGCGTTCAGCAAATCTTGGTTATCTCCAGAGGCGTTAAATTTCTTGGCAACAGCGGTGAATGCTCCTTGAGAGAAAGTCTCGAGTTGGCCAGCAGTGGCTAGAACTTGGCGGCGAGAATTGAACTTGCCCTTCTCGGCGACGAAATTCAATGATGACTTCCAACCCTCAAATGCAGCGCTGATTCCGTTGAGTCGCTTGGTGACGTTAGTGATTGTTTCAGGGTTCTCTTTCTTCATCATCTCAAATACTTGTCTGATGCTTGTGACCGGAGATGAGATCAAGTTGAAGAGGATTCGAGCTTCGTACGTATCATTTAACTTTAACTCCGAGCTCAAGCGCTCGACTGCAACATCGCGCGCGATTCGATCAATCTCGCTCATGGGAGTCTCTGCATTAATCGCATTGAGGGTCTTGCGAGTGAGTTCTGCGCGCTTGTCATGTCCAGCCATAGAGAGATCGTCGAGTTGGTCATCGAGGCCAGGAACTCCGAGCATCGTCGCACCGATCGGTGAAAGTTTGATGCCCTCTTCCATAAAGGAATCGAGGATCTTCGAGATTGGACTGTTTGGCATTTTTACTCCTTCGTACCATCTTCGAGTTCGACAAGATCAAAGTTGCCTTGTCCGATCTGACCTTGATTGCGGTAAAGCTCTAACTTAGCGCGCGTATCTGCGATATCGAGATTTCGCATTGTTAATTGACCAATGCGATCTGTTGGGCCGAAAGCAGCAGATTCTGTGCGCTCCATCGAGAGTTTCTCTGGGTGATAACTAAATGCATCACCGATGGTGTTGATAATGGAGTAATCATCTCCGCGACGTAGTCGCAAAGTAACTTCACCAGATACTGCGGAGGCTACCCAACGGGTAAGGGATTCACGGAGCATCAATGATTGAGGATCGAGCCAACGACCTTCATAAAGTAAGCGGCCTAAACGTCGCCCTTCGGCGTGATAATTCGCGATGGTGTCTTCATTATGAATTGCCGAAAGAAGTCGCTCGTACGCGATAAAGAGCAGCGCCATACCTGGCGCTTCATAAATCCCACGACTCTTGGCCTCAATGATGCGGTTTTCGATCTGGTCGGACATTCCCAAACCATGACGTCCGCCGATGGTATTCGCTTCTTGCATCAACCCGACTGAATCAGAGAAATCTTTGCCGTTGATGGCAACAGGTCTACCTTCTTTGAACTTAATGCGGACATCTTCGCTCTGGATCGACAGAGATGAATCCCAGAACTTCACGCCCATGATTGGGTCAACAATCTCAATACCAGACGAGAGCTCCTCTAGTTTCTTAGCTTCGTGAGTAGCGCCTAAAATATTTGCATCGGTGGAATATGCCTTCTCTACGCTGTCGCGATATGGCAATTTTCGATTCATTAACCATTCGGACATCTCTTTGCGACCGCCAAGTTCGCGGACAAATTCCCGGTCAAGCCAAGGCTTGTAGATCTTGAGATTCGGATTAGCGAGCAAACCGTAACGATAGAAACGCTCAATGTCGTTGCCCTTATAAGTAGAGCCATCGCCCCAGATTTGTACGCCATCCGAAAGCATGGCGCGCACAAGAAGAGTTCCTGTGACTGCACGTCCTAGTGGAGTGGTGTTGAAGTAAACGCGTCCCGCAGTTCGAATGTGAAACGCTCCGCACGCAATTGCGGCAAGGCCTTCTTCGACAAGTGAAGTCTTGCAATCCACAAGTCGTGCAATTTCTGCCCCGTAATCCTTTGCGCGATCAGGAATAGTGGTGATATCGCCTTCGTCGTACTGGCCCAGATCTGCTGTGTATGTGCATGGCAAAGCGCCTTTTTCGCGCATCCATGCGACAGCAACAGAAGTATCTAAACCACCTGAAAATGCGATTCCGACCTTCTCGCCAATCGGCAGAGAGGCCAACACTTTTCCAGCAGAGTTACCTGTTGACATGGCCTAATCCTAAGGCAATTTCTCGTCGCGCACTTAACCTTTTTGTAAGCATAGAAACCAGAACGGGTTCTATCTTCCATTGAGCAATCAACTCATCTAATTCGTCAAAATCGCGTTGAAGTGGCTTGGCTCCAGTGAATATTGCTCGAATCATCAAATTTCTTGGCGTGTGATCGCCTGCAATGAACTCAATAACATCCGTGCGATAGCCAAGTACACGCAGTACTTGAGCTCGGATCGCATCTGTCATGAGATCACCTAGGCGCTCAGAGAGAATTCCATGTTTAGTCGTGATATTCCACGGTTCAGGAGGTTCTTTCATTTGCTTTTGAATGTCATGGTGACAACATGGGGCGACCAAAATAACCTGTGACTCGCTCTCAATCGCCCATGCAATCGCATCATCTGTGGCGGTATCACACGCATGAAGTGCGATAGTGATATCTGTCTTCCGCGTCGGAAATTTTGCAATCTCGCTAACTTCAAATCTAATGGACTTTTCTAAACCTACTTGTGAGGCAATTGATTGATTACGCGCCTTGCTATCTTCTCGCGAGTCAATACCCAAGGTCTGGGTAGCAATTCCTTCTTTAAGAAGATACTGGTGGGCGGCAAAAGTTAAATAGGCGCTTCCGCAACCTAAATCAACCAGATTGAGATCTCTCTTTGAGACTTTTGCTTCGTCTGGCAGTGATTGAGAAAGTATCTTCAGGAATTCATTTACTTGAAGGAATTTATCGGCGCGTGATGGCTTGAGTTTTCCTTGGTGGTCGGAGATTCCAAGTTCACGAAATATTGTCTCCTCAGGTTCTAAGAATCGAGATTTTTTGCGATCGTGCGAGAGATCATTAGCTTTACTCTTTGGGCTCAGCGCTCGCCTGAGGTTTATCTGTGCTTGCCCTGATTTGGTGATTCTGAGAGTGAACTCCTCTTCATCGCTCTCGATCAGTAGATTCGCAAATCCGTCGAAGAGATCCTGTAGTTGAAATGCATCTACGAGTACGTTCTTCGTGATGTCCTTCCGTCCATCATGGCTCACGATCTGAAAGTGCAGTAAGCCCTTAATCTCAACCGGGCGAATATCAATACGTTGAAAGGCAGGAGTCTTTGAGCGCTCTTTGCCCGAAAGAACGATGCGACGAATCTTGCTCGCATCGAACAACAGTTGGTTTGCCTGCGCTAAACCCTCATCTAGCGATGTGATCACTCGTGTACCTCACTCTCGCGCACTCTCGTATTCTCTCGCACTATCTCCCACTTCACCTCAGTGCGATGGAGTTTTTCAAGCTTGGCCCACAGGCCGATGAGTAGAAGGCTAGAACTTCTGTTAGTTGAGCGGGAAAAGAACGAGTACCACTGTTAGAACTAGTGCCAGTCCAGTTGCCTGAAGAAGAATCGATAATGCGGTTTTGCGATCAGCTTTGCGATCTTCTGCGCTCTGAACTTTAGAGAGGTCGCCAAGTTTTCCCAGATTGAAAGTTCCCATGAAGCCATAAGCGAGACAGAACTTCTTCCGTGATTGAACAAAACCAATTGAGAAGACCAATAGTGGAACAAAGAGTCCCCAGCGCGCAGAAGCTGGAGAATTACTGCCGACGAGTCCAACGAGTGTGACGATAGTGATTGCTAGGCCAACCAGAGCAACAAATTGACGGCGACGAATCTCAGCTTTTCCCAAATTGCACGTTCCGGGAACGTAGCTATAGGTCATTAGAACGCTTCTTCTAACTCTTCGTCTTCAGCCCACACTTCTTGAACTTCATCCTGCTTTTCAACCCATGAGAGAAAAGAGAGCGCGCCGCGCACGGCGACAACCAACAGAGCAATAACTGCCGCAACGCGTCGAATCGCCTTAATCATGGGTGAAGCCTACGGCAGATTTTTCAAAGTTTCCAACGCTGCCATTGCAGCATTGTGGCCTGCTATTCCGCTGACTCCTCCACCACGCACTGCGCCTGAGCCGGCAATCAAAATTCGTTGAGAGTTTGTCTCTACTCCCCACTTCCGTGAATCTCCGTTAACTTTCCAAGGGAATTGCAGGTCGCCATGAAAGATATTCCCTCGCGGTAAACCAAGTGCGCGCTCTAATTCCTGAGGCGTCTTTGCCTCAATACAGGGCCGACCATCTGCATCCAGGGCGAGGTATTCATGGATTGGTCGAACCAAGTAATCATTTAACCCAGAGAGAATTCGTTTGACGACTTCTTCCTTTACTGCATCATGATCTCTATCAAATAGAGAAGCGGGAGTATGAAGAGCAAATAGCGTGAGTGTGTGGAATCCTCGAGCGATGAGTTCGGGCGACAAAATAGATGGGTCAGTGAGCGTATGGCAATACATCTCAGATGGAATCTCGGTCGGGATTTTGCCTGAATTCGCCTCTTCAAATGCGCGCTCTAGTTGGAAATAGCTCTCATTGATATGAAATGTTCCAGCAAAGGCCACACGCGGATCGATTCCACATTTGAGTTCAGGTAGTTTCTGCAGAACCATATTGATCTTCAACTGAGACCCATCGCGCAAGGCAGGCGCCGGAATACCAGATAACTTCTCCAGAATTTGCGGCGAACAATTAGCTAATGCGATCTTCGCAGAGAAAACTTCGTTCCGAGTCGTTGCCTGAATCCCAGCATCATCTTCTATGAGAGATAGAACCTCCACGTTCGTCCTTATCTCAACACCTAACTCATTGCATCGTCTAACCAATTCAGCAACAAGGGCGCCCATTCCCCCTTGAGGCACCTTCCATTCACCGGTTCCATTTCCAATCAGGTGGTAGAGAAAGCACTTATTTGCTGCGTGATCATTGGCGCCCGTAAAAGTTCCAATCAATCCATCGGTGAGGACTACGCCTTTGACAAGATCATCGAAGAAATTGTCGTGCAAGGTTTGGCCCAGCGTGTTTTCTACCAGCTCAATCCAAGTGAGCGGATCAACAAGTTCTTGTATCTCTGACTCTGTTGGAAGGGGTTGCAACATGGTGGGAGCAACTACATGAGCAAACTCCAAGACTGAGCTGTAGAAATTCTGCCACGCGAGGGACTCTTCGTCATTGCCCGTGAGAAGACTCAAAGATTCTTGCGTCTCTTCATCAAAGTTGCGATTAATCAGAAGACCCTTATCTCCTTCATCATCAAAATATGGAGTGTATGAAGAAACGGTGCGACTGATTGTCGTGAAATTGAGTGATAAATCGCGAACAATTTCATCGGGGAAGAGTGAGACAAGATATGAGTAGCGAGAGAGGCGGGCATCAACGCCCTTGAAAGCCTCTGTGCTCGTTGTCGCTCCCCCAATATAATCATTCTTCTCAAGAACAATTACTTTTTTTCCTGATAAGGCGAGGTAGCAGGCTGCAACCAATCCGTTATGGCCGCTTCCAATAATGATTGCGTCATAGCGAGTACTCATTACTCTGCCAAATTCAACTTAGATGCTCTTGAGAATGCGATTGAACGCTTCCGAGATGATTTCGGGGCTGGTTCCAAAGTTGAACCTAGCGAATTGCCCATGTTTAGGTCCGTACATGTGGCCGCCATTGATTGCGAGCTTTCCCCTCTCGAGTATGACCTTTGTTGGGTCTTCACCGAGTCCTAGGGAGGAAAGATCAAGCCACGCTAAATAGCCGAAATCGGGTACTCGATATTTGATGGCAGGGACCTGAGAGTCGATGAGTGATGTAATCAATTTTCTATTTTCATCGAGGGAGGTGAGTACCCCTTCTAGCCACGGTACGGAGTCTTTAAAGGCTGCAGTTGCCGCCACCGCGCCAAAGAGCGATGCGCGAAAAGCCACTGAGATTGGCATGGAATTGATCTTCTCTTTGATGGCAGCCGAGTTAGTAATGATGACTGCGCACTTTAAGCCAGCCAAATTGAAGCCCTTGCTCGCACTCGTAATCGTGATTCCAACTTCTTGTGCTTCGTCACTGACCGAAAGAAAAGGTGCGAAAGATTCTGATTCGTAAACTAGCGGAGCATGAATCTCGTCACTGATGATGTAGACGCCGTACTTCTTTGCCATGGAAGCAAGGGTCGCAAGATCTGACTTGCTAAAGATTACCCCTACTGGATTATGTGGGTGGCAAAGAATGTGAACTTTAACTCCAGATTGATATTCCTTTTCAATAGCTTCGAAGTTTAAGGAATAATTCAAATCTACTTCGCGTAAAGGGATGTCTACTAGCGTTGCTCCAACTTCAGCGACCCAGCGCCACATATTGTCGTAGACAGGAGAATTGAGCATTACTTTATCGCCAGGCCTGATCAAGGTTCGAATGACTTCTACAGTGCCGACTCCGACATCTGTTGCAATGCGCATCTGAGAGACATCAACGTTCCAATTCCAACGTACTTTGGCGAAAGTTGCGAAAGATTCGAACATCTCAGGAAATGGACCAAGGTATCCCGTATCGGAACGATCAATCATGTCCCGAAGAGCGATTTTGATTGGCTCTGCGATCGGAAAGTCCATCTCTGCAACAGGAAGTGGAAGAACATCATTGGGAAACTGTCGCCACTTGACGCTCTTTCTTTTACGAAGATCTTGTAGTGCGAGCGCTTGAACAGAGGTGGTCATATTGCGCAGTATGCCACTGGCCATCATCAAGATGGAACAAGCGGAGAGAGAAAACTACCGATCTTTGATTAGCCCTTGACTGAGCCAGCAAGCAATCCCCGCACAAAATAGCGCTGTAGAGCAAAGAAGACTCCGACAGGTACAAGAATTGATACAAAGGCACCAGCAGTCAGTAGCTCCCAATCGCCACCACGCGTTCCTGTCATCTCTGCCAAACGGACCATCAACGGCGCAATATCGCGCTTTCCGCCGCCAAAAGTAAGTGCTACGAGCAAGTCATTCCACACCCAGAGGAATTGGAAGATTGCAAAAGAAGCGATTGCTGGGATGCTTAAAGGAAGAACAATCTGGCGGAATAGTTTGAAGTAATCGGCGCCATCTACTCGTGCAGCTTCAATGAGTTCGCGTGGAAGTTGGGCAATGAAATTGTGGAGTAAGAATATCGCCAGCGGAAGACCAAACATTGTATGTGCAAGCCAGATCGGAATGAAAGTTCCTGTGATGCCGAAACTTGGAATGATAGTTACAGTTCCGAGATGTAATCCGCCCGAAAAGAGTTGCAGAAGTGGAATGAGTGACATTTGTAGCGGAATAACTTGGAGTGCAAATATTGAAAAGAAGAGAAGATTTCGCCCTTTGAAATCAAACCAGGCGATTGAGTAGGCTGCAAAAATCGCAATTGTGATAGGAATAATTGTTGAAGGTATAACAATGGCAAAAGTATTGAGGAAGTACAGACTCAAGGGTGGTGTTGCGCCGCTACCTTCAAAGAGAACGCGAGAGTAGTTCTCAAAGGTAAAGATAGGGCTCTGGATAAAGTTCCACCAGCCTGATGTGTTGATTTCGGTGCTAGGGCGGAAGGAGGTAACGAAGAGTCCAAAAGTTGGAATCGTCCACAGAACCGCGAGAACAATGGCAGCAAAGCTCGCCCATGGGCTCGAGAGATGAACCTTGACGGACTCCACCTCTTTGAACCGGCTCTTGCCCGTCCTCTTTATTGATTTCATTACGTTTCTTGCCATCATCGCTCCGCTCTCTCACGTCTGAGATGGAGCACGTTGTACGCCACAAGAGGAAGCACGCCTATAAATAGAATGACAGCTAGCGCGCTTCCCGTACCGTAATTGAGGGCTCGGAAAGACTGGTTGTACATTTCGTTGGCAATCACACTGGTCTTGAAATTTCCACCAGTCATGGTTCGAATAATGTCGAAAACCTTCAGCGCGCCAATCGTGATGGTGCTCAGAACGACGATGATGGTTCCGCGAATCATGGGCACAGTTACCTTGCTAAATCGCTTCCAGCCACTTGCGCCATCAAGCATGGATGCTTCGAGGATCTCATCTGGAATCGCCTTAATTGCCGCTGAAAGCACGACCATGGCAAAGCCGGTCTGGATCCAAACAAAGACAATGATAAGAAGGAAAGTATTAAGCGGTGATGTCAGAATCCAATTGGTGGGAACAAAACCCAGCCACTCTGCAATCTGACTGAGCAATCCAATTTCAGCGACGCGATCATTGGGTTGGAATTGATATACAAATTTCCAGATGATTCCTGCACCCACAAATGAGATAGCCATAGGCATGAAGATGAGCGACTTCACAAGGCCTGGACGTCTCATACGATCAGTGAGAACAGCGATTGTTAAACCGAATCCTGTCGATGCAATCGGGGCCACGACCATCCAAATACCTGTGTTCTTGAGAACATCAAGAATCTCGGGCTGAGTGAATGCCCAGTGATAATTTTCTAGACCTACAAAAGAGTCACCGCGCGCATCGCGAAACGAGAGATAGAGAGTTCTCAGCGCTGGGCCAATCAACCCAATGAAGAGAAAGGCCAAAGCTGGAGCAAGGAAAACGAGGTACTTCACATATCGCTGTACCCGCTCAGAACTTCTCTCTGCTAGCCAGAATGCCAGAGCAACGAGGATTCCAAAAATTAGGATGGTGAGAACTAGGCTCGATAACTTTGAGACTGCTTGCTCGAGTTGCGATTGACGTGCTGCTAATTCCAGCATTGCAACTCCTCACTAGTTGTGGAAGGGGTGCAGTGACGAAACGTCACCACACCCCCCCACTTTATTCAACTACGACTTTGGCCAGGACTTCTCGATTGCATCGAGAACAGCCTTATCGGACTTGTTCTCAGCAACCCAAGCAGTCATTTCCTTCCAGAAGGAACCTGCACCAACTGCTGCAGGCATTGCGTCAGATCCATCGAAACGGAAAATGGTTGCGTTCTTGAGAATCTCAACCGCATTCTTGTTTACTGGATCTGCAACGTTTGCAGTATCGAGGCCCTTGTTAGCTGAGAACCAGCCACCAAGTGCAGCCTTCTTGTTGTTCCACTCTGGGGATGTGAGGTACAACTGAACAGCCTTTACTTCTCCACGATCAGAGAATGCGCCAACGAATTCGCCGCCACCGAGGGCAGGACGCTGGTCAGCAGATACGCCTGGGAAGTAGAAGGTGGTAATTCCGCCTTCAACTGTGGTGTCTTCTGGGGTCACGATTGTTGCGCCGTAATCAGCAGCAAGAATTCCACCGATGAAGGATGCCTGGCGGTGCATTGCGCATGAACCATCAACAATTCCCGCTCCACCCTCTTGGAAGGTAGTTGTGGCAATTGCAGAGACATTTCCTACGTACTTAGGATTCTTAAGGATCTTGCCAGCCTCTTTGAGGACAGCTGCGACCTTTGGATCATTGAATGGCATTGTGTGGTTGACCCATGCATCGTAAGTTGCTGCGTCATTAACGCGGAGCATGATGTCTTCCATCCAGTCAGTTCCTACCCAGCCAGTTGCATCGCCAGATCCGAAACCAGCACACCATGGTTGAACTTTGCCTTCTGATGCAATCTGATCAGAGAGAGCAAGTAACTCGCCCCATGTTGTTGGGATTGACCAACCATTGTCAGCGAATGTCTTTGGTGAGTACCAGACGAATGACTTTACGTTTGCTCCGAGTGGCGCTGCATAGAATGTGCCATCAACGGTTCCGTAAGCCTTCCAATCTGCACCATAGAATTCATCTGCTGCTGCAGAAACTTCATTTGATGCTGCAACCATCTTTCCAGTTGCAACCATTGCCTTGAGAAGGCCTGGTTGTGGGAAGACTGCGAGATCAGGAGCTGTGCCACCTTCGACACGAACTGGGAGTTGCGCTTCGAATTCAGCGGTTCCGTTCCAATTAATTGTGATTCCTGTGCACTCTTCAAACTCTGCAAAGGACTCTTGATAAATTTCTGCTTCAGGGCTACGGATTGAAGAGTAGATTTCTACTTCAGTTCCTTCGTTACCTTGATAAGCAGAATAAGCGTCGCAGTTCGCGCCACCAGCAGAATCATCTGAACTTGAACATCCGCTGAGAACGAGCGTTAACGCCGCAAATACTGATGTCGCCAAAACTACTCGACGACGCCGCAAGAATGCGGTCATGTAATTTCCCCTTTCGAAAGGACCATAGAAGTTCTCCAGATTTCTCTGAAGAATTGCCCACAGTCTTCTCTCGGTCACCTCTCACGGCAAGGGTTAGCTCATGTAAAAGAACTGCAAATGACTAACAATTTGGTTGCGGGGAGGTTATTTGAGCGTGCCCCGAAGCCAGATTGTCGTGTGGGGCGGCACCTTGAGAGTCCCCGCTGAGAGGGTTGTGCCATTAGAAGAGCTCAACACCACTGTCCATCCATCGCTCTGACCGGACATGACATCTTTAAGCAGAATCAAGGTCTCATGATCGGTCGTGTTTGCGAAGAGCGCGAAGTTATTGCCTCGCGTAAAGGCCAGAAATCCCTTCGGTGATTTCAGCCAATTCAACGACTCTGTTCCAGATTCAACTCGGAAATCTCTCCTCATTCGAATCGATTCACGATACAACTCAAGATGGCTCGTTGCATCTGACTGCGACTGAACTGAGAGTTCATTCCAGTCTTCAGGCATGGGTAGCCATGGGTTGCCGGTTGAGAATCCATAATTCTTTTTATTTGCTTGCCATGGAATGGGAACACGAGCTCCGTCTCGTCCTTTATCGATCCCCTGAGTTCGAAAGAAAACGGGATCTTGTCGCGCAGAATCTGGAAGCACGACATCTTCTAGTCCAAGTTCTTCACCCTGAAAGATATAGATTCCGCCGGGAAGTGCATGAGTCAAGAGCGCCATCGCACGCGCTTTCTTGCGACCTAGTTCTCCCCCGCCAAGTCTGGTAGCTAATCGTGGAGAGTCATGATTACAGAGGACCCATGTTGCAGGCGCACTTACTTCGGCAACTTCTGCAAGTGTCTTGTCGATTGCGCTCTTTAAGAATTCTGCATCCCACTCTGCTATTAAGAAATCAAAGTTAAATATCTGATGGAGTTCATCGCTGCGGACGTATCGGACAGCGCGCGAACTTGGATGTACCCACGCTTCTGCCACGCTCATTCTCTCGCCTGGATATGAATCAAATATCTTGCGCCATCGGCGATAGATCTCATGAACACCTTCCCGATCGAAGAAAGGCACATCAGAAAGAAGTGATTCGCGCTCTTCTCGGGCCATATCGCTCACATCTAATCGCAGTGCGCGCGTTAAGCCTTCTGGATCGCGATGATCTTTAAGGATTTCGTCTTTGGCTAAACCATGAGCGACATCTATACGGAATCCATCGACCCCTTTATCTAGCCAAAAACGTAAGGTGCTTTCGAAGTCACTCCAAACCTCAGGGTTTTCCCAATTGAGATCAGCTTGTGTCGAATCAAAGAGGTGTAGGTACCACTGGCCTTCTGAGCCATCACTTTCGCGAATTCGTGTCCACGCAGGGCCGCCGAAAATTGAACACCAATTATTGGGTGGAATCTCACCATGTTCACCACGTCCATCATAGAAATGGAATCGCGAACGCGCTTGAGATCCAGGTTTACTCGCTAGCGCTTCCTTAAACCACCGATGCTCGGTTGAAAAGTGATTAGGAACAATATCAACAATTATTTTTAGCCCAATCTCATGAGCTCTCTCAATGAGGTTTATCGCATCGCCTAGATTTCCAAAACGGGGATCGACATCTCGTGGATCTGCCACGTCATAACCACCATCGTTATTTGGTGAGGTGTAAAAAGGGCTAAGCCAAATCGCGTCAATTCCAAGTTCCTTGAGGTATCCCAACCGCGAGATGACACCATTGAGGTCACCTTCGCCATCACCATTCGAGTCTTGGAAAGAGCGTGGATAGACCTGATAGATCGCAGCTTCACGCCACCATTGTGAACTCATGCTCTAACTCAACTCTTCTTGTCTCGTTGATCTCGTCAAGAACTACTCGCCTGGACTTTCAAGGCGTCGGGTGGAATTCCGCACCACAAGCGTGGTCGGCAGCGTAAGTGAATGAGATTCACTTTTTGGAGCCTTGAGCCTCTCCATGATTGACCACGCAGCCATCTCGCCCATCAACTGAACTGGTTGTTCTATCGTGGTGAGATCTGAGAATTCAGCCATTTCATGGCCATCAAAACCAATAATGGAGATGTCATCTGGGACCTTGAGGCCATTGCGACGGATTGCTTGAAGTGCGCCGAGAGCCATCTCATCTGATTGCGCAAAGATTGCGGTTGGTCGATCAGGTCTAGCAAGAAGATCATCCATTGCCCGGCTAGCTCCATGCATTGTGAAATCTCCGTACACCTCGCGAGATGGTTTCCACTCCAGTCCGCTCTCGGCCAAAACTTGCATGAAACCATTACGTCGATCTTGTGGAACGCTAAAGCCAAACGGATCATCTGGTCGACCCGAGAGTAATCCAATCTTCTTATGGCCAAGATTGACGAGATGTTGGGTAGCGGTGCGTGCGCCTGCTACGTCATCAATAGCGACGCTCGAACACTGTGCGTGATGCATTCCAACGAGCGCAATAGGAATTCCGAGCCCCAACATTGATTCAAACTCTTCTTCTGTTGGTGGCAAGCTGATGACCACAAGCGCATCAACACGCCCTTTGAGAAGTTGATGTTGAAAAAGTCTCTCGCGCCCCTTCATTTGAGAGAAGTTGTAAAGCAGGAGATCTAGACCGGCTTCGCGCAGCGCTTGCTCGGCTCCACTAATCACTTGAGCGAAGTACCAGCGGGAAATGTACGGTGCAACAACTCCTACTGAGTTAGTCCGACCATAGATCGATTTTGCTGAGCCCTGAGGGATTGGATAGTTAAGTTTCTCCGCTGCATCAAGAATCTTGCTTCGCGTTTCAGGATTGACATGGTGAAGTCCGCGAAGTGCGCGAGAGACCGTTGCAATTGAAACATTTGCTTCAGCTGCAACTTCCTTGATGCCAACTTTGCTTCCGGGAGTGGACATCGTGTTTTCACCTCTCTACTGGAAATCGGTTTTGAGAGCCTGAAAAGCCCTGCAAGTGGCTAAAAATAGACTGCAAAACTGAAAATGACTAGAGCCCTTTTCCTTCGTAGCGGATTTACCACTGCTAGCGTCCGTCCCATGAGCCTGTCCGGTGGCATTACAGCGCGAGAGTCCAAGGCCATTGCTACTGCAATCGTGAAGATCAATCCCAAATTCTCGACCGTCATCGAACGTTCGGGTATCTGCTCTATTGGGCTTGCTGAATCTCCGTCAAATTCCAGTAACAAACGACGCGAGACTAACTTCGCTTCACTCGCGTCGTCAATTCTCTCGCAGCAACTCTCCACCAAAGCTGCTGCCACAATCATCCAGCGAGTAGAAGTTCTCTCTGGTGGATCTCTGCAGGCAAAAAGACTCGCAGATATCCGAAGTTCTGAACTGCGCGCAGCAGGTTGTTCGAATTCAAAGGCGCGTGCAATTAAGGAGCTGGCGACTGCGACTACAAGCAATGCAGTCCCGATGAATTCCCTTCATCGACTCAATGACGATGAGATCATGGAACACCTCTTGCCGCTCTACGGAATCGGTAAGTGGACTGTGGAAATGTTTCTTATGTTCCAACTTGGCCGTCAAGACATCTGGCCGGTAGGGGATCTTGGGGTTCGGCGAGGATGGGAAAAAGTTCATAAGATGCGAACGGAAATTACCCCGAAGAAACTTGAGTCACTCGGGCACAAGTACGCCCCATATCGCAGCCATGTTGCCTGGTACTGCTGGCGAGCCGTAGAAGTTCTATAAGACTTTCTCTAGTGAAAGTGCTTCATTGAACAGATGCGAAGCGAGGTTAACTACTTCTTGGGCTCAAGAACCAATGCAACAGAGTTGATACACCAGCGCTGATCTGTGGGGACTGCATAACCTTCGCCCTCGAAAACATGACCTAGATGTGAGCCACAGGAAGCGCAGCGCACTTCGGTGCGTATACGCGGCGCAAGTGAGCGATCCTCAAGAAGAATGACTGCATCATTCTTTTTGGGCGCATAAAAAGAAGGCCAGCCGCATCCAGAGTGGAACTTCTCCTCACTTCGGAATAACTCCGCAGCACAGGCCTTGCACTTATAGACACCAATCGTTTCAGTTTCGTAGTACTCACCCGTGAATGCTGTTTCAGTTCCAGCTTTACGCAGAACGTCATAGGAGAGTGAATCCATGCTGGACTTCAACTCTTGATCATCGACTTGAACTGGAAAAGGTTTTCCCGTGAGTGGATTAATCGTGGGTAGATCTGATCCTGGCTGCATCTTGGCTCTCCTTTGCTACTGCTCTCTTTACTTCTCTAACGCTAACGTTCTAGACGATTCTCTTTCTAGAATCCAGATTTCTTAAATCTTTGGAAAAGCGATGCCCGTCGTTGAGTGACAGTCATATCCATTGGGGTTCTTTTCTAGATATCTCTGGTGATATTCCTCGGCTGGCCAATACTTATGTGGCACAGAGTCTTGAATTTCAGTCACGATATCTCCGAAGCCTTCCTGCTTGAGAACATCGTTGTAAATCTCTCGGGAATTCACCGCAGTAATCATCTGCTCATCACTCGTGGTGAAAATAGCGCTGCGATATTGGGTGCCAATATCTCCACCTTGCTTATTCAATGAAGTTGGATCATGCATCGTCCAGAACTCTTCAAGTAACCGTTGATAAGAAATCTTCGAAGGGTCGAAGATGACTTGAACAGTCTCTGCATGGTTTGTGGTTCCTGTACATACTTGTTCATAACTCGGAGATGGACGTGTTCCGCCCATGTATCCAACAGAGGTTGAGATGACACCCGGGAGATTCCAGAATCGGCGCTCGGCGCCCCAGAAGCAGCCCGTTGCGAAATATGCTTCGTGATTCATCTGCGCATCTTGGCACGAACAATCACTGATAATCTTCTCGAAAGCGCCCCCGTAGCTCAGGGGATAGAGCACCGCCCTCCGGAGGCGGGTGCACAGGTTCGAATCCTGTCGGGGGCACTTCTCATGGCGTAATTCACCCTCAATTTCATCAAATTGCCGTCGCAGACTCTTGAGTAAAAATCTTTCACGCGAGAGAATTAGCCAGTAATTACGCCCAATCGGGCACTCAGCACTACCCACTCGAGCCACATGCTCGATGGTCAACGCCTGAACGGAAGAGGAAACATGACAATGGATTGGCGTCATCGCTCAGCATGCCGCGATGAAGATCCCGAGTTGTTCTTTCCTGTTGGAAATACCGGACCTGCGATTGCTCAAATTGAAGAAGCGAAGAAGGTCTGTGCGCGCTGCGAAGTCCGTGAGGCGTGTCTACAGTGGGCGTTAGAAAGCGGACAAGATTCTGGCGTGTGGGGCGGACTCTCTGAGGATGAGCGTCGCGCTATGAAGCGTAGAGCTGCTCGCAACCGTGCGCGCATGATGGAACATCAAGGACTCGAATAGCGTTACATCTGGAAGGTAATCCAGACTTCAGTTCCTTTCTCAGGCTTCACAAATTTAATTGAGCCAGCTAATTCGTTGAGTGTCAGTGTATTCACTATCTGAAGACCCAAGTTGGTATTGCCTTCCAATGTGAAACCTTCAGGCACACCGGCGCCATCATCAATAACTGCAACGCGCATTGAATTTTCTTCACGCTCAACTCTGAGTTCAAGCAAGGTTCCCGACTCTGAAAGTCCATGCTCGAGAGCGTTATGAACTAGCTCTGTGATCACTAGCGCAAGTGGCGTTGCAACAATAGAGGGAACAAGGCCGAATTCGCCGGACTTCTTCATCGAAATCTGATTTGGGCGGGTGCTGAGTTCAACAGCGCTCTGCATTATTTTGCTGATGACTTCATCAAATTGAACCGTGTCTTGAGAGCTGGTCGATAGCGTTTCATGCACCAAAGCAATCGAGGCAACGCGTCTTACGGCCTCTTCAATTGCTGCGCTGGCACTGGGGTCTTCAATACGACGAGCTTGTAGCCTCAGTAACGCAGAAACAGTTTGTAGGTTGTTCTTTACTCGATGATGAATCTCGCGGATTGTTGCATCTTTACTGATGAGTGCGCGGTCTTTTCTACGCAATTCAGTCACATTGTGCACCAAAACAACAGCGCCAATCCGCTTCTCTCCTTCAGTCAAAGGAATAGCTAGGAAGTCGACGACTCCCCCGACATTCTCAAACTCGGCTCTGCGCAACGTCTTTCCGCTCAACGAAACGCGCCAATTCTCTTCGCGGGGCTGCATGCCTTGATTCTTGGTGCTCAACGAATCAAGAACGTCACCAAGAACCTGGCCTTCAAGATCGCGCTCCCAACCGATACGACTAAAAGCCGACCGTGCATTAGGACTGGCAAAAACGATCTCTCCATTTACATCGAGACGCACTAATCCATCACCGACGCGTGGAGCTGCTTCTGCTAGGTACACGCTATCTTTCACTGGAAAATTTCCTTCGGCAATCATCCGATAAATGTGATTTGCAATTTCACGATAATTTAACTCTAACCTTGATGGAGTGCGCATTGTCTCTAGGTTTCTATGGCGAGAAATGACGGCGATTACTTTCTGATTGAAAAGTACGGGGATCGTCTCTTCTTTAATCTTCAATTCGCCAATCTGTTCTGCCTCTGTCCCACGAACAATCTCGCCAGTTGATAGCGCATGATCGATATTTGGACGAGATCCCCATCTCACTTCTGTGCCGATCACATCGTGTGAAAAAACAGTCGCTGCCGTCATCGGGCGAATTTGTGCAATTGCTTTGTGGCCCTCTGGCCAACTCTTCTCATCGTTGCGCCTTGGAACCCAGAGGACTAAATCCGCAAATGAAATATCTGCCAATAACTGCCACTCTGCAACGAGCTCTCCAAGGCGTGCAACATCTTCTTGAGTAAGGGCGTTTGACCCTTCAACAAGATGACGGAATGGCATGAGGAGAGAGTACCGCCATCTAAAATCGGCCAGCCGGAATCGGCTAGTTGAAATCGTCTAGTTGAAGTCTGCTAAATGTGCCGAGAGCAGCTTTAGGCTCTTACGTAAGGAACTCCGTGGACTGATTTCTAACACTGTGGCGTATCGACCCTGGGCGCGATCCACTATTGAGTCTTCGCGAGGCATCAGGAAGTTATCGGCGTTCTTTACCTTAGCTCGAAATCTCTTCTGCATCGCCTGTTGTCGGTTTGTAGTACCGGCCTTATTAAGCACAAAGGTGATGGGAAGGTAAGGAAAAGACTCACGCACAGCATATGAAAACTCCTCCATCTCGTGGAGGCCATGGTTATCAGGCTGAGCTACGTACACAACTCGTCCACATCTAAGAAATGTCTCCAGATATCGCTTCCCTTTATCGCGTCGATCCGTCAGCATTTCACTGATATCTGGAGCATCTCCCAAGTCAATACATGTCAATCGTTCCTTACTTTCGTTTATCGCTTCTGACACTTGTTCAAGTGATTGAACCGCTGATTGATTCCATAGTAAGAGCCGTGGATGTAATTGGGTTTGCAATTCATCTGTCTTCACACCTAAGAGAGTGTTGAGATCACTTCGATTCGGATCTGCATCGATGAGATTCACATCGTGCATCAACGCAATTTCGGCAGCCACATTCAGCGCCACCGTTGTAATCCCTGGCGAGCCAGAAGAGCCTGTAAAAGCGATCCACTTTTTCGATCCAGCCACCCTCTTCTGTATGGCTGTCGTCTTGTCGGGCTTACGTAAAGCAGAATCAACCAACGCTGTGATCTCGTCACGGCTCACCAGAGTCTCTGTTGAGATTTCAAGGCAGGCAATATTCTCAGAACGAATCTGCGAGATTTCAAAGGCAGTGAGGCCGAATAACTCATCGACAATTACGATGACACGTTGATCACTTTCTAGTGCCTCCAATTCGCGAAGCAATTCTTCTGGTTGCATTGCCCGGCAAAGTAAAGTGAATTCGCGGGGAATAAGTGATTCAACAACGAGGTCCTCTTGTTCAAATGAGGTTAAAGCTGTGATGAAACCGAATTTCACCGACTTTTAACCAATACAAACTCAAAGCTGGCCATAGCCGACACAAATTGACCCACATCTGCAGCTGGCACAAGAAGAGTTATTCCCATCTCGCCACCTAATTTGCTAGCTTCAAAGTCAATTCCATCGATGCCAACGTCTGCCAATATCTGTCGCGACTTTGTACTCACGTTTCCTTCTGTTATCGCAAGCTCTTGGCGTGGAAGGCCAAAAACATCGACCACATCACCAGTCTTGATTCCAAATGGAGTTCGAGAGCGCGGAAGCGCCAACGGTACTTTCTTAAAATCGGAGGCGATTGTTTCTGAGAGCGCGTACGCAGGTATGAGTTCAGATGCTCCTATAGGGCGGATGACATAACTTCCGATGATGGAGGAACGCCCGTCTAGGTAGAACTCGGCGTTATTGGGCAATAAAACTTGAGTACGGATGATGTCATCTTCTTCCAAAATTGATCCAGGCGCTACATCTACTGCAGCGCTCCACACAGTCACCATTCGATTAGCTGACTGGGAGATGAGATATGCAGAGATGAAAGATGCTGCTATCAAGAAACCGCCGAATATCATTCTGGCGTTGATTCGTAACCGTGCATCGCTAAAAGACTTCTGTGCGAGGACTGGCTTCTTCTTCTTATCGTTTATATCTCTCTGGCTCATGGGAGATGAATACCCATACACCTGACAATCTTCGTAAGTTATCCACATATTTTCTGTACAAGAGTTATCAACAATCTCATACTTTTGTACGAGGCTATCGTGGCTTTTCTGAGCCAGTCTTCGCCAATGGAACTAGCGCCTCACAATCTTGCTGAGATCATCGAACAGCCCATGCTTAATCTCTTTACCAAAAGAGATCTACCCATCTACTCTCTGAGTAACAAGCTTTACCTGGTACCCACCTCTCACGGTGAGACATACGATCCAGACTTTGCTCCGAATCCTTCTCCCCTATCTGACTTACCTAATCTCGAGAGGTGGACTCTCACCTATGTTGTCAGCGTCCTAGAGGTCATGGCTGGCCGCAGATCTCCTGCACAAGTTGCGCGTTCCACCCATAGATTTACATACAACACACTGTTGAAGAGGGTTGGAACAGTAAGTGAAGTACCCAAGATAAAGAGAATTCATCGCAATCAACCGATTGAAGGCGTAATTGAAGTGACGGTAACGCTCTCGTTTAAAGATCGCGTGCGAGCCATGGTCGCGCGCTTCGAGGGCGTCGACCGAAAGTGGCTCTGTACCGAACTAGAAATACTATGAAGCGCCGTGGCAGCGTTTGTATTTCTTACCTGATCCACAAGGACATGGAGCGTTACGAGAAACCTCGCCCGCGCCTGATGCGCTAGCTCTGGCAACTTCACCAGTTTCACTTGGCGCTGAATAACGAAGTTGTTGAGTTGGGGCTGCAGGAGAAACTCCCTTCGCCTCAACATGCTTATCTTCCACTTTTACTTCGACATTAAAGAGGAATCCAACCATCTCTTCTTTGATGGCATCCATCATCGCTGAGAAGAGTTCGTAACCCTCTTTCTGGTACTCAACGAGAGGATCGCGTTGGGCCATCGCACGTAATCCGATTCCCTCTTGTAGATAATCCATTTCGTAGAGATGCTCTCTCCACTTGCGATCAAGTACTGACAAAAGAATCTTTCGCTCTAGTTCTCGCGTCACTTCGGCGCCAAGTTGAGCTTCTCGCTTCTCGTAGGCTGCAAAAACATCTTCGCTGATTCGTTGAGCGAGGAAGTCTGAATCAAGGCCCGAGCGTCCACCCACTTCACTCTCGAGCTCTTCGACCGTAAATGAGATTGGATAGGTCGATTTCAGTACTGTCCACAATTGATCAAGATCCCACTCTTCTGGGAAACCTTCGCTGGTTGCAGCTGCAACATAGCCACGAATTGTGTCTTCCATGAATGTTGCTACTTGCTCCTTGATATCTGCGCCTTCAAGAACTTCTCGTCGTTCGAGGTAAATGACTTCACGTTGACGGTTCATGACATCGTCGTATTTAAGGACGTTCTTGCGCATTTCAAAGTTCTGAGACTCAACCTGAGTTTGTGCAGACTTGATTGCATTTGAGACCATCTTGGATTCAATCGGCGTATCTTCTGGGATTCCGGCTGCAGTAAGGAAGCGTTCAACAAGAGCTGAATTGAATCTACGCATTAATTCATCTTGGAGTGAGAGATAGAAACGCGATTCTCCAGGATCGCCTTGGCGTCCAGAGCGACCGCGAAGCTGATTATCAATACGACGAGACTCATGACGTTCAGTACCCAATACATAGAGCCCGCCGAGCGCTACAACTTCTTCATGGCCTTTTGCGACAGCTGCTTTCTGTTTTGCAATTTCATTTGGCCATAGGGCTTCGTACTGTTCAGCATCATCTACTGGCGAGATTCCTTGGCGTTGTAGTTCGTAATCCGCCATAAATTCAGGGTTACCACCCAACATGATGTCTGTACCGCGACCTGCCATGTTTGTAGCAACCGTGACAGCTCCGACAGTTCCTGCTCGAGCGATGATGGCTGCCTCTCTCTCGTGCTGCTTCGCATTCAAGACTTCGTGTGGAATGCCTTTGCGACGGAGCGCTTGTGACAAGACTTCGGACTTCTCGACGCTGACAGTTCCGACTAGGACTGGTTGTCCTTTGCGATGACGCTCAACGATATCGCTAGCAACAGCTTCGAATTTTGCGTCTTCAGTCTTGTAGACCAAATCTGCTTGATCCATACGTTGCATTGTCTTGTTGGTCGGGATAGGAATAACTCCCAACTTATAGATTTGCATAAATTCAGATGCTTCTGTCATGGCGGTACCAGTCATGCCTGACAACTTGTCGTACAGTCGGAAGTAATTCTGAAGTGTGATGGTTGCAAGTGTCTGGTTTTCGTCTTTAATTTCAACGCGCTCTTTGGCCTCGAGAGCTTGATGAAGGCCTTCGCTATAACGACGTCCTGAAAGCACGCGACCTGTGTGCTCATCGACAATAAGCAGCTCACCGTTCATGATCACATAGTCACGGTCACGCTTGAATAATTCTTTGGCCTTGAGGGCATTATTGAGATAACCGATGAGGGGCGTATTGACTGCTTCATAGAGGTTATCGATTCCGAGAATCTCTTCGACGCGCGTGACACCTACATCGAGAATTCCCGTGTTGCGCTTCTTCTCATCAACTTCGTAATGCTCACCGCGAACCAAGCGAGACGCAACATTCGCGAATTCAACGTACCACTTCGTTGGTTTGTCAGCCGGTCCGCTAATGATGAGAGGGGTTCGAGCCTCATCGATGAGAATAGAGTCAACCTCATCCACAATGGCAAAGTTATGTTCGCGTTGGACGCAATCAGTCAGATTCCATGCCATGTTGTCGCGCAAGTAATCAAAACCAAATTCATTATTTGTGCCGTAGGTGATATCCGCGGCATATTGAGTGCGACGCTCTTGGGGAGTCATCGATGCAAGGATCACACCCACTTTGAGTCCAAGGAAGCGATGTATACGTCCCATCCATTCGCTATCGCGCTCTGCTAAATAATCGTTGGTAGTAACAATGTGCACTCCCCGCCCAGTTAAGGCGTTGAGATACGAAGGCAAGGTTGCGACCAGAGTCTTTCCTTCACCGGTGCGCATTTCTGCGATATTGCCGCGGTGCAAAGCTGCACCGCCCATAATCTGAACATCGTAATGACGTTGTCCAAGTGTGCGCTTTGATGCTTCGCGCACTACAGCAAATGCTTCAGGGAGGATGTCGTCGAGATCTTCGCCGTTTTCCAGACGAGCCTTGAATTTCTCGGTCATTGAGCGTAGATCGTCATCAGACATCGCAACGAAAGTAGATTCGTGAGAGTTAACTTCCTCAGCGATCTTCATGAGTTGCTTAAGAGCGCGACCTTCGCCGGCGCGAAGAATCCTGTCCAGAATTGCGACCACGTATCAACCTTCCATGGGAATTGAGAGGGCTATCGTATTAGGAGATGGTGGGCCGACGCACATGCGGTAGATGCGCCTAAAACTGTCATTTTTCTCTCTCTTAGGGCCATATATGCGCTAGAAAGTGTCGCCCCCGTGGTTACGACATCATCAACGATGATGATTGGCCTTCGCGATAGTCGATCACATTCATCCTCTGTAGCTTTCATTGCAAAAGAATCTCTGAGATTTCTCTCTCTTTCTAATGAGGTAAGGCCAGCTTGATCTCGCACTCTCTTGGTATGCACTAAGAGTTCACTCCATCCAAACAAGTGAATACCTTGATCAGAGAGTCGAGTGATTACTTTCTTGATAATTGGATGAAGAAATGAGTGGCCTCGTCTGCGAATAGCGCGCTTGCTCGAGGGAATCGGAACAAGCAAAACTTGAGAGAGGTCAATTTCTTTCTTCCAAGCAGAGATTGAAGTGACGAGCGCTTGTGAAATGAGCTCCTGAGCAATTCGATTCTGGTCTTCCTTCGCCTTTAAGACTACGGACGAAACCGATTCTCCATACGTGACGACTGAATAAGTGGTAAATCCTCGAGTGCGTGCAATCATCGCCGCCCCCGTCCAATGATTCTGGCACTCGCCACAGATCGATTCAAACTTTTGCTGACACATGATGCAGATCTCGGGGAAGATGAGAGTCTTAAGGCCCTGCACAATGCCTTCATTGTTCTTATTGTTCTGATTGTTCTTGTGTCTGTATTTGCTTGATTCCATCTCTCGATTGTGATGGAACGAAACCGCCAGGTGGCTAGAGAGAAGCTAACTTGTGGGAATCTCCGAAAGTGGCGTTGATTCAATTGCACTTCCATGAACTTTAGGCAGAGTCACAACAAAGTTGGAGCCCTTGTTCATCTCGCCCCAAACCTTGATTACTCCCCCATGTAGTTGGGCATCTTCTCTCGCAATTGATAAACCAAGGCCAGTCCCCCCGCGAATACGCGAACGTGAAGGATCGGCGCGCCAGAATCGATCAAAGACTCGTTCAATGTGTTGCTCAGTAAGTCCTACCCCATAGTCGCGCACTCCAATAGAGACAGCGCTCTCATTCTCTTCGACCACAACATCAATAGGTTTTCCTTCAGAGTGATCAATCGCATTCGCTAAGAGATTTCGCATAATGCGCTCAACTCTGCGTGGGTCCGCATCGATGAGAACTGGCGTTACTGGCGCCTCAATACGCAGCATTGCATCTCGATCTTTCGAGGCGATACCTAGATCGTCTGCACATCTGCGAACCAATGTAGAAATGTCCACTTTCTCTAAAGAGAGAGTTGCTACCTCGGCATCGAATCTGCTTACTTCAAGAAGATCGGAGAGCAAGTTCTCAAAGCGTTCAATCTGTGAGATGAGAAGTTCGGCACTTCGAGCGATTGTCGGATCAAAGTTATCGCGCGCTGAATAAATGACATCCGATGCCATTCGAATTGTCGTTAAAGGGGTTCGAAGTTCATGTGACACATCAGAGACGAATCTCTGCTGTACACGAGAAAGGTTTTCAAGTCGCGAGATCTGTTGTTCTAGGGTGTCGGCCATTTCATTGAAGGCGGTTCCTAAACGTGCAATCTCGTCCTCACCTTTGACCTCCATGCGCTTGAGTAGGTCTCCGGAAGTTAACTGCTCGGCTACTTCGGCTGCGTACTTCACCGGCTGGATTACTTGTCGCAGAACAACCGATGCAACAATCATGATTAATGTGATGAGCAGAAGTCCTGCCCCCCACATCGAGCGTCCAATGAGGTCAATAGTTCTCTGTTGAGCATCAAAACCAAAGAGGACATACATCTCGTAATTTCCAACGCGAGGAATGGAGACTGCTTTCCCGATAACTACGCCTGCAAGTTTTTCTCCATTGAGATACTGCAACTCAGATTTCTGCCAATGGATTTCGTCATCTGACTGGACTTTTTTGCGCAACCCATCAGGAACAGATGTCGGTTCGAGGAAATTTGATGTCGAAACGGCAGGAATGCCTTGGGCTCTACGGTCATTTGAATTAAAGAGTGCAATTTCGCGACCTGAATCCTTTGCGCTCACATTTGTGGAGCTAACTATCTCGGAGACGAGCTCCTTGAAGTCAGTTGATCTACCCAGAGAGCCAATAATGAATCGGTAATCTGCGTACTGAATTGCAGACTCACCTTCTGAAATTGACGCCGTAATCTTCTCATCAATGATTCCAGAGGAAATACGGTTGAAAAGGTTTGAGCCAAGAAAGTAGATCAGAGTTATCGAAATGATGCCCGAGAGAGTGAAAACTTTTCGAAAGAGCGACTTTCTAAAGAAACGTGGAGTTTTCACAGAGTAACTAGCCTCGTGAACCTGTTGCGCCTGCCTTGTAGCCAATTCCACGAACTGTATTGATAATCGTTGGGTTTTCAGGATCGTGCTCTATTTTCGCTCGCAAACGCTGAACATGAACATTCACTAGTCGAGTATCGGTCGAATGACGATATCCCCACACCTCACCTAGCAGCGCTTCTCTAGTAAAGACACGACCTGGTTCTTTAGCTAGCGCAACTAAGAGGTCAAATTCCAAGCGAGTAAGAGGAATCTCTTTGCCACCACGTGTGACAGTGTGTTCAACAATATCGATTGCAAGATCACCAATTGTTAGGTTGCTTGATATCTCGCCACCTGCTCGACGAAGTCGAGTGCGGATTCGAGCAACGAGCTCAGAGGGTTTGAACGGCTTAACCATGTAGTCGTCTGCGCCTGCTTCGAGTCCTCTGACAATGTCATGCGTATCGCTCTTGGCGGTCAACATGACTATGGGAACGCGCATGGATTGCTTACGGATCTGTTTACAGACTTCAATTCCATCAAGACCAGGCAACATAATGTCTAGTAGAACTAGATCTGGTGGGTTGTTTCGAAACACATCAACCGCTTCATCTCCGCGGCTGACAAGATCTACTTCAATTCCAACTCCGTTGAGGACGATTCCAAGCATTTCGGCAAGGTCTTGATCATCATCAACGACCATCACCGATGTCATTAGCTGCCGTGCTTCCAGGAGTTGAGGTACTCAACCTGAATCGGTGTCAGAGTGTCGATCGATGCACCCATGCTCTTGAGCTTGAGGCGAGCAACCTCTTTATCGATCTCTGTCGGAACGTTATGAACGCCAGGAGTCAGAGTCTTAGCTGTCTTTACTAACCACTCAGCTGTGAGAGCTTGATCCGAGAAAGACATATCCATGACGACTGCAGGGTGACCCTCGGCTGCTCCAAGATTTACTAGACGACCTTCTGCAATAAGAAGCAGGCGGCGTCCATTGGAGAGAACATACTCATCAGTTTGGTGGCGAATCTTGGAATTCTTTTTAGCGTTCTGTTCGAGCCATGCAACATCAATTTCGATATCAAAATGACCTGAGTTAGCAAGAATCGCGCCATCTTTCATGACGGCGAAATGCTCAGATGCAAGAACTGAGCGATTGCCTGTGACTGTTATGAAGATATCTCCAATTTTGGCAGCTTCGCTCATAGGCATTACGCGGAAACCTTGCATCAAGGCATCAAGAGCTTTTGTTGGGTCGATTTCAGTTACGACGACATCTGCTCCAAGACCGCGAGCTCGCTCAGCTACGCCTTTTCCGCAATATCCAAATCCTGCGACTACAAAAGTCTTTCCGGCGATGAGTTGGTTGGTGGCTCGGAAGATCGCATCGACAGTGGATTGACCTGTGCCGTAGCGATTATCAAACATATGTTTTGTATCAGTGTCGTTGACGGCAACCATCGGGAAAGTGAGCGCGCCATCTTTTGCCATCTGCTGGAGACGAATGACTCCCGTCGTGGTCTCTTCGCATCCACCTGCGATGTTAGGGAGCAATTCGGTGCGAGTGGTATGCAATGTGTTAACGAGATCGCAACCATCATCAAAAACCTGATTTGGTTCGATATCAAGTGCCGCATTGATATGTGCGTAGTAACCATCACGATCAACCGCATTGCGAGCAAATACGCTGATTCCGTATTCGTGCACGAGAGCTGCTGCGGTGTCATCTTGTGTCGAGAGAGGATTCGAGGCACAGAGCGCGATTTCTGCGCCGCCAGCCTTAAGCGCTCTCATGAGATTTGCTGTCTCAGTTGTGACATGCATACATGCCGCAATTCGAACTCCGGTGAATGGCTTCTCTTTTTCGAATCTCTCGCGGATTTGAGCCAAGACTGGCATGTTGCGCTCTGCCCATTCGATGCGCTTCTTTCCTTCAGAAGCGAGCGAGGCATCAGCGATGTCGTGCTTTGGCGTAGTCATAGTTGCGAGATTCACGATTGAAGATCTCCTTCATAGAGCGGCAATAGAGCCCTAGTTTAGCCGTTTCGCATAAGGCGCAACACCAGATCTTGAACCCGAGCCAATTCGTCAAGCGTATGAGCCTCGACATTGAGCCTCAACAAAGGCTCAGTATTTGAAGGTCGAGCATTGAATGACCATGTATCAGCAGAGACAGTCAACCCATCTAATTCATCAAATGAGACTCTCTCTGAAGCAGCCGCAAAGTGAGCCTTAATTGCTGCAATTGAGGCGCTCTGGTCTTCTACTGTTGTATTGATCTCTCCACTGAGATAGTACTTGTTGTATTTCTGCAGAAGTTTCGAGAGTTCAATCTGGTTATCAAGTAGAGCTGCAATCGCATGAAGCGCTGCGAGCATTCCTGAGTCTGCACACCAGAAATCTTTGAAATAGAAATGGCCAGAGTGTTCACCACCGAAAATCGCATCATTATCAGCCATCATCTTCTTGATGTAGGAATGGCCTACGCGACTTCGTAGCGGACGCCCACCATTTGCTTCCACGATTTCTGGGACCGCTTTGGAGCAGATGAGGTTATAGATGATTGGGGCTCCAGGACTTTTTACCAATTCTCGTTCTGCAATGAGCGCAGTCAAAGCCGATGGTGAAATGAGTTCTGATTTCTCATCTACCAAGAAGCAGCGATCAGCGTCGCCATCGAAGGCTAAACCAATATCAGCTTTCTTATCGCGTACGAGTTTCTGTAGATCAACAAGGTTTTTTGCCTCGATTGGATTTGCTTCGTGATTTGGAAAAGTTCCGTCTAATTCAAAATAGATACCATCGACGACAGCATTGATGCGCTCCATCACCGCAGGCGCTGTATGTCCACCCATACCGTTTCCTGCATCGATCGCGATGCGAATCGGTCTTCCCTGAAACTCCTTTGTAAAAGTCTTCTCTGGAAATAGCGAGAGTAAAAAGTTCACATAATCTGGAAGAAGATCTCGCGTACTTTCTTTTCCAAGTGGGCGATTCGGAATGGGAAAACCTTCGGCAATTTGCTGCTTAATCCAGAGCAATCCAGACTCTTGGCCAATCGGCTTTGCACCGCTCTTGCAGAGCTTGATTCCGTTGTAGGCGGCTGGGTTATGGCTCGCCGTGAACATTGCGCCTGGAAGGTTGAGATGACCCGATGCAAAATAGAGTTGATCGGTAGAGGCCAGTCCAATCCGAATAACATCGAAACCTTGTGACATCACTCCATCAGAAAATGCCGTAGCTAGCTCTGGTGATGATGGCCGCATATCTTCACCCACAACCACAGTCGCGGGCTCTCGCTCGCGTTCGATAAATCGTGCAAAAGCAATTCCTAGTGCAAAGGTGAAGTCAGGCGTAACTTCTTCATCGACCAGACCACGAATGTCGTATGCCTTGATTATCTTGTTGAGTAATTCAATATCCATGATTCTTTCAGATCTCAAATATCACAGTGATGACTAGCTCTGATTTGGAATTGCGCGAAGGTGACCCCGTCTTCCAACTTCAGGAGTGACCGGCTTCGGCGCTAATTCCATCTTCGCAGTCTGACGAACTGCTTCTGCAATCGCCAGAACATCTTCTGGAGATGGTGCTAACTCATCAGAATCAGCTTTATGTTGGATAACAGTCCATCCTTGTGGCACAGTCAATTTCGTCGAATGATCTGCGCAGAGATCATATGAGTGTGGCTCTGCATAGGTTGAAAGTGGCCCAAGCACGGCTGTTGAATCGGCGTAGATATAAGTCAATGTCTTCGACGCATGCGCGCTGCAACTAGATCTGGTGCAGCGTCGACCAAGAGCGCTAGGTCGATCTGCGCTGGGTCTATCGCTGCTTGAGCTCATCTTCGAAGACATGGCGTGAGATTAGTCTGAAGATGACTCAATGACTTGTATTGACCTGCCAGAGTTGATTAACCGCGTGGCTGAATTACGGCCACATCAGCAATCGGCTTTGTAGCACTCTCGAGGTTTGTGCTCTGTACTACTGATAAGTGGGTAACGCCATCGCGCGAAATCCACGATGCTCCTGCCAACGCTCCGGATCTATTCACAATCGTCATCAAACGCACCCCTGTGGGAACTTTCCAGTTAACGATCTCTTCCCCACGAATCGATTTTGAGGAGCTTCTGCCCTGGTTGTTTCTCCATGTGATGTCGACCAAAACTCGCTCACCGACAAATGAGAGCGTTGGTTCGAGTCCATAAAGATTGAAAGAAACCGTTCCAAAACTCTGAGATGCAGAGCTCCACATAAAGTCTGAGACAGAGCCACTTCGCACTTCGGTAAAGACGGCTGCTACGACTGGCTCAGTCGATGTGACTTTAAGGCCGAAGGTTTTGCCTCCTAAGTCAACTTCACTCAAATCTAGATCTTTCACTTCTTGTGGATTCAATGAGATGTCTCCGAATCCAACCGGAATGAAAACTCCTTCTGGTGAAATCACTTCGACGCTGGCTGATGCATCAACTTTTCCTGTGGTCATGATTCTCAGGCTGTGTCTGACCTGACTTGAACTTCCAAACCTGATGGGCAATGAAGGGATGGTGAGTTCTTCAGATGGTTGCGTGAGTGGAGCAACAAAATCTCCCCCAACATTGTTGAGGCCACGGACTCTCTCATCCAAGAGATAGCTTGTGACGCGACCACTTCGAGTTTCAACTTTCAAGACAATGCGATCTGCGCCAGGATCTAATGAATCGATTCGAATTACTCGCTCAGAAGAAGGTTTTACCGTCACAGGAACCGTCTGGGTCGGACCATTCTCTGAAAAACTTGTGACATCGACGATTGCATCGCTCAGTCCACTATTTATTAGTACTAATTTGGATTGGCTAGTGACATTCGCAGTTCCGCCAACAAACCAAGCGGTCCCATCATTGAGCGCACAGGTCAACGCAGCGGTCCATCTTCCTGCTCGAGTCTGAAGCCCGATTGTGTTGGAGGGATTTCCGTCAATCAGAATCGCTCCGTTATTGAGTGTCAGTGATCCAAATGAGTTCTTCCGAAGCTCTACGTTGGGTCTAGAGACTTCTCGGATTGCTGTTGACTTGGACGGCAGTAACGCAGTCGCCTTCGCATCACCTATTGGCCCAGGACAGGTGGTAGCGGGATAGGAAAGTGTGATCTCAGTCGTAGAGGAAGTTTGTGGAAGTAGGTGTGCAACGTGCAGCACGATGATGAAAACAAGGAGCGCAATCGAAGCTCTCGTCTCTTTCATGCGAGCTCCTCTTCTCGCATCTGGCTTCGTCGTCTACGAGCAGGTAGAGCGAGCACAATCAGCGTCACAAAAGCAATGATCTGTAAAGATATCCAACCACGGCGCGCAGTGGCGTCATGGAAGATGACAAACTCTCCTGGTTCTGAGACTACAAATCGAGGAATTCCATTCTCAGTCTCAGTCGCAGAAACATATGAGCCATTGAGTAACATTTTCCAACGTTGATCAAATTTCTCTGTGATGACAATTGTCCCTGTTGTGGTGAGTTCTCCTTCGGCTCCAATGTCACCGCTAGGGAGAACTGAATAAAGTCCATCACTAGATAAGAAAGAAATATGTCCCAACGCTCCAGGAACTTTCCACGAGATTCCTTCATTAGTAGATGCGGCACGCGAGAATCCACCGGCTCCATCAATAGTGCGGACCAAATCTTCATTTAACGGCCTGGACATAAATAGATAGCGGATTCCGAATTCGGCAAATACCTGGCTTGATGTAACACCAGAACCAGAAACTAGATCATTGACCGCTCGAGTTACGACCGGTGATAGCCCAGTAATGACATCTGGCTCGCCCAACATCAGATCTCGTTCACGAGCAATGAAGTATTTGAGTTTTCCATCATCATTTCTAAATACCAATGTCTTATAACGATCGACTGTCTGGGCACTTGCACTAAGAAATGCTGGTAGCGCGGACTCCTTCTTTGCTTGCAGAGGTGCAGTTGAGCCTGATGTGAGCCACCAGCCTGCAGATGCAATGACTGAGAATGTTGCAAGGACGCTCGTGAGTCCAAGCAGAATATGTCGAAAATCGATATTCGATTCAGAAAGTGCGGGTACGTATTGGTCAACCATGATGATTGCTGCAATGAGTGCGGTAAGAGTTGGAATTACCATCAAACTACCCACCCAGAGCTGTTCAGGTACAAAGCTTCCGTGGCCCGAAACTTGACGAGATCCCAAGAGCGCTGAGAATCCGACGAAAAAGATTGCGATCTCACCCAAACGGGCAGTCTTGCTGACAAAGATCGCGATCAAGGCGATAAAGAGAATGGGTGAAAGAATCCACAATGGTGGCGCACCAATACCACCTGGATTTCCAAAAATTATCGAGAGAACGTCTCCTCCACCCAAAGTGAGGCCAGGATCAAGCAAAATTCGTGAAGGATGCAATATAAATTCGAGAGACCACGGCGCACACACAGCAATTGGCGTGGCAATCAGAGCGATACGTCGCGCGTTCTTTCGATCAAAAATCTCCTTTGTCATGGGGTGGGTCTGTGAATTAAATGCAATGACATCAAAGATCACCAGAATGAATTGCCAGAGGACAATTGTCATGAATGCCAGAGGTGAGAAAGCGCAAACAATCGTCAACAGCAGTGCGAGCCACCACGTTTTGCGCCAACCCAAATTTTCCAACTGTTCGAGGCCAAAGAGAGCGCGAATCAGCCAGGGGCCAATGACAATCAATACGACGGTACCAAGTCGTCCGCTATTGATAGCGCTCAGGGTTGTTGGAGAGAAGGCATATAGCAACGCCGCAGCTAGAGCCAAGAAATGTAATTGGGTGAATTTGCGCGCTAAAGAGTAAGCGCCCCACAATGCCAGTGGTACTGCAGAAACAAATAGCGCAGTTATGAAGAAAGAAGAGTTAGCAGCGGTCAGAAGAGAAGCCAAGCCAATAAAAGCGACCCAAGGCGGCACATTCGCGCTTGAACCTAGACCGACAGTGTGCCAAGAATCGGAGTACATGCCGAGAAGATCGAGCGCGCTAGCGGGTGTTTCAGGAAGCGCACCTCCAACAATTGCGCCAAATCTTCTCCGTGATGCAATTAAGGAGAGCAATACAACGAGTAGAGAGATGGAGAGGATTGGTCGCTTTGTGAGCCATCTGATTGGAGATGGCGCACGCACTAAATCGATATCAGCGTTTTCTAACGCTTCATCATTGAGATCAAGGGCTGAGGAAGTTCGAACATCTTCATCGTCATAAAGCGAACTACTTCGCCAGGCGCGTGTGATAGCCCCGCGTGAACGTTCAATTGCCAGCTGAAATTGTGAACCTCGTGGTGGGACAAATCGAGCAACAACTCGAGAGGAAACGAGGCGGCTCTTTCTGCGCATGGCACGTGCACGAACAAGATCTTGAGGTTGTAGCAAAAGCAGCGCAACGGCTGCGATTTCATCGAGCGCATAACCTGGCAATTTTGCGAGCAGATAGCCAACAGCTCGGAAAACAGCTGCACCTAGCAGTTGCAGTGCAATCAATGGGGTTAACCACCAGGAAGCATTTGCTAAGAGAACATAGGCTGCGTGGCGACGATCCAAGAGAAGTGGGCGATGAAGAAAAGCTCCTGTGACATCAATGCTGCGTCTTTCGTTGGCAGCGGCTTCGGCATGAAATGCGATTGCTTGTGGAACAACAATGACCGAGTGACCTGCGGTGTGTACACGCCAACCAAAGTCGACATCATCGCGGAAGAGTGAGAGCTCTGGATCAAATCCACCAAGTTCGTCAAACACATCGCGTCTGATTAAGGCGCCGGCCGTACTGACAGATAAGACTTCGCTGACATTGTCATGTTGACCTTGGTCCTGCTCGCGGAATTCCAAGCCAGTCCAACGCGCACCATTACCGGCGATACTTACGCCTACTTCAAGTAAGTGGTTGCGATCATGCCAACCGCGCAATTTTGGTCCAGCCATGGCAACACTTGGGCGTTGCTCGACCGCTTCTAATAATTCTCCTAGCGCATTCGCAGCCGGAGCACAGTCATCATGAATCAACCAGATCCATTCAATTGCACCATCTGGCGCAGCTTTTAGTTTGGAACTCGCCAACGCTTCTTTTACTGCAGAGCCAAAACCTGTTTCTCGAGTAGTTGAAATAGTTGTTATCCCTGCGCTCTTCAGCAGTCGCATGGAGCTATCTGTCGAACCAGTATCAATTGCAATGACTTGGTTAATTTCGCGACGTTGTTTTGCAAGTGATGCAACAACTTCTGGAAGCCAGAGTGCGCCATCGTGTGACACGACTACTGCGGTAACAAAGTGCTGTTGTGAAGTCGGCATTTCACCGCCTCTTACTTAAGTTAATCGTCGATACGTTTAAGGACGATACGTTAAAGGAGTTAAGGAAATTGTGTTGTGAATCGAGAAACGCAATCTGTCGAAGAGATTTAGGCTGGACGGCGCTTGAGGCGACGACGCTCGCGCTCGGATAGTCCGCCCCAGATTCCAAAGCGTTCATCATGAGCCAGAGCGTATTCAAGACACTCTTGTCTGACCTCACAGGAGAGACAGACGCGCTTAGCTTCACGGGTTGAACCACCTTTTTCCGGGAAGAATGCTTCTGGATCAGTTTGGGCGCAGAGCGCTCGTTCTTGCCATGAAAGCTCAACGATCTCTCCATTACCCAATTGAATGCTTGGACCGGGAATGAAAGTCTGCTCTATTCGACGAGCATCAGCCATCAGCAGGACTCCTAAGACAGTGGCCCACATCTGGTGGCGGGCCCAATGGGGGAATTACACGCGTGTTATTCCCCAGAGTCAAGCCGCGAAGAGGGGAAATCTGAGAAAAGTGTCCAAATTTTGTGCTTGTGGAGTTGAGATATCTCTCAATTCTGCTGGAAAAGAGTCATAACCCATTCAGATTTCCAAAATCTAGAGAATTTGACCGATGATTTTCTGGCCTGAATCGATCGAAAGATCTGAGGAAATGTAGCTATCGTGGATCTCAACGCCCGCTGCTATGTGAACTCGAGCGCCAATAATCGACCCTGAAATCCGAGAGTCTGGTCCGACCGTTGAACCCGAGGAGATAACTGAGCCCTCCCCTACTTTCGCGCTGGGATGTATCTCGACATGGTCTTCAATGAGTGCTCCATGAGAAATACCAACTGTTGCGCCAGAGAGTTCTGGTTTAAGAATTAAATCGCGCGAAGCCTGAATGAATGATTGTGGCGTACCCATATCGATCCAGTAATTCTGATCAAGATAACCGTAGACACGACCGCCACTTTCAAGAAGTTTGGGGAAAGTTTCACGCTCGACGCTTACAACGCGTTTTTGTGGAATCTGCGCTAAAGCTGAGGTGCGAAAAATATAGCAACCGGCATTAATTGTGTCGGCAATAGGATTATCCATCTTTTCTAGGAATGCCGTGACGCGAGAAGTGTCATCAATCGGAACGCATCCATAAGCGCGAGGATCTGCTACTTTCGTCAGATAGAGCGTGACATCTGCATCCATTCTTTGATGCAGTGCAATCTGGGCTCGAAGATCATGGCCGCTGAGAACATCTCCATTGAAAATTACGACAGATTCACCATCACGCAGAGTTAAATTCTGGGCTGCATTAGCTATTGCGCCACCCGTACCGAGTGGCTCTTTCTCAATCGCATATGTGATGGAGATTCCGAATTTAGACCCATCTCCAAAATAAGGCTCGAAAACCTCGGCCAAATAAGAGGTTGCGAGCACTAACTCGGTAATTCCTGCATCGCGCGCTTTGATGATTTGGTGCTCTGTTACAGGCTTGCCTGCAACTTTCAACATTGGCTTAGGAGTGTTATTTGTCAGCGGAGCTAAACGAGTTCCTTTACCACCTACTAAGAGAATTGCTTTACTGGTCATTTCATTTGGCCCTATGCCGAAATACGAGCGACGGCTTCGATAATTTTCTCATCTGTTGCAGTGAGCGCGATTCGTACATATCGCGAACCTTGATCCCCATAGAACCGTCCCGGCGTCACCAAGATTCCCCGTTCTGCAAACCATGCAACCGTGGACCAATCTTCTTCACCACGAGTACACCAGATGTAAAGACCAGCTTCTGAGAATTCGATGGTAAATCCAAGTTCCTCCAGCGCTTTTCTCAAGCGAGCGCGCCGATTGCGATATCGCTCGGCTTGCTCAATGACATGCGACTCATCAGCCAGAGCAACAGTGACAGCTTTTTGAATTGGCAACGGAACCATCATGCCCATGTGTTTGCGTATCTCTAAAAGTTGAGCAATGAGTAGAGGATCTCCAACAATAAATGAGCCTCGATATCCCGCCATATTTGAACGCTTTGAAAGCGAATGGACCGCAAGAACGCCACGATTATTGCCATCAGTTAGCCTCAAGATTGATTGAGACTTTTTGCTATCTGGGAAAGATAGGTAACACTCATCGCTTGCCAATACCGAATCTGTTGTACGCATCCAAGCAAGAGCTGCCCTTAACTCATCTTCTGATTGAACCCTGCCAGTCGGATTGGAGGGCGAATTAATCCAAGCTAAATCAACGCTTGTACGAGGCCAGGTGGCTGCATCGATATCGACCTCAATTACTTCAGCACCGGCGAGAATTCCTCCCACGCGATATGTGGGGTATGCGATCTGAGGAATGAGGACTTTTTTCGCTGACAACATGAAGGGAAGGAGCGCTACAAGCTCCTTCGAGCCGATGGTGGGAAGTACATCAAACTCTCCCGATGCCCCGAGAACTTCGACGCAGTATTGCTTGAGTGCGCTACGAAGATCAGCAGCCCCAGTTGTGACGGGATAACTGGGTGAATTTGAATTCTCGCGAAGTGCCTTTTGAATGAAATCAGGGGTTGGATCAACCGGGGTTCCTTGTGAGAGATCGATGATTCCATGCGAATGTTCTCGAGCTCTCTGTCCGTAAGGAGCAAGAGCATCCCAAGGAAAATCTGGGAGCTTTATTGGAGATCCTGAGTTACTCAGCCGCTGGCTTCTTCTGAATTTGAAGAAGTTTCGGGTGATCTTTGGCTATCGGACCAACTTTGCTGGCACCACCAGGTGAACCAATCTCATCAAAAAACTCTGTGTTAACTTCCTTGTATTCGCTCCATTGAGCAGGAACATCATCTTCGTAATAGATCGCCTCAACCGGACAGACTGGCTCACATGCGCCACAATCAACGCACTCATCAGGCTGGATGTACATCATGCGATCGCCTTCATAGATGCAATCAACGGGACATTCCTCGATACACGACTTGTCCTTGACATCCACACATGGAAGCGCGATTACGTAGGTCACGTTCAACTCCTCTTACAGATTACTCTGTCAGTGATGACTTTCTGGATGCCTATCCTACAGAATAGGCGGGTATGAAGCGCGAGATGACTGAACCCAAGCCGCTTCGAATATATGACACTCTCCATAGGTCTGTGATGCCAGTTCGCGCCTCAGATGGCCACACCGTTCGTATCTATTGTTGCGGACCGACCGTCTATCGCGATGCACATGTCGGAAACCTTCGAACTTTTCTCCTCAGTGATTTAGCCCGTCGAACATTAGAGTTCTCTGGCTTCAAAGTTCGTGTCATTCAGAACATTACTGATGTCGGGCATATGAGCGAGGATTTCGAAGAAGACAAAATTCTTGCTCAATCTCAACTTGAGAAGCGTGATCCCTTTGCGATTGCGCGCGACTATGAAGAGAAGTTCCACACGGATCTTGCTGCGATGAATGTGCTACCTGCAGACGCCTACCCCCGTGCCAGTGAATGTATCGACATGATGGTTGAACACATTGCAGCCTTGATTGAGAAGGGTTATGCATACATCGGCGGAGACTCTTCTGTTTATTTCGCGGCAGAGAAGTTTGAGAGCTACGGAGAATTGAGTGGTAATCGCTTAGATGCGCTCAAACCCGGACATAGGTATGAATTCACTGAAGATGGCGCTAAGAAATTTCACGCCGACTGGGCGCTCTGGAAATCTGCCGGAAAGCGTCGCGAAATGGTCTGGCAGACGCCATGGGGATTAGGTTTTCCCGGTTGGCATATTGAATGTTCTGCAATGTCTCTGCGTTATCTCTCTGGACATGTGGACCTTCACATCGGCGGAATAGATCTGCGATTCCCTCATCATGAAAATGAGCGAGCACAGTCCAATCCACTTACTGACAGTGAAGCGGTATCTCTGTGGCTGCATGGTGAGCACTTACTCTTTGAGGGCAAGAAGATGTCGAAGAGCGCAGGAAATGTAGTTCTGATCAAGGATGTGATTGCCCGAGGTATCGATCCTCTCGCGGTCAGATTTTGCTTTCTCGAGAACCGTTATCGCAGTCAGATGGATCTATCCTGGAGTTCAATAAACGCTGCGTTCGCATCTTTGCAGCGATGGCGCGAGAAGTATCAAGAATGGAAGAAATCCGGATCTGAGCTCACCGCTCAGGCTGTTGAGCGAATCACCGCAATTCACGAAGACTTTTTATCCGACCTCGATACACCGCAAGCGATGTTGAAGTTGAGATCAGTCGAACGTGATGAATCACTCTCTGACCGAGAAAAAGCTGCAGTCTTTGAGGGAACTGAGGGGTTATTTGGCTTCACGCTACTTGATCTTTTTGGTCAAAAAGAGTTGTCACCCGAGGCGCAAAGACTGCTTGATTTGCGCGCTATTGCCCGCACCGAGAAGAACTTTGCAGAAAGTGATGAGTTACGAAATCAACTCATCTCATTGGGGGTCGAAGTTCGCGATACCGCTCAGGGTCAAACCTGGGCGTGGATCATCAAATAATAACGCAGACCCTAGTTTTTGATCTTCTGCAGTAAACCTATTACGAGAAGTCCCACACCTCCGAAAACGAGGAGGTTTCCATAAAGATTCGCTTCGATTAAAACTTCCCCGCCGTTGCCGAGCGTCGAAGCGCGTACCACGATAAAAATCCAGCCACATGCAAAGAGGCTCAATAAGAATTTCGATCTATACATGTTTCGCATCAATCGAAGACCCAAAACGAGGGCAAGCAACGAGACAATCAATCCAAAGGGACGATACGAATTATGAAGAAAAGTTCCTGAAATGCCCACTAATGCACCGAAAAGAAGTGAAACAAGAGCCTTCACAATGTTACTCCCGAGAAGAGATCAATTTCGCGTCCATCTGAGTTTCGTGGCTCTCCCAGCTCGCCATAAACCAATCGATAAAACTCGAGCCCCCACACTTTGAAACCAAGATTGTCTGACAGTGCAAAGAATGGGCCATCGACGGCAATCTGAGTGGGATGAGCTTTCATGGCATTCATCTTCTGTGAGACATACTTTTCGCCATCAATGACCGTCGAAACAAGAGCATCAGGTTGGGCAAATGGGAAGTCTTCGGCCTTTTCAACGCCAAAGAATTGATTGCCAGTGTCTTTCATCGCTTCGATTCCGGACTCTATGACCGAGATTGGAATGGTGTTCCAGTAAATCTTCTGAATATTCCAGCCTCGAGTGCGCGCTAATTCTGCCGCCCGCATCGCAACTCGATGAGCCTGAATGTGATCAGGATGGCCGTAGCCTCCAAATTCATCGTATGTGACGAGAACATGAGGTTTGATCTCAAGAATAACTTCGACTAGATGTTCGGCAGCTTCATCAAGTTGGGCATTCCAGAAATTATCTTCCCGCTGGTTTGGTTCTGAACCCATCATTCCGCTATCTCGATAGAACTTTGAGGGTGAACCAAGGAAGCGATGATCGGTGACGCCAAGAATCTTCATTGCATCAGCTAATTCTGTTTCGCGATGCTTACCCAGATTGTCTTCCTTGTTACTTGCTAAGTGCTCTAGTTCTGGGACAAGAACTTCACCCTCTTCACCGCGAGTACATGTCACGAGAGTGACCCCGTATCCCTTATCCACGTACATAGCCATGGTCGCACCATTGTTGATGGTCTCGTCATCGGGGTGAGCGTGCACGAGAAGTAGTCGCGGCTTTGTCATGATTAGTTGGAGAGAATACTGGCTTTCATTAGTTAATTCTCACCCTTTCTCGTACGATGATGCCGATGAGTACCAACGAGAAATTGGATAACCGCGCACGCCTTCCGCGTGATGAGCGTCGGGCCTTGCTTCTTTCAGCAGCCCTCGAAGTTTTCACAGTTTCCGGTTTTCACTCCGCCTCGATGGATGAAATCGCAGATCGAGCCAACGTCAGCAAGCCCGTTCTCTACCAGCACTTTCCATCGAAGTTAGATCTTTATCTTGCTGTTCTTGACCTCCATATCGACTCTCTAGTTTTCGATTTACAGAAAGCAATTGCTTCCACCAAAGAGAACAAGAATCGTGTGAAAGCCACTGTCGATGCATATTTTGGCTTTATCGACGCTGAAGGTGGCGCATTTAGATTGCTCTTCGAAAGCGATATGAGCGTTGAACCCAAGGTCCGTGAACGTCTCAACCGCATGACATATGACTGTGCGGTTGCCGTGAGCGCGGTAATCTCGCTCGACACAGGATTTCCCAAAGAAGAGTCGATGATGTTGGCTATTGGCTTGATTGGCTGCGCCCAGATTACGGCGCGCCATTGGTTGGAGAAAGAAGGAAAGATTGATCGCAAGAAAGCAGCTGCCCTTGTGACAAACCTGCTCTGGCGTGGAATCTCAGGGTTTCCCCTTCAGAACTAGTACCCGTGCTTGCAAATGCGGGATTCGACAGAAATCTTTAGGATACGAACATGACGACAAAAAAGAGCGCTGCTGGCAAAGCTGATGTTGCCAAATCCGAAGTTCGAATCTCAGTTGCAGATCAGGTTCGCGAACTTACTATCGAAACCGCATCTGACCGCGAAGAGGTAGTTGGGCTCGTAAAAAAAGCTCTGAGTTCATCTGAGCCTCTAGTTCTTACTGATACTCGCGGTCGCCAATTTGTAGTACCCGCAAACAAGATTGGTTCAGTAGAGATCGGCGATATCTCAGAACGTCGCGTTGGTTTTGCCGGCGCGTAAAAACGCGCGGTTAAATCAGTTCTAGTTTCTCCAAAAGCGTGTAGGTAATTTCGCGGTAATCCGCTGCTACTGCGCTCTGATTGTGCAGAGATAAGACCGATTTGCCAGAGAGTTGAGATTCAAAGACGAGACGATCGGATCTGATGACGGGCTCGAGTACTTCAAAATCTTGAGTTAATTGTTCGAAGATTTCTGGAGCTAGAGCGCCGTTCTGCAAAGTGACCATAAGAAGCGGTTGGGAAGTAAAACCAGACTCGACGGCGAAATTTTTGGCATGTAGTGCGCCCCTGATGGAGAGAATCTCCTCTGTGGTTGGGATGAGAATTAAGTCAGCCAGGCCAGCCAGATAAGTCATGAGGCGATTTGGTCCTGTCGCAGTATCAATGATGACGAGTTCGTAGTCACAGAGCGCTTCACGGAGGTCCTCAATAGTCATTGCTGTATCAATATCGATTGAGCTCAGTCGACTTGCTGATGGAAGTAAGGCGAATCTCTCACCAGTGCGAAGTGTGACTGATTCTAGAGATAGCTCCTTCGCAAGGAACTCTTTCGTACTTGCGCGTGGATTTTCCACTCCGCAGATAAATGTTGTGGCAGATACAGGATCTGCATCGATCAATAGTGTTTTCTTACCGTACTCAGTTGCAGCGACTGAAATTGCGTGTGCGCTCGTCGACTTTCCAACTCCGCCAGCTGTATTTGCAATAACAATACACTTCATGATGCTTCACTGATTCGAGTACGGGCTGCTTTCATCTGGGGAGTTTCTCGAAATGATTTTGGCAGCACCATCAGTGCTGAGCGAGTGGTCTTGAGAGCTACATCTGTTGCGCTCTGGTGCCCCGGAAGAGTCGGCCAGCCGTAAAGTTTTCTCGCCCAGTGTGGAAGCGCCGCGCCAGCCAGTGATGTCATTCCACTCCAGAGTGGAGCGATAGGAGTTCCGAAACGTAGAAGTGGTGGCAACGGAGGTAGCGCAATAAAGAGGGCTGCTCGCTTTGCATCATCACTTGCTGAAAGTTCAGACATAATTTCTGAGAAGTAATTGTGCATCTCAATTACTGAACGGGGCACTCGCTTTTCTTCTATTCCTACGAGAGTGGCAAAAGTGAGCATCTCATCAACATAAGTATCTTGTTCAACTGACGTAAGGCTCATACCCGATCTCACTGCGGTATCCAAGAATGCGTCAACCATTGCCATGTGCACCCAGAGCAGAAGTTTCTGATCATCAAGCTTGAGCATCGCATGCACTTTTCTTACGCGCGCCGCGAGTTTCTCGGCCTCTTCTTGGGTACCGAAAGTCAGAGTGCCGACATAGTCGCCTGTTCGTTGCAGTCGCCCCCATGCATCTTCTCTGAAATTTGAATGTGCAGCGACTCCTGCCATGGCATCAGGATGGAGAGCCTGTTCAAGAAGAGCGCGAATTCCACCAACAAACATCGAAGTGTCTGAGTGAATCCGCCAGGTCACACTCCCGGGCGAGTAGAAACCGGTGCTCATGCCGAGAAGAGTTCTTTGATGCCTGTCATCAACATCTCAAATGCAATGGCAGCGGTCAATAGTCCTGCCACTTTTGCCAACAACATAACGCCAGATTCCTTAATGATAGAAACGACGTGAGTTGAGAACATCAAAGTCAGTCCAATGATGATGTGCGCACCAACGACAGCCAGAGCGAGCGCAAGAGTCATCGATGAACTATCGACATCCTGGGTAAAGAGCATGATGGTGACGATGGCACCAGGGCCAGCTAGAAGTGGGGTTCCAAGTGGAACAAGCGCAAGATTTTTCTGGATATCTTCATCTGTGCGATTGTCGTGGCCCTTCAATAAGTCGAGCGAGACAAGAAGCAGCAGCAGACCGCCAGCACCTTGGAGAGCTGGCATCGAAATATCGAGATAGCTAACAATAAATTGGCCGAAAAGTGCAAAAAGTGTGATGACAAAGAGCGATGTTCCTGCCGCTTGCCATGCAAGCAAAGTTCTCTGTGCCCGTGTTCGGTTTCCTAATACTCCAAGGAAGATTGGTGTTGCTCCAGGAGGATCAAGAATGACGAGCAGAGTGACAAAAGCCTGAAGCCCAAATGTGATTGTGCTGATATCGCTCATCTTTGTACCACTCTCCTATTCGTTGCTCGCGCTTCTAGAGCCTCCCATTGTCGTGGATGAGTGGTGTATTCCGCCAATTGATTAAGTTTTCCAGTACCGTGATAATCGCTTGAACCGGTAATAATGAGATCTCTCTCAATCGCAAGTCGTAGAAGTTCGCTCTTCTCAATTTCTGAGTGATCTCTATGGTCGACTTCAACTCCATCGAGTCCTGCAGCGATCAATTGATCGAAGAGATCCATACTGATGGTGCGCCCTCGTTGGGATGCGAGTGGGTGAGCGATAACCGCTACGCCCCCAGCAGCTTTGATGAGCTTGATGGCATCTACCGGTGATGGTGAATAGTGATTGATGTAGTACTTCGATTTATTATGTAATAACGCCGCAAATGCTTCTTCGCGTGAAGCGACATGACCACGTGCTACTAGGGCATCGGCAAGATGTGGCCTGCCCAATGTTGCATCGCCCTTACGTTGGGCATGCACTTCTTCGATTGTTATGTCGATGCCTGCTTCATTCAATCTCGCCACGATCTTCTCCATGCGAGATAGTCGATTCTCCCGCGTCTTATCTAACTCTTCGATCAATGGCGTAAAGGTTGGATCAAAGAGCAATCCGAGCATGTGAATGCTGATTCCATTTTCATCTTGGCATGAAATCTCTGAACCAAGAACGAGTTGCATCTGTGATTGAGATGGGTGATGTAAAAGCGCTTGTGTGGCTTCCTCCCAACCACGAGTCGTATCGTGATCTGTGAGCGCAATGACATCTAAACCTTTGTTGATTGCCTTATCGATGAGTTGGGCTGGTGTATCAGTCCCATCACTTGCGTTCGAATGCGTATGTAAATCAATCAACATATGAGCAAGGTTACCGCTTATCGGCTGACTTGCTCCGCAGAACGAAGATCCCACAACCAATGAGTAAAAGTACAAGTCCAGGAATAGTTCCGGTAGGAGGCAATTGATCAAGCCACCAATACGCAAGAATGGCACTGACGGGAACTTCGAAGAAGACAATGAGAGAAACAATGGCAGGAGAAACTCTCTTGAGAGCGAAATTAAACATAGTATGTCCAAGAATCTGCGCACCAGCGATAAGCGCGAGAAGTAGCCACCACTCTCGAGCAGGGAATCCCCACACTTGTGAATTCGAAACAAGTGCAATAGGAAGCGCAGTCATTGCACAAACGAGATAACAGATCGTGGTGTAAGTAGATGTAGAGAGAGTTCTTTGGGCTTGAGAACCGAGCATGACATAAAGGGCAGCAAGTGCAGCACAGGCTATGGCGGCCAAGTCTCCCAAGAACGCTCGCTGTGAAATTTGAAAATCAACGCCGGTAATTACTAAGACACCAACGAAACTAATGATCATTCCCGTCCACGCCCTACGTGGAATGTGTCCTCCAAGTCTCTTTACAAAGTATGCGGCAAATATCGGTTGTAGCGCTGTTAACGCTGTTCCAGCCGCAACTGAGGTATATCTCATCGCAATGAAAAATCCGATGAAGTGAAATGCCAGAGCAATTCCAGCGAGCGTTGACCAGAGAACTCCTTGCCGATTTTCAGGTTTGAGCCACTCACGATTCTTGAGTGCAAATGGCATCATCATGAGGGCGCCACCAAGGTTTCGCCAAAAAATGAGAGCCAAGATCGGCATAACGCTCAAGGCAATGACGGGTCCTGATGTTCCAATTCCGATGACTCCCAAAATCAACAATGGGATATCTCGCCCCGTAGGCATCTGCGTATGGTCTTGGTCGCGCACGGCACCAACCTACTATCGGATAGCCTTAGAACATGGAGGTACCTGATGCGCACAGCAGAACTCACTCGAATCTTTCTGGCAAAGCTGGCCGGTACTCCTGTATTTGATCCCAACGGGGATCGTGTAGGCAAAGTTCGCGATGCAGTTGCATCGGTTCGCCACGATAAATTAGCGCCACGAGTTCTTGGCTTTATTGTCGAAGTCCCTCAGCGACGGAAGATCTTCATTCCCATTACTCGGGTGACCTCTATCGATGATGGTGGGGTTTTCATAACAGGATCTCTCAATATCCGGCGTTACCAACAGCGCCATGGCGAAATGCAATTACTTGCAGAATTGCTTGATCACTCGACTCATCTGAGCGAAAGTGGTGAGCGCGTTGTTATTGAAGATATCGGTATAGAGCTAAGTGAAAACAAAGATTGGCACGCTCAATACATCCATGTCTTGAAAAAGGCGCGAACACTCCGTCGTGGCACAAGCACAACCGTCAAATGGAATGATGTCGACCTCGAGGCGCCATCGCACACAGTAAATCTTGCCGGCGTTGAAGATGACATCAATCAACTTCCAGCCCAGGATGTAGCAGCCGCGCTTCACGAACTCGATATGGAACAACAAACCGAGATTGCCCGGACTATGGATGATGAGAAACTCGCAGATGTTCTTGAGGAGATGGATGATGCCGATCGCGTCGCTCTGGTGACCCAACTCGAAGGCGAACTTGTCGCCGATGTTCTTAGCGAGATGGCCCCAGACGATGCTGCTGACGTACTGCGCGAAGTTGGCACAGAGAAAGCTGAATCACTTCTGAGTCTCATGGAAGTTGAAGAAGCTCAGGATGTCCGTCGTTTGATGGAATACGAAGATTTCTCCGCCGGTGGAATGATGACAACAGATCCCGTTATTTTGGCGGTGGATTCAACGGTTGCTGAAGCGCTTGCGGCGGTACGACAGAAAGATCTTGCACCTGCGTCAGCTGCTCAAGTCTTTGTGTGTCGCGCTCCCCTTGAGACCCCAACCGGAAGATTAGTTGGTGTGATACATATGCAGCGTTTACTCCGTGAACCGCCCGCATTAAGCCTGGGAATCGTCGCAGATAAAGAGACAAATGCGATCTCACCAGAGACTCCACTGAATGATGTTGTGAAACATCTTGCTAATTACAACTTGATTGCCGCACCCGTTGTCGACGAACATGAAAGATTATTAGGAGCAGTCACTGTTGATGATGTGCTTGACCACTTGTTGCCAGCAAACTGGCGCAATACAGATCGGGAGGCATAGAGGTGGCTCGCTCGTCGCGTCTGGAAATTCCACGTGAATCTCGTCGTTCCCTGCACCCAAGTTACGATCCAGAGACCTTTGGTCGCATCGCTGAAAGATTCGCTCGCTTTATCGGAACCGCAAAGTTCCTTGTTTACATGACTTTTTTTGTTGCCTCATGGGTAACGTGGAACTCTTTGGGACCAACTCACTTACGTTTTGATGAATACCCATTTATTTTCTTGACGTTGTTGCTCTCTCTTCAAGCTTCCTACGCCGCACCCTTGATTCTCTTGGCTCAAAATCGCCAAGCAGATCGCGATCGCGTCACCTCTCAGGAAGATCGAGCGCGAGATGAGCGAAATCTTGCGGTGACTGAATTTATGGTCCGCGAGATTGCTGCGATGCGCAAAGAGTTAATTGCTGAGATTAAAGAGTTGATGCAGGAGAAATCAGGTACTGACCCCAAGCCTGACGCCAAGTAAGGATTTCTTTCGCGGCGCAAGTTGATCAACAATCGCAAGGAACTGTTGAGCAGCTGGCGAATCTGGATTGCGCCATACGATTGGTTTTCCTTCGTCTCCACCTTCGCGTAACTCAATCTCAAAAGGAATCTCACCCACGAGTGGGACATCGGCTCCCACGAGCGTGCTGAGTCTGCGCGCAGTCTCGGCGCCGCCACCTTCTCCAAAAAGTGCAACCTTTGCTCCTGTGGCGGGATCTACATACGGAGACATGTTCTCAATAACTCCAATGATGTGTTGCTTGAGTTGGTGCGCGATACGCCCAGCGCGTTCTGCAACTTCTGCAGCAGCGATTTGTGGCGTAGTCACGACAATGATCTCTGAAGCAGGAATGAGTTGACCAAGTGAAATTGCAATGTCACCCGTGCCTGGCGGAAGATCTAGCAGAAGGAAATCTAAATCTCCCCAATAGGCATCGCTGAGAAGTTGTTCGAGCACTCGATGGAGTAATGGGCCGCGATAGGCGACCGGATCTGCGCGATCAGGCTTAAACATCTCAATGGAAACGACCTTAATGCCATTTACTTCGATAGGGATAAATGTCTGATCAATTGCCGTCGGTCTCTGTCCTTCTATTCCAAGAAGTCGCGGAATTGAATGGCCATAAACATCTGCATCAAGGACTCCGACTTTGAAACCTTTGGTAGCCAGCGCAGCTGCGAGATTGACGGTGGCGGAGGATTTTCCGACTCCACCTTTGCCAGAGGAGATTCCCCATACACGAGTCAATGAGTCGGGTTGGGCAAAAGGGATGAATTTCTCGCGTCCGCCTCGAAGCAATTTCTTGACGTTATCGCGCTGTGTTTCATTCATCACGCCAAATTCCAGTGCGACTTCAGTTACTTGCGGAATCTTGCGGATTGCTTCTGTGACATCTTTCTGAAGGCGATCTCTCATCGGACAACCAGAGATCGTCAGTAGAACTTTGACCGATGCTCTGCCGTTAGCGAATGTAACGCTCTCGACCATGCCTAAATCAGGTAATGGACGATGCAGTTCTGGATCCGAGACAGTTGCTAGGGCTTGATGGATTAATTCAACGACATCCGAACTCATAGAAGATCCGGATCAATCTTGGCGACATCTTTGATCTCTTTGCTCTGACGTTTGACATCGCTGATGACAGGTTTGACATCATCCATCGCATTACCGATGACTTTTTTTGCCAGATTCTTTGGCGTCAAATCGCTCACATCGAGATCTTCAAATCCAGGGCCGAGATTCTCTTTCAATTCTCGCGAAGCATAAGAAGTAAAGTTTCGTACCTTATGCAGGAAGCGAGCAAAATCCTTGGCTGCATTTGGCAATTTGTCGGGACCGACGAGAAATAAACCCAGCACAATGAGGCCGAGGAACTCACCCATTCCGACTCCGAACATCTGCCTATCCTAGAGTTTTTGCGCTAAACCTTCGTAGCGACCAAGACTCCATCGCCAACTGGCAAGAGCATTGGTAGCCAGAGGTCACTGGACTCTTTGATTACTTTCATCACTTCTCTATAGGCGATGCTCTCAGGATCGCGCTGAGTTGGGTCTGTGACTTTTCCTGATAACAAAGCTCGATCAATCACCAGAATTCCTCCTGGGCGGAGCGATCTGTGGGCGTTCTCTACGCTCTCGAGTAAATCTGTGCTGCGACGCATAATGAAGATGTCATACAGACTATCGGCTAACTTGCCGACAATCTCGCGACTGTTGCCAGTTATCAGGCGAAATCGTGAAGCGTTGATTCCAGCTTCTTCAAATGCTTGTTTCGCCAACTTGGCATTTTCGACTTCATCATCAATCGATGTGAGAAGTCCCTTTGGTGACATCGACTGGAAGATCCAGAGTCCACTTACTCCTGCACCAGTTCCAATTTCAACGATAGATGTAGCACCAATGAGGTGAGTGAGATAGCGCAGTAGGGAGCCCACTGCTGGAGTGGTGTCATATGTACCAATATCTTCTCCGCGATGTCGAGCGCGTTGGATGATTTCGGTTTCTGGAACGAAGTTATTTGAAAATGCGCGCATATCTCCGCGCTCGGCAAAGACTCTCTCAGAGAATCCTTTATCGCCGATTTCAGGCATCACAATGAAGCAATCCATTCGGTAAGTAAACGAACGCCATAACCTGTTCCGCCTTTGACATTCTCGCCTGCGTCAACTTCAGAACGCGCAGGTCCTGCGATATCAAGATGGGCCCACTTTCGTTTGCCGACAAAATGCTCGAGGAAGAGAGCCGCGGTGACAGATCCGCCCTGGAATTTGAATTTATCTGCTGTGTGATTGAGATCTGCGACATCGCTTTCTAGGGCGATTGTGTAGTCATCAATCAATGGCATGTGCCAGATTCGATCACCAGTGAAGTCACCGAGATCAGCAAGGCGAGATGCAAGCTTCTTGTCACGTGTGTACATCGCGCCGTAATAACGGCTTAGTCCGAGAGTTGCGGCACCCGTCAGAGTGGCGACATCAATCAAGTAATCAGGATCGAGATGCTTGTTTGCATACGCAAGCCCATCAGCAAGCACTAGGCGACCTTCAGCATCGGTATTGATTACTTCAACAGTGGTGCCACCGTAATGAGTAATAACATCGGATGGTCTCTGTGAAGTTCCAGATAGCGCGTTTTCGGCCAGCATCAGAAGCGCTGTGACACGGACTTTCAAACCTAGTTCAGCGGCTGCAACAGTGGCCATGAGTACGGCTGCGGCGCCCGACATATCGCTCTTCATCGCAGTCATAGTGTCGTACGGTCTCTTGAGCGAGACTCCACCAGTATCGAATGTAATTCCTTTGCCTACGAGCACAACATGTGGAACTTTCTTTGCTCCGCGAGGCTTATATGACACCTCAACGAAGCGAGGTGGATTTTCCTGACTGGAGTTTCCGACAGCGCGTAGTCCGCCAAATTCTGCCAACTCTTTACCTGATTTAACCTTCACTGAAAGCAGAGGATTCTTGGCAAGGCTCTTAGCTTGCGAAGCCATCCATGCAGGAGACTTAATGTTGGAGGGCGTATGAATCAAGTTGCGGGCATTCCAGGTAGCCTTGAGGAGAACGGTCGAGCGCTCTTGAACCTCAGCAAAATCCCCTACCAGAATGAACTCTGGTGTTTCAGGCGCGGTAGATGTCTTCTCGCTCCATGTGTAGGTTGAAAGTGCAGATGCAAGGAAGTGAATCTGTGCTTCACGATCTCGCTTGACTAAGAATGAGATAACTCTTGACTTGCTGCCTTTAACTTTTCGACCGAGCGCCGCGCTAGCTTTTCGTAAATCAGAATCGGACGCTGTCCCAACGCCTACGAGAAGGATTCTCGTGACATCGTCTTTAAGAATTGGAATATCGATTACTTCACCTGGCTTTGCCGTCACGCCGGTACCATGCTTCTTGATTTCAGTAGTGAATGAAATTCCAAAGATTTCTTCTAAAGTTTTAATCTCTTTCTTAGAGAGATTGATGATGACTTCGTTATTGTCGTAAGAGATAGGAAGAGCTATATGCGTAAAACTTGTAAAAAATTTCTCCGAGAATTCGCTCGGAGATTTCACCGATCCGAGTTTCGGAATCGGACGGTTCACTTCTTTAGTAGAGCAATCGAAGCGTTGAGAACGTCGGCGAGATTGCGAGCTTCTTCTTGATTAAGTTCAACCACGAGGCGTCCGCCGCCTTCGAGTGGGATACGCATAACAAGACTGCGGGCTTCCTTTGTTACTTCCATTGGTCCATCGCCAGTGCGGGGTTTCATGGCTGCCATAGGTGCGCCCTCTTTCTTCGCTCAAACTTCTGCTCAAACTCGTGCTTGGCCCAGGTAGAGAACCCCAGGAAAGAAACTGAGTACCTGGTGAACCAGGAGGAGAATTATCTCGTATCTAGCTACCTAAGGGGAAATTGAAAGCCGAGCTCAATCGAGCGCGACCTGAGGCTAGAACAGCGCTTACTGCGCGCTCAGGGACCCCTATTTTGGCGGCAATGTCAGCGATGGAATTTTGGCGCAGAAAATGGAGGGTCAGAACAATGCGCTCTTCCTCTGGAAGTGCAGCAATGAACTCAGCAAGAGTCTGATTCTGCTGCTCCATCACGCTCTGACTTCGCTCCTCATAGATACAAGGTTACTCGCGGTCGGCGTCATCAGGCAGTACAAGACCGCGCGAACTTCCTTAGAGAGTAGGTAACCGCGATAAGAATGCCCGGTTTGATGAGTAGGAGAATCGGTTTTGGCGCATCGATCTTTTCGTACCAATCGAATCGAATTCGGCCAGGAGCAACTTCAATCAACCTAAATTCGCCAAGGCCCTTGATGAACTTGCCGTAATGATCAACAGCACAAAAGTATGGTGGATTCCATTCAGTCACCTTCATCTGATCCAAGATTCCAAGTTTGCCAACCCCTGTGAATGCTTCGATCACAGTTCCGACTCCGGAGACTCCACTGTCATCCGCGCTTGACCAGACCTTTGTCATAGCCATCCAATCGCCTTGAGATTTCCAGTCCACTAATCGATTCCAAATTGATTGGATATCTCCATTAATCTCAACCGAGACGCGGAATTCCTCCAACATCATCTACTTGCTCTCTGTAATGTGGCGGAGGGCTGAGTCGATATCAACGCACCATTGGACTAACTCATGTTGTCCAGGCTTCATGAAATTCTTTTCGGTCAAATCATTCAGTGCGATACGTAAACTTGAGTAAACACTAGATGGATCCAATACGGCAATAGGTTTGCTATGGAATCCAAGATATCTTCCAACCCAGATTTCAAAAAACTCTTCGAGCGTTCCGATTCCACCGGGCAAAGCAATAAACCCATCAGCTAGCTTCTCAATGAGTCCTTTTCTTTCACGCATATCTGCTACGACATGTAATTCGCTCGAATCGTGATCGATGAACTCGACATTCATCAGCCTTTCAGGAATTACCCCGATGGTTCGTCCCCCAACATTGCGGGCGCCTTTTGCTACTTCTCCCATAACTGAGATAGCGCCACCACCCCAGACCAATTCATGGCCTTGTTGCGCAATAGCCGAACCCAAGTCGAATCCCAGAGTTAGATTCTCTGGAGATACTGCCATTGATGAAGCGCAGTACACAGCGATTTTCATGTGCGCACTCTAGAGCGTCAGACCACATGAGAGCCTCTTCACCATTGGCTCTGCGCAGGTCAGCAGGTAGTAAGTACTTCATTGAGCACCTCATTGAGCACTAGATGAGTCTCTGTTGGTAGCGTTTGCCCGTGAGCGAAAACGGAAAAGCGTTTGGATATGGAGTTGCAACTATCGCAGCCGACGGATCCACGCTCGATACAGCATTTCACAGCCTTGGTCTTGGCCCGCTCAATACTGCAGCAGCCGTAGAACTATCAAGTTTTGAAGGCGCAGATAACGATCGCAATATTTCCCGTAAAGCCGTAGCAATAGAAATTGAATTAGATAAGGCGCCAGCATCTGTCCCTGATGCGTATTTGAGATTACATCTTCTCTCTCATCGCTTAGTTAAGCCACATGGACTGGCGCTCGATGGAATCTTTGGAATTCTCAACAACGTCGTCTGGACGTCACACGGACCTTGTGCGATTGCTGGATTCGATAATGTGCGACGACAACTACAGAAGAAGTATGGATTTGTTGCCATCTATGGAGTAGATAAGTTTCCCCGAATGGTCGACTATGTAATTCCTGACGGCGTCCGAATCGCAGATGCAGATCGTGTAAGACTTGGAGCGCATCTCTCTGCTGGCACAACTGTGATGCATGAAGGATTTGTTAATTTCAATGCTGGCACTCTGGGTGCATCGATGGTTGAGGGGCGAATCTCTGCTGGCGTTGTGGTCGGAGATGGCTCCGATATCGGTGGTGGCGCATCAATCATGGGAACTCTCAGCGGTGGTGGAAAAGAAGTAATCTCGATTGGCAAGAAAACATTGTTGGGTGCAAACTCAGGACTTGGAATCTCATTAGGTGATGATTGCGTTGTTGAAGCTGGCGTTTACATCACAGCCGGCTCGAAAATTAAATTACCTGATGGGACTATCGTTAAGGCCCGCGAGCTCTCTGGCGCGAACGGAATGCTCTTTAGACGGAACTCCCAGACTGGTGCGCTCGAGGCCCTACCGAAATCTGGTTCGTGGGGCGGTCTTAACTCAGTTCTGCACGCAAATTAATCACTAGTACTGATCGCTCGAAGGATATTAATTAAGACAGAAGCGCGTAGTTAGAACGAAATTCTCCAGGCACTCTGTTGCAATAAATGGAATTCGCACAATTGGCCGAGTGTTATGAATCCAGGTCGATGGCAATTTAACTCGTGAACGGAAGACCTCCCCCGTTAATGTCACGCTCGCGCCAGTGCTTGAAGTTCCGGTAATGGAGGTGATGCTTCCGGTCGCGGTTCGAGAATTGATAGCAAATGAGACTACGTTTGGCAGGCCAAATGCTTGAGCCATCACCGACTGAGGAACGAATCTGGACCAAAGTGCATATCGACGGTTAATCATCGGATCAAGACTCCAGGGATCTGGAACGCCTAATAGGTAATCAATAGATGAACCCCATACATCCTTGATGTTCTGGGTAATCCCGCCACTTGATGAGAAGTAGAAGGCATTTATCGGCTTGCCATCCAATGTCACCGTTAAAGCATTCTCTTCATCAACGAATGTGCGATTCACTGCTTCTTTCCATTTGATTCCGTAAATCGCTTCTATCTCTTTGGCATAGCCGACAAAGTTCTGATCAACAGTGGTGCTATAAATGTTGCAGTCACATTCGACCCTGACGCGATTGAGTTTATTTAGCGCATATGTGCGCGCCGCAATTGCTTGTGCCTCTAAAGCTGCAGCAGGCCATGATGATGGAACTTCTCCCAGTCCCCAGAGATATTCATCATGGAGACGTAAGGTATTGGTGACTGCGAGATATGAAGTTACTAGAGTTTGTACGCTTTTGAAAACAATCTGCCCATACTTATACTGATTGACGACCGTTCCATTTGTTATGTTGATAGTGGTAGTTGTCGTGTCCCACCTGATGGTCCATGCCTTTGCTGGGCTAATTGCTGCGTATTTTGCGGTTGGAGACGAGAGCGCAGGAACTACAGAACCTGCAAAGTTTGTGAAGAGCGCAGTCGTGTCTCCGCCATATATTCCAAATGGCTCTGGGTTTTCGGTGATTGGTATATCGCCCTGATAGAGCCGGATTTCTCCGACTGCGCCCACCGTCGTCAATGAGATCGAGTTAATCAAGTTGGCAATGTTGACTCTAATCAGCTGGTTATCTGGATACGGAGTGACTGCTGTACCTGGATAGTAATAATTGAGAATCTCTACCGCGCTCTTGCCTTCAAGAGCCTGTCCGCGAGCGCCGATCTGGCTCATGCCTACTCCGTGACCATAACCAGAGCCGAAGAATCGAAAATCTGTGGGAATCAGGAGTCGCGCGTTGGCTGGGGTCACTAGCGAAAACAACATGGTGAAAAGCAGCGTTACAGAACTGAGTAAAAGCGCTCTTTTCTTCATATTTCTTAGGGTACCGCAGGAAGCTTTCTTTATTGCTGTATTAGCTTCCTGGGAGATGAAATGAAACCAAATCCCCAGCAAAAATGCATGGTTATCAAAACTATTGGCAGGCGAACTCTCTCACTCCATGTCTTGCCGATAAAGATTGATGAGAGCGTAATCGCAGTTAAATAGGCAAACAATGGCGCAGAAAATATCGGATTCACGGCCATTGCCAGAGTTAAGGAAAGCAGATTTAGCATGAGGTTGAGAGGTGGGGCGAGATAGCGGAAATTTATAGTGCCTTTATGTTGTCTTGAAACAACACGGCGCCAACGTCCGTATTCAAAGTACTGTTGTGCTAATTTCTTAATTGAATTTCTTGGTCTATATGTAACTTTCAACTCAGGATTGAACCAGATAGTTCCCCCATTAGATCGCAGACGATAATTCATCTCCCAATCTTGTGCTCGCACAAACTTTTCATCATAGCCACCAATCGCATTGATAGCTCGACGCTGGAATACACCGAGATAAACGGTGTCTGTGGGTCCTGCACTTCCTCCAGTATGAAACTTCGCAGATCCCACACCTATTGGTGATCGCATTGCTCGAGCGACAGCGCTTTCAAAAGGTGTCGTGCCTTCTGCTGCCATGATTCCGCCAACATTCACGGCGTTTGTTTGATGCAGTGTTTGTACTGCCGTTGAAATGTAGCCACGATCAATCTCAGAGTGGCCATCGATTCGAACCACAATTTCGTGGCGTGATGCTTGCAGCGCTGCATTGAGTCCAGAAGGTGTGCGACCCGATGGATTTTCAATGATGCGGACTCGTGTGTCCCGAGAAGCGATCTCTTGCGCAATCTGCATGGTTCTATCGCGCGAGGGTCCTACTGCAATGACAACTTCAATTTCTCCTCGATAGTCAGAATTCAGCGCAGCACTGACTGCTTGCGCTAAATGAGGCTCTTCATTGATGACGGTGAGAATTATGGATACGGGCGGAGAATCTCCCGCGTGGGCAGCATCACCGCGCTCATTGGGGGTCGTCATAACGTTCAAACGCTATCGTCCAATTACTCTAGGTCCCGTGAAATCACCGCGGGCAATTCGTTTCTTCACGATTCTCTCCATATCTATCGTGGCGATTTCTGGGATCTCATGGGCGGGACTAGGTCGAATAACCGCCGCTATTCCCAAGATAGACGCCTTCGGTGGACTTGATAATCGCCCGAAGAGAGAGTCATCAGCGGTCAATTACCTGATCGTTGGTTCCGATACTCGAGAAGGATTGAGCCGCGCTGAAATTAAGCGACTCAAAGTGGGCGGAACTGATGTTGCAGCTGGAAAACGTTCTGACACGATGCTTTTGGTTCACATATCCAAGAAACGAGATAAGGCAGCAATCATCTCTGTGCCAAGAGATTCCTACGCCAAGATTCCCGAGCATCAGAATTCTCAGGGCAAAGTCATTCCTGCGACTTACTCAAAGATAAATTCCGCATTCAATTGGGGTGGCGCTCCCCTATTGATTCAGACTTTTGAAGAAATGTCAGGACTTCGCATTGATCATTATGTAGAAATTAATTTTGTTGGTTTTGTACGTATGGTTGATGCACTTGGTGGCGTTGAGATTTGCACAAAGAGAGATATCGACGATCCGAAAAGCCATCTTGTCCTCCCTGCTGGACGACATATCCTTGATGGAGTTGATTCGTTGAAGTATGTTCGTACTCGACAATTTGATGGTCTGGGAGATCTTGGGCGTATGAAACGCCAGCAGGAATTTGCCGGAGCGATGCTCCGTAAAGCAACTAGCGCCGGAGTTCTTCTTAACCCAGTAAAGATGGTCGATTTCATCAGCTCTGCGCTCGACAGCGTGGTGACCGATGAAGGCTTAAGCCAAGGAGATCTCTTAACTCTCGGCAAACAGCTGCGAAATCTCTCTGCATCGAATGTTCGTACATTGACTATCCCATTGAAGTACTACAACTACAGCAAGAATGGCGTCAGCGCCGCAGTGCTCTGGGATCCAGTACTCGCTCCAGAGTTGTTTGATCGCATCAAAAATGATGATGCTCTCATCGATAAAGTGAAGGCAAACCCATCTGCATCACCCAGCACAATTGATAAATTCAAGACCGGTAGCGCCGCCGATAACCCATGTAAAGGCTAGGCTTTCAACCATCATGCTCAAACTCTCAGTCGTTGGTACGGGATATCTCGGAGCCACGCATGCGGCCGCGATGTCATCGCTTGGATTTCAGGTCGTCGGCGTCGATGTTGATGCAGCAAAGATCAGTCAGCTTCGAGAAGGGAAAGTTCCATTCTTTGAACCTGACCTCGAGGAACTACTGGTTCAAGAGTTAGCTTCTGGAAGACTGACATTCACAACTGATTTCGCAGAGATTGCTGACTGTGACGTTCACTTTATCTGTGTCGGAACGCCACAGCAGAAAGATGGATTAGCTGCTGACATGAGTTACGTCAATGCATCTGCCGAAAGCGTTGCGCTAGTTGCTAAATCAGGATCGCTTATCGTCGGAAAATCGACCGTTCCTGTCGGTACCGCCGATCGCCTTCGTGCGCGAGTAAAAGAAATCAACTCCAATGTCGAACTTGCATGGAACCCAGAATTTTTACGTGAAGGTTTTGCGGTAGAAGATACTCTTCGACCAAATCGCTTAGTAGTCGGAGTTACGTCCGATAATGCAGAGGAGATTCTTAAAGAGGTCTACGCCCCGCTCATAGCAAATAGCGTTCCTTGGATTCGCGCTGATCTTCCTACCGCCGAACTTGTGAAGGTGGCCGCAAACTCATTCCTTGCCACAAAGATCTCTTTTATCAATGCCATGGCTGAAATCTGCGAAGTATCTGGTGGCGATGTAACTGTGCTTGCTAAGGCGATTGGTTATGACCCACGTATTGGTTCTCGATTCTTGCAAGCGGGCATCGGCTTTGGTGGCGGGTGCTTACCGAAAGATATCCGGGCATTTATGGCGCGCTCCGAAGAACTTGGCGCCCAACAATCTCTCGAGTTTCTCCGCGAGATTGACTCAATAAACCTACGTGCTCGCCAGAGAATGATTGATCTGGTGCGTGCAGATATCGGTGCAGATCTCAAAGGAAAGCGCATTGCAGTTCTGGGAGCAGCCTTTAAGCCAGATAGCGATGATGTTCGTGACTCACCTGCGCTTGATATCGCCGTTCAGATAGCGGCTGCTGGCGCTGATGTCCAAGTTCATGATCCCAAAGCAATCGAACCTGCTCGACGTCGTCATCCTCACCTTAACTATTGCACCGAAATAGAAGAATGCGTCAAAGACGCTGATGTAATACTTCATCTCACCGAATGGAAGATGTATCGAGAGATTGATCCAGTTTCAATTAAGGGCCTTGTCCGACAGGCTGTCATTATCGATGGACGCAACATGCTCGACAGAGAGTTATGGCGGAACGCCGGTTGGAAATTCAGAGCTTTAGGAAGAAGTTAATCGCGTGGCTCCAAAGATAGTTTTAGCTTCTGCGTCACCATCACGGTTACGGCTTTTGCAAAACGCTGGAATTAACCCTGAAGTAATTGTCAGCGGCGTCTTTGAAGAAGACTCTGCATATGCCCAACTCTCTCCGCGCGAAATGGTAATTGCACTTGCAATCGTCAAAGCTCACACGGTGAAGGAGAAGGTGGATTTCCCTGCGTTGATAATTGGATGCGACTCCACATTCGAATTTGAAGGCGAATCTCTAGGAAAACCTCTCAGCGTTGAGAATGCTATTGAACGCGCTCGATTACTGCGCGGAAAATCTGGGTTACTGCATACCGGTCATTGCATTATTGACACCGAAAAAGGAATTGAGATTAGCGATATTGCGACAACTCGAGTTTTATTTGCGGATATGACTGATGACGAAATCAAAAGTTATGTTGCAACTGGTGAGCCGCTTCATGTTGCAGGCGGCTTCACTCTAGATGGCCTCAGCTCCCCGTTTATCTCACGAATTGAGGGCGAAAGTTCCAATGTCATCGGACTTTCGCTGCCATTGCTCCGAAACGCAGTACTCAAACTGGGCTATCGATGGTTTGATTTGCTCTCATGACTCTGTACGCAGCATATGGATCAAATCTTGATCCCCGACAGATGTTGCTGCGCGCGCCTCATTCACCACATCGCGGCACGGGATGGTTACGAGGATGGAGATTAACTTTTGGTGGAGAAGAAATTGGCTGGGAAGGCGCAGTCGCGACGCTCGCTGAAGATGCTGATCACAGCGTCTTTGTTTCAATTTATGACCTGACTATCGCCGACGAAAGTGCGCTCGATGAATGGGAGGGTGTTACAACGGACTTGTACCGGAAGATCCGAGTGAGAGCAGAAACTCTCGATGGCTCCCCGCTCTGTTATGTCTATGTACTCAATTCATTTGAGGGTGGCCTACCCTCACAGCGCTACTTGGAAATCATGATTGCTGCGGCCCGTGAAGCGGGAGCGCCAGAGGACTACATCAACTCACTCATCAATCGACCGACCAGATAGGTTTAGCTCATGGTTGATCTCTATGAAGACCCAATAGGCGCCGCGAGCGAAGCCGCACAAGCTATTGCAACAATCACTGGTAAAGAAACTCACTCCTACGCATTTGTGATGGGATCTGGATGGGTTGATGCCGCAGATAAATTCGGTAAGCCAACTCATGAGATTGCACTCCATGATCTTCCTGGCTTTGAGAAGTCAACCGTGCAAGGACATGGTTCATCGTTGCGTTCTTACACAACTTCTACCGGTAAGAATATCTTGGTCTTTCTGGGACGCACACATCTCTATGAAGGAAAGGGAATCGAGCCAGTCGTTCACGGAGTTCGTACTGCGGTAAAAAGTGGTTGCTCTGTTGTTGTACTCACTAATGCGTGCGGTGGTATTAATCCCGATTTCTCTGTTGGACAACCAGTATTGATCAAAGATCACATTTCGCTCACCGCAGTTAGCCCTATTAGAGGCGCAAACTTCGTTGACCTGACTGATCTTTATAGCGCTCGCATTCGTGGTCTACTCAAGTCCGCTGATTCCACTCTGGTTGAAGGCGTTTATGCCCATTGGAGAGGCCCCACCTACGAAACTCCCGCTGAGATCAGAATGATCCGCATCATGGGCGCAGATCTTGTTGGAATGTCGACGGTGCCCGAAGCAATCGCTGCACATGCCCTCGGCGCAGAAGTTGTGGGAATTTCGCTTGTTACTAACGCTGCTGCAGGCATGACGGGAGAAAAACTCAGCCACGATGAAGTGATTGCGGCTGGCAAAGCATCTGCAGAGAAAATGGGAAATCTGCTCGTGAATTTGATTGAGAAACTATGACGCTCGATAAAGCTCTAGTCACAGAAGTTGAAGAATGGATTGCAGAAGATCCCGATCCTGCAACGCAAGAAACCTTAAGAGAATTACTCCGCTCAGAGAACGAAGCAGAGCTACGTTCATGTTTCTCTGGATTCCTTGAATTTGGAACTGCTGGACTGCGTGGTCCACTAGGAGCTGGCCCTTCCAGAATGAACCGAGCTGTTGTGACAAAGACTGCAGCAGGCCTTGCACGCTACATGAAACGTAATGGCCTCACTAGCGTCGTAATTGGACGAGATGCGCGCTATGGCTCAGAGGATTTCACTCGTGATACTGCAGAGATAATGATGGGTGCTGGATTCAAAGTCTCTGTACTTCCTCGCCCTTTGCCAACTCCCGTGCTGGCATACGCAGTCCGCGATCTAAAATGTGATGTCGGAATCATGGTGACCGCTAGCCATAATCCTCCGCAAGATAATGGTTACAAGGTCTATCTTGGTGGAACAGTAAACGGCGTTCGCTATGAAGGTTCTCAGATTATCTCTCCTGCCGATAGTGAAATATCTGCAGATATCGCTGCTGTTGAATCTCTCCGAGCGCTTCCTCGCGCTCAGGGTTGGACAATTCTTAATGAGTCACAAGTTGATGCGTACATTGATGCAACCGCGCGTTTAGCCACCAATCCTGGAAATCTCAAGATTGTTTATACCGCTATGCATGGTGTTGGAACCGAAACTCTCTGCAAAGTATTCACAAAAGCCGGCTTCCCCGCGCCAATTCTGGTGCGCGAACAAGCCGAACCAGATCCTGATTTTCCAACTGTGAAGTTCCCAAATCCCGAAGAGCCAGGCGCAATCGATTTATCAATCGCAACTGCAGAGCGCGAATCGGCCGATCTCGTGATTGCTAATGACCCTGATGCAGATCGCTGTGCAGCCGCAATTGCAGGCAAGGATGGCAAATGGCGCATGCTTCGAGGTGATGAAGTTGGCGCTCTCTTAGGTGAATACATGGCCAGACGCGCACCGAATAAAGGCGTTGTCATGGCAAATTCCATCGTGTCATCTTCAATCTTGAGCAAAATTGCAGCCCATTACGGAATCACATTTACTGAGACGCTGACTGGTTTTAAGTGGCTAGCAAAGATTCCGAATCTCTGGTTCGGATATGAAGAAGCTCTCGGCTATGCAGTCGACTCAAACTCTGTGAATGACAAAGATGGAATTAGTGCCGCTCTAGTTCTTGCTCAACTCGCAACTGATCTCCATCGTGAAGGAAGAACTCTCGAAGATCTTCTGAATGAAATTTGGTCACGACATGGTTACCACGGAACTCGACAGATCTCAGTCCGTACAACAAGCATCGCACAGATTGATCAAATTCTTGGACGATTCAGAAATAACACGCCATCTTCGATCGGCTCCTTTGCTGTTACATCTTTTGATGACCTTGAAAAGCCACAAGATAAGTTGCCTCCCACAAATGGTGTACGAATTCGACTTTCTGACAACATCCGCGTCATCGTTCGACCCAGCGGAACAGAACCCAAAATCAAGTGTTACATCGAGGTCATTAGCAAAGATTCCTCTAGCGCAGAGCCCATCATTAATGAATTGGAGAGAGAGCTCCGTACCTTTCTTTCGTAATAACTTGTAGACTTCCCGCGTGTCCGGTCAACAACTCATCGATGGTTCAGAACAGTCGCTCAAGCGCTTTCTGATGACACTTCCTGCCGTCGATCAAGTTGGCGCACATGAGCGCGCCGCATCTCTAGCAACTCGCAGCATCAAGACCACAAGCAAGAGTTGGGCCATCGATATGGCCATCCGCATGGTTGATCTCACGACTTTAGAGGGCGCAGATACCCCCGGCAAAGTTCGTGCCCTATGTTCAAAAGCAGTGCGTCCAGATCCTCGCGATCTCACAGTTCCACATGTCGGCGCAGTCTGCGTCTATAACGACATGGTCGGTATCGCACGCGAACACCTAGATCTCATCGGTGGAGCAGATGTCCCTGTCGCTGCAGTCTCTACTGCATTCCCCTCTGGCCGCGCATCGCGCACGGTCAAGATTCAAGATACAAAAGATGCAATTGCACTCGGCGCAAGCGAGATTGATATGGTGATTGATCGCGGCGCATTTCTCTCTGGACGCCTCGGCGAAGTATTTGAAGAGATTGTCGCCATCAAAGAAATCTGTGGCGACAAAGCGCATCTCAAAGTAATTCTCGAAACTGGTGAGCTCGTCACTCTCGATAACGTTCGCAAAGCTTCGTACATGGCAATGCTGGCAGGTGCAGACTTCATCAAGACTTCAACGGGCAAGGTCACACCAGCTGCAACTGCACCTGTTGTCCTCGTAATGCTTGAAGCGGTCCGCGATTATTTCGCATTGACCGGAATTCGAATTGGAGTCAAGCCAGCAGGAGGTATCCGAACCACCAAGGATGCAATCAAGCAACTCGTGTTGGTCAACGAGATTGCCGGCCCAGATTGGCTCGATCCTGCGCTCTTTCGAATTGGTGCAAGTGCGCTTCTCAATGACCTTTTGATGCAACGTATGAAGATGAGCAATGGTCGATATTCCAGCGCGAATTATGTTACGGTGGATTGATCATGTCAGCCTTTGAATACGCCCCCGCCCCGGAATCAACTGCGATTGCAGATATCAAGAAAGAATATGGGCTATTCATCAACGGTAAATTCCAAGCGCCCCATAGCAAGAAGCGTTTCGAAACCATTAACCCTGCAAATGAGAGCGTTCTCTCCAAGATTTCCTTTGCAGATGAGATTGATGTAGATAAAGCTGTAAAAGCAGCGCGCGCCGCCCACGCCAAGGTTTGGTCAAGGATGAGCGGAAAAGAGCGCGCTAAGTACCTCTTTAGAATTGCACGGTTGATCCAAGAACGCGCACGCGAGTTCGCAGTTGTTGAGTCGATGGATAATGGCAAGCCAATTCGTGAGACCCGCGATGTGGATGTTCCGCTCTCGGCAGCGCACTTTTTCTATCACGCAGGTTGGGCAGATAAATTGGAATTTGCTGGCTTCGGCTCCAATCCCAAAGCGCATGGCGTTGTAGGACAGGTCATTCCGTGGAACTTCCCACTCTTGATGTTGGCTTGGAAAGTTGCCCCTGCGCTTGCTACCGGTAATACCGTTGTATTGAAGCCAGCTGAAACAACTCCGCTGACTGCTCTTCTTTTCGCCGAAATCTGCCAACAAGCCGATCTTCCTGCTGGTGTTGTCAACATTATTACCGGCGATGGCCGAACAGGTAGCGCGCTGGTGAAACATCCCGACATCGACAAGATTGCATTTACTGGTTCTACCGAAGTCGGTAAGTTAATTGCTCAAAGCGTTGCCACCACAAATACCCCAGTCTCACTCGAACTTGGCGGTAAAGGTGCAAATGTTGTATTTGATGATGCTCCCATCGATCAAGCGGTCGAAGGAATAGTTAATGGAATCTTCTTCAACCAGGGCCATGTCTGCTGCGCCGGATCCCGTCTCTTGTTACAAGAGAGCATCCATGACGAGTTCTTACATAAGCTGCAGTTACGTATGTCAAAAATTCGGGTTGGTGATCCACTTGATAAAAACACTGACTTGGGCGCCATCAACTCCGCCGCTCAACTTGCAAAGATTCGCGAACTTTCATCTTCTGGAGAAACAGAAGGTGCCCAAATCTGGTCAGCTCCATGTGATCTTCCATCACAAGGCTTCTGGTTTGCTCCAACAATTTTCACAGGAGTTACACAAGCTCATCGCATCGCACGCGAAGAGATCTTTGGGCCAGTGCTCTCCGTCCTCACATTCCGAACCCCGCAAGAAGCGATAGAGAAGGCCAATAACACGCCATTTGGCCTATCTGCCGGAGTCTGGACAGATAAAGGATCAAAGATCCTCTGGGCAAGTAATCAACTTAAAGCTGGAGTCATCTGGGCAAATACATTTAACAAATTTGATCCTGCCAGCCCCTTCGGTGGATATAAGGAATCTGGGTGGGGTCGCGAAGGCGGGCGCCACGGTTTAGCTTCTTACATCAAGGGAGCACACTGATGAGAATTGATGTGAAGAAGACCTATAAATTATTTATCGGTGGAGCATTCCCCCGCAGCGAATCAGGTCGCAGTTACGAATTGCATGACTCAAAAGGAAAGTTCATTGCCAATCCCGCACAAGCCTCGCGCAAAGACTTGCGTGACGCTGTTGTTGCTGCCAAGAACGCCCATGGACAATGGAGTTCAGCGACTGCCTACAATCGCGGCCAGATTCTCTACCGTATCGCAGAGATTATGGAAGGACGCACTGAACAATTCGTAGCCGAGATTATGAGCTTAGAAGGCATCACAGCCAAAGCTGCTACACAACAAGTTCATGATGCGATTGATACCTGGGTTTGGTATGCGGGTTGGACTGACAAGATTGCTAGCACCGCCGGAAGCACAAATCCGATTGCAGGTCCGTATTACAACTTCACAATCCCTGAACCACTCGGAGTTGTTGGAATCATCGCAGAACAGAAATCTTCATTGCTGGGATTGATTCGTGGTTTGGCTCCCGTAATCGCTGGCGGAAATACCGCTGTCGTTGTTGCAAGTGAGAAGCGCGCGCTTCCTGCCATCACTCTGGCTGAATGTCTTGCGACCTCGGATGTTCCCGCAGGCGTCATTAATATCTTGACTGGCAAGAGCTCAGAATTGGCGCCATGGATGGCTTCACATATGGAGATTGATGGGATGGATCTCTCTGGCATTGACGCTAAGTCAGAGCCAGAGTTACGTATTGCTGGGACAGAGAATCTCAAGCGGATTCATCGCTTCAAAGAAGATGTCTCGCCTGCCCGAATCCTCTCCTTTATGGAGTTCAAGACGGTCTGGCATCCCATAGGAATCTAGCTTTTCGCGCTCGCTAACCTCATAAATCCAGGCTTTACGAGCTCTTCAATAATCTCTAAACGCTCCTCAAAAGGAATAAATGCGCTCTTGAGCGCATTTACAGTTACGCGTTGAAGGTCAGCCATTGTCCATCCAAAGGCCTGCACTAATTGGAACATCTCATTCGACATTGATGTTCTCGACATCAAGCGATTATCAGTATTAACAGTAACTCGGAAACGAAGTTCTGCGAGCTTGCCGATGGGATGCTCCTTGATCGTCTTTGCTGCACCAGTTTGGAGGTTTGAGGTCGGACAGATCTCAAGTGGAATACGACGATCACGTACGAAAGATGCGAGACGACCTAGCTGTGGAGTTGCGCCCGAGAAATCTATATCGTCAATGATTCGCACTCCATGACCTAATCTCTCTGCACCACAATATTGAATTGCTTCCCAAATCGAAGCCAGGCCATAAGCCTCTCCTGCATGAATTGTGAAGTGCGCATTCTCGCGACGTAGATATTCGAAAGTTTGCAGTTGATTGGTTGGTGGATACCCATCTTCAGGACCTGCGATATCAAAGCCAACAACGCCTTTATCGCGATACTTAACTACTGTCTTAGCAGTTTCTCGGTCACGATGATTCTGTCGCAGCGCACAGAGAAGTGATTCGACGCGAATGTTGAAACCTTCTGCTCGCGCCTCTTCCTCTCCTTGGCGATAACCTTCCAGCGTCGCTTCTACGACTTTATCAATCGATAAACCTTGCGTGGTAAAGAGTTCAGGCGCACCTCGCACTTCGGCATATACGACTCCATCACGAGCCAGATCAACAACACACTCACGGGCAACACGGATTAAGTCCTCTTTTCGTTGCATGACAGCGATGGTGTGATCAAATGTTTCGAGATATCTCACTAAAGACCCTGAATTGCATGCTTCCTCAAACCAGGTAGCTAACTCTTGCGCATCGGTCGTTGGTAATTTCTCATAACCAATCTCTTCTGCGATTTCGATAATTGTGGCCGGCCTCAACCCACCATCAAGATGATCGTGTAAAAGAGCCTTAGGAATCGCCCTAATCTGCTCTAGCGATGGGGTGAAATCAAGCGAGGTCATGAGAATCAATACGTGCCACAACCAATGGCAATCGTGGCGCTACTCGCCCATCATCTGAAATCGTCACGGCACCATCGAGCGCTTCTTCTGCGCGAACAAATCGTTCTGGTTCATCGGTATGAAGTGTGAAGAGTGGAGCGCCAGCTGCAATCTTCTCTCCGGGCTTAGCGTGAATTTCAATACCTGCGCCTGCTTGGACGCTTTCACCTTGTCGTGCACGACCTGCGCCAAGGCGCCATGCGCTGATGCCCACTTTGAGCGCATCCATCGATGCAATCGTTCCGGACTTCTCAGCTTTGATCTGAATAAATTCCTTTGCAGTTGGTAGTGGAGCATCAGGATCTCCACCCTGCGCCGAAATCATCTGACGCCATTTATCCATTGCGCTTCCATCCTTCAGCGCAACTTCCGGATCTTTGCCGTTCGTGACACCTGCAGCATCAAGCATTTCACGGGCAAGTAAAATCGTTAATTCCACAACATCGCTCGGTCCGCCACCTGACAGAACTTCGATTGATTCACGTACCTCCAGCGCATTACCCGCAGTTAAACCAAGTGGTACATCCATCGCAGTAACCAGCGCTCGAGTCTTAACGCCGGCGCGAGTACCGAGCGCAACCATTGTGCGCGCTAACTCTTGGGCGCGTTCTGGATCGGACATGAAAGCGCCACTTCCCGTCTTCACATCGAGAATAAGCGCACTGGTTCCTTCTGCAATCTTCTTGGACATAATCGATGATGCGATTAAAGGAATCGCCTCAACGGTGGCTGTGACATCGCGCAGTGCATAAAGTTTTTTATCAGCTGGAGCAAGACCTGCGCCGGCCGCGCAGATAACCGCGCCAACATCTTGTAGAACTTTAAGCATCTCGGCATTCGACAGAGATGCGCGCCAACCTGGAATCGACTCCAATTTATCTAGGGTTCCACCGGTGTGGCCTAAACCGCGGCCAGAAAGCTGTGGAACTGCTGCTCCGCACGCTGCAACCAGCGGCGCCAATGGCAGAGTGATTTTGTCTCCGACGCCGCCTGTTGAATGTTTATCAACGGTGGGAACTTTCAATTCTGACCACGACATCCGTTCGCCGCTGTTGATCATTGCATCAGTCCAACGTGAAATCTCTCGAGAATTCATTCCATTGAGGAGAATCGCCATCAGAAGAGCAGACATCTGTTCATCGGCTACGACACCGCGAGTGTAAGCATCAACCACCCAATCGATCTGGGCATCGGTGAGTTCATGTTTATCGCGTTTAGCGGCGATGATTTCTACTGCTGCAAATGCTTCGGCCATGGTCTAACTCTTCGCGGTTACTGAGGTAGATCTTCTGGACCAAAACCCCACGGCAGAATTACTGACATAGGTTGTGGGCCATCAGGAGTAAGAAGCTGAAGTTGGTTACCTCCATGTTCGAACAACAACTGTCGGCAACGTCCACACGGCGAGAGCAATTCGCCATTTTTATCAACACAGACGACTGCAAGAATTCGACCTCCACCAGTCATCGCAAGATTAGAAATCATGGAGCACTCAGCGCAGAGCGTGAGTCCATAACTCGCATTCTCTACGTTGCATCCGCTAACGATGCGACCATCATTAACTAGCCCTGCAACGCCCACCGGAAATTTCGAATAGGGCGAATAGGACTTCTTCATCGCCGTGATCGCTTCGCGGCGAAGTAGATCCCAATCAATCAATGTGAGCCACCACGAGAATATGGAATACCGTCTGCGGCTGGCGCTCGAACTCGGCCAACAAAACCAGAGACTGCAATGATGGTTGCGATGTAAGGAACCATCAATAGGAACTCACTAGGAATTCCAGTACCGATAATTGAGAGTACAACTTGCAAGTTATCTGCAAAGCCGAAAAGGAGAGCTGCAGCAACAGCACCGAGTGGGCTCCAGCGTCCGAAAATCAGCGCCGCAAGGGCAATAAAGCCTTTGCCAGCAGTCATTTCCTTGCTAAATGCGCCGACGGCGCCGACGGTGAAATACGCACCGCCGAGTCCTGCAACTGCTCCAGCAATAATGACATTCTTGAAACGTAGGGCGTTGACTTTGATACCAACGGAGTCTGCTGCTGTTGGGTGTTCACCCACAGCGCGCGTACGCAATCCCCAACGAGTCTTAAACAAGTAATAGTGAGTAAGAGCGACTGCGGCGTACATCAAATACACAATGATGGTCTGATTAAAGAGGATCGGCCCCAAGATAGGAATCTTGGAGAGCAACGGAATCTTGATGGGTTGCAAGATTGGACCCGTATTCCATGTCTCTTGATACGGAATAAGAAGTTTTTTATAGAAGAAGCCAGTCATGCCGATGACAAGAACGTTCAAGACGAATCCGAGAATCACCTGATCAATCTGATATTTGATTGCAAAAGTTGCAAGCAAAACTGAAATGAGAGCTCCGGCAAATGGCGCAACGAGAAGCCCCCAGAAAGTGCTCTTAGTCAAGC
>JACCDG010757828.1_pt1 | contig 87041 bp, 112 predicted proteins | sample 7442471 | NCBI WGS metagenome assembly JACCDG01 (sample SAMN15323444, study PRJNA562643) | freshwater metagenome | isolation source: river surface water | place: USA:Blue River Watershed | collected 2017-08-17 | reverse complement strand
TTGCTTTTAACTTTCTTGCTTTTGCAACAATCGCGTCTTGACGTAACTCTAAACTTAATTGTGGAATATCAAGAGGTGTATCAATGTTTGAACCTGCTTGAGTTTTACCTGCTTCAAAGTCACCACGTGTTACAGCTGTTGGTTGTTTATGGTAATTTACAACAATTCTATCTGCTGCTATTAATGCTGCACCCGATACAATAAATGTAATTGTTCCAGCTGATTGATTGTATTTAGTGAATTCTTGATAAACATCATAAACTAAACTATTGGTTGAGTTTGATAATGTAAATGCGCGAACACCATTTGGATCAAAGTTAGCGATTGATGCAGTTGAAACAGTAACTTTATGAAGTCTTGAACCTCCAACTACCAATGATTGTGAAAATTCACTATTGAAGTTATAATCAGTTGCACTTAATGAACCAGTAATAAATTCAGTTGAACTAACTGCTGATGCTACTCCAAGAGCTGAACTTGAGTAATCGTTGATTGTGTAACCAAAACGACCAGGACCATAAAGACCTTCAGTTGGTGTTGCCCAACCATATGATGCACCCGTTCCTTTGTTTGGATCAGTAACACCGAATAACGAGTCGTTTTGTGAATCTTTTCCAGCAGCAGTATTAAAACCAGGTTGACCAGTTCCGTATTTCACATCTAACCAGAAAACAAGACCTGAAGGCATGTTCATTGGCTGAACTGAAACGAAATCTTTTGCTGAAATTTCTGCAAAAATACGGCGAATAAGTGGAAGCGCAATACCTGACCATTCTTCTGAACCTGCAACAGTTCCAGTTTGGTTTGCTTCTGTTACAAGTTGACGCGCTTGGTTTTCTAAAAGTTGAGCCATGTTTCCACGTTCATGGTCTTTAAGACCTTCCAATAGACCTGTTCTTTCCCATTTACGAGTCAACATTTGAGCTGCTTTACGTTGGTTCACATAAGTATCTTTTGGAAGTAATGATGCTAAATTTGGCTGTGCCATCTATTCATTTCTCCTTAATATTTGATTTTTTTAATACCTGCAAGTTCTTGTAATCTTGCAAAGTTTGCAATTTGATTGTTATTTTCTTGCAATTTTTCTTTTGATGGATTAACTTGTTTTACTGTCTTTGAAGCAAAACCTTCGTTTACCTTTCCTTTAATTGGTCTTTTGTTAAAACTTTCAGCAATAGTTGTGTAAACTAATTTAACTTCACGAACAGTATTTGCACGATCAAAACTATTAAGGATTCTTTCCTTTTGAGATTCATTCAAGTTGTAAGAACGCAATGTTTTTGTAGTGTACATTAATTTTGCATTTAAAAGATTAACTTCTGAAATAGTTTTTCTTAATGTATTGACTGCTTTAATTGCTTCGTTCCTTTCTTGACGTAACCTTTTATTTTCCTTCTGCAAACGCTTGTTTTCTAAGAATTGGGGTCCACTTGGAGGATTGTCAGTATAAACTGCACCATCTTCTTTATTTGGTCCCATGTCCAAATCATCACCCAAACCTTCTTCTTCAAAAATACGATTAAGTTCTTCCATTAAATCTTCATCATCTTCGTATTCTTCTTGAATTGGTTCATCTGGAACTGGATCTTGCCAATCTTCTTCTTCGCCTTCCATTGTCATATCATCTTCCATTTCGTCATCGCCATCAAGTTCATTGAACAATTCTTCCAATTCTGGATCTTCTTCATATCCTTCCATTGGCATTTCTTCATCTTCTGCTGGCGCTTCGTCTTCAAATGATTCAAATCCTGATCCATCTTCTTCTTCACCGTAATTAACATCAATGTTAATGTCTTCTTCCTCGCCGTCTTCTTCTTGAATTCGTCCTGAAACAATGCGTTGAAGTGTTGGTTGGAAAGTTTCTTCCAAAGTGATTTTTGCGTTTGCTAAGGCAGTTTCCTTAACTAATTTTGCATCGGCAATTGCTTCTGCTAATAAATTCTTTGCCATTAAAATATTTCCTCATATTAATTTTAAATTTGGCATAAACCTATTCAATAAAAGGTTCAATCAAAAAATTATATTCTTATCTAATAGACTATTATTTGAAAGTCTATATATTTTCAATTATATATATGTTTGAAGTTTAAAAAACCTATTTTAATTTAAAATCTCGTTTTAAATAATTAAAAATCGCGGTAGCGATCATTTTAGGATTTGATTTTGTTTGTTTTGATGTTTCTTGTAACCACCTATAAAACAATTGTTCAATATTTGTTTCTGGTGATTCATTTAAGACTTTTCTAATTATTTCAGTTAATCTTGTTTCTAATTCTTGTTTGTTCATTATTCTGCTCCTGTTATTTCACTTGTTTAAATGTTTCTTTGATCGATTCTTTTATTTGATTATCTGCCTCTTGTAAAATAGTCATTATTTTCATGGAAAGAACCTGATTAACACGATTAAAATAATCTTTTAAACCAGTGACTATCTCTGGAGTATCTTGTTGTGAAGTTGCGCCTACTTCATAAGCACGAACTAACTTTTCAATTTCTGGACTTAGACCTGAAATTCCTAAACTCTTTTTCTCACCGCCCCCATAAATGGTTATTGAAAGTTCAATTTTACCATCTTTTCCTGGTTTTAATTCAACACCATTGTTAAATCCACCATTGGCATAAGTCATAGTGAATTTTAATGATTCATCCTTAGATTGTTTAACCTTTGGTTTATCTTTTTTAGGTTCAGATACTGGTTTTGTGTCTGCCTGCGGTTTCTGAACTGAAGGAGTTTTTTTGGTAGGAGATTGTTTTTCTTCTGGTTTATTTGGATTTTGAGGCATTTTTTTCCTCTAAATATTTTGCATTGTTAAGTTGTTTTCTTCTTGCTCTTGAAGGTTTTTCAAAATGTTGTCTCAAATAACATTCTTCTAATGTTTTATTATCCTTTAACATTCGTTTCCATAATCGTATGGCACTGGATAAATCATTATCAATAACTTTAAATGAAGTTAATTGACCTGGTACTGTTGCTTTAATTCTTTTTGGATGCAATTTTTTAATTCCTTGTAATGTTTTTATTAAATTTCATAATATCTCCCTAATTTTGTACCAATGTTTTCATAACATGCTTCTAACCTTTGTTGTAATGATCTCATTTCATTACATGTTTTTGAAAACATTTGATAATCTGTTTTAATTTCCTTTAAATCCCGATTAACTGAAATCTTATCAAAATTATCTTGAGTTTCTTGTAAAGTGAAATGTTCAACTTGTTCTAACATTGACGCGAGTTCATTGTTTATTTCATTTAACCTTTGACTAAATGTTACTGGTCTTCCTGTTTTTTCATTTACAATTCCAGTTTCGCGGAAAATTTCTTTTTTGAAATTATTGAAATTTTTAATCGATTCCAAAAAAGCCTTTCGCTCATCTTTGGAATATTTTAAATCCGTTTCTAATAAATATCGTTTTAGTTTCATGGTTTAACCTTTCTTTTTAATTAATTTAAACCCCCTACCGGTGCCCAAAAAGCTATAATTACTATTCTGCTCAACATATTCCATGATTTCAATTCGAATTGAACGAATTTGTTCGGCAAACCTTTTCAATTCTTGGTCGTTTGTCATATGATTCAGCCCACTCGTTGCTTGGGCCAAGCCGTTGACAGCTTGAAGTGCAACTTTTATATCCTGCGCATCGCGCAGACCTTCATTTAACGTTTTCTCGATCAGTTCAGTTACTAATTTTTGCAATTTCATTTTTATAATTCCTTTTTTTATTTCCAACAACATTGATTTCCCAATTCACACATGATTTGAGACATTGTTTGTTGCGCGTTAAAATATTTTGATTTTTCTGTTCTTTGATAATTTTCTTTTAATTGTCTTCCTTCTCTAATTTCTTTAAAGTAGGCATTATGAGATGAAGGATCGCTGACAGCATCCCAACACACCAATTCAAAGTCATCGTCAACTTCAACAATATCTTCTTCGCCTTCGTGTAATTCTTTAACTGAACCTAATCCTCGTGATGAAATTCCAGGAACATAACCAGCAGTGATAATTTCTTTTAAAATATTGCCGTTTGGAGTATTCAAAATTTCAACATCTCCTAACATGTCATTTCCCTTCCAGCGATAATCTAAAACACCAAGGCACGCGTTTTTTAAATTGATGATTGAATTATCAAAATGGTCTAATTCTCCAATTATACCTCTGGATTCAATCTTACGACAATTCTCAAATAATTTTCTCGCTTCACGTTCAAGAATTTGCCTCGGATAAATTCTTCTATTTTTATTTGGATTTTCAGCTTGTTGGATTTTCATGTTCTTAACAATTAATCTTCCATTATTCTTAACTGAACTTTCGTAAAGTTGTTGAGTGGTTAATTTAATTGGTAAGGTTTCTATCAATAACTTTTTCAAGTTTTATTTCTCCAATTATCTATTTAATTTTAATGCTAAATTATAAATCTTATGAATCATTGGATCATTATCTTTATAACCCAATTCTCTAAAATAATCCATTATTCTTTGATTCCGTGTATAACCTTGGGTTGGCAATTGTCCTCCAAGATAATCAATTAAATCAATTGCTAAATCTCGAAGTTCAGTTTTTGATGCGGATTCATTCATTTTTTGTCGTTCTTCTTTTACAATTTTACGAATGAGTGATTCAAGTTTAGATTCAATCATTTTTATATTAATAGAACGATATAAACCGTATGGCGATTTTTCGTCTTTTTCTTCTAATGTTTTTTTAAATTTTCTAGCCTTCAGCAGACCGTTTTCGGCCGGACCGTTGGGATCATCCACAAATATTTTTGATTGTTCTTTGTAATTTCTATCAACCCATGTTACTTTATATGTCATATTTATTTTACCCCGTTATTTCTACTATTTTTGAAGTTAATCGATTTAATCTTTCTTTTATTTTTAGGAATGAACCTTGGGTTCTTTTCCAGAATACATCATTGGTTTGACCGCTTTCATTTTTTAATTTATGAGCGTGTGAAATCATTTGTTCCACTTCTTTTAATTTTCGATTGATTTCAAGTATATGATCATTAATTTTTTGCTTTTCATTCTTTGATTGATCATTTTTGAAATCTTTATAAGCAATTTCTTCAATTCTTTTAAAGAAGCGTTCTGTTGTTGGTGGAACCTTTGAATAAGATGCATCCTTTGGACGTTTTTCTTTTCGTGTAAATGCAAATGGTGTATTATAACTTTCTCCACCTCCAGTCACATTTTCTTCTTCTAATTGTTGATCAAATTGTTCTAATAATTTTTTTAAACTCATTTCATTTCCTAATAAGAATTGATTAAATCCTGGATGTAAAATTGAACTTCCTCTTAACTTCATCAATTGTTCAAAAGTTACCCATTTTGCGGCACTTACTTCAATATCACCATCTACTGTTTTCTTTCCAATTGTTGTGGGTTTAAACTCATTTGGAACTTCGCCAATGTAATTAACAAAAACAAATCCATCTTTTTTATTTTGAGTTGGATAACCTTTTGAAATTATTTTGACTGAACCTTTGTAACCACTCTCTTCTCTAAATTCCCTTAGAGCAGCTTGTTTTGAAGATTCTCCTTCCTTTGCTTTACCGCCAAAGTTAGTCCATTGATTTGGATTTGAAATCATTGGCCCACGCTTTGCTAAAAGAAAACGTTGAGTTTGTGAACAATATGGGAGAATTCCTGCTGCGAGTTTCATTTAAGGTCTTCTATTAATTGATAATATTTTAACATTGCATTCAAGTGTTCTTCTTTCAATGTTTTAGAAGAAACAATATTTTGAGCTAACTGAATGGTTTCATTCAATTTGATTTTTGTAATTTCATCAGTCAAACCTTTACTCACTTTTGTAAGTGTGTTTGTGATATAACCAACTTCCTGCATTATGAAATCTTTAAAATCAGATTTTGAAATATCTTCGTTGATATATTTTTGAAGTAACGTTCTTTGTTTTTCGTTTAGATTATTGTATTTCTTATTGAACCTTTCAACAATAATTTTAAAGGCAAGAATTCGTGTATCTTTATCCTGTTCACGAACGATTTGTTCAGTTTCTTGAATCTCGTTAACTTTTTTACCACTTAGATTTTCAAGAACAAGTTTTTTGCAATTCAAATAATCGTTTGGATCTTCTGAACCATTGAATTCTAATAATTTGAAAATGCTGGCTGTAAGTTTGTAATTTGATGTTTTGGTTTGAAAGAAAACATCTGGATTATAATTCTTATTAATTGATTTAACAAGATTATATTTCTCTTGATTGAGTTTGGATTTATTTAAATTTTTAAATCCTTCCAATGTTAACTTTAAAAGTTCTTCATTGTTGTGATCGGATGGATGTTGTAAGGTTTGATAATGTTTTAATTCCTTTACAAGTTCGGAACCTGGTTTGAAATGACGTTTAACGATGGATAACGCAGTGTTTTTATTATCCAATGTTTCTCTCATAACCAAACGTGAAAGAATTTCAAAAATTAAACCAGTGTTTTTAATCTTATTGTGTTTAATCATGTATTATTTTTCCCATGAAATTTTTATTATAAATATCCTAATCTTCAATTAAACTGTTTTCATTTAACATTGTTAAACGTTCATTTGGTTTTTGTTTGATTAAATTGGTTTTTTCTAACTTTTTCATCATTTTTTTAACCGATTCCATCTTTTCCATTTCGCGTCTTCCAAGTGGATCTCTTCCAAAATCTTGATCTCGTTTTGTTTCAAATGAGCCTTTGTGTTGATCTGGTTTACCTTCATTCTCCTCACGTTCATCTGGAGTATATAATCCTTTATTTGAACTTTGATATTGCCCTGGTTGGAATTTTGAAGCTACTTGTAAACTTGCAATATCGTGCGGAGTTCCAAATGATTTACCTGTTATTTCTGGATCATTTCCTTCTTCGCGAATTTGTTTAAGTCTAAAATCAAATTTAGCATCTTCAATTTGTTGCAATTTTAGTGCTTCAATTTCATCATCTGACATTCCAAAAATGTCCTTCCAAACTTTTCTTTTTGTTAAAATGTTATTCTCAGCTTCAGTTGCAGATTTTGCTAAATCAATCTTTGCAGTCAAAACATCAGTTTTCTGTCTTTCAAAAATTAAACTTGGATTAGTTAAAGTTAATTCAAAATTAAGCAACTCATCTTTTTCAAATCCTTGAACAATTAAATGAGTCAATGCAATTTTGTAAAGTTCAGAAACAATAACTTTTTGAATTCTTTCAATTGTTCTTGCAAAACGAATATCTTTTTGTGAAAGTGTTGCTTTATCGATAGAACCTTCACCATCTAAACCTAGATATTCTTTTGGAACATGTAATGCTGCTAATAATTTACTTTTAAAGTATTCAACATCATCTTTCATCCCATCATTTTGAAGTCCTGGTAATGTTTCAATTGCAGTTCCAGAATCGCCACCACGAACTGGTAAATAAAAATCTTCAAGTGCATTTTGAAGATTGAATCTTAAATTATAATCGCCAGTAGTTGGGTCAATGTATGGCGACTTTTTCATTTCAGAGGTTATTTGTTCAATATAACCGTCAATTTCTTCTGGAGGTAAATTACCAACTTCGATTTTAAATACTCGCCTTTCTGGAGCTCTCATTATTCGATTCAATAATAAAGCATCTTCCATTAAGGTATAACGTTTAAATTCTTTTCGGCCACCTTCTAGAATTGATTTTCCATATGGTAAAAAGTTCGTGTCTGCTAATAAACGAAAATGCGCCATTTCAAAATGTTCGAAATAATTACGAGTTGATGCTGTAAAACTGTAATCCCCGTCATAACGAAACCTTATTTCGTTTGGATCATCGTTTGAACCTTCCTCTCGAATAATTAAACTTGGATGAACAGGCATGACATTTACAACACCAATCCCTTCAGCCAATTGTAAATATAAAAAGAAATCCCCATATTTACATGTTGTTCTAATCCAAGACCAAAGGTTAAATTCAATATTCATTACATCATAAAACAAATTATGAAGGATTTTTTTCACCTCTTCATTGTCTGTATTTATTACAAGTAATTGACCTGTTTCTGAAACTGTCGTACTTTCATCTGCAAAAATAGCAAGGATACTTGAAACAATGGCATCGGTATCCATTATTTCATAATCAATGTACATTTGTTTACGAAGGGCTTCAATTTCTTCATTTGTGAATCCGCTTCCATAACCTGCAATTGAATTAAAATTCCGACCGTTTCTCCACCTTGCTCTTGTTCCGTATGTAGTTGGAGAACCTTGACTTTGTGATTTATTGAAATCTAATGTCTTTATTCCACCAGAACGAGTGCGTGTTATGATGACATTTCTACTAAATAATCTTTTTAAGGTATCCCTAAATGTTAACATTAAATTACTCCACGATTAATTCACGATTGACTGAATTTTCTCCCAACATCATAATTTGAGATTGTAACCATTTATAATCACGTTCTGGATGTAAATCCCAATTCCATTTTAAAATTTCAAATCCTTTTCTTTCAAAATCATTGTTTCCTGTAAATGAATAAAATTTTGGATTGAATTCATTTGAAGAAAAATGCGTTCTTAAACTTGTCATAAACTTTTCATTAACAAATTCAGCTAAATCAACAAATACTTCATAATCATCTAAAATTTTACCATTAATTGAATATCCTGGTAAAAATATTATTTCTGATCCATTATCATATTCAATTTTAAATTTACTACGTTGTTTAATTATATCATTATCTGGAAATCTGCCCAATCCATTATAACCATAGCCATTACTTGTTAATAATATTGCTTTATAATTAGGTTTGGTTAAACACAATTCTCTAATACAATAAAATAAAGTTGTACTAAGGCCCATTTGCCTGGCTGATTTTACAATCACATTTTTATTTTCATGAACTAACTTTTGAATCAATTCTTTTTGAAATTCATAAGGTTCAAATTCAATTTCACCTTTAAGTGGATGATTTATTTTCATATGTTTTGTTTTTAATTAAAGTAACCATTTTAAACTATCTTTTTGACCAGTTGGACCAATATTCATTTCCCAATTATTACTTCCAATTGGTTTTGGTTTATAAACTGATTTATGAGTATGGGCTAAGGTTGTTTTTGTTATATCTATACCAATTTGTCTTAATTTTAAACTTGTATCTCTGACCATTAAACCCATGCAAAACGACATAACCAAATCATCATTATAACCTTTTTGAGCTTGTGGTTTTCCATCTATCCACATAAATACCCACAATTCATTTATAAACCTTTTTGAATAAATCTTTGGTGCTTTGTCTCTGAAATATAAATCTAACTTTGAAATGAGTATAGGTCTGGTTTTAACATCAATTGAATAACCAGGAACCATATCATGTTTGTCTTTTAAATCATAACCTTTTCGTAAATGAATATTTTGATCAAGGAACGGATCGTTTTTATAAGTATAATACAAATTTTTATAACCTTGGTCAATTGCAACTTGAATGGTTGTAAATCCGATATTTCTGTTATCAATTACTAATAAAGCATTGTTATATTCAGTTGCAACCGCAATTACCATGTTTCCTAAAGTTGCTGGATCAATTTTACCTTTGTATTCTGCAACTTGTTCAACTGCTTCAACATCGATGACATGAAAGGCTGAATAATCTTCTCCGTCTCCCCTCGCTACGTCAACTGTAACAACATACGTTTTTGAGTAATTTGGATATTGCCAAATCCATAAATCTCCGGCAGGACCGCGTTTTTCAAGTGGATCTCTAACTAATTCCTTTTCATAATACATCAAAGTTTCAGCATCAATAACAGTATGACCAGATGTCAAGAAATCAACATCAAGCTCTTGAGCAGCCATTCTTTTACCAAGTAAATGATCTTGTTGATCACGCCAAAGTTGATCTCGTTCAGGATGTAAATACCAAGGTAAACGAATCGGATTTAATTTTTCCAATCCTTCTGGCGCTCTTCCTTCTTCTGCTTGTTGCCAGAGTTGATGAAATAAATTTCCTTGTCCGTTTGGAGTTGAAAGTAAAATTGCTCTACCACCCGTTGCAAGTGTCATCTGTGATGAAGTCCAAATTTCAACTGCGGATTCGATAAATGCCATCTCATCAATGATTAGAAGCGATAATGCTTCAGAGCGTGCTGCATCTGGACTTGATGAAACTGCTTTAATTGAACTTCCGTTTGATAGGGTCAAACTTGTTTTATTATTATTAATGATTGAAACACCTTGCTTTAAAAATTGAGGTAGGAGTTCAAACATTAATTGAACCTTTTGAACGAGGTTCTTTGCTACTTCTTGAGTTGTTGCAATTACGAGAACTTTAAAATCATCTGTAAACAACATACTATGAAGGGCATATCCTGCTGTAAGCGTAGATATACCCATTTGTCTCGATTTACCAATAATATTAAATCGATGATCTTTAAACTGCCTTAAACAATCTTCTTGAAAGGGATATAAATCAAAATTAATCTTTCCTTTAATTGGGTGTTGAATCTTTGCATATTTTCTAAAAAAATGAACTGGATCAACTGCACAATTAAGAAATTCTCTTGTAACTAAATCCCTAAGATTTGGTTCTGCCAAAAGTTACCCCGCGTCTTTAATTAATTTAATTGTCTGCAATAAATGTACGAACCATTTCAAATTTAGTAAGATCACTATTTTGAGCTAAAAAATTTAAAGCTTCAGGATATTTTTTAGTATTCCATAAATTATCAAAATTCTCAACATCATCATCATCTGCAAAGAAAAAATACCCAGGGTCTTCTCCTATTTCTGAATTGATTAATTTAACGGTTTTTAAAACATCACTCGATTTAAAAATTTCCCGATAACGGACATTTCCAGAATAAGAATAGTCTTCTTTAATGATTCTTTTAATCATTTCTTCTAATTGTTTTTTGTTCATTTAAATTTCCCTAAAGTCTTTTCTTTAAATTCATTATATTTTTCTTCAATCAATTTCTTATATGCTTCTGGATCTTGAAATGACCATGTTTCATTTGGATTTACATCATGTTCATCTCCAGCAAATGTAATATTATCAACTGCGTCTTTAATAACTTGAACTTCAATATCTGCTTGTTTGAAAAATGATTCAGCATTTTGACGCATCTTTTCCATTGCATATTGATTAAATTGGCCAGTTATTTTTAAGTGTGTTTCATAACTGATTAAACAATCTTCACACATTCCGACTATTTTTCTGAACCTTTCATCTAAGGTTGTTGGTCGAATGCATGTACACACCTCCTTTCTGCAATTAGGAAATGAGCGAAGTGTATCTCGTATTCTTTGTAATTCTTTAACAATTTCAGGATGCATATTTGAACTGACACGATATCCTTCTCGTTGTTCATACCAAATTGTATTTCCGTTTGAATCTTTTTCTTCCCAAATATCGCCAACCTTTCTAATTATGGCAGTATCCTTTGCATCACTAAATCCGAAGGTTTTTCTTGTTTGTGTTCTATGATTGCCTTGTAGCATTTCAGCTACGGCTTTATTGTTTTTTAGTTTAGACATATTCTTTGATTATTTACTTCAATTATATTTTTGATTTCGGGATTTAACTGAATTAATTCAAGTTCTGGAGGCATTTCTGTTAACGGTTTATATATTAAAATATTACCATTTACAAAACATTTCGCAGTAATATTCCAAATGCTGTGTAGTTCATTATTTAAATAACGAATTATCTGAAAAGTTATAATATCAGGACAATTGTTAATAGATGATTTAAATTTAATAAATCTTGACTCAAAACCAAGAATATCAGAATATACTGGATTTTGAAATTCGCCAACATCTGGAAATATCAGATCTCCAAAATCAAATTCAATATCAAAAATACCAGTTTTTAATTTAGACATTTAATTAGTTTTAGTTAAAAAAGGAACAGTTCTATATTCAGAATCAAACAATGATAAATTAGAGCAATTAAAATCATTAAGTTCATTTAAGTTAAATGAAATCATTTCCATATTTACATTTTCAATTGAATATTCGGTTATTAATATATAATGTAATTGTTTAATATTTTCTAAAACATCTTCTAAATAATCAGATAATCTAACTTTATTATTCAAATTGTCAATTTGTACTGTAAACAATTCTTTAAATTCTTCTTTTGTCATTGTGTTAAATTACTTTGTTGAGTGCAAAAATCATTAAATCGTTCTTCCGGAACTCCTAATAAATTTGCGAATTTTTTAATCGCTTTGTATTTATCAGTTGGAAGTTGGATTTGTTGTAACATTTCCATAAATTGGGGATTCTTTCTTAATTTGTCCATTAACAATAAAGCATTGGCTGATGCTTGTGCTTTTGGATCAATTTCTTCTTTATAAATCCGTTTTATCATTTCTTCTAATTGTTTTTTTGTCATTTAAATTTCTCCATAACTATAAATATCAATTAAATCTATTTTTATTATAAATTTGAAAAATAGGAACTGCTAAACCAAATGTTCCTGTACATTTATAAATTGAACCTTTGTATTTAAAAACTAAACCTTCAATTGGATTAAATCCTCCAAATTGTTCAATCTTTTTTAATATCGAAGTTAAATCATTTTGAGATAACTGTTTTGCAATATTCACAATTTTATTAATATGGGATAGATTGAAGTCAAATTCATTTTGATTGATGAAATTTTTAATTACTTCATTTTCAAGATAAAGAACCCTTTCTTTTATATCTGTAATTTGATTTAACCTTTGAATAACTTCATTTGGATTTTGATGCGGTTGTAATTGAAATTTTGGTGTGATTTTAATATCATAAATTGAACCTTTGCCTAAGTTTTCAAAATCCTGTAAATTAATATGTTGATAAACTTGATTTCCAGATGTATCATAACTAATCAATGAATGAATACTTAGAAATGGTTCCTTACCATAATCATAAATATTTAAAATTTTTGGATGATAAATTTCAAAGTTCAGATAATTTCTTCCATTTTGAAATATTTGATTTAAGGTCTGTAAATTGAACCTTTGTTTTAAACTGTTTCCAAGATCAATCATTGCAGTTTTAAAAACATATTGATTTGTTGGTTTTGATTGATACTTGGTTAAAAGTTCTTGAAATGATAACGGATTTAAAATTTCAGTTTTGTTTCTTGCTACTTTAAACTGATTGGCTTTAAAGGTTAGTTTAAGGTTATAACCATCCAATTTCAAAGTACAATATTCGATTTCATTTGTATCCTGTAACAACACTCGAACAAAATCATTAAAATCAAAACCTTGTTCTTCATATATATGTTTGATGTGTTTTGAATACGATTCCATTTTTAAAAATGGTTTTTGTTTATCTGTAAAGTTAGACTTTCTCATAATGGTTTTTGGAATCAAATCCAATTCATTATTTTTTCGATTAAATACAATCATAAACGGAAGATTTATATCCGTTTTCATATCCTTTAAAATAGCTTCATATCCTGTTTGAACTTTTGAAAGTTTTTCTCCGTATTTCAAACTTGCCTTTTTAAATAATTGGCGAAGTTCCTCTGTTGTAATTGGAGTTATGTTCCGAGGATCATTAATTCGTTGCCAGAAATGTGTTGCTTTTGATAAATCTTGAAAATTTACATCGATATTGAAATGCTTGAATAATTGGTCTGCATATTGCTCAATTCGTTGCAATTGTGTTTTTGTGATTGTATTTCCTTCTTGAATTAACCGTTCAGTTAAATCGATTATATCAGGATGAAATTTCTTTTTGAATAAAAAATGAAGTTCTTGATTGTAATAACCCATAATTTGTTCAAATTCATCTCTGGTTGCAAGTGGTAAAACTTCTCTTAAATAAGTTCCGCTTATTTCTTTACCATTATGTTTAACCGAAATATGTGGAAGTTCAAATAAGTATGAATTAACCAAAATTGGGTTTAAATACTTTTGACCATAATATTCTTGAAAATAAGACTTGTTTGTAATTTTGAACCTTGAATTGTCTTTTTCTCCAAAGGCATAAATCATAGAAGTTTCATATGGATTGAATATTCGAGTCAATTCAATTGCATTATAAGGATTTTTAACCTGTATAATATTATTTTTATTAATGTTGTATTGTTCAATACATTTTTTCTTTTCTTGAAAATTAAGTGGTCTATTTTCCGTTTGATGATCACTTGTACAAATAAAAACATTATCAACTCCAAACATTTTACAAAGAAGTTGATAATTTTTTAAATGATGCGGTCCAAACGGTTGAAATCCACCCGAATAACTTACTATTAATTTCATACTCTTATTTCATGTTTTATAACATTAGCAACAATTGCAACATAACCATCCCAGAAGAAGGATGATGTAGGAGCAACTCCAAATCCAAATTCTATTGATCCTGCATTATTATATGTAACACTATTAATATAATGCCAGCTATTTAAATCTGCCTTTCCTGTAAATGTTGTACCATACCCTCCTAAACCAGCATATTGACTTGATGATTGTGCAACAATATTTGAAAATAATGGTACTGCGCCGCTATCTTTCGGATTATTTAAGATTCTAAATTGAGTTGTTGATGACCAACTATATGTGTTTAATGGTGATGATTTACTGCCAGTTAACGCATATATATGAAGTTTAACTTCAACTGCATAACTATTATGAATTAATGAAGCTGTGATTGGCGCATTTGTATCATTATTGAATGCAAGTGGAATGTATATAGTTTTGTTTCTATTTGTTTGATTAAATTGAAAAAACGACTGACTTACAAAATTCCATTCAGTTGACCAGAAACTTGAACTATAACCTTGTTCAAAATTCACATCATTTCTTAGCCTAACTCTATTATCATTTGATGAACTGATATATTCAAATCTATCATTTGCACGTGAGCCTGAAACAGTTCCATCTGATGTAATGATTCGATTATTTCCAACATTTGAAATTATCGGTTTGTTATTTATTTGATTATAATCAACGTATTGAGAACTTGAATATAAAGTTTTATTTTCAAAAACAGTAATTCTAGTTGCTAATGAACTTGATAATATAGTTGTTGATCCGGAAATATCTGTCGCAATTTGATTGCTTGAACTAAGTAACCCTGTTCCTAAACGATGATATCGTGTATCATATGAACTTGTTAATTGTTCTGATCCAGATGTTGTTCCAGTTGGAAGTAAAACTTTAATTTGAGCTGAACTTGAAACTATATTTGTTCCTTTTTTCTCATAACGAGTATCATACGAACTTGTATATAAATCGCCAGATTGCGAAATCAACAATTTAACAATACCTACATCAGGTAAAGAACGATCCCGATCTTTCAAAGATGCAGAATAATTACCAACGTATTCAATTCCACGTTTAATTGTTCTATTATCTTGGAAATTAATATCTTGACCAGCTATACGAAAAATTGTACTCTCACTTCCAGAAGTATGTTGTGCATCAACATGTTGATACGCTACGTGAATTCCAGTTTGAGAATTTTCACTAGTGACTTTATTTAAAGTTTCAATTAACGTTTCTTCGCCAGAAATCCGTTGATATGTTCTACTATCATCACCATCATTACCAGTATAAAGTATTAAACTTCCTGAATATGGATCTAATGAATTATTTGTTCCAAAATTTTGTTCAAACTGAAACCCTGCGTGCCAATGATCATTATTTATATTTGTTTCAAATTTAATATTACTTGAACTTACGATTGTATCGCGTGGTACTTGACCTGAACCGGAATATATTCCGGTAGCTCCAATTTGTTGCGAAGATGAAAAAATTCCAGTTCCTTTTCTCTCGTAACGAATATCATAACTTCCAGTTAATTGTTCAGAACCTGATACTGTTCCAGTTGGAAGTAAAACCTTAATTTGAGCTGAGCTTGATGGTTGACCATTAAATATACCTGTAAAATTAGTTGCAGAAACTGACGAACTAACAGTTAAGCTACCACTAATTGATTGGTTTCCATTAAATTGATTTGAACCAGTTGTTGCATAACTTCCAGTTTTATTTGTCAAATCAGTTATTTTTGTATTCCAACTACCACTATCAGTATTATAAGAACCTGTATTTACATATGAACCTGACCTATTTTCTAAATTAGTGATTCTAACTTGAAATGAACTTGAGATATCTGTAAACGAACCAGAAATGTCATTTTTTATTTGCTGACTTGAACTTAATATTCCAGTCCCTTTCTGTTCATACCGCGTATCATAACTTCCAGTTAACTGATCGGAACCTGATACTAAACCTGGAGGCAATGGTGTAGATGTTCCAGTTCCAGTAATTTGAGTGTTACCACTAAAAAATACACCTTTAATTTCATTAACAATTGTACTTAAACGTTTACCAGTTGGATTAACATAAATGAGTTTGAAATTTAATTCACTACCACTTGGAAAATCTAATGGAGCTATAATCTTTGTTCTTGTTGGAGTATATCCTTGAATTTTAACACTTCTTAGTTCAATGTTACCCAAACTCCAACTACCTGAATTGAAATAAAAAATCGGGTGTATATAAGAAGAATTTAAAACTCTGAATTTAGAAGAAAACGAACCTTGTTTTTCAGTAACTGAACCTAAATATGAACCTAAGTTTTGATTTGGATTATTCTGAATATTTCTTTGTTCAGTTAATTGTTCAATCTTACTTCCACTGATATAAACATCGAGTTGTTTTACAGTGTGATTAAAATAATCAAAATAAACTTCTAATACATCATCTTCTTTAACTTCAGTTCTTGATCTTGGTTTGATATTAAAATTTGAACCTGAGATTTGAATACTGTTTTTAACACTATCGGATTTTGAAACTGTTATTAAACTGCTACTTTCCCAATACTGATTAAATTGAGATGTAGTTTCAAATCTTCCAATTGCTTGTTCAACAATCCCATCTGTAGAATCAAATCGCAATGTGTTTAAATCAGTTAAATAATTGTAATTTCTAACTTTATAATTTCCAAGTGGTTGATAATCAGTTCCGATTTGATTTAAAACTTTATAATTGATATCAACACTATCAACAACGCCAACATAAGTATTTAAGTTTTTAAGATCAAAGATAGCATAACTTTGACTTAATTCTGAATTTGTAATTGTTAATGAATCATTAAATGAACATGTAAAATTAGAAACATTCTTGTATGAACCTGAATATGGTGGCCAAACTTCGATTGACCCTGTATTAATGACATTTAAAATTGAGGCGCTGTAATTTAATTCTGGTATTGTTATAATCCCAAATTGCATTGAACTTGAGAAAGCATATCCAATACTATGAATTACAGTAGGAGATGTAAATGAGGGAATATTTTCAAATACACCCGAACCAGTATTAGAATTAACATTATTAACAATTGTTTTATTTGAAATTTCAGGTTTTTCAATTCTTATATTTTCTTGTTGTAATTGTCGTGGATGTATTGTTTCTTTTTGAAAAATTAATCCACTTTGATTAGGTTTGTTTACTTTTCGGTTTACTTGTGAAGTTTTTTGGAGTAATGCTCTGTGTTCAGTATAAGTAACAATAGGTTCAGATTGGAACCTGATATTCTGATTGTTTTCAATCCTGTTATTTATTTCTAAATTAATAATACATAAATAACTTTCATTGTTCACAAATTTACAAAGAAATCTTAATTGACATTTCCCATTAACATTTTCCTCTGTAACTTTAACAATTATACTTCTACTTTGGTCTTCATTTGCAATTTCAGAAATTGAATAATATAATGGATTGTTTTTAGTATCAACTAATTCAATTAAGATATCTGAACCTTTCTTAAAAACATCATCTTTAATTAACCTCAGTTTGATTTCATTATTCCCAAGACACAATTCTTTTGGAATCCAAATATCAAAAAAGCTACTCCTATCTCTTTCAATAACAGTAGCTTTTTCAGAAATTAAATCATATGATATTTTTTTAAACTGCATTATACATTACCTTACTATATCCATTCTGTTTTTCAATTTTGATATGATTATCAACTAAATCTCGCATCGTATCAATATGCGAAACACAAATAACAAATTCGTATTGATCTTTAAAATATTGAAATAATTTACCAATTTGCAAAATATTATCCTGATCTAAAACACCAAACCCCTCGTCAATTGCTAAAAAATTGGCTTTGGGTAAAGATGTTAATTCAGTTAATGCAACTCTAAATGCTAAACCAAGAATGAACCTTTCCATACCAGAACTCAATTCAATTGGCCAACTTTGATTTTGGTATTGAATAAAAGCATGAATGTATTTTTCATCCGTTGCCTCTAATTTAACATTAAAACTTGCAACTTGGTTTAAAATTAAATTAACTTCATGTTCAAGAACTGGCAAAACTAATTCAACAATTTTATAAGGAACTCCATCTCGCGAAATGGTTTGAGTGTAAAGTTCATATGTTCGATATTTCTTTATGTAATCTAAATATTTATCTAATTTTAAATTACAATCATCATATTGACTTTGAAGCTTTTTAATCTCAATGTCTAAATCGCGGTGTTGTTTATTATATTTACTTTCTTCTTTCTCTAATCTTTCTAAATTCGTTTTAACAATTTGAATTTGGTGTTGAATTTGTTCATTATTTTGAATCTGTGTCTCGTTTTTAAAATAATCTTCTTTATCTTTAAGTAAACCTTTTAATGTGCTGTTTAAATTCTTACCCTTATACTGTATTGTTTTTAATTTTTCCTCACTTAGGTGTATTGTATTGTCCAATGTACCAATCTTTGAAAATAGGCTAACATAAGAGGTAGAAAAATCAAGATTTTGTTTAAATGAAATTAATGAAGTTTGAAACTCTTTAAATTGCTTATGTTTTGATTCCAATAATTTCTCAAGTTCAGGTATCATTGTTATTGAACCTTGAGCATCTTTAACGAATTCATTATTTACGCAAAAATCGCAATTTGGATCATATTTATGATCATGTAATTGATTTTGCTTCTTATAACATTCTCTTAATTTCTTTTCAATATCTTTGACATCATATTCGTATTCACGAACCTTTAACTCTTGTTCTTTAAATTGAGAGTTTATCGTTTCAAAATCTTTATAAGGTTCCAATGTTGATAGTTCTGTAAGAATTTCTTCTTTTTGATTTTTAGAATGTTCAATTATTGATTTAACCTCATCAAGTTCATTAACACAAAACTTTAAATCATTGGTTATTCGTTCAATATCAAATTCAATCTTGTCAATATTCAAATTGTTTTCAACAGGAACAAAACTTTTATTTAATTGAACTAAATCGTTATTAAATTCTTTAATTTTATCCTTAACCTCATCTAAATCTAAAGTTATTTGAATTAACTGGTCAGAATCCTCATTTATCTTATTATAAATTTGAGAAGATTTTTGGTGCAAATCTTCCTTTTCATATTCGCGAATTAAAACTTGTAATTCTTTTGAATTTTCTTTTGCAATCTTGTAAAGATCATCATAAACAAAGATGTCCAAAAACTTGTAAAGTAATTCTTTTCTATCGCGCTGACTCTTCTCAACAAAGTTTTGATTATCATATTGAGTTGATAAAGCAGTCATAACAAAATCATCATATGTTCCTAAATAATTTCTTATTTGGAAATTAGTCTTATCCCTATCTTCGCCATTTAAATTTACAACTTCACCATCTTCATTTAAAGTCCAAAAGTTTACATCAACTTTTACATTACCATCTGTTTTTCTTGTTCCTAACCTTTCAATGAAATAAGTTTGCCCATTTAATTCAAAAGTCAATTTACATTGAAATGAACTTTTTTCAGTATTTATGATATGACTTGCTTTAGTTGCACGAGTCGATTTATCATATATAGAAAAACTTAATATATCAAATAATGCGGATTTCCCCATGTGGTTTCCTGCGAATATACCATAACTTCCGTTAAATTTAGAAAAATCGATTCTATTATCTTCCCCATAAGAAAACATATTTGAAAATTCTAATAAGATCGGTTTCCAAATAACATTTCTACTTTGGTTATGAACTGGAAGTAATTTATTCGTTTCAATATTTAAATTTAAAACTTCTTGAATTTCATTTTCTTGAATATCAGGATTTAGAACTTTTAAAAGTTCAGATATGATTTTATTTTGAAAATTAACATCACGACTATCTGAAAGTAAATCATGACTTGATTGTAAGGTTAATTCCTGCTGTTTACTTTTTTGTTTTACAAGTTCAAGAATATTGTATTTCTTACTTATCTTTTTAATAAAGTCTTCAAGTTGGGTTTGAGAGGTATTTTCATAACGAACTCGAACTCTTAAATTTTTTGGTAAATCATTTGGAATATCACATTTTCCGTTTATAATGTCAAACGTGTAATAGCCATAATCGTTTTTGATTGGAACAAATTCACTTGTTTTCTTTTTTAAATCCCAAACTAATAATCCATGTCCATTTACAGACTCACCATAATCTTGCTGGATTAACGAACCTGCAAACGCAATTGTCTTTTCATCATTTAAATATTGGACTGAATGAATATCCCCTAGTAAAACAAAATCCATACCCTGAAATACATCCGTAGTTATTCCAGTTGTCAATGTTGTTAATTCAGTTTTTGAACCAATTACTGGTCCGTGATGTAATCCAACTTTAATATTTTTATTTCGTTTAACCTGAGGCCAATTCTCACGATTATTCAAAATTCCAAATACATAAAAATCAACGTTTTCAAATGTTTTATAAATCCCTGAATCTTTGTAATAAAATAAATTTGGATGATTTACGGCATCAACAATTGGTGTCAACGCATCAAGTCGAGTTGAGTTAAGATTGACATCATGATTACCAAGGATTAATACTGTTGGAAGTAAATCTGCACAATCAGAAAAAAAGTTTGAAGTTATTTGAATTAATTCTGGAGACATATCTGTTTTGTTATGAACGATATCTCCAGTTAAAACAATACAACTATCTTCTGTCTTTGTTTCCTTGATGTAATCAAATAAACGATTAAATACTTGTTGATATTCCTTATGCCGTTTGTATAATCTTAAATGAATATCCGAAATATGGTATAACTTATTAATTCTCAAATTTTTAGCTCTTTAAAATTAAAAATATTGATGTTCCTTGCTTTTTGAATGTAAATGTTCCATAAATGGATAAACGCCCTTCTGTTCTTTCAAATGGATATTGTCCACTTAAAACTTGATCTAATAACATTTCCGAACTGATGTATTCTTTTCCAGTTTCATCTATCCATTTGACATGTAATCCTGCTCTACTCTGCTTATAACCACTATAAATTAAAATGGTTGTAAATTCGTAATTGTCAACTTCAACTAAATTAGTTTGAGAATATGGATAAACACAGTGGTTTCCAGTATCTTTCCAAAACGGAACTTTAATTTGTTTCTTCATCTTTATATGGAATTCCAATACATTTAAGAATAAATTTTAAATTTTCTAATGTTTCGATATTTCCCCAAAATACTTGCACCCATTCTAAATCAACCACAGTATAAAGATTTATAATTAAGTTCGGAGTTGAATCTGTTAATGATCCAAAGTTAATATTAAATCGACATGAAGTTCTATTTGAAAATTCTTTTGTTAAATGTACCCATACCCAATCATCTTCATTTTCATAACTACACCAATAACGTTTATTTGAAAGTAGTTGATAATAATTTCTTTCAAGGAATTTAATTATTTTATCATTTTCGTTCATATCTAATAATTTTATAAGTTAAATTATATTTTTCGCAATTTTCTTTCATATTTAATGAACCTGGTGATTGCCCATTATGAAAAATGATGCAATATTGACTTATTTTAGCCATTTCTTCATTACGATCATGTCCTGCTTTTGAATTGTAAGGCTTACCAAATTTATTGTATTTGATGAAAACGGGATTAACATTTTTAATGTCATTCCAATTTGCAGGCATTTCAATTATTGGAAAATTATATTCTCTTGCAAAACTTTCTCCTAATGAATCTGCTCCAGTAGCCTTTCCACTTACAATTGAAAGTGGTCTTAATATGTTATTTTCAAGTATGAACTTTTTAACTTCGCGTTTTAATAATTCGTAATCTTGAAAGGTTCGTGTTCCTGCTATAATAAGATTGGTCATTTATTAAGAATTTTATCAATAACAATTTGAACATTTGCGATCTTTAAAGATGTTGGATATTCATGATTTACATCGTTTTCATCAAATGTAACATCACAAAAAATACATTCTTCAATCTCTTTAATAAATTCTTTAATTTTAATTTCTGCAAACTCTTTTGCAAATGTTTTAATTTGTTTTTCTGTCATTTGTTTAAAATTTTGGAATTATTTCTTTTCCTGTTTTATCTTTTTGATATGGATACACACGTTGATTTGTTGTTGTATCAATTATTCTTGTATAATGGAATGTTTCAGTATCAAATCCTATTCGGTGACCCTTTACTTTATTGAAGTAATGATCGCAATATTGTTTTGCAACTTCAAAATCATTAAACCATTTAATAACTTTCCATTGTTGACATTCGTGATCACCAACAAATTTAGTTTCAATTTTAAATCGTTTTTGTTTCATTCCCATAACTTTAAAAATTTCCAAATAAATTCAACTGTAATATAACCAAAAATTAATATTGCACTGAACCATATTAATAAATCAATTAATAACCATTTTGTTGAAAGGAACCTTGTAATTGGACAAACTACAAAAAGGTATTCTAAACAACAAATTAAAACAAAACAGATTTTTCCGAAAAGGTTAGGTTTAAATGCCATCACGATGTTTTAAAACTTAAAACTGGTCTTCCATTTCTTACAACGGCATAACCTTGTTCATTTTTAGTTGAGTATGACCAAAGTTCATCTCCATCTTGTAAGTTTTGACGTTTGAATAAATCCCATGTATTTTGATAACGAATGGATTTAGTTTCTTTTATCCAATTATCAATATCATGTCTTTGTACTTTTTGATGTAAATTCATCGTTTTAACCTTTTAACAAATCGTTTCTTTTTTAATAATTTTCTATTTTCTTGACGCATTATTTTGTCAAATTGATCTCGCTTTTTGGTTCCTTTCTTTCCATAAAGGGCTTCAATTACTTCTTCGAGTGTAAAGATTTTCATATTCCCAATCTTTCTTTAATATTAAATTCAAATAAACTTGATTCATTTATTCGTTCTGCATTACTGATCAATTTCCAAATCTGTTCAAATCCTAAACTGTTTGGATCTTCTGTAATTGGAAGATTAACTTTAAAACATTCAATTCCGTAATTCTTAAAAAATTCACTCAATCGTAAACAATCCTTTAAAGCATCTCCATCTAAACAAAAAATTAATTTTGGAGGTCTTTCTTCAATTAACTTTCTTGCAAGTTCTTTTGTAATTTGTTTTCCGTTTAATGGAATTACATTTCTTTTAACTGTAATCGCATCAAGTTTAGATTCAACAATGATAACAGGTTCATTCCAGTTGATTAAACTTTCATCAAATATAACCTTTGTTTTATCAATATTTGGAGGGATTAAAAAGGTTTTATTAATATAAGATCTTGCTGTAAAGAAATTTAATTGGTTAAATTCATTAAAGGATGGCATTATGATCATATCACTATATCTTCCCTGATCACAATATCCTATCCTATGTTTCTTTATATCATTTTCAGTTAAACCTCTTGAAAGTAAATAATTCTTTGCTTTTTTGAAAAATAAATCTCTTTCATTTGGAATCCATAATGGTTTAAATTCTTTTGGAAGTTCTAATTGTTGTTGTTCTTGTATTTGGAATTGAACCTTTTCCTTCCATAATTGTTGAGCAAGTTCAATGTTTGTTTTATTACTTTGAACCTTTTTGAGTAACTGAACAATTGAACGTCCTTTTGCTGGACAAACCCAACATTTCCATCCACCCGAATTTAAACTAATTCCTAACTTTGGTTTTCTGTGGTTGCAAAATGGACAATGAAATTGAACATAATCCCGATTTGCTTTATGACTTTGACCAAGAACAGTTTCTAAAAGTTGAAGTTTATCCATTCAAAAACTTTTTTTTACAAGTATAACAGATTTTTCTGTAATTTCAAAATGGATTAACAAAAGGTTAACATTATCCTTTAAAATAATTGTTTTCAAAATAAAGTAACTGATATTTATCATTATAATCAATTAACCTTAACACATTTAACAAATCTGAAAATTCTTTGACAGAATCGTTTTGAATTTGTCGGAATTGTTGCAAGAAATCAAATGTAATAATATCTTTCAATATTAACTTTTGAGAATCATTTGCGTACTTCAATAACAAGTCATATTCAAGTTCATAGGATTGATTTATGATTTGAATTAAACTTTCGAATTCAAAGTTAGTTTCAACCTTGGGAATAGTTGGCTGAATATTCCATTGAACTAAGTAATCTTGAATTAACTTTGCATGTTGTAATTCAGAATTACTTTCATTTAAAAAGAAGGTTCCGGCATTGATATAACCTTGATTGTTACACCAATTTCCTGCACACATGTAAAAATAATGTGCTTTAAATTCATCTTCTAACCTTTGTTCTAACTTCACAATTACATCTTCACTTAATTGTTTTAGGTTCAATGGTTCATGTCCTGAAAATGAATTCATTAATTCTTCTACTATTGTTGCTGTTTTTTTGATTTGAGTCATATATTTGAAATCTTTCCTTTATAAAATTTTCCTAAAATATTTTTGTTATATGAATCTTTAAAAAGAACATCATATTTAAATTGGTAATGAACTTCATAATAACTTAAATTCATTTTAGTTGAACAAAAACAAAGAATCTCTCTTTTAAAGTTTTCAATTCCTAACTTTTCGATGTCTTGTTTTAATTCCTCACTGCTTCCCCAATATGTTAACCAATCAGTTTCTTTTATTACACGTTTGAACCTTTTGCGTTTGTTCTCTGGAAGTAACTTTTCTTTTTTGGTTAACTTTGTTTTTCGATTTGAAGAAAGTTGTTTTTTTCCAACATAAAACTTATTTGTTAATATATTAGTTATCAAATAGATATAACCAAAGGTTCCTTCCGGAATTTGATCAATTGTTGTAATTTCTTGATTTTGATAAGTCCACATATTTAAAACGATTTCCATTTATTAAGAATTTGATTTTTAACATATTCATGTCTATCCTTAGGAATATTTAAATCTCTAAAATGACCAAATTCCGGTAACAATGGAATGTATGAAATTTGAACTTTAATTGGCTGTTTATTTGCAGAAACTCTTAAAATTTCATTTTGTTGTCCATAACCGATATCAGAACTCAATTTACTCATGAATTTGGGATTGAATAACATTTCAGTATCATCTCCCGTATATTTTAAAATACAAGTCGCTTGCCTTGAATTTCGTTTAATCAATTGAGTAGAAATGTGTTTTACTTGTTTTGCAAATTTAATTGCCGAATTTTTTGAATTCGTCCAACTTTCAATTAATGATAATGGTTGATAATATTCAGTTCTATTTACATAACTTAAATATGCATCTACTAATTTATCATTATACCAATTCCTATTATCGCCATATACAAGTTCGTCTTCAACCGTTTTAATATTATGAAATATTTCGGAATCTGACATAAATGCAAATGCTCTATAATATACAGTTTGATTTGGATTTAAAACTTTTGGAAATTGATTTTTACATTTTAATAATTCAATTGCATATTTTGTTGTAATTGCTCTTTTACCATCTGAACGTTCAATCCATGATATGAATTGATCAAATGTTTGTTGTTCAAAATCAGTATTCTTTTCCTTAACTGAATTATAAAATTGTTGATATTCTCCAAAAAGATATTTACCAAACAATTCTTCGCATTTATTAGAACCAACTTCTGATAATATATTTATCAATTTCATCTATGTATTCCATTTTAATATCAGGTTCAAATCCACATCGTCACGGACTTGAATTGCTTGATTAACTTTTCCAATTGCAACTAATTCTGATTTATCATTGTAAAGTCCAATTTCAGTGAAGTATGGATATAAGGCTCCATCTGATAAACTTCCTGTTGCTTCATCTCGTAATAAATCAGTATTTGGTGCTTTTAAAAAGGTTGGATTTAAGGATAAGTTAAACTCACTTTTTTTAATTCTAACTAAACATTCCCATTCATAGATGGTGTGAGTTCCTTTGTATCTTAATTTCCAATCTTGATTAAGGATTTGATTATATTTAGGATCTAAACTTGAAATAACAATATTTCCACTTTTATAAAAAACATTTCCAACAACTGAACTTTGGTACATCCCTAAACTTGAACTATCAGCTAGAGTTTGAATTGTGCCTTGGCTTAAACCTTTGTTATAAAAACGAATTTCATCCATTTTTCCAATCAAGCCATTAAAATTGATATTAGGATTGGTTATATTACTTGCACCAAAAATTAAATCATAACTATTAAGTGAATTATATCTCACATCGCTTCCAGATTGTACTAAAATAGCATCACGATATAAATAAAAGTTTGACCCCGATTTAACCAATGAACAATTATGCCATCTCGAATCTTCGTGATTATAAGAACTTGATAAACACAACGTTTGTATTCCATCACTTCTTCTAAAATGAAGATATCCAGTCAACGAATCAATATAAAAATTATATGGGTAAACTGCTGCTAAATCATATATGTATGAAGAAGATATATGATATGAATTTAATAAATGTCCATTTGCATTTTCTTTCAGTAAATTACCATACAACTCCCGATTAATAATATCTCGTTTTGATATTAAAGACGATGTTGTATCATTACCAGGTTCGGAATAATAAAACCAAAATGAAATTGTAAAATCGTCTTCTTTACTAAAATTAAATTCAGGTCTATTATCAGTATGAATGTAACTATTTCCTAAAAACGTTGAACAAATTCCAGAACTAGTTAAATTTAAAAGAATTCCTTTATCAATATTCACATTTGTGAGTGAACTTGGTTTGTCAGGTGAAAAAATGTTACTATTATACCAATATTCTTGTTTTGAAACAGTTTGAGGAATTTCTTTTATTTTTCTAAATTGTTCATTAAATCCCCAATATCCAATTAAGTTATAACTATCTGAGTATGAACCTGTACTTAAACTCGGATCGTATAAATTCCCATTCTTATCATCAGTTAATGTAAATCCAGATCCAGTTATTTCAACTGAACCTGGTTTGATACATTCGCCAAAATCAAGATAGGGAAGTGCTATAATTGAAGCACTGTAATTGAGAAATTTCTTTGTGAACCTTTTATTTGAATGTTCCAAAGTTGAGGTTCTGTCATAAGGGAAACGATAAAATTGCGTATCAATACTCTTCCAAATGATGTGTTTATAAGTTCCATCAAAACTATTAGTTGGATAAGTTAAGGTACTTCCTAATTTAATTTTATCATTTGTAAATAAACCTTCCCAAAGTCTATAACCGCTTCCTGTTTGAGGCAATGAACCTGAATATAAATCAGTCTTTTGAATCAAAAAAGGTTTATGTACTCGAACTGGTCGTTGAGTAAAATCTCCATTTTTGATTGCATGAAATACTTTTGGTAAGGCCATTCATTTATACTTTACTTTCTAACTGATCTAATAATTTATTAGCTTGGGTGTTTAATCCAAATAATTTCTTAATTTTTGAAGTGAAGAAGTTTTTAATTTTATCTAACCAACTTGCTTCTTCAACTACTGATATTTTTGATTTTACATAACTAACAGTTTCAGTCATTTTTAATGCTTCATCTGCTAAATCTTTCATCGTTGCATTAACTTTGTTATATAAGTATTCAAATCCAGTCTTATAACTCTTATTTTTCTTATCATAACCTTCACGTTCAATCTTGATTAAAAGTTTTCCAGCACGAATGAAGGTATCCTTTGTTTTTCCAACCTGCTCAACTAATGGAGTTAATTCTTGATCCAATTGGGTATATCTTAATTCCACTTTTTTTAATTCTGCCTCTAAGCGTTTCATAGTTTGGGCAAGTTCAAGAAATTCTCTTGCTTTCATTTCTTTTTCGTCTTCGCTAATTTCTTCTTTTAACTGGACTTTTTTTTACTAAGTTCTGTTCTTATAACTTTACGGATAAAATTTTCAAGTTTCAATTCTTTTTCTTTTCCTAAATCCATTTCCTTTGGTTTATCATGTTTAACTGGTTCAGATTTAGTTGCTTTTGGAACTTCAATACCTTTGTGTTTTTCAAAATACGGATTTCCATCATATTTATAACCTTTCATCATAGCAGCATGTTCTGCTTGTTCTTTTGTTTCCCAACCTTGAATTGAAAGTTGTTGTTCTCCATCAACAGTTTGAAGATAAATGTGCCAAGCACCATCATTTTGCTTGATTTTTACCTCAATTGGTGATTTTTGGAATGGAGTAACGGATTCTGCCATTGATTTAACTTTAACAGGTTCAAAATCTTTAAGCGATTCGATATTCATATATTTATCTAACCACTTATGTTTCAATGTTGCACCATCTGAACCAACAGATGTCACAATATAAGTTTCTTTATTTTTTTTGTTTTTAATTTCATCACCTTTATTTAATGATGTAAAATTAAATCCAATTTTTAACATTGGGCCAATTGATCGAGTTGTTTCATTTGTTTTCATTTCATTTTCCTGTTTTTTATTTGTTTTCATTTCGTTAACAACAAACCCTTTAAATATTGCACTGGCAGCAGCGTGTTGTTTAGTATTATATCCGTATGGATTTATAACTGGAACCTTGTCTATCTCACTCATAACAAAGTACTTTCCATCTTTTTCTTCTAAATATACGTTTCGAGTTTTCATTTCATTTTCCTGTTGTTGATATATTTTATTTCTTTCTTGAACGGACAATGACCAATATGTAGATGCTATTTCGGCAATTTTAATAAGTAATGGTTGTAATTTAGATTTAGTAGTATATTTTAAAATAATATCATCTACTTTAAAATTTGTATTATTATTTTCTTTTAATTTAGATTTATTTTCTGATAGTGGAAACTTAATATATTTTTGAACATCATATGGATTCAAAACATATTCATCATTATGTTTTAATACTTTAAATTTATGATTAACTGGATTTGTAGCGCGACCAATATATTCAACTTCCAAAGGTTCAGATCCCATGATAGAAATATATTTTTCACCTTGTTTTAAATTTAAAACTTTAACAACATCATCTTTATAATCTATATTTGTGGTTGTCTTCTTTTCATATTTAGGATTAAATCTATATTTGATCCAAGCATTATAACAATCTTTTACTGAACCTGCTTCTAAACGAGTTCCATTTGCCCACAATTCACAATTTCCATAAGCGCCACGAATTTCAAACGCAGTTCCATCTTTTTGAATGCCGTCTAGCATTCGTTGTTTCATTTCAGAAGATGACATATTTGCTTCTTTTAAAGTGTTTTCATTTTTTGACTTTAAATTAAAATGTTTAATCCCTTTATCAGTCATCATTACCCAATAATCAATTCCAGAATTACCAACTGTTATAAAACCAGTTTTGTCTGCAATCTTTTTATATGTCATTGCTTCACGTTTACCTCCAAGAGACATCTTCCCACTCTTAGTATGATTATATGTGTCAATGACATTTTGAATTAATGTATCATCTGAACTTTCTTTCAATTTCATATTATTTTCCTGTTTTTGATATAACTTTGGTATTCTTATTTTCAATATTGATCTTCCATTGACAGTTATGTTTCCATATTCGTCAGTTCCGATTTCTTTTACGGTTACTTTTTTATTCTTGAACCTTCCGGTTAAGATTGTATCGCCAATTTCAAGAGGGATTTGTATCAAGTATGGTTCTCCTTAGATCTTCAATTAAATTTGAACACCCATATCTGAAAAATATTTCATCAGTGTTTTTTCACTCTGCTATGCTGATGAAAATCTAATAGGCTTTGAATTATTGTATGATAAATCGTACTCAGTAGTCCAATTTCGTGTCTGGACTCTTCCTAAACGTTTGCCAACTTTTGTACATGAAACTGCGTACTTTTGACAAAAAATTATTTTTTTATAATGTCAATAATATCCAAATCGGTATTACGCTTATTGTCCCATTTACCAAATTTAGTCAATATATACTCCTGCGATTGAGGAACCAGAGTATAACCCAGCTGATTCCGGTCATGATCAAAATACGTTTCTTTAATATAAATACATCTATTTGGATCATTTTTGTCTATTTTAACAACTTTCATTTTTGACTTATTTCGAGTTAAAATGACATCTCCTACTTTTAATATGTTGGAGTAATTAATAACACCATTAGCTTCTTGTTCTTCTCTAACAATTCGTCTGATCATGTTTTCAAGAATTTTAAATTTTGATTGCATTTTGTGTTTCCCTTTACTTTGAATCCGCCCGTTAAAATTGTATCACCTATTTCAAGAGGGATTTGGATCATTAAAATTTTCTCATATTATAAATCATTATACCTTTCTTGTTATTTTTTTTATAAAAAATATCTCCAATATCAAATCCAGTAGGTAAATTCTTTTCTAACGCAGCATAATATACTCGATCTTTTTGTAAATCGGGTTGATGTCCGCCAAATTTGGAATCTGAAAAAAATGTAATAATATCAACATCGTTATTGTCAATAAATCTATTCATTGCAGCATTAACAGTTGCTAATATTCTAATATAATCATTAAAATTAGTTTTTTCATATTGGTTTGTACTTCCTTGTTCGCCAATTTCAAATCCAAAATTAACTACATTTTTAGCAATTCGGAGACGTTGATCAACTTCAAAATCAATAATATTTGCAGGTTCGACAAATATTTCAACATTTACAAATTTATCATTTATTTCAGCTTTAAACGACCATCCTGAATTATTTGGAATAGGTTTATATGGTTTAACATTATCAAAATCCATAACCTCATCAATAATTTCTCTATAAATCTCTAGTAGAGACAATTGCATTCTGCCAGAACTTTTATCTATTCTACTCATATTTTTATTAAATTCTCATTTTTCTTTTGGAATATTAGTATCAACTAAAAATTCGTAAAATCCACCAGCTCCTTTAGTTGGAAATGGAAAAACATGCGGGTTGGTTGGCTTTTTAACTTCGAATATTTTTGATAATTTCATATATTTACCAAACTAATTGAATATCAAACAAAGCCTCCTCCGTGAAGTTTTTGTAAATCGGCGAACTTGGTTTTGCAATTGCTAATAATTCCTTTTGTTCATTATATAATCCAATTTCAGTAATATAGACTAAAGGTTTATCTCTGAAATCGTCTTTAATCAATTGTTCACTTCCAGTTACAAATGTCCAGTTATTTGTAAAGTTATAATCTTGATTTTTAACACGAACATAATATTGTTCTCTGTAATTGTATCTAACCTTTCTGGCTTGAAATCCGAGATAATCTCCACTCAAATCTGTTCTTAATGCTGCTCCCGACATTGCGGTAAATATCTTCATCGAATTATCGCCCCACGAATCTGAACCAGTCACTGTTTGAAAACTTGCGGATAAATCCAAAAGTTCAGCATCCAATATAAATATCCCTTGTTTTGGATAAAACAATCCATAGACATGTGGTTGAGTTGAATTATAAATTCCTGTTTCCAAATTACCAGAAACAAGAAAATGAACTGGACCGGCACTTGTATTTAACCTTGCCTTACTTTCAGAAATTTCTTGATAAAAGGTTTGATAACTGTTTGTTGTCAATGATTCTAAATCCAAGGTTGAATCATCAATTAATCTTAATATTTTATTTGAACCACTAATTTGAACATTTGAACCAGTGTAAGCGTTTGGATTTGTTCTGAAAGCATGACCATTTAATTCGTCTAAATTGATTTCAATATTTCCTTCATCGACTCGATCTCCCATCCTATCTCTATAAACGTTTATAGCATAAAAATGATATATCTCTTTATTTCCTATTCTGAACCTTTTTATTCCTGGATCTAAACACAAACCACGATATTGTCCATAGACAGCGTTAGTTGGAGTGTAAAAATCATTACCTCCTAAATCACGCGAACCAGATCCGCCATCATGACCATAACTTAAATCAAAGTGAGGCTTCGCATAACAGTCAAAACAAGGTGCATTATAAACGCTTTTTTTGAAAGATCCTGTATCAAGCGAACAAGTATAATATGAAGTAAAATTACCTGTTTTTGAGCCTGTATAGTCTAGCCAAATTCCGTATGTTTCAATAAATCGTTGACGTGGAATTTTGTCATCATTATCAAATTTAGTCCAAACCTTTCCATAACTCAATTCAACAGGCGGGGTAGGTCTTGGTGGAGGATTTTCAACTGGTGGTAATGGTAATGGAACATTAGGTGGTGGAATGTTTTCAATTGGTGGAATTGTTGGTGGAGTCGATGGGGTATATGGTCTTGATAAACGAAATACCATATCATTATAATCAACTCCGCCTCTATAGTCATCAACATTCACATAAAAAACTTCTTCATTACCTTCAATTGTAATATCACTTTTAATTATGTTATTTGACGAAATCCAAACTCCTGGTTGTCCTGACCACGATCCTTCTTGTTGAGAATTTAATGACCATGATGAACCTTGAACATTGATTGGGATCGTGTAAGTATCTGGATATGTACCATTTCCAACTAAAGCATTATTAATGATAAACCGTTGTGGTTGATCAATAGGTTGAGATATTAATTGTAATTTCCAATTTCCAGTTATTGTTATTGCCATTCGTTGTCATTCCAAACAAATTATTTTAAAAATCCAAACGCATTCTAATCAATGCTTCGTTTTTAAATGTCTTTTTAATAGCTGAATTAACCTTTCCAATGGCTAATAATTCTTTTGCATCATTGTATAATCCAACTTCGGTGATGTAAACAGTTGGATCACCAATCATTTGAGGAATTGCTAAATCACCTTCTGATCCAGTTACAAAGGTTGGATTGTTAGTAAAATTATATTCTTGGTTTTTAACACGAATAAAATAATGTGATGATTTGACCTTTTCGCCGCTCCTTCCTTGAAATCCAAGTCTATCTCCGCTTGCATCTGTATATGGTGCAGAACCTGAAATTGATTTAAATAATTTCATTGCATTGTCACCAGGAATTTCACTTCCAGTTACAGTTAAGAAACTACATGACATATCAAGTTTATTTCCATCTAAAACAATTATACCAGATCGTTTAAATAATTGACCATAATAGTGTGGTGCAGAACTGTTGTAAATTCCATCTTCAATTGTTCCAGAAACGATATTATAAACTTCTCCGGCTGTTGTTATTGTTGCAGCACTGACTCTTGAATCATCAATTAACCTTAATACTGCTTGAGTTGGAAATACACGAACATTTGAACCAGTATGTGCATTTTGCGCGCCTCCTCCAGCTAAAAATTGCGAACCCGATAAACGTTGAAGATTAATTTCTAAATTACCTTCATCAATAAATTCGCGCATTCTTGCACGATTTACATTTATGACATAAATCTGTTCAGTTGTTGTTCCATTGAACGTAAAATATTCTGTTCCTGGATCAAGGCATAATTGTTTGTACTGACCATAAACTGCACGAGATGGTGTATCATTAATCTGACCTCCTTCATCTGCTGAACCTGAACCTTCTTTATGTCCCCACGCTACTGCAAACTGCGGTTCAGCTCCACAATCACCACTTGCACTATTATAAACAGAATAATAATAACGTTGTGAAGTTGCTGTTTGGTTAGAAGCTGTGAAAAATGTTGTTAAATTTCCAACATTACCACTCCATAACGCTCGTGTAACTGTTTCTTGTTGATTTGGTACAATATCACCATCTTGAAACCGTGTCCATATCCGTCCAGAACCTAAATTAACAGGCGGAGGCGTGTTTGATGTTGGTGGCAATGGCATTGGATTATTTGGTTGAGGCGGAAATAATGGTCCACCTGTTTGTGGAGGAAGTAAATCGCCGCCTGTATTCGGGTTTACAGGAGCAGATGACGGATTAAATTTCACATCATGAACATCGCCTTTTTGATCCGTAATTAAAAAATTGCCAAATACATCCTGATTACCAGGAATTGTTACTCCTGGTAAAACTTGTTTTGTTGTTGATACTGTTGAATTTAATACACCACTTCCAACATCACCAACTTTAGTAACAACAAAACCACTTTCTTGTAATTTACCTATTTGCGAGGCATCAACAGTAGATGAAGGTTGTTGCGCAGTGCTTTTTTTAACAAATGCCATTTATTTCCTTTAAATTAAATTTTAACAGGTGGTGTTCCAGTCAATGGAATATTTGGTAATGTATTTACAGTAACTTTCGGAACTGTAATATTCACAACAACTCTTCCACCAGTTTCATTTCCAATAATTGTTAATGTTGTTGATCTTGCTGCCAATGATAACATATTTGCAGTAATAACAATACTTTTTCCAGTTAAAACAACTGCGTTTCCAACTTCCGAATCGCTCAATGGAGCTAAACTTACATTTCCAGTTCCTTGATATTGTTGTCCTGGAGCAGTTTCAGAAATATAAGCAGAACAAACATCTGAATCAGCTAAAATGAACGTATAACCAAAGGTTGTATTTCCATCAGTGTAGTTAATTGTTTGTGGACTTAATGTTGTACTCTGTCCTGCTGTAAGAGTAATGTTTTGTTGTGGAACTGTCACTTTTGGAATTCTAACAGTTCTTCTTGGTAATGTAACCAAGAATGACTTCATGTTTTGAGTTTCATCAGGAACTGCTTCAGTAATTGGCAGGTTCTCGATTACAATTCCGTAATAAGATGAACCAAGTGGATGTGAATTATTGTATAATGTGTAGTCTATCTCGCCATCTGACAGTGCAAAGTGGGTAATATTAAACGAATTATTACCTTTTGATAACAGCTCACGACCTTTTTTTGTTAAAATAGCATCAATAACAATACCATTACCAGAAATATAAGACATTTTTAATCCTTTTCATTTTTTGTTTTATCTATATTATGATTATTTTTATTGAAAAAAATTCGATGTATAATAACATTTGGAATAATTTCCCTTATTCGGTTTTCGCGTATCACATCATTTTGACGATATTGTCTGTTTTTAAAATGATGCGGCTCATCAAATTCAATCCACAAATTTAATTCTTCTGAATATGCATCAGCAAAATATCGTTTATTGTTCGCAATATCATTAATATAAAATTCGCCATATTTACTTTCAGCATGTGTAAAAATAGTATTGTATCTAATATTTAAAATATCAATAATGTATGGAATCGTATCTCTATTATAATTTGGACGAGTATGACCATTTACATGAGTTTTATAATAACAATCATAACATATAATATCTTTACCATCTTTAATTTTTTTCATAGCAGATTGGTATTGCTTCAATTTTTTATAAAATACCGTTTCACCACAACAATTACAAATAACCTTCCAATCTTCTGAGTTTCGGCTGTATTCTCTATCCTTTCTTATAAGAAATTTCCTACTTTCTAAACGACAACTTTTACATTCAGGAGTAGGAAATTTACTGATACTGCAACGATACGATCCAAATGTGGAATAAAAAATAAAATTGTCACAACTTCTACACTTTATTTTCCAATCATCAGAATTATTTAAATACGGAATTTTAATTTTTGCTGTTTTACATTCTTGACATTTTGTATAACCATCCCGTTTTAGCGCACTTTTCCGATTTTGAAAATTGTTATAATTATCAAAAATTATAACAGAATTACACTCAGTGCAGTTCAGTTTCCACAATTCTGGATGATGTTTAATGCTATCTAAATTTGTATTTGCAATAGAAATTTTAAGTAATTTTTCTTTCTTTTTATCTTCTGGTATATTTTTAGCGCATTCTTGTAAATATTTAAAAAATTCCTTTTTTTCTTCTTCTTTACCATTCCATCTTTTTTCTGCTGCTGATTGTTGTTGTTTAGAATATAAATCACGTTCTTCAAGTGACATATTCATATAACGTTCTTTATTTTTTAAACTATTTTTCAAACGGTGTTCAATTGTCTGAACTCGTTTTTTAAATTTTTCTTTTGTTTCATCAGTATGTATATATCCAGTGGCAGCGCACGAACGACATTTTACTGGATTATTAATACTTCTGCGCAACGCGTTTTTATAAGAATTTTCATTTTTATAATTAATGATAGTTGAACAATGTTCGTTTGAACACACGATATACCAATTATTTAAATTATCTTCTGTCATTTTCTTTTAATTTCATTATAAATCTTATTTAAACTCAATTCTTTACAACGTTTTTCATTCATATGTAAAGCCATTAAATATCTTTCAATTGAACCTTTTGTACAGCCAACTCGTTCATTATTGCTTTTTTTATAAACACATGTTTTATCTTTGAATTTTTTAGTGTAATATGACATTTTATTATAAATATCCTTTTTACTTTATTTTCTTATTCAACTATCAGTCTTCCACCTAAAGGACTATCTTCAATTTTTAATGTATTTGGATTTACTTCCCAAACTTCAATTACTGGACCTTTATCAATTGTGAATTCAGAATTAATATTAATTCCTGGCCCTGTTAATTTAGTTCCTCCGAACCTTGAACGATTTTCAACTGAATTACATTCTTCTGAATATTGATAAGTCGTACATTCCAAACTTCTTGAATAATACCAATTATAAGACATCGAAACTGCGGTATAAAAATCTTGTTCATACCTTGAACTGAAAATTCCGGAACTTGAATAATGATAGATAACCTTTTGATAACAACATCTTGGAACATATTTATCAATATAACTTTGAGTAACTGATTGACTTCCAGAATATGGTTGAATTGTTTCAACCGTTGCTTTATAACCACCTTGCGAGCTTGTTTGATGTAAACTTGAACCTGAGAGATAGAAAGGTTGTTTAATTGAACCAGTTAAATATAAATAACGACTTTCAACTACTGGTTTTAAAGAAGAGGTTGCATCATATGTTAACCAATCTCCACTTGAAGATGGATTTGCAATAGGTGGAACTAAATCATAATTAGGTGTTTCAATGGTTGGTCTCTTAGTTAAAACAACTTTATTTTTATGTAATAAATCATCCTCAATTAAGATTCCTAAAATAGCATCGGCTCTACCTGGAATCAATTGTTTACACTGTTCAAAGAATGTATAATCGTATAAAGCAAGTAATCTTATTAATTTATTAATATCATAACGTTGTTGATATTTTTGAAAATATTGAATGTTATAACGTTCTAATTCATTATAATCTTCTAAAAATTCATACTCTGGATCACCAATATATTGATCCAATTCAACATAACCACTATGATTGTAAATTTCATTATTAATTTGATCAGTTGGACTAAAAACGATTGCTAACCGATTTGAATCAAAACCATCTTTATCAAATGAACCTTTACTTACTTTTGAAACTGGACTTAAATCTCTTGTTAATGTAGAATCTTCAAATCTGATTTTTTCTGATCTTAAAAGGTTCCCTCCTAATGATGGAGTATAAACATAGAAAGTTTCATTCCAGCTTGTATATTGTTCTGTCTGCGAACCTGAAAATCCTTTGAAACTTGCAGTTGTATCAAAATTCGCTTTCCTGTTTGGATGGGAACTTGAAACTTGAGTATAACTTTGAGAACTATGATTCCAACGTTGTTGATCTAAACCAAGTGGAAAATATCTAAATAAGGTATAAAAACTTCCAGTATCATTATTTGATTGGTAAGAGGATGGATTTAAAACATGCGCGTTAAAGGTAGTTGGTTCTAATACTTCAAAGTATTCTTTATATCCATCAATATTTCCAACAAACCGATTACTATTACTTCCCGTTATTCCACCAAGAACAATGTAATTTAAACTTCCAGTATTCCAAAGACTTGAACTTGGAATTGAAAACGAACTTGAATGACTGAACCTTCCATATAATGAATCATTGGCTCTCTTTACATCAATGTGTAAACTATTTGATGCATATAAATGAACAGACCAACTATCATCATCAAATAAAGGTAAATAACTGGAACTAACTTTTGTACTTCCACTTTGGAAAAAGGTTAAATAACCATAACGATATGAACCTGAGATTTGAGTCTGAGGATGAACTAATTCAAGATTATAAAGAGTTCTTGCGCGGTTTGAACCTTCCTCTACTGCCCAAAGACTTTGTGAAATTGAACTACTGTATTCTGTGTTAAATCTAAATACAATTGAATCAGGCACACGAGTTGAACCTTGCCATGATCCTGAACTTGTAGGAATTGGCCTTCTTGGCAATTCAACATACTGATTTCCATGAAACCTTAACTTGTAAATAAACCTGTCTTCAATTAAAGTTGGTTTATCTTCAATCGGGCTTGGACCACCATATTCTTTTATCGAAATTAATGTTTGAGGAATTCCGTAAATTGACATCAATGCTTTGATTGATCTGGAAGTTCCTTTCGTTTTAAGAAGATACGGTAAGTTATTGACAATTCTGCGCCATATTTGGTGAGTTTGATCCTCACCACTTAAACTGAACATTGAACCAGTTTGATCAAAGGTTCCTTGTTGGTTCTGACCTAATTTATATTTCCAAAGGTCATGTAATTGTTTTGTATTTTGAAGCTCCCAACCAAAACCTTTTGCAATATGCCAAAGTAATTCATTTGGAGTTCCGCGTTGAGGATGCTCATCTCGTTCATGTATTTGAGTTAATGCATTTACATAACTATATATGATGTCAAAATGATGCCCAATTAAATCAACAAACAAAACAAAATCACTATTTCCCTCATCCATAATAATATGTTCAGGAATTGACCACCATAAGCGGTTAAAATTTTGACGATCATAATTACTTGCTGATACAAGTAAGGGTTCATACCAATTTTGGACAATTGAGCTGCTTATGGTATGATTTTTCCAACTTCCTGAAACTAACCTTTTTGGATATGGTTTTATTGAACCAGTTTGATCGTGTGTGAAAATTGAACTTGTACTTTCATAATACAACCATTTTTCCCAAGGATCAAAATTAGAAGTTATTTCATTAATTCTGTTTTGGTTAACAGTTATTGAACCTGAAATGAAAGTTGTATTTGATGCAGTCGTTGCTTGTAATATTGCAATTGAACTGCTGTATTCTTCAACCTTTGAAACCTTATAATGAAAATTTCTTAAACGTTCTTCTGCACTACTGTAAAATATAAAGTTATTAAAATCAGTATAATCAATATTTAATTTTACAGAACCTGAAATCGTTTCTTCAATTAACCTTTGTTGAGTTGGTAAATTTGAATCTAAAAGTTCATTCCAATTTTTGAAAATGGTTCCTTGACTTGAAAGTAAACTCGTATCAATATCGAAGTTCGGCCCGCGCATATATGTCAATTCGCCTTGATTCAAAGGTTGAGCCAAGACAATTGTATCAATATATGGGTCCATTACTTCAAATTGGAACCATGACTTATCTTTATTTTGAACTTCATCGTAAATTGGTTGGTAAAGTTTTACAAAGAACTCCTGTTCTGAAAACCTTATATTTACGATCTTTTGAATTCGATTGAATCCGAAATTGACAACAACATTATCTAAGGTATTGTTATCAATAAATGGTTGAATTCGTGATCTAAATTCATTGTACGAACTTAAATAACGTTTGTCAACAATAAAATTAATCTCAGTTCTATCAGGACTGATTTCCTTTACAATTGCAGGTTCATTTCCATAACCACCCCAAATATCTTGAAAAAGGTTAATCGCAACAATATAGGAACCTTTCAAAATATTAGCTTCTCTAAAAACAGAAGCTAAATCAATTAATAAAGAATTAGTTATGGAATCTGAACGTACATAACCTGCATTATAATTACCAAGAATGTAATCACCATAAAAGGAATAAATATGAACTTCACTTGAAGTTAAATCTGGTTGTAAAGGAACTAAAACATAATCATCTAAAATATTTAAATCTTCATCAGTCCACAATTGACCTGTAGATGATTGATTTAAACTTAGAATTTGTTCCTTATTTTGATAACGTTCAAGTGACAATTATGAATTTGCTCCATTATTTTGTTGTGCTTGAATTGCAGCGATTTGTGCTTGTGCTTCCGCAATTGCCGCTTGTGCTGCTAATGCACTTGCTTCGGCTTCGGCTTTTGCAGCTTCTGCTGCTGCTTTATTTGCTTCAGCTTCCGCTTTAACTGCTGCAATTTGTGATCCTGCTGCTTCTTTTGCTCCTTCTGCTAAGGCAGCTCCGGATTTAACTGAACCTTCCATTGCTTTTAATGCTTCGAAATTAGTTTGATCTTTCATATCTTCATTCCAACTTAAAGATTTATCATTTATTACTTCTTCATGTGGTGGAATTTCTTGACATTGTTGTTCTGTAATTATTCGAACTGAAAGTAAAGTCTGATTTCTTTCAAACAACATCACTTCCAATGATTGATAATTCGGAATAACTTTTTTCTTTCCTTCTTCCATGATGTAATAAACATATGATTCTTTACTCTGAGGAACTGAATCTGTTGATGTGCATCTGAAAATAGTTCCATCTGGTAATGTAAACAAATCTGGTAAAATTATATCAGGAACAACAAAGAAATTAAAGTTGGTATCAACATAATCTTTTAAATTTGAAACAATGGTTTTCTTTGCAATGAAATTCAAATAAATCTTCTCTTTTTGCATTGGAAGAATATATGCTCCGGAACCATTCCTTTGAGAAAGAGGATAGGATAATGAATTCAAACCTTGTTGTGGTACATATAAAAAAGTTTCACCCTCTTTGGGAATGGTATATTGTACCAAGGTCGAGTTCGAACTTTGAATGTCTTGATAAGTTATATTTGAAAGTTTGGTGGTCATCATATTTTCCAGCTAACTAATAAATCAGAACCATCAAATCGATATGTTGCTGGATGATTTGATCCAAATTTATCCCACGAATCATTCAATTTTGTTTTTAATTCATTCATCGATATTTTTTTACCCGCAAAATAAATATCTGTAATTCCAGTTGATTTTGTTATTACCCGTTTAATACCTAACAAATCAGTTGAATAATTTGCGCCTAAATCTGAATTTTCTTTGATCAGATTATATATTGATTTAAGTTTCATCATTAATTCCTTTTTACTTTAAAATTATTTAACTTTTTATAATTTTAGGTTCGTTTTACCTTAAAGTTAAAATTATCGTCAACAATCTTGACAATATCACCATTTTCATGTTCTGACTTGAATACAAATTTATACATTCGTTCACTCATTAAACTGGAAATATCTGCGTAGAAATAATTTCCATTTGAATCACAATTTAACATCGTTCCAGATGGGTGAAACGGGATTATAACTTCATCCGTCACAACATCTTGAATCTGGAAATATGAATTTACAGGTAAACGTTTAACATTTGTATAAATTGAACTTGTACCATATGTCTGGACTGGAAAGGGTTCTCTTACATTGATTCTAACTTTTGCACGTTCTTGTTGTGAATATGAATCTTTTAAATTTTTAATATATAACACATAATCATCATCTGAAATTTCTGAAATAGAACCAGTTCCGCTATGATCTACATCCTTCCAATAAACTTCTAACCTTGGGACAAAAATGGTATGACTGTTAACAGAATATAATAAAATTTCCCCAAATGATTGAGAAGTAAATTCAACTTCATTTCCTAACTTTAAAATAAATCCTTCATTTGGAATTGAACCTGAAATCCAGTGTCTGCAAATTGAAGTTACATCCATTCTTATATCGGGAACTTCAAAACTAAAACTTTGACTACAAATTGAAGAAGTAAACCATGTCCCTCCTCCACCAATTGCACCATAACTTCCAGTTGTTCCTGAATTAAAACTTCCAGTTAACCATCGCGTTCCACTTAATTTTGAATCCCTGTAATACCAACTTACACCATTTTTAATTTGAGGATTGGAATTATTAAATCCACTCCCATTTTCCCATGAACCCGAGACTGGATAGGTGTAAAGGGTATATTCTAATGGTAAGTTAATCGTGTCTAAGGCTTTTAAAGTTAGATAAAAATAATTATCTGAACTTATTTTACCTGTGTGAATTGACTGACTAACTGTTGTTAAATCAAATTTAATTAAAACACGACTGTTAAAGGTTGCATCGTAAAAAACATCTTCTTCTCCAATGATAGAAGGTTCACCTTGAGTTACTTTTCTCAAAGTTAAAACTTGATCCAATCCCTCATTTCGTTCTGGGTATTGTGAATCAATTGTTGTGTCTTTTATTGGATAGAGTGTTTGATACAATTATAACATTCCTTCATTTATAAAATAACTTATTACATCCCAACCTTCTTGGGTTAAATAGTCTCGTTTACTAATATTCTCATTCCAGTATAAATATCTCAAATTAACAATATTCCCAATTAATTCAGGTTCAATCCCATTATCAAAACCATATTTAATTGAAATGATATGATCTAAATGAAAAGAACCTTTACCTCGTTTATCATGATTTAATAATTGAGATAAAGGCTGTTTCCTTGTATATTTTTGAACTTGGGAACGATACTGTTTTAATCGTTGTTTATATTCATCTTTAAATTCAATTAACAAAGATGAAAATCTCCTATCTTATTTTAAATTGAATATTTCTTTATAACACTTTCAACATATTTTTTATTTTTAGGTATGGTGTTTTTTAATATACGTCGTAAAAAAACATTTGGATTTTTTTGCATATATGTAAGTGGAACTATACCATAATCTTCAAATAAATCAGTGTTATTTTTTAAAAGTTTTTCTTTTGTTTTTGTAGGGTTGTATAAATAAATATTAATAGTGGCTCCAGTTTTTTCAGAAAAAATTATACTATTTTCAGGAAAATTCCAATCATATGATTGTAAATTTGGAGTAATTGTAAATTGTCGTGTAACTTCAAAATAACCATAAAAAAAGTAATCATCACCTTTACCAGAACCTGTATAATTTGACACGTTTGGTAATTGGTCAATTGCGTATTTTATATTCTTTTGCATATTTTCGATCATTTGTCGTCTAATGATATATCTGATTTTTTTCTCTAAAAGTTGAATATTCAATTTTATGTCCTCACAAAGTTAGTTATTATTTTTTATTTTAGTTGTTAATGAAATGTTAAAGATCAATAGCTCTAACTCTAATATTCGATTTTGGGTATTTAACTTCAAAAATACTCGGATCAATTGGCGGATAAACAATTCCACTTCGTGTTGCAGTTTTGAGATCATAAACGTTTCCTGAATATCCGGAATTACGATCAATTAAATTAACAAATTCGATATTCAAAATTGTTTGAACTCCGTCAATTCTATCAAGTTGAGATGATAAGTTTGAAATAATCAACGGTTCATTAATCTGACGTTTATCATTATCCATTAATTCAATTAACCTATCTGCAACCTTTAACAAGACTTCATTTGAATTTTGATTTGGTTGTACAACAATTTCAACATTAATTCCAATATTAATGATGTACGGATCACGAATATTGATCGCATCTGTCATTAGACGATAACTTTTCAAATATTGGCGGATATTCTCTTTAATAACTTCATTACAAGGAACAAAGTTTTTATTTTCATCGTAACTTAGAACATAAAGGTTCATTGCATACGGATTTGGAACTTGCTCCTCTGACCAATGTTTGAATTGAGAATCTTGATCAATATAAGCTTTGCAAACAGCTCCGTATTTAGCAGGCATTAAATAAACTCTTAGAATATAATCTTCTTTTGTTACTGCTCGATTTTGTGCTGCAAAATTAGCTAAGGCTTCTTGACGGATGACTTCCAACGGTTTTCTATTCTGACCTCCAAATGCTGCTCTCGGATTATTTACAGTTAAGGAATCTTTAATCGTTTGTAATACAGTTGAATTAACACTTTCCAATGGATTAAGGATAGTTGATGAAACAACCCTTGTTAATGTATTTGAATTAACATTATCACTTAATCCGTTTGCAACAGAATATTGAAAGGTTAAAGTTGTATCATTTGGAGCTGAACCATAAGTTTTGGTATAAAGGAAATTTTGAGGATCAATTGATAAGTCGCCAACTCTTTCAGAGTAATCTAAACCAATTCCAACGTTCATTGGATTTGGAATAATTTCTTCGTCAGCTTCCGAACTCATCCCTCCACCAAACTGAATTTCTAAAAAATCATCCTTTCTTAACCTTGTAACAAACCTTCGTTCAGTTTGTTTATAAGAAAGAATATATGGAACTGAACTTCTGTATCTGCTTAATTGCTGATCATTATAAGGTAAGTTTCTAATTGAAATTGGAACTGTATCTTGTGCAAGGTACTGAACTTCGTACCATTCATTATTATCGCTATCTGTAACTTTAACAAGTTCAGTTATATTTGTTTCCGGAATTACAATTTTATCATATTGTTTTGGGTCAGTAAATGAATAATTCGTTGTTCTTAATTGACCTGAAACTGCTTTTACTGTCTTTTTTAGAAGGTAATATTCAATTTCACCAGTTGGAAGAACTGAATAAACAGTTACTGAAGTTGGATCGTAACTTGAACTAAATCTAAAATCGACACTGTCTTTGGTATAAAAGTAAATTGGATTTGTATCAGTTGTGCTAACCTGCATATTTGCTTCAATGTACAGGGCATAATTAAAATCAGGTTTCGTATTGTTACCTGAACCAATAGAAGGAACTAATTGAAAGACATCCAATTCAACTGATGCCGGAACTACTGTTTTTGCCTTGTAACCAAGACTTTGAGCAAGATTGTAAAGGTTAATTCTTTCATCTGCATGGTAAAGGAGAGATTCGTGTAATTGAGTATCGATATAAAAATTTAAAGCATCTGAAACTGATGCCACAGCCTCAATCAAACCAACATGTGGACTTGACTCATTAAAGTCTTGAAATTGATTTGGAAAGTAGGATTTTAAAAAGTTAATCAACGCTAATCTTGACTCTGCAAAATCGCGTTGAATGTATTTAACATCTTTTCTAAAGTTGTTGGTTAAATTGGGCATTTATTTTCATCCTACCAAATATTTAACATTTCCATTTTGTTGGAAAATTGTTATTGTTTTGTTCGCTAAATCCTCAGTTACTGAAAAGGTTATAACAATTTGAATTCCAGTCTCAGGATCGTTTAAACCAAGTATTTCAGCTTTATCAAATACTTCAATTTTATGATTTTTGACATATGGTAACCAAATTGCAGCTTGTCTATAAATTTCAAATTCAATTTCAGTTCTTAATGCTTCAGTATTTGGTTCAAATAAACGATATTGCAATCCTATACCATATTCCGGTTGCATATAACGTTCTCCCTTCTTAGTTAAAAGGAGATTAATATAATTGGTTACCGCTTGATCCTCTGTTGTAGATGACATATTGAAAAATCCAGTATTTGAACGACCGCGTCCGTTTGCAGGAAACTTAATTCCAACATAACCAAAATCTTTATCATCTTCTGGATAATATTTTATTTGTGTCATTTACATCTATCCTATTTGATCTAAGAAACTGTTATCTTCTTCGTAGTTATCAAATGAATTATCAAGTCCATGTGTTTCATTCATTATTGATTCAAATTTATTTCTCAATCCTGTTTTTTGTTGTACTTGTTTTTGAACTAAATGAGAATAATCTCTATTCATGGCTTCAAGTACATGTGATTGAACATTTTGAATTGGCATTCCGCCTTCTGTTGTTGGAACATTTAAATCTCCAAATGTTTCTTCGTAAAATTCTGCTTGATCTTTTAAAGGCTCAGTTCCTTTTAAAAGTTCATTTATAGTTGGATTTGAACTATAACGAGATGGTTTTGGTTTTTGAACTTGAAATTGTTGACGGAACTTAACATGTTGTTCCTTTAATGGATTTACATTTCCAGATGAAGAACGTCGAAGTTCAGTAAGAATTTCTTGTTTTAATTTTGCCATTTCTTCCTTAATTGCTTTCTTGCAACTAAGAACGATTAGTTTTGATAATTGTTCGTGCGTCATAATAGTTTTTTGATCCTGTGTGAATTATATTTTATTATTTTTCTCCATAGATAATTATTGTATCAGTGTAGTTTCCACCCATTCGATCGGAAAAAATAATTGTATTGATTGATTTGCATTTTGCACAATAAAACGTTTTAGTCCATGATTCAGAATTAAATTGGTATTGATTACATCTATCTTCGCAATTATAACATTTACCAGATATTCGTTGTGTATCAACTTCAACCCGTTTTATTTCTTTAAAATGCAAATCCAATTCATTGAGTTTGATAGTTTTAGATTCTAAAAAATCTAATATTTTCATTTTTATGGTTGTTTAAATTTATTGAAATCCGTTGTTTGAAGTTGAGTTATTTGAGCAGTATTACTTGATGGACCGGTTGGTCCAGCAGGCGAACTGTAAAAAGCAGTTCCGGCTGATAATTTTTGATCTTCTCCTAACCATTTCTTCAAAAAGTCCATCAATTCATCTAAATCAACTTTATATTTATCACTTTGGAAAAGAACCTTTTTACCACTTAAAACAACTTTTTCTTTTCCAATTAAAAGTAACATATCTTTTTTCGCATTCAAAACAACTCTATCGCTATCTAAAACAATTTGAGCCTTTCCTTGAAATTGAGCTAATTTTTTTGCATCTTGATTTTTATCAAATCCTGCTTTTAAATTTTTTAACTTTTGATTTGATGTAATATAAATTGAACTTTCGTCTTTTTCTAAATCTTCAATAGTATATTTGTTATTACTTTGGAAAAGTTGTGAATTATTTTGAGTATTAATAGTTGAACCTGAAGGTTTCTTTACTCTTAAAATAATTAATGGGTCAGTATTTCCAGTTCCGTCCCAGGTAGGTTTCTTTTCAAAAACAGAATCATCTCCTTTTATGGTTGAAGTTAATCTAATACTTTGACCAAATCGACCTTCCCATATATCATCACCTTCAAATATTTGTAAATTTTCAACCTTTTTGGGATTCTGTGGAAAAACATAGCCCCATTCATTTTTATCTGCCTTTCTTTCTCCTCCACCTCCTCCCCCAGTTGCTAATCCTTTTCTTTTCCAAGTTTTTGGGAAGGCATGTAAAACTAAATCATCTGTTGCGTTTACAGGAGCAATATATAAGAAACCAACTCCTTTCAAACCTGTTGTTGACCAATCATTTACAGGAGCAGTTAAAATCAAAACTTGTTCACCAATTAAAGGAATTCTTCGTTGAAAACCAAATGGCCGAGCATAAATGTTTCTAACCTGACCTAAATTCGATGTAGATGATCCAATCCTAACTTCAATTGAACCTAATGGAAGTGGATTTCCTTGATCATCCTTTTGTCCGGACTTAAACGCTTTTTTTGTCTCAACTACTTCACCAATAATCATCCCTTTGCACTTCCTGGAATTTCTTTAAGTTTTTGTGCTTGTTCTAATAACGTTTTTCTATCTTCTTCTGTTAAACCAAACCCAATATCTTCTCCGCCTTTATCTTTATTTCCTTTTTTACCTCGCTGAATAATTGCTGCCATTTTAATTAACGCATCGTCATTTGTAACACTAACCTTTTGAAGGTCAGTTAAAATTGGCATTAATGTAATTGCGTCTTGAAGTGTTTGAATCATTGGTTTGACATGATTAACAGTTTCAATCATGTGTTTTTGTTTTTCAACACTATTTTCATAAATCTTTGAAAGTAAATCTTCAAAACTTACTTCTTCACCTGACTTTGTTTTAAAAAGGGTTTCTTTTTGTTTTTTCATAGTTTGAACCTCGTATTTAAATATAAATATTAAAGTTCTGATAAAAATTCAATTTCACCTTCAATTTCTTCTGGGAAGTATAAAAATCTATGCCAATATTTAGTTCCACTTCGTTTATATTCAAAATACATTTCTTTACAAAGTGGTTTTAAAACATTGACTACATCTGTAATTGATTGAGTTTTAACATTAACTCGTTCTCGAATCATGATGTATAATGCTTTTTTATCAATTATATCTATTTCAGAACTTTTTTGAAATAAATCAAAAATGGCATTTGCAATTTGTTTATCTTTTTGAGTAAACGGTTTAATCCGTTTATCTTTGGTAAAAAAATAAAAGTATTCTAAGTTTTGATTTCCCCAAACGGACCACTTCCAACAAAATTCTTTCAATTCTTGTAAATAATCGGATTGATAATACTCACCATCCAAATCTCTTTTTAAATCAATTTCATTTACATCAACCTTTCCATGTGTTTCATCTCTTACTTCAAGTAATTGCGCATTAATCCAGTTTCTGCAAATTTGATTGAAATATGAGAATGCTTTCTTTCCTTTTTCAGGTTTGAACTTTCCCAAACGTTCAACCAAGTGAACTACCAAATCATGTTTCGTATCGGTATAATCTTGAAATCCGTAATTGTAAAATTTACGATTATGAATAACGTTTTCAGCTAACTTATTTAATGCAGGGTAGACTACTTTTGTAAAGACTTGATTTTTAATTCTTACATCTTTCTCATTACAATACTGAAATATTGCCTGTTCAATTACTTTTCCAAAATACATTCCTATTCTTCTTCTGTTTTTCTTAGATTATCTAATTTTGTTTTTACTTCTTGGATTACATTTTTAATTATTCTAAATGTAAATCCAACCTCATCATCTGAACTAAATGAACCTCTTTTATCAATTCTTTCTAATGTTATAACCGCGTCGCTGAAAATTCCTAAAAATACGTTATAATATTTTTCAAGTTCTTCATATAAATATTTTTCTTTTTGATCGAATTTTTGAACTTCTTCTTCCAATTGTTTAACTTGGTTGTTCAAATTAAAAATGATAAAAAGAAGTGTTCCAAAAACGATTATTACAAGACTAATTAAAATTGTTATCATAGGTCAAAAATCTTATCAAATTTGTCAAGCAATTCATTTTTAGGAGTTTCGATTTCAGGAAACTTTAATTTACCTGTTTTTTTACACCATCTTTCAAATTCAAATCTGTAAGCCATAATATCGGCGTGATGAAGGATGTATGGTAAATCAGTTTGTAGTTTGGAATCCAAATCAAACCCACTATAATATGGTTTATTTGAATCGGTAAACATTCCATCAGTTAATTTAATTCCAAGATATTCATTTGTTGAAACTGGAATATTAAAACGGAATAATAACATAAAACCTTGATCAGTAACATCAGCCCATTGATTTTCCGAATTACGATTATACATCTTACCTCTATTCTTTCTCCACCATTCTTCTGTATTCCAACTATAATGTTCTTTTAAATTTGATCCAGCAACTTTTCCTAAGTCATGATGAAATGCTGCAAATAACATCTCTTCTTCAGAAAAATTAATCAACATTCCTGAACTTTTCCAAAGTTCATATGTTTTTTTTGTAAATTCAACAACTCTTAAAACGTGATCTACATATCCACCTGGAAAGGCATTATGAAAATGTTCATAACTTGAAGCAGGAGCGATGATTAAAACTTCCTCAAGTTCATCATACATTTGATTTAACTTATCGCGTCTGGATGGGAAATATTCATTAATTAATTGTCGGAACCTTTTATAATTCTGATCAATTTGTTCGGGTGTTAAAAATTCTAATTCTTGCATAAATTTATTTTTAAAGAGTTTTATATTCTAATTCATTTATATAACCTAATTCCAATATAAGTGTTTCTAATTCCTTACCCCATTTAAGCTTATCTGATGTTGAACCTTCATTTAAAATCATTCCCATTAATTCACATGCAGATTCAAGTTTATTTAGTCTATTTAAATCATGAACAATTGCAATATCTGTGTTTAAATGCTTTCCAATTGCAAATGTTTTCGCTGAATTTAAACGAGTAATAAAATCAATCGGAATTCCTGTTTGTTTTGCGGCTTGATCTTTTGAAGGATATGTTTTAATTTGACCATTATATTCTAATGTGATTGATTTTAAATCAACACATCTTTTTCCAAAGCGATCAGGAATATTATGTTTTTGTCTAATATAATTAAACCGTTTGCGAGTAATATTGTATTTTTCTAAAATTTCTAATATAGAAACGTAATTATTATAATCATTTAATAAATCTAGCTCACGTTGTTTTGACAATGGAGAATGTGAATTTTTTATATATAAGTCACTTTTACCTTCTTTGTATTTTCCAAGTAAAATATTTCTAACATTTTGTTCAGTTAAATTAAATTTTTGAGAAAGAGATTCAATTGACATATTCATTTCCTCGTATTCAAATTTAACTTGTTTATGAATATTCTGTTTATATGATCTTGTTAACTCCGTGTAAATCATTTATTAAAAAGTTTCAAAATTAAAACCAATTGTTTTCAGTTCAGTTACATCCAAATAAAAATCTGAAATTTGACGATTATATTCATCAATAAACCTTTGAATAAAGGTTCTAAATATCTTAGGTTCTTTCATTAAGTTTTTCATTAATAAATGGAGTTCGTCTGTTTTATAAATCAATCTAACCTTTTGTTCTAAAAATACATTTGGAAAGTTAAGAATGTGAACAAATGAAGGATGAATTAAACCACGAATGAAAATTTGAAAATTGACTTCTAACCGATTTAAGTAATCAATAAAAAGTTCAATATCAGGTTTAACTGTAAATCCAGCAACGATATAAAGTTTGAAGTTATAATCATTGGGTTTATCTAAGGTGTAGTTTCGAACCTTTTGAATCATTTCTGAAATCGAATCTCTCTCAAGATCAATTGTTACTGGAAATTCATCATCTGTATTTGTTTGAAATAAACCTTTTGGTTCATCGTCTTGGTATAGGTTAAATTTATTTGTTTCCATTATCTTTTTCAAATTGTTCTATTTGTTGAGATGACATCACTCGCTTTTGTTCATGACTTAACTTTCCTTTCTGTAAACTTGCTGCAATGGCATTTGCAATTTCGGGAGTCAAGTTGTTATCAACGACTTTACGAGGTTCATTTGTTATTTTTGGTTTTTTCTCTTTTTTTGGTTTAACCTTTACTTCTTCCAAAGGTTCAATTACAGGAGGTTCTTCAATTTTTTCAATTGGAACTTTTGGTTTACGATTGTACTTTCTTTTTGGTTTTGGAGTAATTATTTGTTCGTCCTTTTTAGTTGGGAATAAACCTTTAATCAAATCTTTAAAATTTACTATCGTATTCTCCTCTTTTTTCAACTTTCTTTTATTACCCCTATTAAGATAGTGATTATTCTTAAAAGCAAACATTGAGGTTAATATAAGCATTAAAGCCAAAGGTTGGAATACAATTACAATCGTGAGAATTAAGTAATTTACAATTTCATTCATTGGCTTATTAATCAAAGTTGAAAGATATTTCAATGGACCTAATTCTGAATTACTTTCATTGTTTTGATTTAATTCAATTATTTCAATTTCTAACCTTTGGATGGAATCAAGAAATGAGACAGTTAATGAATCTAACCTTTGTTTTCTTTGATTTAAAAGGTTCATTTGTTGTTCCAAACCTTTTTTATTACCAACAATTACATTTGTTACAACTTGACCTTTAATCAATTGTTGGGTTTGAGTATTTTGATTATAACCTTTTGAAAGTTCAGTTAATGAAAGATTTATACTTTCAATTTCTCTTTTATTGTCATCTAACCTTTTTTGAAAATTATTCTTTTTAATTTCAACAAGTGAAGTTCGTTTTTGAACTATTTCATCCTTAAGAGCAGTTTTTTGATAACCATCAGAAAGATAACCATAAATTCCCATTGACGTCAAAATGGTTAAAATAATGACAACTAAAATTAATGGGTATTTTAATTCAGGTGGGAGAAATTTCCAATATAACTTTAATGAAGCAGCAGTAATGATGTTTCCAAACTCAAAGGAAAATGCTAATAATGTTGCTCCTACCTGATGTCCACCAAATAATTTACCTAATCCCCAAATTGAAAAAAATGATCCTGTAAAACTTGCTAATAATGCAGCAAATACAATTAAATAAGGAAAATATTTTTTTAGCATATAATTGAACCTAACAATGTAGACTTACCCTGTTATACAAATATTTGTAAGTTTTTAATAAAACGTTTATTATTTTGAAATAATTGTAACCCGTTAAGTTTTCAACTTAACTTGAACGCAAAATTAAAATTTTACGTTGTTTTGGTTGTTTTATTTTTTAAAACTCTTTCTTTCTTATTGTCTGTTTACAAGTGTGAACAATACGTTTTTTACAAAGTTACAAAAAATTTCTGAGAAAGTCAAGAGAGAACAGTGTTAATGTTTTGTTAAATAACAAAAAACCCTACCCAAATTATGAGTAAGGTTATTTAATATTCTTCAGTTAATTTAATTATTAATACATCTCGTTTTTATAATAGTCAATTAACTCATCAGTTTGTTTTTGGATTTCGTCTTCTGGAATATCAAAATCGTCACCTTTATATTCAAGTAAATCAGATAACACTTCGTTCGCCTCAGCTTCTGCTTTTGCAATATCTGAATATTCAGAAAGCCACCAATAACCAACTTTTATCATCTCTTCTTTTGTAGCCATTCCAATTGCAACTGGAATTATTGCAATCGTTTTTTGTATTGGATGAACATAAGCATTAACCATTTTCTTTTTCTTGTTTAGTTAATTAATAGTACAAAGTTATAAGGTTGAACCTTTGTAATCAAATAATTTTATCCCGTTAACAACTTATTAACAAAAAACCCTTCCTAAGGTTAAATCCAAAGAAAGGGTCTGAAAGAATTTAAATGGCATTTTTAAAGTCCAAACTTATATTTTTGATAAAAAGTTGACTTTCCAACTTGAAGTGTTTCGATGGCACGATCTAATTCAGCCAAAGTTAATTCAAACTGTTTACCTCCAATGTAAAATGTTCCAGCTTTTGCTTTGTTACCTCTTGTTTCTAATATAGCTTTTGAAGTTGGAGCTGGTTCAAAATCAATTGTACCAAAATTTGGACCAAAACTACGGGTTGTTTCTTCTTGATTAATCCCGTGTCGTAAATTAACACTCATGTATCACGATATTTAATTGTTATGGTTGTCAATATGAACAACCAATTTATAAATATCTTCAAATTTGGAATAATCAATTGTGAATTTCAATGATGGGTGTAAATGTTGGAATAATTCTTCAAATGGATAATCAAAATATCCTTCCAAACCATCCATATTTCGCGCTAAAACAAAGATAATTGCTTTATTTGTGTTGTTCAACGCATAAATTAAAGTTTTGTTAAAATTATCCCATTTGTGATTAATACCTTCGTTTGTATTTAAAGTTCCGATTAAAATGGTATAATCAGTTTGTAAATTCACATCAAAATAATTGTTATTAATAACATTTACATCTGGGTATTTGTATTTAGCTACATTACAAAGGTTTGGGTTTGATTCGATTCCATGATATGAAATTCCAACTCTTGAATCTAATAATGAACTGAAGTCGGTCATGATGTACCTGTAAAAATCACATCTTCCTGAACCTAAATCTTTAATTGAAAAGTTGTATTTTGGTAATGAACTAACGACCCATTCATAAATTTCTTCTTGCATCTCTTTATCAGGATAACCAACTATTTCAGGATCATTGATAAGATAATTGGGAAATCGTTCGTCTAATTCTTCAGTTATTTGTTTATTAAGATTATCTGTAATTATATTATTCATTTCTCGCATCGATTCTTGTAATACGGAATTTTCAAATCCTGGATGATTTAAAATCAAATCAAAATTAGTAACTGTTGGATCATGTTCTTCAATAGGATCATTTAAAGTATTTGGTTTTAATAAATCTTCTAATTTCATTTCAATTTTTCATTTAGTTTTATGGAAAGTTGTTCTAAGACATGACATGGCATAGATTGGTCAGTTGTAACATTTTCCAAAATTACACCACGTTCAGTTTTAATATTAAAATAAACGGTTTCTTTCCTTCTCCATTTCCGAACTATTTCACCTTGTTCAGTTGTTCCTCTATTATAGAATAAAACCTTTGATTGCTTCTTTAACATATGATTTTTAAAAATTTCTTTTTGTATTTATTTGCAAATTGTTTAGCGTGTGTTTCAAAATCTTGTTCTCTTAATCGATCATCATTCCATTTTAAACATTTATTTAATCTTGGATATCTTACTACTTTAGTGTTTTGAAGATGATGACCAAATTCATGTAAAATTGTATCAATAAATTCTTCAAAATTGTTTTGATGACTTGGTAAAAATATTTTTATTGTTTTTCTTTTAAAATCATACTCTCCAAATCTAAATGATTTTTTATTAGTAATAATTAATTTTGGAATGTTATTATGTTGTTTTGTTTCAGAAACAATCCAACTAAGAATTAATTTTGCGGAACTTCTATTCACTTGCATCTGCGTATTCGACAAAAAATTGTTCACAATTAAAATCTTTCAATTCTGTTATTGCATTTTCTAATTGAATCATTGAAATTTTTAAATCATTAAGTTGATAATATTTTTCATTTTGAAAAATTGTAAATTTAGGAGATTTTGTTTTTTGAAATTCAATTTTTAAAGGATGTATTTTGATAGTTATTTTACTTTTATTAATATCGATTTGGTAATTATTAACTATAAAATTGTATTTTTTAAATTCAGAAATTATTTGAGTTTTTAATTTTTCAATTAATTTTAATCTTCGATCCTCATTGTCTCGTTTTTCTTTAATAGAAGTAAGACATGTTTTAATTTTATCATCAATAACATCAAACGAAATTGTACTTGGTTGATGACGATCAAAGGACATTACAATAAAATATTCATAACTATCAGATATTCGAAGATGAATGTGATTTTTATCAGTAACTACCCAAAATTTGTATTTTTTATAGAATAACTTAAAAAATGATTCAAGGTATGCCGTAAGTTCAGTAAGACGGCCTTTCTTTGGTGTTATATTTAAAACTCTTAGTTCTGTATCAAAATTAAAAACTCCCATTTTATTTTTTTTTAAAGTGAATTAATTAAATCAATTAAATTATCCATTGGTGGAAAATCAAACTTCTCGTAACCTCCAAAGCGATTTTTTCCTGAAACATTTGTATGAACGAATAAACCTTTGACTTTACCATCTTTAATATCTTGATCAAAATCAAAGGCTTTATCTTTTCCTAATTTTGCGATTCGGTCTTTTAAACCTTTCCTCACATCAATTCCAGTATCGTTTGCAATCTTTGTAATTAAAAAGTTTAATGAATGGAGTTGATCATCAGTTAACTTTTGAAAATATCTAAAACCTCTATATTCACGCTTTAAATCAATTATCTCACTTGGGTTAACCTTTTTATTAGCCCACATAAGATAATCGTTTCCAACCTTTTTTATAGGACCAACATTGCAAACTTCAATACCAACTGAATTTCTGTGAACTGAAGTATTCCCAATTCCTAAATGCCAACCATAGCATTGGTAATTTGGCATACATTGGACAATCTCACCATCATATTGATCTTTAAGTGTTTGAGCATGTTTACCGCCAATAACAAATTGAGTTCCGACTTGTCCTCTTGAATCATTTTCCCAATCAGAAACAACATTATAAGGATTGTCCCAACCAGCAGTGAAATGTAAAAACAACCATTCTTTTTTAGCAGTTGTTTTCATATATTCATTTGGCGATAAAAGTTTAGTTTTGATTTGAGGTAAGGATGACAAATCAGTTGATAAAAATCCTAAAGTTTGATCGTGTTTTTCTTCCTCAGTTTCAGGTTCACCAACTAAAATTTCATATTTTAAATTATTCCTTAGACAATAATTTCTCCAGGCGGCTTGAGTAAATTCATCAAGCACACCAGTTACTGGAATTCCAAGTTTTTGTTGAATTTCTTTTATGTTTGTGTTCAATTCATTTTCCTCATTTATTTATGGCATTGATTGAAATAAAGCTCCAGACCAAGGACTGGTAACAGACGGAATTACAGTTGATACATACTGCCCAGTTATTGTCATTATATGTGTTCTACAAGCCACGATTAAATTATTTAAGATTATTTGAAAGTTTGTATTTGGTGGAACTTTCAAATTATTCCATGTACCTGGATTAATAACAGTTGTCACACCTGTAGGGCCAATGATGACTGCTCCAGTCCAATATTGAATAAAACTTGGTCCAATTTGTTGAAGTAAATCGATATCATTTGGATTTTGACGATTCGCTTCGCAAAAGGTTAAAATCTGTTGTTGTAATAATGGTAATTTTGGAGCAGTATTTGTAAGTTTCCCTCCAGCTGTTAAAGAGTCGAAATGTAACATCATACATTCATGATATGCTTGTGCAATTGTATTTGCAAACAATTGTGTTGTCACATGCGGATTTCCTGTAAGAACATTACATCTTATTTTAAATAATGACCATGACATTTATTTCCACCAATCCTTTGTTTCCTTGATCGATACAATTAACGCAATTAGAATAAACATACAAAAGCCAAATACTGCCAAACCAAATATAATTGACCAAATATTCATTTCTTATTTCAACCTTTGATAAATTCGAGTAATGATTGAAGTTTGTTCATATTTTTTAGCATTATTTGATTTTTAAAAGATCTGGGTTTTCATAAATATTTCCGACAATTATTAAATTATGAAAAGAATCATGATATTCCATATCACAATCGTTATCATTATTTAATCGATAAATACTTTGAACCCAAAATCCTGGATGAGAACTACCTGCACCATCCCAATATAACTCATTAAACCATTTAATAACAAAGGTTTGATGATACGGAGCTATTACAATATCTCCTTCATAAATTTCCTTTCCATGTATATCGTATCGCCCAGTGAATTGCATTAAAATCTCATCAACATCGTTTCCGTTTGTTAAATTTAAAACTGAAAATGAATTTCTTTTTACAGAATATTGAAATCCTATTTGCAATATTTCTTCGGAATAAGACATTCTATTTAAATTAGAATTCCAACTTCTAAACTTTATTTCTCGCATCTATGTATTGGATTTGAACAATTTCCTTTGTGTGTTATTGAAAATGAATATGATTGTGAACCAACATATCCTGTTTCATAAATCAAATATTCGCAATCATCTATTTTTTTAATTTTAATCTTTCCGCCAACTGGCGTTGCTGTTTCGTATTCTTCCGAACCATTACAACTCATAAAAAATAAGGTTATAAAACTAACCTTCAAAAACTGTTTCATAAAGTTCAATTTGTTCATTTAAAGTTTGATTTGCAATAGATTTGTTTGAAATAACGGTTCTTCCTGACAAATGACAATTCCTTACGAATGATTTTGTTTTAACTTCCGCAATATCAGATAATTCGGAACTGTCAACCACTGAATCGCTTATTCTAGAACCTCCTGACATTTTTACGTCATGAACCTTTGAATTATTGGTTATCATTGACCAATTCTTAGCATAAACGTTCTCAAGTTCGCAACTTGTATTTATATCTACATTGTCCTCTATTTTTGAAGATTTTACAATTGCCTTGTCCCATATACGGACACGTCCAGAAATTACAGAATCTGTTAATATACTATCCCCAAAAACACAGCTGTCGTTAGTAACAAAAGAATTATTTAAACGAGCGTTTTGATAAACCTTTGCATTTTGACTAATCCATGAATTATCAGTTTGTGAAAGGTTAGATTCAGATTGAATGAATCCGCCAATTGTCATCGCTGGAATCGTTCCATTTATGGTTTCAATTTCTCGTAATGAAATAATTCTAAATAAACGAACTGGTAATGGTAAGCCATTCTTAATTACATTTATTTGAATTGAATCATTTTTGAGAATTTGATATTTTAAATTATCGGATTGATTATCCATTCGCCTTTTTCTCCAATTGTTAAATTCCAGTTATGATCAATTAAAAACATTCTTGCAACTGAAAAATATTTTTTATGTTGATACTCTGGCTGAAATGAAAAATCATGATTTAAAATTTTGTTTCTCAAGATATTAATAACATGTTGAGTTGGTGTATCCTGAACCAAATCACTTGGTTTTGGAAAAAAATCAGTCTTCATAATAAATTTCGAACTCCTTTGTTAGTTCTTTTTTAGGTTCTTTTGTTAATTTAATTTGTTTACAATATCGTTCCAAACGATATGGTGTATTAATATTGGAAATTTCATGTGTATTTGTCATGTAATTAAGAATATGTCTTCCTTCTAAATCCGTCCATTCAATTAGATTTATGTTTTTAATAAATTCATGAAAAGGTTCATCAATACACAAAGATTCATATAAATGATTTAAAACCTCTGTCTTTGATGAACCTTTAAGTTTAATTCCAGTTCCGTCTATAAATAAAATGAAATAAGTATTCATACTCCTTGACATAAATGGTTTGCAGCTTTACAAGCAATTTGATTTTCCCACTGATCTGGTTTAGTTGCGTTTTCTTTATATTTGACTAAACATTTAAATCCCGAACCAATTACCCAACCTCTTGTTGCATTAACAACTTTATTTGAAACAGTTTCGATTAAATTGTTGTAATCTAATTCAACAATAATATCTTCATGTTGGAATAATCCATCTTTAATTAAAAGATTTGCAATATCTAAAGTTAATTGACATTCACGAAATAATCTTGTAAATAAATCTGGCTTACCATCACCTGTTCTGTAACTTTGAACTTTTTCTTTTGAAAAAACAAAATGAACACCAGTATTCGAGTGACGAAATGCAATTACAGAATAATAATAAACTTCGCCGTTTTTTGCAATGGAATCAGTGCCAATATGAACTTTTAATTTATTTCCGTATTGAACTTTTTGCTTTAAACAATGTTCAATCAAGTTAATTTCTTGCCGCTTGTAATTTACAAATTTCATTAGTCATCAGAATCAGTTCCATTATTGTTGTCAACATCATATTGATATACAATAGTAGATGTATTATTTGAATTAAATTTTCTATATTTTGGAGAATTTTCCATGAATTTATCAAGAATTCTGATAAATTTCGTAACTGGATAATCTACTATTATAGCACTTTCATCTGCGAACATTACAAACGTTTGTGTATTAGATTCTTCAAATTCTTCAACATCAATAATTGTTTGTAATTGATCGTATGGAATTGGTTTTAACAGCGTTCTTCCAACTTGAACATTTTCATTTTCAGCAATTGATTCCGGTTCAACGCCTACTTTTTTTGCAATTTCATAAATGCGAGTTGGGAACGCATTTCTGTATATAGGTAAAATTAACCAGTCACTACTTTTCATATCTTATCTTTTCCTTTTTTATAACTATTTGAATAATGGTATCTTTATTGTTAGGGTATATTATTAAATTTCCATCTCTAATTAAAACATCCCCATCTTTAACATCTTGTAAAGCTTGAATATAATTATAAATATCAAAATTATATTGTTTTAATTTTTTATTAATGATATAATAATTATAAGTTACTCCAACTTGATAACCAAATAATAGAATTAACACCGGATATCCAATATCAACTATTTTCTTTTTCAAATTTTTGGACAAGATCATTCAAATTATCTTTTGTTTTTACTTGCGTTTTGATAAGTTTTTTAATTGCATTTGAAATTTTTTCTTGTAAAGTCATATCTTTAATTTTTGATTTAAAAATAAAGGTAAAAGTTTAAACCCTCAACAAACGTAAATTACCCACATCAAATTGTTAATGTAATTACAACTTTTATTTCCGCGAAGGAGATGAGATTCGAACTCACACATCGGGTTTCATTCCGACCTAACAGGTTAGCAATCTGTCCCCTTAACCAATTTGGGTACTCCTTCAAAAAAAAATAAATTATTCCTCTGTAACTTTATTATCGTGAACTTTGATATTGATAACTGGCGCAGCTGCTTTATTTTCAATTACTTTTTTACCAAGTTCGGCTTGTCCGTTTGCTTCATAAAATTTTAATGCAGATATTACATCCAATGCTTCTTCAGTCTGACGACTAAAATTGACATTGATTGAAATATTTGTAAATTCAATTCCTCTATTTGAGAGTCTTTGCTTTGCAAGATCATTTAAATCATGTTCAATTTGAAGTTCATCAATACCTGCTTCTTTGTTCGGAGTATATTCACGAATGAGATCAATTAGCATTTTATCTACAACACCATTTTCAATTTCTTCAAGTGCATTTGGATCAATTTTATATCCATCGCTTGTATTTGATGAGGTTATTGATTTTGCATTTTGAATAAATGTAATTGGATCGCTGATTCTCCATTGCGCTGTTAGATTGATATTTCCGGCAACTCTATTTTGAAATTTTGTTTCGCAATTGAAATCCATTGATAAATATGTTGCGGGTAAAATAACCATTCGATCACAACTCGTATAAAGCCTTGGAATAAAATCACCGGCCTTTGAAACTGACATCGTATTCCAGCATGTTCCAGTTGATACGACCCATTCATTTGGATTAACTTTTGATTGGCAGCCAAAACAACCACTAATAAATAGAGTTGTAATAAAAATAAATAAATTCTTAATCATTTTTTTAAATCATTTTGTTTTAAAATTGTTTCAATTTCATTAACTTGATTAATCATTCGGTCTAAAATTGATCCAAACGAGTTATCAAATCGTTTTTTTAGTTCAATTTCTTTGATTTTTTTAGCTGCGTCTTCAGCCTCTTTTAATTTTTGCGGATCGATTGTTGATTTCATGTTTTAAATTGTTTTAGTGATCCAGACAGGACTCGAACCTGTGAAAAAATGGTATATCTTGTAGTAACCCCAAGTGGAATCGAACCACTATCGGAAATTTAGAAAATTTCTGTTCTATCCGTTGAACTATGGGGTCAAATTAATCTGTCCAGTTGAGCCGCGAAGCCATAAATGTGGAGAATATGAGCATCGAACTCATCTGTTTTTCTTGATTGCAAATCAAGTGTCCACACCTAGCAGACCCATTCCCCAAAATAAGTTAAAAATATCTTCAAATCGTTTTTTGCTTAGGGAAATTTAATTTCTCTTTACCAGCACCGTCATGTTGCGAACATTCTTAGGTTTACAGAATCGAACTCACGCTTCACCGATAACCTACTTTCATTTCGGTTAGATATTTTTAATTTAATTTTGAAAGTTTAACCGCCTACTTACAAGTTTTCCGCCGTGTTTTTACATTACACCATTTTATACTGCGTTAGTTTTTTAAACCATATCCAGTTTCAGTCTGGAATAATATTGTAGGAACCTGCAATATACCTACCTTGCATATCAGGGTTATGATTTTCATCATTCCTTTATACTACGGGTTTAAATATTATCTTTCTCCTAAACAACGATGCTGAAACCATCTACAACATGCCCTATTTTTTGTATTTTTTGTTGGGCCACTTCCAATTGAGTCTTAAAATCTACTACTGACTACTCCTAATGTTGTTGTTTATTTGAAAGTATGGTTTAATTGTGCGGAATGTGGGATTCGAACCCACGATCATATCCTGCTTGGAAGGCAGGCCCAATGGACCGCTATGGGAATTCCGCTGGACGCTTTCATTTTTTTTAAAGAAAGCTCGAAACAAAAAAACGGCAATATTTTAAATTCATGTAAGGAGTCGAACCTTAATCGCTTACTTTTATGTCAGGTTATTGTAAGCAAGGCGGTTTTTGTCTTGAACCTGAAACTGCATATTCTATTTTGCAGCCTATCCATATTGACTTATATCCACGCCCCCGTCTACCAATTTCGGCACATGAAAATAAAATTAAATTTTATATGTTGGAAGCATTGCCAAATATTTCCCATTTAATATCCCGTTTATCCAAAAAATTAGTAACAACTTTCATTTTTTGAAACAAAAAAGAATCGTTTGGTAAGCATTTCAATTCTTTAACTAATTCCTCATCATCGCATTCAACAACATATTCTTTTTGACCTTTTAAAACAACCATACAATTATCCCACCAACCCGATTTTGTTGAAAATCCAAGATTTTTAGAATAATAACCGTGTTTTAAACCATGTTCAATTGCTCCAATAAATTTTACCATAAAAATGTAGTTTAAATAAAATTGAATTTTTGGCATATACGCTCGGACTCGAACCAAGTAACAAGGTTATTTGATTGATTTTTGCAGTACAAACAAATAATAACTTGTATTTTAGTAGGCCATGTCCCAATTAAATTCTGCAAAAACTTAACTGAAAACATTCCTTCGTAATGGTAATGCGGACGGGGTTCGAACCCGCACAGTCAAGATTGAAAATCTTGTTTCTTAGCCAATTTGAATACCGCATCATGAAAAAATAATACCAAAGTACCCTTCGACTTGTTTGGCCATTAACTTAGTGATTTCAAGACACACTTTTAAATGCTGCTGCCAAACTCGGACTTGAACCGACAATATTATTTTTTTGAGTAGCAAGTAGGATTCGAACCTACGAATCTTCAGCCATTAAAGCTGGTCTTTTACCTGGGATTCGGTTGTTTTACCACTAAACTATTGCCACAATTTTTATACCCTAAACCTCAGTTAATTGAATTAAGTTGTTTTTGCCATCCCTGCCATTTCTGACTCCGGTATTATTTCCAACTTAACAATTGAGCAGCGAGTAAACCAGTATAAAGCGGTTTATCTTTCAAATTGCTATCTATCTCAATGGTTGCTGCAACAATAACTATAAATATTTTTTCTACGGAATTGCAAAGCCACCTAATATCCGCTTCTTTTTTGATAGTTAATCCGCCTATTCACCTATTATGTTTTGCTTAGACGAAAATAGCATTTTTTGAAAATTTCAATGAACTTAAATTTCTTACTACAAAGATAAAGGATGTTTTTCAAACTACCAAAAATTTTTGTATTTTCTTTTTGCGGATGACCAGGGAGTCGAACCCCGAAACCAATTTCTCGATTAGCTGTTTTCAAAACAGTGTAGTTTAGCCACTAACAACGCCATCCAAAATTAAAAATAACAGGAACAAGATTTTAACTTGTACGTCTTATTAAGACAATGGAGCAATTACGCTTTATTCCATCGCGTCTAAACATTCTGGGACACTCTTCGATACAACCCCTTCCGCCATCCTGTTATTTTTATATTATTGTCGGAACAGTCAGGCTCGAACTGACATTCTCTTGCTCCCAAAGCAAGTGGACTAACCATTCTCCCATGTCCCGTTTAAAACCAATCCTATCAGTGAAAATCTGATCCCTATTTAAGCTCGACTTATCTTGCATAGTTTCCGACCATTTCTGGCTCTTGACTTAACTCGGATTGGTTATTTCTTTTAAAAAATTAGGAATGTAAGGATAACTTTACCTTCGTATTCACCTTTCGCAGACACACTATTTCGGTCTTATTATCACCCCATTTCTAGGCATTCCTAAAAATCCAAATATCTTCATGATGAGAAGAACCATCTATTTGGAACCATTGCCGTAATTACTTTCTAAACTTTTGTGCGGTAGCAGGATTTTCATCAATGCCAGGTTTAGCGAATTTTCGGTTGGATTTCTTGTAAGACTAACAGGATTCGAACCTGATCCTCTGTGCCGATTTCACACAGTATGCTCGCCTACAACAATTTAGTCTCAAAAAAAATGTGTTTGTGACCTCGTGATTTACATTGAACCTTTTAAGCATCCCTACTTATATCTTTCAAATACCCTCTGCCACTGCTACTCGAAACTGGATTTATTTCTTATAGCCACATTATTGCGTCTCGTCGGGTCTTGATCCCTGTCTCCTCAAGTTAATGAGTGTGCTAACCATTCTTACACCATTCGAAGACTATAAATCATTTCATATCTGCCAGGAGTTTACTTTGATTTATCTGAACCTTTAACTTAAAGAAACTGGCATTTCTTTTTTGTTAACCATTCTGTTCCGCTACTGGGTATCGATCCCAGCCCCGTAGTTTAAAAGACTACTGCCCACACCTGTTTGCCATAGCGGAATTATTAATTATTCATCGAAAATATTTAAAATAATTTAGTCAGTATCCATAATAATCACACTCTAACCAAACATCTTCCAAATATCCTAAATCCCAATTATTGAGAAATTCTTTGAGTTCGATGTAATTCATTTCAAAATACTAATTTGTCTTTCCACATGTGATGTGCTTTTAAAATATTTTTCATATCTTCGCTTGTCTTGAACTGGTGAATATAACTGATTAATTTCTGGAATTGTTTATAATTCAATTTTAATTTCACTTGTCCAATCTGTTCCAAATCCTGAATAATTTGATATGGATTGCCAGTTGAAATCACCTTTTTCCGTTCATCTATTAATGTTTCATTTTGATAATGAAATGATTTTCCTTTCATAACAAATTGCCTTTTAATTATAGTACAAAGATATAACCTTTTTATCTTTCTACCAAATCTTTTTTTGTTAATAATTTGTTAATCGTCGTAATTAACAAATTTACTACTTTTGTATGCGTTTTTAATTCGCGAACCTTTGAAAGTTGTTGAAGGATTAAAGATAAAAAACACGAAATCAAACAAAAATTTAAATAGTTTCATAAAAAATTGCATTAAGTTTGATCCAAGTCTCAGACTCGAACTGAGAGTCACGGATTACAAATCCGTTGGTTTACCATTAACCGAACCTGGAATTAAAAAAAAATATTTCTGAAATATTTTTAGAACTCCCAGAAAGACTCGAACTTTCACATCTCAACGTCCGTAGCGTTGTATTTTTCCAATTAAACTATGGGAGTAAAAATAAATAAGTGTGTTGACCTAACATGACTCGAACATGCAACTTCCATCGTATCAGAATGGCACTCTACCAATTGAGTTATAGGTCAATAATTTTAAAAACAGGTTACTCCGATATTCCAGACCAACTACCTCGGTTATAGGGTTTTGGGATTCGAACCCAAATCGTCTTTGCTTTAAATAAAGAGTATTTTTAATTTGCTGTTTGTAACCTTATAATAAAAATCAATTATCAGTTGATGTTAAAATATAATCGCCTGAGATTTCAATTAATTTTCCATCTTTGGTATAAAAAATACCATCTGAAGATTCTTCTTGATTGACAATTCCTGTAAAATTATCTTCAAAAACAATCTGTCCTCCAGAATAAACTTTCACATTGTAAGTTCGACTAGAATATTGAAATCTACGATTAAAACTTTGACATCCACGTTGAGTACATGATGTAAATAACAATAATGACGCAATAAAAATAAAAAGAACTTTTTTCATTTAAAATCATTTTAAAAAATTAAAAAACCAGAAGACATTTGAACGTAACAATTTACAAGTTTGTTGTTTTTAATTGTTGCTGTTAGTCTTCTTATGTTAGGCAACTCGGTAGGACTTGAACCTACAATCCATCAATCAAGACTTCGTACTTACTTTTCATTGTGTCGTAACACACAAAAGGACTTACCCATTGCCTTGCGTCTACCATTCCGCCACGAGTCGCATATCTCTTTCAATCTGGAACTTCAAGTATTTTTATTTCTTTAATGTCATTATGAAAAAAGAATGTTTGTTCATCATCCTCATAATATTGAGGTTCAATGTGAATGATTAACTCTATCATATAACTAGTTTCATTTTGATAAAATGATATAATTCCAGTTAACCATACATCATTTTTCGTTTTGAATGCTACAATGGTTCCGTCTTTCATACTTTTATTTATTTATAAACAATGTTATCCTATGTTTAGTTTTAATCCCAATCTTCATTATCTGCCTTTTCTAGAGCATAAAAGGCTATGATTATTCGCTCATTTTTAGTCAACATCGGCCAGATAATCTGTATCTCTTTGTCAACATAATTTTTCCAATTGTGGATTCGTCCGCCTGAATTCCAGCCTGGATTATCCAACTCATTTAGAATGTTTTCTGGTAGCCAAAAAATCGATTCGAATAGACTTTCAATATTCATTTTTCTTTGGTTTTTAATTCCCTACAAAGTTACAACCTTTTCAACCAACTACCAAACGGATTAACAAAAAATTAACAAAACACTATACTTCCCAAATGCAGGAATTGAATTATTGCTGTTAGTGTTTTTATTGTCGGAAAGATTGGATTCGAACCAATGTCACACCGTTTGATTTAGCGTTATTTCTTGCTGTTCAGATTTTTAAACAAAATCCTGTTGTTGCTTACGCGTGCTATCGTTACACTAAGACTCTATTAAAACGGTTTATTCCAATTTCATCACCGTAAGTTTTTTATCACATTGGAACTTTGATCAGTCACTACTTCATCTATACATCAGACTGATAATTGAATATAGATAATTTTTTTGTCAGTTTTACCTTCTACCCTACTGACAAAGGTTAAATCTTCAATTACTGGTTAGGTGAACTTATCGTTATCATCGTTAGACTTACTTCCTTTAAAAAGTTAACCAGTAATCTATTCTTAATTATCAAATTTTTACCAAATTCAGCACTTCCTGATCCATTGCTGCTTCAAACAATTCTTTATCTGTTTTTGGTTCACTTTTTACATTTCCGTCTTTATCCTTTACTCCAGTCAAAAATGCAATTGTTGAACCATCGTATCCTGAAAAATAGAAAACATTGTTAGCTTCGCCGTATGTTTCAAATTTTTCTCCAGATCCTTGGCCGTAATAAGTATTCTGTAAATTCCACAAAACAATTTTGAAATTTTGAACATAGTCTTCACTAAATCCAGCGTTTCTTAATGTCTTTCTTGCAGTTTCCACGTTAGTCTCATTTAATTGAGATGGATTAAACTCTGAATCAGAAATACATAAGATTCCACTTGGAAACTCGCTTTCAGAAACACCTTGTTGTTTGATTTTACAAAACAACTTAATTACAGATTGAAAATTTGTTGAACCAACATAACTTGAACGATCGTTTGACCATTTTTCGTATGGAGTCGAACCTTTCCATGTGTGCATTTTTGCATCAGAATTAAATTCAATCCATGAATTTGCAAAATGACCTTCTGGCAACATTTCACTGAAAAACAATGCCAACGCTTTACCAATATCAAAACAACTTTGATTTGTTCCTGGTGCAGTTGAGCCCATAGATCCAGATGTATCACGAACCACAATCAAATTTGTACCTTGAACTGCATTTTGTTTTGCAGTTTCAACTAAACCTTTGAATTGTTTATTTAAGGTTGAAATCTGGTATTTTTTCAATCCGGAAATTTTTTGAAATAATTCATGCGGATATCCGGTGAATTTTACAACTGGTTGACTTTCGATCCAAACATTGTACTTTTCTTCCAAACCGCGATTTGAAATAAATTTACCACTTACTAATTGAGCCAAAGCACGACCATGAACCGTTTTAAAATCAATTTCCAAGAATTTACCTTGGGAGATTAATTTTTGCCAATCGTGTGCAGTTCCACTTGTTTTCAATTTACGGTATTGCTTATAGGTTGAACCTGATTCTTTGCCGCCAAACAAAAGTGAACAAATCCATTTTGCGATCATGTTATCTGCTTGCGATTCAACGGTCTTGCATTGTGAATTACTTTTGATTTGTGGCAAATATTTTTTTACCAAGTTGGAAGTGTTTTCATTTTCCAAGCCTGCCAAAATCATTTGTCCCAATGAATTCCAATCTAATGTTCTGTCTTTCCAACCGTTGTAAACCAAATCATACTGCAACATCTTGAAAATATCCTGCCATGAACCCAAAACAGGAATAAAGGTAACATTTGACCAAAAATCTTTTTCGTGATTTACAGCCAACCAAATCAACCTCATGATAGATTCGTGTTTCAAACCAGCTCCGCGTTGAACTGTTCCTGTTTTAGTACCATCTAAATATTGAGCAGTTCGAGTGATTGTTCGGATGTAAAACGCAAATTTAACGGCCATTTCTGGATTAATTGCGTAAAGTTCAGACATGTCCTTTGAAATATCTTGGAATGAACGAGGTTCTTTATAAGAACCTAATTTTCCAAACTGATCTACAAAACTGTTTCCAGTTGTAGAATATTTCAATGCCCCATTTCCTGAGCGAGTTTCTGCACTTTTTTTCAAACCTGCATTTACGAATGCATTGGTTGAAGTTGCAGATGTTTTTGTTTTAGTTTCAAATAAACTTTTTTGTTTTGCTGTGAACATCTTTTTGTTGTTAAGAGTTATTAATTTATTTTTTAATTTAATGGTCTGTATTTGGTAATTGGTTTAACTTCAGTATAAGATTCGACAAAACAAATAGACTTTTCATCAAACTCCCACCCTTTGTTATACGCTGAATCATCTCCAGTAGTAAAAGCCCAATTATAACCAATTAGTTTACCATTTATATTGTTAACCAAAAAATAATTGTCCCACCATCTAGAACTTGATATGTATTCTTTCCAAATATATTCTGATCCTATTTCGTAGAAAAAATCAGTTAAATTGGTTGTAAATGGTTCGCCTGCCGAGTTATGATTATCAGAATGGTTTAATAAAGGTAACTATACCTATTTACACCCAAATTTGCAAGTAATTGGTAATCAATGCTTTGCAATCATGGATTAGGCTCATGTTTCTTTTTTTCGGCTGTCTTGTCGTTCGCGTTCTTGACAGACGCTTGGATGATGTCAAGGAATGAACCTTTGACTACGAGTTTTTCTTCGTACTTGCCACGGGTCTTTTCGGTTTGGGGCTTTTTATCTGTTTGTTTGTTTTCCATTGTATGTCACTTTTTATTTAACAACCTTCTTCCAGTTATCAAAAATCTCATCAAAAATATCTTGATAAACAAATGGTGGTGGGCAAGCAGGTATCATTATATCTTTCAACCTATCTCCTTTGGGCTTTCGTCCGTAAGAAAATTTAAACCGATTTGATGTTACGCATATAGCATAGTATATCTTTTCTTGCAACGTCATTTCTTTTTTCGGAATCAAAACCGAAACGTTGCTGTTTGGTATGAACTCGAAAGAAGATACATAACTATAAGAGTGGCTTCCCTGCCCGTCTGTGGACACATAAATTGTGTTGTCTGGGTAAATATACTTGTCTTCCACCTGCGAACTATCAACAAATCCAGCGATACTACCTGCATAACTTTTTGAAGGTCTAATGTACCTTATGTCTGTATCAAATTCTGGCTCATCTTTTACTTCAACCTCTGATGAGGCAAGTCCGTTGTGAACGAAAAATAATGAATCCAATTGCACCAACCCATTTGGCTTTTCAATTTTTGTTTTATTTTGAAATTGTAAATTCAACAAATCGTTTAGCAATCTATATGCTAAATATCTTTGTGTATGTTTCTTGAATATCTCAAAATCTATATTGTCGTAATTCGCAACTAAATAGTTTTCCGCACACCATTCATCTTCTGCCTTTAACTCTTTTGTGAGGCTTATTCTATCCTTTGTTTCCCGATTAACGTATGTGTTTAACCATTCTTCCTTAATTGAAGCCCAAGTATCATTCAGGTCAATTCTGCCCTTTCCTTTGGTCTTTACAAACCCATCTTCTCGCCAATATCCAAGCCAAGTTTTTTTACCCCTTGGATGCGGAATGTGTGCAGTAATAACAAAGATACAGGTTGTAACACCAACCTTTGAATTGTGAAACAAATCTTCCGGCATTGACATTACAGCCTCTAATGTATGTTTTTGTAGTATTTGTTTCTTTCGCTCTAAAACATCGCCCCTTGTTGCAATTGCACAACTCAAAGGAATAATAGCCACGCATTTTCCACCTTTTTGCAAGGCGTTTAGATTGTTTATAACAAAATCTAATTCTTCTATATCTGTTCTTTTGCTTTTGTAAGGTGGATTTAAAAATCCAATATTAGGACTGAATTTTTCACTTATTTGTTTTGTTAGTTCAAAACAGTCTCCAAGAAACACGTTTGTTTTGCCTTCGCCATGTATAATCATATTGGAAACACCCAAAGCATAAATGTCATCTTGATATTCGATGCCTATTAACTGGGTTTTCTTAATATTGTCTATCTTGGTTTGATTCCCATTTGAGTCTTTAATCATTGACTTCATTGCACTTATTAAGAAACCACCAGTTCCCATGCAATTATCAAGTATCACAGAGTCTTTGTCAACTCCTGCAATTTCAGAGAAAAGGTCGGTTATATGGGGTGGTGTCAAGACAATACCAAGCCCTTTATCATTATTTGCGTATCGTAAAAATTCAATATAGAACTGCCCAAGTGTATCGAAATATTTATGCGTTCGCATAAAGTTATTTACGTTAGTTTCTATGCTCTTGATGAGTGTAACAAAAAAGTCTTTATCAGTTGTTAGTGTAACATTTGTTAATATAAAAGAATATGCCTGTTTTAAATTGTTCACCTTATCGGAAGGTAAGTTCGCGTTTGTAAATTCATCTACAATCGTTGAAAGAAGATTCTTAGCCAACTGTTCTGGCTTTTGATGTGCGGAAAAACTGTTTTTAAATGCCGTATTTTGGAGGGCAATTAAAATTCCGCTTATAAGTAAACTTCTCTGGGATTCTTTTATTTTCTTACTATGAAGCAGGTCGTTTAAGTCTTTTGTATATTCTAATAGTTTTAAATAGTCTTGGTTGAATTTCATATCGCTCTGCAAAATTGCAGAATAACAATCTTTCAATGACAAAATATCTTGCCCCAAAAAACTTTGTGCCTTATGAGTGCCTTTGAGTTGTAAAAATTGAGACACTTTTAACTCTGATTCATTTTCACCACTTACCGCAATCGCCAATACATCAAACTCTTTTGATAAAAAAGACGAATATAAACAAGCCCCATCAACTGCAAAATCAGAATACTTGTCTAAGTTCGCGCTTTCATGTTTTTTAATATCTGCTTTACATTCAATTACAATTAAAAAATCAGAATAATCATTTGAACGAATGATAAATTCTGGATACCCCTTGCCAATGCCCTTTTTTGAGGCATTTAACAATAACTTATCTACCAAAGGAGAGTCACTCCTTTGCTCCTCAATAATGATATTTTCATCTTCAAAATAGCCTTTATTAGTAAGAATGTTTCTTACTAAACGTTCCGTTTTTCTTTCGTTTGCCATAGTAACCTCCTTTAATACATCTCCAAGTGAATTTGCAAAGGTTCGTAAAATTGTTTCATTCCCATAATTATGTCACTTACTTATTTTTCTCAAAAAATATTCACCAAAAAATTTGGATTTGTGTGTAACATCGCCTAAATTTGTACCATCAAACGACACAAACAATGGACTTCAAAACGATTCACGACTTTAACGACTACTTCAAAGACGAAGAAACCTGCTACCGTTTTCTCGAAAGCCAACGTTGGAACGGAACGCCTGTTTGTCCACATTGCGCTTCTGCAAAAGCCCCATACGTTGTGAAGGCCCGTGGTAAGTTTCAAGACATTCCTTCATACCGTTGCTCTGAAAGAGGCTGTAAACTTCCATTCACGGTTCGTACTGGTAGCATATATGAAGGTTCAAAAGTTGAACTTCGCAAGTGGTTTCAAGCAGCCTACGAGATTTCTACCTCGAAAAAAGGCATCAGTTCCGTAGAACTTGCTACCCGCATCGGTGTCTCTCAAAAAACCGCTTGGTTTTTAAACCACCGCATCCGCACCATGCTCACCGAAACCACTCCTGAAATGCTGGAAGGAACGGTTGAAGCCGATGAAACCTTTGTAGGCGGCAAAAACAAAAACCGTCACGCTTCCAAAAAAGTAGCCAACTCACAAGGTCGGGCGCACGTTGACAAAACTGCTGTCGTTGGGATGTTGCAGCGCAACGGAAAAATCAAAACTTGCGTAGTTCCTGATACCAGCGCAGCAACCCTACATAAACTTATGGTTGAAAATGTCGCACCCGAAGCCGTTGTCATTACTGATGCTTACGCTTCGTACAAAGGACTTGAAAAGCATTTTAACAAGCACATTTCAATCAAGCACACCGAAGGTTGTTACAAAACCGTAGGTGACGACCACACCAACAACATTGAAGGCTTTTGGAGTCAATTCAAACGTGGCGTGATTGGAATTTACCACTACGTTTCACCCCAACACCTTCACCGTTACTGCGCTGAATTTGAAACCCGTTACAACGGTCGGAATGAAGGCAATGTTATCCAGTTCGTTGAACTTTTAAAAGGAAGTGACAAGCGAAGGGTACGATACATCGAACTGACTTCAACTTGCCCACAACCCTGATATTTGAATTTTAAAAAAATATTGGTGGTTTAACTAATATTTGTCGTTTGGGTGTAAATGGGTATAGTCACCTTAATAAATAATCCATTAAAAATTCTTGAACTGACATAATAAATTTTTATTTAAATGTTAAAAATTGTAAGCACATTTGGACTTGAACCAAAATCTCGGCAAGCGATTGGTACTGACTTGTAAGTTACTCCCATTTCCGTATCCTACCATTAGACGACATGCTTATAAAAAACAGATTACATCATTGTTTTCAAACCAAAATTGAATTTTTTTAAGTTTGCTGTTAGTAATCTTTTAATTATTAAGAGAACTCCGTATGGTAAATTACCATTGATAGGAACTGATGGGCGTGTTTTCAATTTAAAAACCTATCTTTGCTTCTGCTCTTTCAACAGAACAATCTTCAAATTATTAAAGATATACCCCAACCATCTTAACATCATTCTCTTAATATTTTAAAAATTAACTTAGACAGGATTTGATACCTGTATAGATTCGCTTTCCAATTAAATAGAAACATTGCAAATGCTTTAAATTAAAGAAGGCACTGCTATGCACCCCGCCTCTTCGTTCTATTTAACCACGTCTATCTTCCGCCACTAAGTTAATTGATTAAACTACTGGTCAGACTCGAACTGACAACTGCGCGCCTCTACCAATTGAATTACAGTAATTTAATTTGCGCCTGCGGTGAATTACGATATCACAACCTTAAATTTAACAAATTTCTGCTCCTCCTTTGAGCTACACAGGCATTTTTACCATTTTTGAAGTATTTTCGGTTCAATGGCGGAACCTTTCACTCGAAGCATCTTCAATTGCCCCATAACATTTGAATTTCATCCCTTATCAATGTTACCAACTTAAAGGATATAACGCGTTGTTTTAAAATACTTTTGCAAATCTTTCACCAACATTTTCCAACATGAATTCATTGACAGGGCAATTTTCCTTTACAAAGACCAATTTAGAATCTGAGAAATTATTCTGAAGTGGAATTTCGTCATCATCTTCAAATGAAGTAACAATTTCCGTGTATTCCGTACCATCAGGTAGGAAGTTACTTAGGCCGCCATGAAACATGATAACTCTACATTGTTCTTTTGAAAAATAATAAGCTGCTTTCATAATGAAAAATTAGTTTTGTTGTTGTCCTGGAAAGATTCGAACTTTCCAGATAGTTGATGATGTGACTGGACTCGAACCAGTATTACAAATTCCAATTTTTGTTTTATCTTTATTTGGACATTTTTCAATCCTGTTTTTGTTATTAAAAGTTGCTGCGCAACTTGATGAACAAAATTTTAGATTTTTACGCGTCCAATCTAAATTTAAATTACATTCGTGACATCGATTTGGTTTTTGAAGATATTCATATTCCTTATGTTTCCAAAAGGCTTTAATAGTTTCGTGCCCTTTATGATATCCATTTTTAACAGGTTTTAAATCTGACAATTTTCGAACTCCATATCTTTTTCATATAAGTATCGAAATTTTTTGAAATGGTTCAAAACGTTTATGCTGTCGTTACACTACACATCAATATTTTTTTATGTTACAAAGATAAAACCTTTCTTTCAATTTACCAAATAGATTAACAATTTGTTAAGTATTTTTTAACTCGTCCGTTCCATCTGCGAATGCAAATTAAACAAGAACGACTATTCTTGATTATTTTTCGAATATCTTTAATTCGATTAACTCTTCGATTTGTTTCTATGTTTTTCAGTTTGTTGGGTATAACCATATTCGTTGACCAAATTTATTATATGAACGAACCATTCCTTGTTCACATTCTTCATAAAAATAAGGTGTTGTTTGAAATATTAACTCATGTAACTTATCAATTTGATAATCTGTTGTTGGAACCTTATCTATTTTAGGCGAAGTTACAATAATATCATTTCTTCTATACAACCATTCGTCATTTCCAATTTCAACAAATTTAGTTCCAAATTTTTCACCAACAAACCTTTTACTTTGCATTGTCATGATTGATGAAAATTGTTTCCAAGAAATACAATCCCAATCTTCTAAATATTCTAATACGTCTTTAACATATTGAACAGATGCACGAGACCATTTTCCTCCTGATAAAATTTCTGAACACTTATCAAAAAATGAAGGATAAAATTCCCACAATTCTTCATAATTTAATCCAGAATTTTTATGCGGATTTGGCTTTGTTAATTTTGGTTTTTTAATTTCCATATCTGAGTCTACTATTGGATTCGAACCAATGATTTTACTGGTTTGTAATACCAGTTCCTTGAACCGCTTGGATAAGTAGACAAGTAAAATGATTTCCGTCTTTTACAGCCCTCCAGTTAAGGAGGTCGGTACCATGTAACGGTATTTTCCGTATTTTAATCATTTTAAATTTAGTGGCAGCGGTGGGAATCGAACCCACAATACTAAAGGTTATGAGCCTTTCTAGCCTACCAAAGCTTGTCGCTGCTATTTTTTTATGGTTTTTAAAATATCCCCAGAACCATTAAAACTGTGCTAACCGACGATTTAGAGAACCATTTGAGCATATTAAGAGGCTTGTTCTATCTTCGATTCCTTCGTCAAGGACTTTTGAGGTTCCGGCAAGATTTGAACTTGCGTAAGAAAGTTTGCAATTTTCCTTCTGAGACCAGACTCGAATACAGAACCAAAATATTTTGGAGATAGGACAGATTCGAACTGACAATTACCTTTTACGGTTACAGGGTCACAACCTGCTCGGATACCAATTACCGGCTACTATCTCAGCGCCTGCAAAAGGATTCGAACCTTTAACCACTCTTACGAATTATCGGGTTGGAACCGACTGGTCACGCCAATGAGTGCAGACAAATTTATTTTTCCGTATGGAGAAGAAACATTTAAGACAAGATTTGATACTTGCATGACAAACACTCCTTACCTCTCAGGGCTACTATCCGCCAACTATTTCGTTGTCTTCTTTCGAATGGATAGTGCTGGAATCGAACCAGTAGTTTGTCTATTCTCCCATTTAGCGTCTAACTTCCGCCACTTAAATGTTTCTATGGGATTTTTACGGCGCTATATCCCTCTCTCCATTGTGTGCCCCTGACAGGACTTGAACCTGCACGAACTTTTCAGTTCACGGGATTTTACTTACCACTATAACTTTCGTTACCAATTACTTGTTAGGTTTGTGCATAATGTAATCCTCAACATAATTGTTTGTAGTCTGGACTATGCCTTCATCGTATAAGCGTTCTAACTACGTTTTTTAATCGTAGGATTGACTTACTTAGATGGGTGATTATAGTCTCTACACGTTTCTAAATTACTGTCTGTTTAGGCTTTTTAACTTCCTATTAGAAGACCCTGGTTATTTCTGACAGCTCGACGTTCAGCTAAACACTGACTCCTTTCCACAATTTAGACTTCGCTCGGCGTTGACATCAGCATAATTGGATTGTTTTTGATCTTGGGTACATGATATGTACATATCTCAATCCTCCCCAACTGTTATTCTGTTAAGTGTTCACCGAATTTACACCTTACTAATATATAGTTTCCTATATACCGACCCTATCGAGTCCCGCGTGTCTTCCATTCCACCACAAGGGCATTTTAAATCAAAGAACTGAAATTTGAAATGGTTATTGCTCTTCGTTTCAGTTAAACCAAAAAATACTGAAATATAAAAGACAAGATTCGAACTTGTACTACCATGTTTCTAAAACATGTGCCTCCTTCCAATTGGGCTATACGGGTATTTTTATTAGTGGACCGTAAAGGGATTGAACCTTTGACCTTCTCGTTATGAGCGAGTTGCTACTGACCTCTGAGCTAACGGTCCTAAATTTGCGGTACATCACGGGTTCGAACCGAGCATATGCGTTTTTTGCAAACTGGAGTGACAGTCCAGCGGATTCACCAAGCTTCCTCATGTACCAAAACTAAACCTTAGAGTTCGACAATTTCTCCATATAGGTAGGACGTTACAAATGTTTCTTATGTTTCGTTTTGTATGTCGTGCTGTCCCTCACATTAACTAAGGTTATATGTGTCAATCTCCGGTGACGATCCGGACTCTCAGTCTCTTCAGGACTGCGCTTTCACCAACGATTAGCTTGATTGACAAATTTTGAACGGCGTATTCTATATTTGAGACCTACGTCAACCTTATCCGTTCTCCACCATTTTCACCTTTCGGGTTACTTTTCTGATTTCAAGTTTTTAGGTACTGCTCTTGGTATCCTGTTAATTCAGGTAAATGAAAACGGGTTCTCCGTTAACTGTTTTTATCGCTCATTGCGAATCTAAACTAATACCACTGGTTGGAGTTAGTGGATTTAAACCACTGTATCCTTTCGGAACCTGATTTACAGTCAGGTGCATTTGATCACTCTGCCAAACTCCAACAAAATAGTGCAGTAAATTACTCCTTTTCAATCGTGTACTTAAATTGATGGACTGCATAAATACTTACACCTCATTATATAAAAATTCAATTTATTCAGCCAGTTGGAACCTATCATTTAAGATCGGTGTGGTGACTTATATACCACTTTATAAGATATAAATTGAATTGTGTTTTTAAAAATAACCCCTTTCCCTGATCGAAATTGAATACGGGTACTGTGATTTTTACACTTTTGTATCCGTTATTAACGTAGTGGATGCAATTACATACCTACACACATAGGTCTTTTGCCACATTAGGACGTATAACCGATTAGCATTCTTGTCAACTATTAGCCATATTCCATCATTATAATGAACGTACCGTTACCTACTGGCGTCATTGACATCTACAAAATTAACGTACAACACATCTTATACGCTATGTAAAAATTACTCTACAAAGGTAAGGAATGTTTTTCAATTAACCAAGAACTTTAACGTTTCCTTAACACTTCGTTTGTTTTTGCGATTCATTGAATTTCTGTTTCATGATGCGTATTTTTTAATTTTCAATAATAGGAATCTTAAGAATATCTACACCATTTCTGAATTGTGAAGACAGTAGTTTAATCACTTCTGGGTTATTCATATGTTCAATTACTCCAAACTGAGTATTCTGCAAGGTATAAAAACAGTTAGTAATTCCGTTACATTTACAAAGATAAAAACCTTCTGGGTATTCTTCCAATGGTAAACCATCCACCAAATCTCCGTCCGTTTTTGGTTGATCAACATCGTTGATTTGAAAGCTAGCTCTTTTCGCAGACAATGCTAGTTCAGCCCCTGCTTTTATACCAGTTGACCAAACCTCTTCAATTGACATACCATCTGTGTGGCCAATTTCGAAGGCAACTTCTTGACCAAAGTCGTCGAAGATAATCAACTCTTCCTGCTCTTGAGGAATGGGTAAGATGATTGTTCGCAAATCCATATCAGGAGTTGTACGAATGATCAACGAATCTCCCCGTTTTAAAATTGCTCCTAAATTTTTCATCGTTTCTATTTTTGTTTAGTAAATTAATACAACAAAGTTACAAGGTTGAACCTTTGCAACCAAATCTTTTTTTCGTATTAACAAATTATTAACAAAAAAAGGGGTCTAACTTTTACATTAGCCCCTTTATTGTGCAATTATCTATCTAACAGGGTTATAATTGCGGCCAATGTTTTAATTTATCTGTTGAAATCCACGATGTTTTACCTTGTGGATTCTTTACTTCAATTCTTACTACGTCAATGATTTGTTTACTTGGGGCGAACCTTTCTAAAAACATTTCATAAAAATAAGATGACCAATAAGCTGCATCATTATAATCTGAACGTGCTTCAAGTTGTATTCCTCTATTATTAAAGAACCAATTTGTGTTTTTAATCAATTTATCATATTCAAAATCTGATAATGATGTTGAATTTGGAACAACTACTTCTAATCCAGTTATTTCTAACCATTCATTTCCGATTAGATTTAGTTTTATTTCTTTTTGTGATTGAACCTTTGCTTCTGAACCGTTTGCTAAAGTATTGTTCCATAACATTTTATAAGTTCCTGTTAAACGAAAATATAAAGTTCTAACTGCGTGACTTGAATCTACAACTGGTGGAGGAGGAGGCGGAGGAGGATTATTTCCCATATCTTTAGGATTTTTATCTAAGATATTTTTAATAAATTCAACTCCAAATCCTGTAAATTGATCTCGTCCTTGAACATTTAAATCAGTTGCGCACCAAGCTAAATAATTTTTCATTGTTGTTGGGTTTGCTAAAATGGCTCCCCACTTTGATAATGCAATTGCTGCTGCGCCTGTTGCTGCTGGAGTTGCCATTGAAGTTCCGCTTAAACTTGCAAACGTATTATTCAAATATGATGAATTAATTCCTCGTCCTGGCATACCAATATATAATTCTGGACCATAACTTGTATAACTTGAATGTGTTAACGGATTAGTATTGTCTAAACTTCCAACACCAACAACATATTGAGATTTTCCAGGATATTGAACTCCGAGTGTTCCAGTATTTCCAGTTGCAACAAACCAAAGAACATTTGAATTAGTGCTTGCTTTCAATGCTGTTTCAACTTCAGAAACTAAAGCAGTTCCTCCGCCAAGACTTGCATTGCAAATAACAAAGGTTCCATTCTGAATAAATAATTTATCTTCATTCAATTCAGAATTAATTGCATTTGCAAACCAACCAAATTGACCTGAGCCTGAATTAGTTAAAACTTTTACAAATTTAAATTGAACTAATCCGAGATCAACTAATTCTGCTGTATAACCAAATTCCTTTCCTGCAATGATTCCACCTACGTGAGTTCCATGACCATTACCATCTTCTAAATTAGTTTCTCCAGTATATGATTTTCCTGGAAGTTGACCTTTTTGAAGGTATGAATGTGAACTCTTTCCAGCAGTATCATAAATCTTTACAACAACTTTATTTTTACACTCGTTTTTTATTCTTAAACGAAGTGCATCAGGTAGAAGTAAATCTTCACCCCAATTGTTTACTGCTGCTGTTGGATTTAACTTAACTGTTTTGGTCGGATACTCTCCAGGAAACGGAACAATGTCCCAACCTTCTTCAATTAATGTTTGTCGGTTTTGGTTAAATGCTTTTTTGGGGGTTTGCGCTTGTAAATTTAAAACTGTTAAAATTCCAATCGCGATTAAAAGTAACCTTTTCAATTAATATACCTCTTTTTAAATTTGTTTTTTGAACGAACAATTATATATATCCGTTCTGTTTCAATTTCCCTCCAAACATGGTATCGTTTGAAATCTTGATCAACATATTTGGCAATTGATAGTTCAGCATTTTTAGTTAATTCGATGCTGTCTTGTGGGTTGTTAAGTAAGGAAAGAGTTAAGAGTAAGATTTTCATTTTTTTATTTTAAATTGTGAGGATCATTCTGATGTCGTGAAGTAGCTTTACTAATAGTAAAGAATATGAATGCTAGAACCACAGAACCAATCATTCCATATCCCCAATCTAAATACATAGATATGCCTCCTCCTCCAAACAATGTTATCAGACCAAATACATTTAAAGCAATTGAATTTTCCGCATCGCGAACTGCACGATTAGATAAATGTTCATTGATTTGGTCAAGATCATCTCGATTTAACAAATTTCTACGCATAATAAAGTTTTTTTAACGAATTAAAGTTATGTCTCCGGATATGTCAATGTCTTTTGATTTTATTCTGTAAACAAAAACATCTGGATTTAAAATTTCATTTTTAAATGTTCCATCCCAACCTTCTGAATTTGATTTTAGGTTTGAACCTTTGAAGATTAATTCTCCCCAACGGTCAAATATCCATAAATCATAATCAATCTGGGATGGTGTAAAGAAAATAAATTCATCATTTAATCCATCCCAATTTGGAGAAAACACATTTGGAACATACCAGTTACAAAGGTTAATCGGGATTAATGTTGTTTTAAATTCCTTTTTACAATGTTGATTTTGAACAGTGATTTTAAATGTTCCAGTATCAAGATTGTAAAGGTTAAATTGAGGGTAGTTATCAAATTCAATCTTTCCTTTAAAATCGCCATAACAAACGCTATTTGTTACACGCATCCTTGTTTCAATACCATCATAAATTGGAATGATTGTTATATTATTACATTCCGAAATTATATGAGTGGTGTCGGCATTTGGATTACAATGATAACGATATAAAGTTGTATCTACAATTGGTTCTCCAACTTTAATAACATTAATACAAATGTCATAAACGGTTGGGTTATTAATATTCCCTGCTACCATCCATTTGAATGTACATTGATTTATTGGAGCTATATACCGCAATCTAACAATTCCACCTGGATGGTTATCTAAAACAGTACAACCAATATTTGATGGAACAAATGTTGAATTGGTTATTTGCGTTTGCATCTCACCATCTTCATATCTTAATTGAGTATAACCATGATAAAAAGGTGGCTGCCATGTTATTGGAATTGCAGCTCCGATAATTATTTTGATGTCCGAATTTGGTTCTGGAACATCAATTATTAAATCATCTGGAACGTTGTAAGTACAATAATCAATTAATATTTCCGAACCTGGTAATATTTCAAATGAATTAATATGAATGTCACCTGGATCACCAATATAAGTGTATTCATGATCACAATGTTGACCAAATGTTAAGAACGGAAATAAAAATAAAATTATTGTTTTCAACTCATCAATTCCTCCAATTTAAGTTCGAGTTCTTCTTTTGTAATTGAACCTTTGTTTGACATACCTATAAGTATCCCTCTCATTGCCTGTAACGTGATTTGAAGATGTTCCTGAACTTGTTGTTCATGTTTGACATGCTGCGCATTTACTTCACGATGCGCTTGTTCAATTGTCTTGACTATATTATTCATTTTTTCAGTTCATTAATAATTTCATCAATTGGTGTGTTTTTTGGAATTCTATTACACTTTGACCATTTATCAAATTGACCAAATTTATCCCAAAGGATATTTTTACAACCATTTTGATAACCTCGAAATGATTCCTCCCCTGTTGAAAATCCAATAATTTTCCCAAAACCATACGCAATTGCAATTTCTCCTGCATTATCGCCATACATAAATCCTGGATTTGAATTCCAAACCTGAACTAAGAATCCTTCTTTTCGTAATCTATTTACTAATTCATTTGAACTGTTTTCAAACAAATTGAAAAACGAAGGTTCATTGATTTGGTATTTAGGTTTAAAGATATTTTCCTTTTTAACCTTAAACTCAAATCGAAAGTCAATATTTTTATTTGGAAGATAATAATCCTTTCCAAAATAAACAATTGTTTCTTTTGGAATATTTTTGCATTTCAATGTTCTGCGAATACAAGATTTTAATGAAATTGGTCGGTTTCTGCTTCACTCAAAACAATTTTACCAGAAACATCATTTTTATGAATTACAAAATTATCATTGACTACTTCTGTTACTGGAATTTCAATTAATTCTTTTCTCATACATGGTGATCATTTTCTGCAACGAACCTTCTATCTTTCAAAAGTTCAATCACATCAATTAAACGATATGGTTCCAAATCATTTCCATCAACGCCAACATCCATCATTCTTCCGTTGCCAAATCTTAAATCTCCTTGCAAATGTTGATGACCATGCAAATGAAAGACTCCCTTTCTAATCCCATCCCAAGACAAAATTGGATGATGATAACAATGGAATTTAAACCCGCTGACTTCAAATTTAAGTTCAGAACTTACAGAAGTGAATAGATGATTCCATTTTCCTTTAGAGATATGTTCGTCATGATTTCCTGTAACCAAATAAATATTTTTAACATTTAATTGTTTACGGAACATTTCGATTTTGTCTTGTCCACCAAATGATAAATCGCCAAGATGAATTAAAATATCATCGGGTTGAATTAGATGGTTAAAGTTCTCAACCATTCTTTCAGTCATTTCAAATTCATCTTTAAATGGACGAAGTTTGAATTCTGAATTATTCAAATCCCAATGAGTTGAACCTTGGCAGATGTTTTTGTGATAGGCATGGGTATCTGAAGTAACCCAAATTTTTGTCAAAAGGTTGGAATCGATTTTAATTTTCATAGTAATAGGTCAAATAATCGTAAAATGGATCATAATATTGGTTTATCGGTTCGTATGCCCAAATATTAAAATAGTTACATTTAATTTTCATGTTTTTAAAGTTTAATTTGAAACCTGTTTTTCATTTTTTCCAATGTTTCGTCATTAACATCATGAACATTTTTTCCGCCATGACGGTTTTCGCAAATCAAAGTTACAACCATGTAACCGTATTGTTTCGCCAGTTTGAAGTAATCTTCCATTTCCCATTCTTGGGTAAATGTGTTAGCGACAAAGATTTTGTCTGGTTGCGAATAAACTGAATCTGATTTCCACGATTTATCAATTTCTGAAACTTGAACACGATTACCATTCATACATCGTTCTACCACATCTTTGCACCAAGCGTGGGCATCTTTGATTTTGCTTCCATCATAATTGTAATTCCCTTCAGAATCTTCAAAAAACATATCCGCCGAAAGAACAGGATATTTTCCGTTTTCAGAAAGGATGTTTGCGGTTGTTGTTTTACCAGAACCTGGAATTCCGCGAAGGAGAAATAAAGTTTTCATATTATAATTCATTTTTTGTTAAGACTACTGGATGAATTCCAGTATCCAAATATCTTTGAAACAAATCAATATCATTGTGAAATGGCCGTGAACCTTTGATTGAAGTTACAACGAATTGATTCATTGAATCAAAATACAACACATCACCAACTTCAATGAAGATTATCTGACGATTGTATTGAATCGTGTTCTTCGTTTTGGAATATTTCATTGAAGGTTTCCGTTAATGGTGAAAAATAATATATACATCCATTATCATCTTGAACAACGATGTTATCTTCATCTTGAGAAATGAATGTGTAAATCTCTCCTGTTCCGACTCTTAATACTTTTTTCATTTTTTAAATACCTCCCATGCTTCAGGGAATGAAGAAAATGTGTTTAATATTGTGGTGAATTCAGTACTAATATCACACACATAAAATTCTAAAGTTCCATCCAAATTAACGCATACTTCTAACGTTTCTGCTGTCAAATCATTTGTAGCAAGAATGCTATCAGTGTGTTTTCCCGCTAAAACCAATCCAAATCGATACATCACCCTTTCTGGATAAAGACTTTGATCTTCAAATTCATAGCCAATTGGCCAAGAATCTTCTGGGTCATAATCCACGACTATTTGACTGTTTTCATTCGCGAATCCTGACTTTAAATATTTAGGAGACATCTGCTTTGTTACTTCGCTGAGTTTCATTTTCTTGTTGTTTAGTTAATTAATAGTACAAAGTTACAAGGTTGAACCTTAAAAACCAAATGTTTCTATTCTATTAACAATTTATTAACTTCTAAATTCCATTCGTTTTTAATATTAACAGAAATATATGCAATTGTATAATAGGCAGTATTTCCGTTTGGAAATGTGATTTCCATGACAATATCAAAACATATCTCATCTCGAATAATACTATGTCTATAATACCGCTTTAATGTTGCAAATGCCAAACCATTAAATAATGATGTTCGGTTACAATATATTTCGAATTTATCAATGATTTTAAAAATCATTGAATTCTGGAAATATAGACTTAATCTTGTTTTCTATTTCAAGTGCGCTCATCTTTCTTTTAAATTTATATAGATTAAATACACAATTTCAACCCATAAAAGTGATATTACATTTAATCCAACGGTAACAAGTGAGTTCCAATTATAAATCAAATACGTTGTTGTTGAAATTAAAGCCAAAACTTCAAACAATAACAATATATCAATCTTTCTCATAAGATTGGATTGTAAAAACCTCCCCAAAATAGAATACCTTCAATAATTACAGTTGCAATACATGACATTGCAAAATTGTATCTTTTTGAAGGGAATAACAATGATAATATTGTAAGTCCGATGATTAGAAATTGTGGTAAGTTAAAGATTTCAAAGAAATTACAAATATACAACAATATTAAGGATACTAAGTTTGCAACAATTCGTGCAAATAACGAATCATTCTTTTCTTGACCGGCACGCTTATACACAAACAACGTTCCTGTAAATATTAGGAACAAACGAATAAAAATAATTGATTTGTGCATTATTAATTGTGATTTAAGTTTACCAACTTGATTTGTAATAAAGAGTTTCAGTATCAAAATTAGTTTGTTCTAACAATTCTGTAATTTGCTCAATTGCGTCTGCAACATCATTCCAATATATGTCATCATATTGAGTTGAACCAAAGAAGAATCCACTCTGAGTTGGAAGTTTATCCTCACAATTATCAGGAGTAAGTGATTTCAAAAGTTCAAGAAATTGGTGAAGCTTTTCCTTTGAAATGATCCAAAATTGACAATCGTCATTGCCTTCGCAAACATTATTGACAAACCACTGATGTAATGCGTTAAACTTACGCCAGTAACCAACTTCAATTGTGTTGTCGTAATTTGGTTCTGTAATTTCTTTTGATGCTTTTCGAATGCTGATGTCAAGACCCATGTTGTAATGTTTTTTTGTTTAAAGAAATGAGTTAGTTTTTATGGTAAACAAATTGCCGAATTGTATTTTAATAAGATGGTACCATTTATGTCAATTTTTATTTTATTATTTTCATATCCAATTACAGTTCCCATTTTATTACAAAATGTTTGATCGCGATGTGTCAATATTTTAACAATAGTACCAACTGAATATTTTCGTGGTTTGGGAATTTGTATGAATTGGTTAAGCGAATAGTAAAATAGATTACAATCCTTGATTTGGAATATTTTATTATCTAAGACTAACTTTTTCGCTATTCGTGTTATCTTTGCTTTATCATAACCAGACATTCTTACAATATCTACGGTAGATAATTTATCATGGTTTGCTAATATTTGTAAAATTGCATTTTCAATGTGTTTATTCTGTATTTGATTTAAACTAAAAAGCTTTCTGAGTAAATGTGGCGTATCAAACCACAATAAATTTGCGTTGATAAAATTAATATATTCGCATTTATATTCGGGAAAGTTCAAATTTGCAAATTCTTTAAAATAATGTAAGGCACATATATCATAAATTTTTGCCGTATCAATTGGATTTTTATAAACACCTAATATTACTTGACTTATATGTATGTCTGGTTTAATCGATGATACAAATCTATTATTTTCTTCATACACACCAATATATTTAATTTTTCCAAAATTTGCTCGATTGCGTTTATTATTTTGACTTGTACTTAATCTCAAATTAATTTTACGGTTGTCTAACCCATTTCGGTTTATATGATCAATTTCAATTCCAGTAATATTATGTTTTTGAGACATGATTAGACGATGCATTGATAACCTTCCAGATTTTACATATTGTGTTCCGTTTCCGTGTTTATTGGTAACAATCCATTTATATTTGTTTATCAATTCCAAATCATCAAAATCTATGAAAACTGAATAAGGATTGTTGTATTTATCAAGATATATCATTTCCATAATGTTTAGTTTTTGGGTAAAAAATTATTTACGCGATGAGAACGGGGTATACTCGCTTATATAACACTCAAAATCACTATAAAACACCCTAATATCAGGGCTGTATCACCCTATTTTAAGGGGTTTTTTAGGGGTATGTTTTTATTAGGTTTTGATGATTTTAACAACAGTGTAGTTACAATATTCTTCACCGTGTTTATTAATTGCTTCAATTGCTGCTTCTTCTGTTTCAAATTCATCAACAGCAACATACTGTAAAAACAATGCTGGAAGAAGTTTGGCGAATGGTTTTCCATTGACTGATCCTTCAATTACTTCAAAAATTTTGAAAACGATTTTCATATCCTTGTCATTTTAATACAACAAAGTTACAGGATTAACTCTTCCATTGTTGTTAATGACTTGTTAACTATTTGTTAATAGAATCATACCAATCTTGATCTTGTTTCTGGTAGATTGATTTCTTTTGAAATGATCTCAAAATCAATACAAATACGAAAGTTCCTAATAATATAGTCATAATTAAGCAGGGATAAAATATTTTAAAAATGATTCGCGACTCCACAAACGGTTGCCAATAAAGATATAACCACCTTCTTTTTCTTCCGGAATCTGCGGAAGAACTGGTTCGTCATTTAGGTTATATTCATTCTTATAGTTCCAAGGAATGGATTTCCAAGGTTGGGTAAGATCGATTTCAAGTGAAATTTTAATCTTAACATCGGTAATAGTCACGATAATTGTGTCTCCTTTACGTTTGATTTGTTGATAAACTGTTGGGTGAATGCGTACTGGAGCTTTGTAATCTTCAGAATAACGACCAACTATTTTTAGCAATTCGATACGAATCACTGTCAGCGGTTCATTATAATAAGCCGTGAATATACCTCCAGCATAAAGGAAATCACCTATTTCCTTATGAATTAAATTCAGACTGCTGATTTTATGTTCTGAATCGTTGATTTTTAACTTGATCATTTTTATTTGTTTTGAACCTTCGTATATGAACCTTTTTTCAACTTTTATCGCGATTCCTTATACTTGGGTAAGGTTAAGAAAATAATTTAAAAAACCCCGTAATATATCAGTTCGACAATTGCGGGAAACATTATCACTTTTAAATTGTTTCAGTCAATTCAACTTCACCTTCTGAACTTTGAACATATTCCATCGCGAGTTCAAACAATTCTTGGTTGATTCGGAGGTCTTCACTTGCATTTCGAATCTTACGTCCAGTTTTCCGCATCCCTTCTAATTTTATTCCACCTTGGAGAAGTTTTTCTTGAACAACGTTAAACATCTTCCAAAGGCTTGAACCTTCGTCTTCAGGTCGAGTTGCTGCAATAAAGTCTTCAACATCTGCGTCTTCTGAAATATTTTCCCAACGAATCTTTGCTGCTCTTTTGGCAAATTCAGTGATCTGCATAGAATCCAAATTTGTATGAGCCAATTGTTGTTGAACTGTCATCATTTTTGGAAGATTTGATGCCAATCCTTTAACAATATCAAAACATGCTTCCCAAGGTGTTCCAGTATGACGAATCTTGATCCCGCCAAGGTCTTTTGATTTTACTACCAATCCATTTGTGCAAACCAACCT
>JACCDG010363114.1_pt1 | contig 87253 bp, 117 predicted proteins | sample 7442471 | NCBI WGS metagenome assembly JACCDG01 (sample SAMN15323444, study PRJNA562643) | freshwater metagenome | isolation source: river surface water | place: USA:Blue River Watershed | collected 2017-08-17 | reverse complement strand
TAATAAGCCATCAATCGATGATGTCCGTCTTCTACTTGAATTTCTCCATTTTCCAATTCTGCCAATTCAATAGGAGGTAATCCCCTCAATTCTGACATCATTTTTGAGATTTGTCCAGAACGTTTTAAACTTTTTTGACAAATCCAGATTTTTTCGATCTCAATCATGATATTTTTTAGCGGAAGATTGAGGAAATGATCCCCAGTCATTTTATTGACCCAACTGTTTTCGAAACAGTGCTGACACGCCTGTTCAGTTAATCTTCCAAATGTTGAGCGATTTGATTAGCTACCTCTTCTGTCAAACCCTCTTGAAAAGTTGTTTGAAAGAAATTTGAAGGAAAAAATTCTCCTGCATCATCGTTATCATCAACGATGGCAAATTTATTCACTTCAGGATGCCTTATTAACCACTCAGCAATTTCTTCTGATCTCGACGTTGGGGCGGATAATTTTTTCCTTATTTCTATTGTTGAATCTAAAATAAAAATGTTTTTTGTTTTTAATTTTTCTTCTAAAACACTTTTCGCCGTGGGATATAAACGCCATGTGGAAGATAACACCACTTCAGTTTTGGTTTCTTTGACAATTCTCTCAATTCGTTGAAGAAACTCTTCCCCGATAGCATTAATTCCGTCAGATTCTATTAACGACGCAGTATTTAAAACTCCGTCTACGTCCATAAACAAGACTTTCATTTATTTCCTCTTGGGCATGTGCCTGAAGTTGCTACCCAAATATCTTTAGCATTATGTGCTTGATTTTCTATGTATTTTGCTTCCAATTTAGAACCAACTAAAGTTACTTTCCAACCATTATCCCATTCGTCGTTTCTTTTAATTCTAATGATTTTATCAAGGACCGCAAACCGTTCGGGGATCCATGAAACTGTTTGAATGTTTTCTTTTTGTAATCGACATTGAATATAATTTTTAATCATAATTTACTTTCTCGGGACTCGCGTCCATACAAATTCATACACGAAATCTACAAATTTTTTCATAGATTCTTCATCATACCCAGTCGCTTGATCGATCATTTTTTCAATAGGTTTTCTTTTATCAAAGGTTGATAAGTTAGTCCCATTTAAACGATCAAACTCAACGAGGAGTTCAGGGAACTCAGCACAAAATAAAACAAGTTCTTCAAATGTCATAGTGGCTCCAGTCGGAGTTGAACCGACAAAATCACAAATTTTTAAAATTTGCCGCTTTGCCTATTTGCGTATAGAGCCATTCTACTAAAAATTTATTCGTTGTCTATATTTGGGTGTAATTTGTTCCCGGAAATTTCAATTCTCGTTTTTAACTTAACCATTGCAGATAATCTCTGTAAATCAATTGAAGGATTCGTGAGATTATTTTTGATAATTAGGTTTGAAATTTGATTTATATTCATGTTAGCAACTTGTTCAGGAGACAAGTCTTCAGAATAATAAAGGGTCATGATAATTTTATCTACTAAATTCTCCTGTTCTGTATATTCTTTGAATGTTTTCATATTTTATTTATCTGTCTAATTCCGAATTTAGCGGAAGTGGTGGGCGACGACCCCACAACGCCTCTTGCGAGACGCACAAGTTTAGCAAACTTGCTAGAAAAGCCACTTTCAATCACTTCCAATTATCCTTTTACAGAGTTTAGCGGAAGATTGAGGAAATGATCCCCAGCCCTTTCACAGGCCCAACTGTTTTCAAAACAGTGCTGGCACGCCAGTCCAGTTAATCTTCCAAATTTGTGATAATTGGGGCCATTTCCCAACGATTACCATTTCTGGTGTATAACAGGTCTCGGATTATAACTTACTATCACAAGTGCTCAAGGCGGGACTCGAACCCGCACGTCATATAGACTTATGTCCCTCAAACATAAACGGCTGCCAATTACGTCACTTGAGCTTTTTTCAGTAGCAGTAGCACGAGCGAGACTCGAACTCGCAAAATTCCCGTTCTAAGCGGAAAATGTCTGCCAATTGCATCATCGTGCCATGTTTTTTAATTTTTTTCGTATTGCGTTGTCGCTAACCTTAAGTTTTCTAGCTAAACTACAATACGATTCAGTTTTTAGCATTTGCTTTAATTGTTCATTTGTTGGCCAATCAATTTTGGTTGGTTTTAATTTCCCTGTACATGACTTACATCTCTTTGCCTTTTGACTAACCTGACAATCACAATCGATACATTTTCTAATTCTGACTTTTCTAACTCTAACATTTGATTTATGGTTCTTTCTTTTCTCTTTTTTAAGTTTTTCAGTGATAGTTTCTTGACTATGACAGTTTGGACATAAAAATTCTAAATTTTCAGGACTGTTATTGAGCCAATCTCCGTCTTTGTGATGTATTTCTAAAGTGATTTCTTTGTTATTCCAAATATTGCGTAGCCCACAACTGGAGCATTTGTAGTTTCTTCCACTTTCGATTAACGCTCGCCTCAGATAATGAGCCGCTGTTCTAGTATCCTTCTTTCTAGAAACTAGAATATCACTCCAATGTTTTTTAGCGAAAGATCTCCCTTTTGTCGATGCTTGTCCCAAAAAGTGTTTCGTGTCTATGTCGTATTTTTTAATTACTTTAGATAAATGACTATGATTTCCTCCACTTAACTTCATTCCTAATTTTCTCATTACCTCACGTAGTGAGATGCTTTCTTTAACGACACATTCTAATTTTTCTTTTGTGTATTTGTATTTCATAATATATTGTAGTAAACATATTATGAAATTTTGAGAATATCTTTCCTAAATTTCACCACTCGGGCATTTTCAGTAGTCTTGGTCGGAGTTGAACCGACAAAATCACAAATTTTTGAAATTTGCCGCTTTGCCTATTTGCGTACAAGACCATTTTTTTTCTAGCGGAAGAGACAGGAGTCGAACCTGCAAAGCTTTACGCTCGCTCGCTTTCCAAGCGAGTTCCTAAACCACTTCGGTTCACTTCCGTTACAGTCCCCAAGACAGGAGTCGAACCTGCACACCTTTCGATATCGACTCTTAAGATCGATGTGTCTGCCAATTTCACCACTTGGGGGATTTTCATTTGTAAAGTGGGCAGTCCCGGTTACGATCCGGGTTCTAAAGTTCTTCAGACTTTCGCGATGACCACACTCGCTCACTGCCCATTCTCATCCGCTTTTAGGTCGCTATTTTCATAGCTATCTTGTCTTTAGCTTTTTATGGATGAGTTAACAATACCTTAGGACCTAGCGGGAAGAGTTGGATTTGAACCAACAATCATAAATTTTCAAGTTTATTGCTTTACCTTTGTTTGTATGTTTCACAGGTAGGAGGTGATTTCTCACCCAAGTTTGTAAAACCGTTTAACTTTATTAGCTATCTTCCCGTTTTGAGACATAAGTCTCAGTGCGTCGAGTAGGATTCGAACCTACAAGTTTAGCCTGCGGCACCTGATTTACAGTCAGGCTCCTTCACCAGTTTGGATATCGACGCAATAAATTAGTGGGGAAGATCGGATTCGAACCGATAAACTTTAGTTTTCAAGACTAATTGCTTTACCTTTGTTTGTATGTCTCACAGGTAGGAGGTGATTTCTCACCCAAGTTTGTAAAACCGTTTAACACTTTATTTGCTACTTCCCCATTTTGAGAATTTCTTCTCAGTGCATCGAGACGAAGTTGAATCGCCACAGTCGGAGACGGGTGGGTTACAGCCACTTGGACTCGCCAATGTCCAGTCGATGCATAATGTTTTATCTAATTGTTAAAGAACGAATCTTAGTGGGAAGGGCTGGATTTGAACCAGCAGTCATAAATTTTCGAGTTTATTGCTTTACCTTTGTTTGTATGTTTCACAGGTAGGAGGTGATTTCTCACCCAAGTTTGTAAAACCGTTTAACTTTTATTAGCTACCTTCCCATATTTTGTTTGCCTTGACGGCGTTTCCAACGTCTCCAGTATCGTTTATCGAAAGAATTATATTTTTCCTTATCAAAACGTCCATCGCCGTTGTAATCCCATAATATTCCTTTTCTTCTAACCCCCTTTCTATTTTTTCTCGTGTATTTGTGCATTTTAAATAAAAAAACCTCTTAGCCCGTTAAGGCTAAGAGGTTGATATGTCAACACTATTTTAGTCCATAACGGTTCTATGTTCCCCGTGAGAGGGAATATAAAAACAACGAGGATGAACTAAAATAAAACTTTTTCATTTTCACTTCTTTTTATCTATGCGATTTTTTTTGTATTATTTGACGCGGTGTTCTGCGTCTGGATGTATTATACTGTTATTGATTCTAATTTCAACCTAAAAATTCCAAAAAAATGAAAAAATTTTAAAAATTCTTTTTTAAGGAGGCTACTAACCTCTGTATGGGAGCAAATTTTTTGGCAAAAATTTCTTCAACAAAAGATTGAAGTTTTTCATCTTTATCAAGTCGGCTGGCATCTCTTTCTTGGAGTTTTCCTCCATTTACAAATGAGATTAAAGCGATTTTCAATTCTTGATCAATTTCTTTTTCCATTTTTTCTCCTAAAAATTTTGTCTACACCAATATGGACAAATTCTTTTCAAGAGTTGCAAAGTAGGACACATTGATTATTTAAAGGTTCGCAAATTTTGAGAAAAATTTCTCTATATAGAATATGCGATTTAGACTTTTTCTTGAACAAGATCCAATGGGTGGCATGGGCGGACCTCCTCCGATGGGAGGCGATCCACTGGGTGGTGGTATGGGCGGACCTCCAATGGGTGGACCTCCAATGGGGGGTGATCCAATGATGGGTGGTATGGGCGGACCTCCAATGGGGGGTGATCCAATGATGGGTGGTATGGGTGGACCTCCTGCCGGAAATCAAAATCCCTCCTTACCAAAGGAAACAGATGTTTGGTCGGTTGTTTCTTCTATTTTAAAAAAGCATAAAATTTCCCCTTCCTTAAAACCAAAAAAGACATTAGACTCTTCTTCTCACTTAATGAATTAATCTTAGGAAGAAAGATATGTCTAAAGCGTTACTGGTTTCAGATCTGCATATTCATGCACATAAACAAAAGACAGATCGTCTTTATGATTGCCTTAAGGTTCTTGATTGGTGTTTTAAGACAGCTATAGAAAACAAATGTGATTATGTCTTGTTTTTAGGTGATCTTTTTCATGAACGAGCAAAAATTGATGTTCTTAATTATTTAAAGACATTTGAAATTTTCATGAAATACGTTAATCAACCAATAGAGATTTATTTGTTGGTTGGAAATCATGACATGTATCATAAGGAAAGTTGGGATGTTAATTCTATCAAGCCATTAACCGCATTAAAAAATGTACATATTATAGATAAACCTACCACATTAGACATTGATGGTCGAAATATTGATTTTTTACCTTATATAGAAAATCCAATTGAAGCTCTTAGAGAATTAAAAAAGGGAAGAGACAAGAAAGACCTAACGCTCCTGTTAGGGCACATGGCGGTACATGGAGCTAAATTAAATACACTTTATGGCACAACTGCTGATGTGGTTGTAGAATACGATACAGGAATGGTTTATGTAAACCCATCAATATTCGACGACTGGCAAATGACTATTTTGGGTCATTATCATGGTGCTCAACATTTAAATGAAAAAGTTGAATATTTAGGTTCTCCTTTACAACTTTCTTTTGGTGAAGCTTTTGAAGAAAAGCATATAGCAATTATTGATTTAAAAACTTTAGATAAAAATTATATCGTTAATGATTTTAGCCCAAAACACTTTATTTTAGGCAAAGAATTATTAAATAATTATAATTTAGAAAATTGTTTTGTAAGAGTTGTAATAGATGATTTACCTGCAAAGGAATTGTTAGAGCTTAAAACAGATTTATTAAATAATAAGAAAGTTGCTTCATTCGACTTTAAAAAGAGAGAGAAAAAAGAGGAAGATCAGATTGATGTTGAAAAAGCTCGATCTATTTTATTTAATGAAGATGAAATGTTAGAAAGGTGGATTGAAGCTAGTCCATTGCCATCTAATTTAAACAAAGATAAACTTCTCGATATCGGAAAGAACATTATCTCTAAATCATGAATTTGTTGTTGACTTGGGCAAGTGGCGAACATTTTTGTAAGTTGCCAGAAGTTGAAATTTTCTTAAAATCATCAAAAATTATTGACGCCGATAAATTAGTTATTGGGCACGACTTGAATGCTGATGCGATTAAATTATTTGAGAAGCATTCTTTCAAAGTTTTCAAAGTTGAACCTAAATTGGTCAATTATGTTTTAAGAGATCGTCATTTTCATTTTTGGCAATACTTATTACAAAATGAATATAAAGCTGTATTTCATTGTGACAGTCGTGACGTTTTAATACAGTCAGACCCATTTAAAGAATTAGATTTACAAAATAAAATTTATTTTGTAAACGAAGGAATTCCTTCAACTTCTAGCGGATTTCATCTAATAGAACAATTAGAATTTCAAAAAAATATTCCACAGAATTTTAAGACTAATATTAGAACGCCTTTTGTATTAAATGGTGGTGTAACTATTGGAAGTTTTGAATTAATGAAAAATTTCCATATGTGGATGTGGGCGAGTAGTTTAAATTCCCATAGCACAACAGATCAAGCTGCTTTAAATTTTTTCTTTAACTATCTTAAAAAAGACAAAACTGTTAATATAGCCCCGGATTGGTTTTGTCTTACAGGAGAAGCGGTAAAAGATGGATTTTTGACGCCGTCTTACGATAATGATTTTTATAACCCCATTGATGGAAAAAAATATTCTATTTTCCATCAATGGGATAGAACAATATTTGCTAAGGAAATTTATGAGAGATTTAAACTTTAAATATGCAAGTGCTAAAAATTTTATTTGTTTCGGACCAGAAGGGATTGAATTACATTTTCAAGATTTTGGCAAAGTAGTATTAGTGACAGGTGTTAATTGCGATAATGGGACAGACGATGATCCTGCTTCTAACGGAACTGGGAAATCTTCAATACAAGATATTATTTCTTATGCAATTTATGGTAAAACCGTCAAGAATCCCAAACAACTACATCAAGGGGATGTGATTAATGTCAAAACAGGAAAAGGGCTAGAAGTTGAAGTAGAATTCGATGATTATAAAATTAAACGATGTTGCAGTCCTAGCAAATTACAACTTTGGCATAGTAAAGATCACCTCTGGGATAAATCGACAGAAATTACCTTGGGTACTTCTCAAGAAACCCAAAAGAAAATAGAAGATATTATAGGGCTTACTCATCAAGCATTTTGTAATGTTCTTGTTTTTGATGATTCGGATGCTCATTCTTTCTTGCAAGTTAAGACAGAAGCAAAAAGACAAATTGCCGAAAATTTATTGGGATTAGACAAATATCGTGCTTATCACGATGTTGTTAAAAAAGACCGCAGTGAACAAAAGAGAAAAGGAGAGGATCTCAACAGAGAACTTGTTATTTTTGAACAATCGTTAAGTACAGCAGAACAAACCTTAGCTACAGTAAAACAACGAGAGTTGGTATGGTTTGAAACTCTTAAAAAGCAAATTGCAACCTATGAAGAAGATATTAAAACAAAACAGCAAGGTTTAGAAAAATCTGATGAGTCAGGGTCTTTAACAAAATATCATGAATCACAAGAGAAACTAAACTTAAATCAAGATAAAATCATTGAATTAGAGCATAAAAAAGAAAAGTTATCATCTATAATTAATGAGGCTCGAACTAAACTTTTAGCGGTTCAAGATGAACAATCTAAAATAAATGCTAATATTCAGATATTAAATTCTAGAATCAAAGAATTTGATAATAAAAAAGCAAAAGCTGATCAATTAATTCAATCATTAAAAAATCTTGAGCATGGACAAGAGTGCCCTACTTGTCATGGGACAATTAATCTTGCTAATTCTTCTAGGGTAATTGATTTTCAAAATCAAGAAATCGAAAGGCAGAACTTAGAAAGAATTAAAGATGTAAATCTGTTAAAAACAGCGACAGAAAATTTCGGAGATAAATCTAAAAATATTTCTAAATTAACTGAAAATATTACAGAAGCTGATAAAATCTTTAAAAATTTGAATTTGAAAATTGATGAATTAAAAAAAGAGAATTTAAAATTAATTGAGATTAAAAAACCAGATACAGACTCAGTTCAAAAAAACTTAGAAATTGAAATTTCTCAATTGAAAAGACAAGTTTCGGAAAAGAAATCCGAGATTAAAAATTCTCCATATAAGGAGATTCTTGAAAAAGCTGTTGAAAATTTGGATAATATTAAAACCGAAATTAATAAGAAAAAAGAAGAGTTGAGTAAGGTAGAAGAATTGATTCCTTATTACGATTATTACTATGAAGCATTTGGAGACAACGGTATTAGGAGATTTGTTATTGATGGAATTATTCCGGCTTTAAATTCTAGAATTGAATATTGGATGCAACATTTAATTGATAATAAAATCGAATTAAAATTTGATAATCAATTAGAACCTTCGATTCTCAGAAATGGGACTCCTGTGTATTATTATGGGCTTTCTAATGGCGAAAAACGTAGAATTAATCTTGCTGTTTCGCAGGCTTTTTCTTATGTTATGATGTTCCATTCAGGGAATTCTCCATCATTGGTTTTTCTTGATGAGATTACAGGTGGAGGTATTGATAGGGCGGGAGTCACAGGTGTGTATAACATGATTTTTGAACTTGCTAAAGAAAAGCAAGTGTTTATTACGACTCATAACGATACATTGTTAGAAATGTTGCAAGGCTGTGAAACTATTAAGCTTAAAAAAGAAAATGATATTACAATTTTAATATAATTTTATTTTTTTGAATTCATAACGTTAGATAATTTCCCTAAGAACAAGATTATATTGAAAGAGAGGATTTGAATGTCTTTGTCCGCATTGCAAGAATATACATTTAACAGTAAATACGCACGATATTTACCAGAAAAGAAAAGAAGAGAAACATGGAATGAAGCAGTAGATAGAGTTAAAGAAATGCATTTGAGAAGATACCCTCAAATCACAGAAGAAATTAATTGGGCGTTTGAACAAGTTAGACAAAAAAGAGTTTTAGGTTCTCAACGAGCTTTGCAATTTGGTGGCAAAGCAATCGAGAAAAAAGAAGCAAGAATCTATAATTGTTGTAGTTCTTATTGTGATCGTCTAAGGTTTTTTCAAGAATGTTTTTGGTTGCTTCTTTGTGGTTGTGGAACAGGGTTTTCTGTTCAAACTCATCATATTAAAAAACTTCCCTGTTTTTCTCAAATTTGGTTTGAGAAAAACAAGAAATCTAGAAAAATATATGCTATTCAAGATTCAATTGAAGGTTGGGCTGATTCTTTAGGCGTTTTACTTTCAAGTTATTTTGGAGGAGGAGATTTCCCAGAATATGAAGGTTATGAAATCATATTTGATTATAGCCTTATTCGACCAGAAGGAGCCTTATTAGCTTCATCTTCTGGAAAAGCTCCGGGTCCAAAACCTCTAAGAAAAGCACTTGAGAAAATTAGAGAACTTTTAAATCAATGCTTAGAAAGAAACCAAGAATCATTAAGAAGTATTGATGCATATGATATTGTTATGCACGCATCAGATGCTGTTTTATCAGGAGGAGTAAGAAGATCTGCAACAATTTGTCTTTTTTCCCCAACTGATGAAGAGATGGCAAAAGCAAAAACAGGGAATTGGTTTAGTGAAAATCCTCAAAGAGGTCGATCTAACAATTCCGCTTTATTAATTAGAAATAAAACTACAAAAGAAGAATTTGACAAACTTATGAGTTATGTCAAAGAATATGGGGAGCCCGGATTTGTTTGGTCGGATAGTACAGAATTGTTAGTAAATCCTTGTGTTGAAATATCATTTTTTGCTGTAGACTCCGAAACAGGTAAAACTGGTTGGCATTTTTGTAATCTTTGTGAGATTAATGGGAAAAAATGTAAGACTGCTGAAGATTTTCATATTGCCGCAAAAGCAGCAGCTATTATTGGAACTTGTCAAGCGGGTTATACTAATTTTCCTTATTTGGGGGAAATTACTCAAAAAATAGTTCGAAAAGAAGCTCTTTTAGGGGTTTCTATTACGGGTATGATGGATAATCCTGATATCCTATTTAACCCGGAATTACAACAAGAAAATGCCAAGTTAATATTAGAAGTTAATGAAAAAATTGCTAAAAAAATTGGGATTAATCCAACAGCAAGAGCAACATGCATAAAACCTAGTGGAACTACCTCTTGTTTGTTAGGGACAGCATCTGGTATTCATGCTCATCATGCGAATCTCTATATTCGTAGAACTCAAGGAAATTATTTAGAAGCTCCTTTAAAGTATTTTAAGAGCATTAACCCATTAGCTGTTGAAAAATCAGTTTGGTCAGCTAATGGAACGGATGAAGTTATTGCATTTTGTATTGAAGTTCCAAAAGGAGCTAAAACTAAGAATGATATTGATGCATTAACTCTATTGAAATACGTTAAATTAACACAAGAAAATTGGGTCACAGCAGGAACTGTTAAAAAACGATGTGCTGCTCCATGGTTGATACATAATGTTTCGAATACAATTAATGTTCGCGTAGACGAATGGGAAGCAGTTGCTAGTTATATCTATGAAAATAGAGAAGCATTTGCAGGGATTAGCCTTCTACCAATTACAGGTGATAAAGATTATCCTCAAGCCCCATTTACTGCTATTTACACGCCTCTACAATTAGTTAAAATGTATGGTGATGCGTCTGTAATGGCATCTGGGTTGATTGTAGATGGACTTCATGCATTCGATAATAATCTTTGGGACGCTTGTGATGCTGTATTAGGGCAAGGGAAACCACTTTTACCTCCAGTAGAACAGGATCAAAAACTTGCTTTAAACATAGATTTGATGAGAAAGCATGATAAAGATTTAAAATCATATGAAAATAAATTAGATTGGATAAGAAGAGCAAAACAATTTGCTGAACGTTATTTTAATAATGATATTAAATTAATGACTTATTGTCTCAAAGATGTTAACAACTGGAAATATTTTTGTGATTTAAATCGAGAATATAAAGAAGTAGATTTTTCTTTAATGGTTGAAGAAACAGATGGTACTAAAATCGCAGAAACTATAGCTTGTGCTGGTGGTGCTTGTGATTTACAATATGTCTAAAGAAAGATTATTATGCGTGAAATTTTTTTGATAATTGGAATTTTGTTAATTATTTTAATCTTAGCTATATTTGCCCCATTAGCTACAATTTGGTCTTTAAATACTTTGTTTAATCTAGAAATAGAATATTCAATTTTTAATTGGCTAGCAGTTTCATGGCTTTTGTTTATAATTAATGGTCGAGTAGTAGAAAAGAGTAAAAATGGCTAAGTATATTGTTGTTGCTGGCGGCGTTATAAGCGGCACAGGAAAAGGTATCGCCGCCGCCAGCATAGGGCTTTTGTTAAAGCTGCGTGGACTAAATATAGATTTAGTTAAATTTGACCCGTATCTTAACATCAACGCTGGTATTATTCGTCCGTCAGATCATGGAGAAGTTTTTGTTTGTGATGACGGAAGTGAAGTAGATTTAGATTTAGGCTCTTATGAGCGTTTGGCAGGAATAGAAGCTTCAGCCAAGAATATTTGCACATCTGGAACTTTATACAAAGAATTAATTAAAGAACAAGAATTGGGTAAATATTTAGGTCAAACAATTCAAATCATTCCACATATCACAGATTCTATACAGGAAAGATTGTTAGATCTTGGGAAAGATAAAGATGTGGTTATTGTAGAGATTGGTGGAACTATTGGAGATAATGAAAGCTTTTCATTTTTTGAAGGAATTCGTCAATTAAAACAAAAACTTAAAGATGATGTTTTAATTGTTGTTGTAGCTCCTATTCTTTGGATTCAGACCATCAAAGAATTTAAGACAAAACCCCTTCAAAATAGCGTAAAAGAGTTGCAAAAATATGGATTGCAGCCGGATGTTATTTTTTGTCGAACTGATAGAGATGTTCCTAATAAAATTATAGATAAAGTCGCTATGATGACGGGGGTTAAAAAAGAAAACTTAATTGAAGCCGTTGATGTTCAATCCATCTATCAAGTTCCCATTGAATTTTATGAGCGTCAAGTAGATGATATTTTTGTTGATCTTTTAAGGTTTAAAAGAAGTTCATGTAGAATTCACAAGTATAAAGAAATTGTCGAAAAGTACATGAATCCTGATTTAAAAAGAGTTAAAATCGGTATTATTGGCAAATATGACAATTGTGATGAAGCTTATATTTCTTTAAAAGAATCTTTGGTTCATGCAGGAATAGCAAATAATGTTAAAGTTGATATAGAGTGGGTCAAATCAGATCTATTAGAGAAAACAAAAGACGTTAAAGAAATCTTATCTTCTCTTAATGGGGTTATTGTTCCCGGAGGATTTGATTCAAGAGGCGTTGAAGGAAAAATCAAAGCAATTAAATATTGTCGAGAAAATAATGTTCCTTTTTTAGGAATATGTCTAGGGTTGCAAACGGCTGTTATTGAATTTGCAAGAAATGTTTGCGAGATGAAAAATGCCAACAGTATGGAATTTGAAAAGATTCCTGATTATCCTGTTGTTTATTATATAGAAGGACAACAAGGCTTAAAAACCAAGTCAGCTAATATGAGATTAGGGTCTTATGAATGTGAATTAACTAAAGATTCTTTGGCGTTCAATGCTTATAAATCTAAACTAATTAATGAAAGACATAGACATCGATTTGAAATAAATCCTTTGTATTTAGAAAAATACAAAGAACAGGGATTTCAAGTCACAGGAGTCAATCCGCAAACGGGGTTGGTTGAAATAATGGAGCTTTCCTCTCATAAATTTTTTGTGGGAGTTCAATTCCATCCAGAATACAAATCAAGACTTCAAACGCCTGCTCCACTGTTTGTTAAGCTGGTAGAATCTGCATTATCTTGATCCTTAGGGGTAATTTCCATATCTTTTTGAGCAACATCTTCTCCTTCAAGTTCAGCAGCTTGATCTAAGATGTTGCTTTCTTTATTTTTTGTTCCTAATTTTGAAGAAACAAGTTCTAATTCCTCGATAGCTGAAGGAATTAATTCTCTTAAGTTTCCTTTATCTTCAATAGTTTTTTTAATAGCAACTGCTATTTTTTGTAATGGAATTAAATGCTTTCTTTGTGATGGACTCCATTGATTATGTAATATTTTTCTAATTTGATTAACAATATCATCACATAATCGAATAATTTGTCTAGAACCCATGTGTTCCATGTCCGACTCTATATCCTGAGCGGCAGTTAGTATTTTATTAACTTTTTGCCCAAGAAAAGCTCTGTCTTCATTTAGAAGGTAGGTTTTAAAATTATTCATGTTATTCCTCTGGAAAACTTTCATATATCTTAGTGTTTTTATCGCTTCTCCAAAATCTTTCATTAGGGTTGTAATGTGCAACTTGCAAAAATGAAGGAGTTTCAAGATCAGTTTGTACTTCTTTTGGTTTAGACCATTGTGAATAAATATCCTTGTATTTTTGTGAATTAGTCATATTTGGTTTAAGCCACAACCAAATGTTTCTTCCTTGTGCTTCTTCTTCCGAATAGGCAGATGTAATTTTGTTTAAATCTTCAAAATTGATATAAAGATTCTTTTTATTTCTTTTGTTGGACGAACTGAAAATATAAGCGGGATATCGATTAAATTTATCAGGAGGACCTGAAATCACATACATAGGAGTTTTTGTTTTATAAAGATCTCGTCTACTTTTTGGTTGTATCCAATTCCCTTGTTTATCCTGATAAGTTTTAAATACAGCACTAGCTTGACTAAGTACAATATCTCCCGGTCTGGGAGGCATCATTAATTCGTTTGTTTCTATATATTCATAGGTTTCAAAGATATTTTCTTCATTTTTTTCTTGTAACCAATTATTAAAATCTCTCATGTTCATAATTTATTTATGTTTTTAACTTATATATTAGTATGGATGATCTAGAAGTTGAAGATTTATTTAATAATGATGAACCGAGCAAGAAGAAGATAAATGGTAAAAAAAAGGGAAATCGTGTTGAGTTGGAACTATGTAAAATGCTTACTAAAAGATTTGGAAAAGAGTTTTCTAGGTCGGTAGGGTCAGGAAATAGATGGTCACAAGTTAAAAATATGCCAGATCACGCCAAGACTGCTTTACTAGGCGATTTGTGCCCTCCCACGGGCTTCAGATGGGTAATTGAGTGTAAAGGTGGATATGATGATGATGTTGATTTTAGCAGCATTTTATATGAAGGATCATCGAGAGTCAATGAATTCATAAAACAATCAGGAAAAGACGCAGAGCAAAGCGGAAGAAAACCATTGATTTGCTGGAAACGAAGTCGTAAACCATGGGCTGCAATTTTGAGAAAAGAAGACGTAGACATAAGTCTATTTAAATATTATATTCATTATCAAGAATGGACGATAGTAGCTTTAGAAAAATTGTTGTTAGCTTATTCAGATGATGAATATTGGTTTGAGAAAGAGATAGATGAAAAAAAATAAAGGCGTTCTTTTAATTGATTTTGACGGAACAGTTGTTGAACATAAATTTCCAAAAATTGGCAAGCCATTACCGCAAGCATTTGAAGTTTTAAAAGAACTTCAAAAAGAAGGATGGAAATTAATTTTATGGACCTGTCGTGAAAATGTCGGATATCTAATAAATAAACAATTTTTAAAGGATGCTGTTGATTTTTGTAAAGATAATGGGTTGGAATTTGATGAAATTAATTCTCCCCTACTTGATTTTGACTTCAGATCAGGATATGATTGTTTGATGAGAAAACCTCATGCCTCTTTTGTAATTGATGATTCAAACATTGGAGGGTTTCCGGGTTGGGATATTGTTCGAGAAATTTTAATTAACAGAAAGCAAGTTACATGGCAACTAAATTAGAAAAACCTGTTTCTAGGGAGGTTTTAATCAAAGATGAATTTAACAATGAAAGTATGCTTGTTGTGACAATCTCAGTAAGCGGAATAGAATTGAGAAAGAAAAATACATCAAGAAAATTAGCAACGGATTGGACTTCTTTAAATAAGTTGTTCAAACTTCCTCCTAATGCCCCAAGCAAATTTGTAGCAAATCCATTAGGTTGGTTAACTCAAGAATAAAAAAAGCCCTGTTCATCGCGATGAACAGGGCTTTTTTATTAAAACTTCACTCCGCAACTAGAACAAAAATTTGCAGTCTTTTTTCGTTTTGCTCCACAATTTTCACAATATTTATTTTCTTGAGATTCGTGTGTGAAAACTTTTTCCTCAGCAACATATCCTTGAAGATGCAATCGACAAACGCAATAATCATCTTCTAATGAAATAAATTCAGTGCCAAAAGATTGTCCTGTGGTATATCCTTCAACAGTACAACCGTCTTTAATTTGTCGGGTTAATTTATGCCCTCCAAAACTACACAAGCCTATTGTCTTATTTGTATCATGAGTTACAGATAGATCTACTTGCGGACCCACACAAGAGGAGTTGTAAGTAACATTAATTTCTCTTGGTTGTTCTCCATCTTTCATCCATATAGGATCATGCCAATGAGGATAGACAGGAGGACTTTTCCAAGGATCTGTCCATGGCATCATAGGTTTTTTAACTGGCGATTGATAATATTTTTTTTCGAGATAAAATCTTGCTTCAATGGTCCCTTTTGTTTTATCCTCATTGGGACCATTTTTACCAGCATCAGTTGCTTCAGCACTATCTAAATCAACGAATCTAAAAGCTCTATCTTTGTCGTTATGTCGCTTTATTTCAATAAAATCATTTGCAGGGATGATGTAACCATTCCCGCTTACTTCTTCTCCATCAATGAAAAATTTAACGACTGCTCTTCGGTTGTTTTTGTTTCTGAATCGGAGATAATACTCAGTCCCAAAGGGGATTTGGGCAAATCCATTTTTATCTGCAATTACTTGCCCATTAACCACCACGCACATCACAAAACGATTATTGTAAACCATCATTTCACCTTTAAGCTCTCAGATGTTAAACCCTTATCCTCACTTGGGCAAAATTTAGGGGGAGAGCCAATCCCCTGAGGAAACTTCGTCTATATAATAGTTCAAATTCAACTATTTGTCAATAATTCATGGTCAGTTTTATTCCATTCTTCGTCGTAAAGTTCTTCTTCATTTGATTTTACGCAATTTTCATTTTCTTTTTTGAACCCTATTTCCATTTTATCATAGCTGATTGTTATAAAGTGTGTCATGGTTCGGGCGTGATCAACGGTGTCATCAAATAAATCCCAATTACAATTATGTGCGATTAATCTCAATCCACTAAATTTTAATTTCGGCATTTCAATTTGATTGTCAAAAAGACATGTTATTAAGGAACTTTCAATAGTTAAATTCGCAAACCATTTATAAGCACATAATTTATTTGTTTCTTGGATTTCAATTTGCAATAAGTTAGAGACACAGTCCCATTGAACTCGTTTAAAATATTGTCGAAGATAGGGAGCCGCCTCGGGGATAACCCAAATATCATTCATATTTTTTCCTTTTCATTATAAGTGTTTAAAGTAATTCCCAGAATTAGGTTTTTGAAGTGTTTAATTGTAAATTTGAATTGGCATTCGATCAGATATATAAATATTATCACCGAATTCTAATTTGAGGGTTACATTATAGATTCCACAATCTAGATCTGTAGTGTCTAGTTTGTAATATCCATATCTAAGTTCACGATAATCGACTGATTCTTCATCTACTACTGTTCTTAAATCTTGTTCTTCAGGCATACAAGAACCACAAGCTTGCTCTATAGTTATTTTAAGATCTGATACTATTGCAAGATTTGTATAATATCTTTCTAAATCGCTAGATCTGGGTACGTTAGGTATGATTTCAATAATTAAAAATTGTTTAGAACCCTGTCTAAATTTATTAGGTTGGAAATGAAAATCAAAATCAAAAACGATAGGAATTGGGGTAGAATACCAAAGATCAGGATAAAGAGTAAATTGATTTTCAATTGTTTGAGAGGGTTCATCTTCAACTAATGTTACAGTCCAGATATCAACGTATTTGCCAATTGTATATTTTGCTGTCTCAGCAGTGATTGTGATTAAATGAGTTCCTGTATCCTCGATAGTAACAGAACTTCCATCTATCGTTTCTACTAATCTTCTTCCATCGGGATTAGTAGTTGTTTTATTATTGGGATCAAGAAAATAAATAGCAACTTGTTCAACCGCTATCACATCTTGTAAATTGGAACTATTGTAGGTAAAAAGTCTTAAATTTACTTCGTTTCCTACACATGGGTTTTGATATCTTTCTTTTGCCATTTAATTTCCTGACGGAAGCCACAACTTCTTTTTATTTTTTTGTTTTTTATCGTGTGAAAGTCTCAACATTTCAACTAATTTTATTTTTGCTTCTCTTTCTTTTCTTAATTCTAACCAAAAATTAGCCATTAAATATCTCCTATTTTATGAGATATTTATCTTTATTATGATTTCTTTTTCATTTCTTCCATTTCTTTATTTTTTTGAGTTATAAAACGCTTTATCAACCATTTCCTTTCATGAATTGGATAGGAAAGACATTCATATTTATCTTGATTAAAATGATATAGGAAAAAGAAGATTTCTTCCATTAAATTAGACCAAAGATTTACGCTTGGGTCTTTGTCTCCTTCTTCCTTGGGAAGAAAAAAGATGCTTCAAGCGGTAATCCTACCTTAAATTCTTCACCACAACTTGGACATAGCATCTCAATGTCGGTATCCACTCCAAAAGGCGGTTCATTAATTAAATTTCTTAGATAAACAACATCGTTAACCGGAAGTTTTCCTAAAATAATTTTAATTTCATTAAGCTCAGTAATATTTTCAATTGATTCAATCAATAAAGCAGTTCGATACAATGATGTATCATCATTTCCTTGATCACCAAATGTTTGAATTCTTTTTTCTCGATAGTTTGCAACATTTAATTCATCTCCACCTTTAGATAATCTATATGTAAATGAGAGTTGACTCTTTGGTAGAACTCCAGAAAGACTCTCTGGACCAAAATCATTAGGACAAGATTCTACTTGAATTGCATCTAAATCAATTACTGTAGAAAAATTAATTCCACAAGCTGGACATTTAATTTCTACATCATATGCTGTTGTATAAGAGATACCTCTTAAAAAGATTAAGATATAGTTTCGATCAATTGACAATAATTGTGTAGTATCAATTGGTTCTTGGATGCATTTTTGAAAAATCATATCAATTGCTTGACCTTTTTTAACAAATCGACTTGTTGCTAAGATTTGTTCCTCTTGTCCAGTCATTGCACGTACATGAATTTTACTAGGAATGTTTTGATAAAACTTTCCGCGAGACGGTAATTCAATCTCTTCCCAAGTGTGTTCTCCAGCTAATTTTTGAAGTATCAATTGAAGCTCAGCGGAGCTTTCGGCTTGTTGAAAATGTCTTACACTAGCATCTGGTGTTAATTTTTGTTTTTGAGGGGGAGGATTTTGTGCGAAATTTGGATTTTGTCCCATCATTGCCCGGATTTCAGGAGGAATCGTTCCCTTGATTTCAGGCATAAAATTTGGAGACATTCCCATATTAGGAGGAGGAGTATTTCCCGTTTCTTGAGCCATAGCATTTTGAGCAAAATTCACAGAACTCATCGGATCTGGAATATTTTGAAATGCATCTGGTTCTACTTTCTTTCTTGTTTGTCTAAAGATTTCATCGGACATTATTATTTACTCCTTACTATATTTAAAATAGCTTTGTGTATTGGTTATTAGAGTATGCTAAAATTAAATCTAACAACAGCAGAACATTTGATATTTGAAAATAGAGACGTTCAGAAAATTTTACCTATTAGTATGTTTAGTTATTTTGAACAATGGCGGGTATCAAGACAGATCCCTGCTTTGCGTCAAATAGGTAAAAGATCAGTCTTGGACTTCTTGGATTGTCTCAAAGATGAACATGTTGCATTGTTGGAAGATTTTTTTAAGGATAGGATTTATTTAGAAAAAACAAATTATAGAATTATTGAAAATTATAAAATTTCTTTAAAAGAAATAGAAATTTGTGAATTTTTAAATAAAATCAAAAGTTTTCCTAATTATTCGACTTGGCGAGACAACGATTATTTATATATTTCTTTTTGGAGATGACTTATGAAGGGTATTATTGTTTTTTATGTTAATTTTTTCCCAGAACTTCAACAAAATGAGGTAGAAGTTTTAGAAAAAATGCAAAAATTTAATAGTAATATGATTTCTAAGATAGAAGCGGAAGGATACTCTTGTATGTTTTTAGCAACCACAAAAGAAGCTACTCGTGTTGAGAAGATTGATTTTGATTCTCCCTTTCCGAGATATGTTTTGCCAAGAATTGATATAGTTGATAACGATAAAATCATGAATTCTATCAAAGATAAAGTGGGAACAGAGGAAAATAAAGTAACATGATTGAATTAATGCTATTTATTTTAAGTGTAATTGGAATGACTAATATCATTGTAGATGGAAGTATTTTTCAAGAAAAACGAGAAAAATTAGAAAAAAAGTCTCCATTTTGGGGACAGGTAGTTAGATGCCATCAATGCTGTGGATTTTGGTGTGGATTGATATGTGGATTTTTCATTTTAATTATCGATATACCTCAGCAAAATTTATTATGGTCTTTAATCATAATCCCGTTAAAAACATTTTTGTTTGGTTGTGCTGGTAGCTTTTTAGCCCCAGCATATGATTTATTTTATCAATTTATTTTATCTAAAATTGAGTTTACTCCACCTAATGATGAGACGACCTAAAAAAGAGAGGTAAATTGACTAAACAACCTAAACAATTTTTGCTTTTTTGTGAAGCTTGTGGATTTAAAAAAATTATCGAAAATAAGGACGAACTTGATAAAATTCCTAGAGTGAACATTCAAAAAGATATCAAAAGCGAAGCTACTAGAGTAGAACAGCCTTTAATGACTAAATGTTCTAAATGTGGAAGGGGCGTTAGATTAAAAAGATTAACAAAAGTAGACACAAATGAAAACAGAGAGACAAAAAATCAAATTAATGGACGTGAAGCAAGCTCTCCTTGATGATAGGTTTCGTGAATCTTTGCCAGAAGAACTTGTTCCAGATATTCAAAAATTTATTCAAAATCCCGGTTGTTCTTGTAATCATCCAATTTATAAAAAAGTTATGAAATTGGCGTGGAAACAACTTACGGATTACTATCCAACCAAAGAACAAGTGGAACCAGAAGAGGAAATTGTTCAGAATCAATGGACAGTAATTAATTGTTCAATTCATGAATTAGCATCCAAACTAAGAAATCTTGGTCCCGGAAAAAAACAAGTAGAAGTTGCTAGGTGGGAAGATCAAGTGACAGTAATTATTAATGAATTCGAAACATCTCTTGTTTAATCAATTAAAGAAGCTTATAATAGAGTGAATTGTTTAGGAGTGGAAAGTACATAGGAAGGTGAGTAAAACGAAGTGAGCAGTTTTTTCCGCTATCCCGGAGGCAAGTCTAAATTACGAAAACAGATTATTGAAAAGATAAATGGCATTACTCGAAATAATGGCTTTGAATATCGAGAGCCATTTTTTGGCGGCGGCAGTATTGGTTTATTAATGTTAGAAAATAACTCTAACATTAATAAAATTTGGATTAATGATTTTAATCTTGGTATTGCGTCTCTTTGGACAGCTTTAATCAAATATCCAGATTTATTTAAGAAAAAAATACAAGAATTTATTCCTTCAGTTGAAGCTTTTTATAAATTCAAAGAAGAGCTTACAAGTAAAAATTGCAAATTAGATACTGTTGATAAAATTGTAGATTACGGTTTTAAAAAACTTGCTATTCATCAAATCTCCTACTCAGGACTTGGAACAAAGTCGGGCGGTCCATTAGGTGGAAGAGACCAAAAGTCAGCTTATAAAATTGATTGTCGATGGTCTCCGACTTATATTTGTAAAAAAATTGATGCTTTAAATACTAAATTCTCAGAATTAACTATTAGAAATAATACTTGTACAAATTTAGATTTTGCACAATTAATTGAAGATGATAGTTGTCCTGCAGTTATATATTTAGATCCACCATATTATGATAAAGGAAGTAATCTTTATCAAGATGGGTTTGAAGAAGAGGATCATAAGAGATTAGCCGATTGTTTAAAAAAAACAGATCATCAATGGATTCTTTCTTATGATGATTGTCCTGAAATTCGTAGATATTATAATTGGGCAAATATCGAAATAATTGATGGCGTTAATTATTCAATCACTGCAACTAAAGATAAAAGCACAGGAGAAAGAAAAAGTCGAGTGAAACCGGAATTGCTTATTTCTAAGAAATCGAATATATTTTCCTCTGTTTTAATTAATGGAGAATAAAATGTATCAACCCATTCCAATTACAATTCCAAAAATTACAAAACAATTATTTAATGGGGAAGAACGAGAATGTATTTTTGTCGAAATCGTTGACGAAGAATATATTGCTTGTGATAAAGCTTCTTATAATTTTTGGGGAAGTTCAAAGCGAGGCACTTATGGGAAAGGATTACTCAATTCAGAAAATGATCTCAAGCGGACAGAAAGAATTGGTTTGTTAGGGCAAATGGCTTGGGGGAAAATAACAAATGAGCCTGTTGATCTTGAATACAGACGTGGGGGCGATAAACAAGATGCTCTTATCTTTGGTAAGTATAAACTTGATATAAAATGTGCTTCGTATAATTATGGAGTTAATTTGATTCAAAAAATAAATGAATTTAAAGGTCCACAAAAAATTGATAAAGATGTTTATGTAAGTTCTTTTCTACATTCAGAAGATCGAAAAGCTAAAATCGCTGTTATCTGTTTAGTTGGGTTTTCTTTACAAGAAGATGTTCTTAAAGCAAAGGTTGTCCCTGCAAGAAGAGGAAACCATATTAATTATGAAATTCCATTTGAGAAAACAAAGTCAATTATTTATTTAATTGAAAAGATTAATGAATTCAAAGAGAAACAAAAGTTAATTAAAAATACGCTTCTTGGCAAGCTTTAAATGTATTTAGATGGATATCCAAAACCTTTTGAATAGAACCATTGGAGTCTATTTGATATCCTCCTGCGAGATTCCAAGTAATAGGAACATTTAATTTTTTAGCCATTTGGAACATAAGCAAATCCCTTTCAAAGATTTGCTCTGTTGTAAAGATCCCGCCATAAGGATCGTTGATATGAACATCTGCTCCTGCTTGATAAAGAATGATGTTTGGGTTAAATTCTTGATTGAAAAATTTTTCAATGATTCCATTTGGCTTTAAACGGTCAAGATAATTTTGAGCATCTTTACGATAAAAAAATGTTTTCCCAAAACTAATATGAGCAATTGAATCTTTAAATTGATGTAACATTGATTCTAAAATGTGGTCTGTGCCATTCCCCCAATGCATATCACAATCAATAATAGCAACTTTAGTCTCGGGGTTATCTTGAATTAATTTAGCTGCAGTAATCATCAATCCATTAAAGGTGCAAAAATACCCTAACCCTTCCCATCGGTCATATCCTGCATGATGAAATCCTGAAACCAAAGCACAAGTTGGATTATCAAAAGAAGCTAATTTTGCAGCGTCATACATTGCCCCATTTGTATATAACAATGAATTAGCAACTTTAAGAGAGCGATTTCCAAATCCATTATCACTTTTCAAATCTAAAATACTATCTACAAAATATGGATCATGAACCAATTTGATATCATCTCTTGTTAATGGTTGTGGTTCAATAAACTCCACAACAGGATTGCTTTTTAAAATCTCTGCAAGTTCTGCTGGCTTGTGGGCAGAAGGACTTTTAATCAATTGATTAGAAAACCCTTGGGGTCCTTGATCCACTGCCATTTTTGGGCTATATACCACTTTAATGTGTTGAGTCATTTGTTTTTCCTATCGGACGTACATCTGTTTATTGATAATTTTATTACAACTATCAATCATTCGACTAGGATGACTTTTATATTTTGAAATATCAATTGGCCATCCATCATATTTTATGCGATGTTGTCCTAAAATCAATCCATTATGATAAAATTCTCTTGCTTTTTCATAATCATCTAAAAGATGATAATGAACGTCACCCAATGAACACCAGAATTCAGCCATCAAAGGATTCTCAGATAGACACATCAATAAATTCTGAATAGCAGGTTTTGCATTTTTTTTAATCCATAATTGAACATAAGCGTAATAATAACGGATTAAAGTTAAAGATCTATTTTGAACTTGTTTTAAAAACATAAAATGTTCGGCTATTTTTAAAAACTCTTCATATTTTTTTTGCGATAATAAAACATTTGCTTGATAATAATACGGGATTGGATTAAATGGCTCTAATTTTTTCCAATAGTCTATTTCGTCTAAAAGATCTTGTATGTTAGGGTTTCCTGATGAATAAACATTAATATCTAACCCAGTTTTTGATTCTAAGTCTAAAAATTCAAAAACTGGGTTTTTGAATTTTGCTTTAGTGGACCATAAACGAACTTCATAAGTCAAAACATTGCCATTAATTATATTGAAATTATAATCTCCTGATTGACTTCTTAACTTGTCATGTCCTGAAATTAATGTTTCCCATGGCTCCAAATACATTTGGTTCTTTGTTTTACTTAAATCAAGTAGATAATTCCTTGCATTTTCTCTTGTTAGTTGAGGTAGTTTAAATATTTTAGCTTCAAAAGATTTGCATAAAGAGATTGTTGAATCTTCACTTCCGATGTCTGCTACTAAAATAGGGCATTTTAAATTTACTATAGATTTCAAGGTATTTTCTATAGTTTTTTCATTGTTTTTCGTTAAAAGATGTATTGTTAAATTCATTTTTTTCTTTTAATAATCTTTTGTAGGCGTTAGCTATTTGGGGATTTTTGTCCTCGTAATACTTGATCAGCTTTTTGTATAGCGTAATATTTTTTGGATTTATTTGCAAATCTGAATATATTTTGATAAAATTCATTTAATTTATTTAAAATACTATATTAGTAGTAATATCTAACCGACTTATTAGGAGGATTTTTGGCTAACGAATACATAAATAACAAAAAATTTGAAGTTATTATTCAAGATTTTCAATCTTTCAAAAGAAGAAAGAAAAAATATGAATTGTTGATAGATGATTTAAGAGAAGTCCATAAGAGAAGAATTCTTAAATATAAAGACAATTTAAAAGAGCCTCCTCTTGATGAAAAAATACAGAAATATAATGAGGTTTGTCAAGATTTTGACACATGTCAGGTTAAATTAGCAAAAGATTTTTACATTCTTTCTCAAAATATCGCTAATTATTCTAAATTTAATGGGATTGATATAGATGACGCTATTCAAGAAGGTGTTGTGATTTGTTTTGAAAAAGTAGATAGATTTAATCCTAATTATCGTGGAAAAAACGGTCAAAAACCTAAAGCTTTTAATTATATGACAACATGTGTCCTTAATCATTTCCGTCAATTATATCGAAGTGCTAAAAGTCATCAGGAACTAACAAAAAAATACAAGCAACATTTGCAAGAAAGCCACGAATCTGTATTTTTTGTGAATGGTAAAGAAAAAATTAATTACAATTAAAAGGGATTTAACTTATGCAATATTACAATAATTCCATCTCTGAAATGGAAACTCAAGAGATGATTCAAAAATTAATTAACAATGGGTACGGTGATTTAATCGATTGTTTGTTGGGAGAAGAAAGTTTAGTTTACACTAAGAAAGGTCGATTAAATAAAAGTAGCACTTGTCGTAAAATGGGTTGGAAAAACAAACAACTAGAAGATGCTTTAAAAGAAATGAAAGATTGCTTAGAAGAGGAAAATCATTTAAATAAATAGTAGTAAGCTCTAGCGTATCTTAGAGTTATTTCACATGTAAGAATGTCGCCACTCATCATGTCAAGATCTAAAAAGTTTACGGTTTGTGGCCAGACATTCTCATATTTCCAAACTTCGATGATATCGCCACATCCATCGTAAAGTTCTAATTTAGCTTCTTGTTTTATAAGACCAGAAGATGCGGGATACCAATTGCTATCTTCTTTTGGGTCTGTGTTATATCCTAATTTTAACCAATCCACGACAGGATGGCTATTTTTAGATACATCATATAAAACGAGAGAAATAGGTTTCCAATCAGGTTTTGCAGGATAATAGATATCTTCATTTAAATGCTTTGCTTGCATTTCTTGGAAAGAAAGATTGGGCCGAGCCGATCTTAAAGGGGGTAAAGTTTTAATCTCGACTCGGCTTGCTCCAGCAGATACATCAGGGATAGATAAAAGCCATCTATTTTTACGTTTACATACTTTGGCTGGACCTTCCAACCCAAAGTCTAAACCCATAGGTCTAGCCATAAATTTATTATCCTAAATTAAGAACCACAACCAGTGCAACATCCGATAGGAGTAAATTCAGGACAGTAAGATTTGTAAAGAACATCTGAATATCTTAATGTCAAATCAGTTGTCGCAATCTCGGAAGAACCATAATCGAGTTCTCCGAAATCAATTGATGTTGGCCACATATGTTGTAAATACCATGTTTCTAATAAAACACCGCAACCATCCCACATATTTAAAACACCAGTAGCATCCCAATCTCTCTTATTACCCATGGTTAAATTAACAGGATCTCCAAGACTGTAGATTGTAGCCATCCAAGTCCATAAAGAAACATTGGTTGCATGAGCAACATCCATGTACTTAACAGTAATTGTTTGCCAAGAAGCTTTTCCGGGAATCCAAGTTCTAGCATTTAAGTGGTCAATTTGCGTTTCTTCAACTTCCAATTTAGGTCTACCAGCAGTCATAACAAAGTGCTCAGGAATAACCGAACTTTGGTTATTACAAAACCCTCTGATTTCAAAAGTAAATCTAAATACTCGTTTAAATGTGATGTCAGGGTTGCCAACTAACCCTATACCCATAGCTTTTCCCATATGATCTCCTGTTTAATTTAATTTATATATTGTTATTTTTTTAAATTATGTACAACTTGCACAATAACCTACCCCTGTTGGTGAACATCCATTTGTTAAATGTGTTACATCAGAGAACCTTAAAGTCAATTCTATTTTAGAAGGTTCAGAATCTACATTTGATAATTCTCCGAAATTAACTGATGTTGGCCACATACTACCAAATTCCCATCTTTCTAATAATGTTCCGCAACCATCTACCATTGTTAAAACACCTGTAGAATCCCATCCTAATTTTTCAGTTTGAGTATAAGTCTTATTTTGATAATTATAAATAGATACAATCCAGTCATATAATGCTTGCATCGTATGATCATTTGTATCTAAGTAGGTTACATTTATAGGTTGCCATTTGGAGCGACCCGGAAACCAAGTTGTTTGATTTAAAAAACTTACTTCTAATTCCTCTGTCTCTAATTGTGGACGAGCCGCTAATTGTACATAATGTCGAGGTATTAATCCGTAAGGAGTGTAAATCTCTAGTATGTATCTAAAATTCCTTTTGATAATGATGCTAGGATTGCCAACTCGTCCAATTCCCATTGGAATAGCTCCAAATTGGACCTGCGATGGACCTGTTAAATTTAGTGGATTGATTTGTAACATTTGAAATTAAGACATAAAAACTCTTAGAGGGGGAAGGGGATTCCCCCTCTAAGAGTATGATTAGATGGTATCGGCATTCTCTGCAAAGGAGCCAGTTCTATGAACCGAGAATTCAATAAACACGAATTCTACTGCTCTAGTTGGGATGACTCCAATTCTTGCTCTCATTTCATTTCTATCAATAACATCAGGCGTATTGATTTCTTCATCACATTTGATAACGAAATCAGTAATACCTCTTCCAATTTGCACTTCAGTAAGAACTGCTGTAGCAATTCTTACGAATTGTGCTCTTAACTCTTCATCATGAGGATCGAAGAGTAATGTCCTTGTTGCTGCTCTAATTCTTTTTTCGATATAGAACAACATTCTTCTAACATTAACTCTATCCAATGCGGTTGGAGTTCTCTGGAGAGTTTTTTGTCCCCAAACAACAAATCCATCAAAGTCAACGAATTGAACAATAGGGTTAATAGCATTTCGATACCCATACATTAAATCACGTTCAATAAGTGTTGGTCTTGAAAAGACATCTGAAATATTAGGAACGATACCTCTGGTCATACCAGCAGGAGCAAACCATGGAGCAGACAATCCATCAGATCGTGCAATTGTTGCAAGGATAGAACCAGAAGGAGGAACCCAAACATCAACTCGATTAAAATTATCTCTAATTTTAACCCATGGCCAGTAAAGAGCCCCGAAATCGCTGTTAAATCTTGTTGTATTTAATGGATGTGTTCCATTTTGCCATGCAATGATCTCATCAACAGTTAAACCGAATGGAGGATCAATAATAGCCAAACAGTCAGAACGAACATCTTGACAGAAGTAAAGTAGTTCAGTAACAACTGATGTTGAGGCATGTCCGGGAATTGCGATTAAATCGATATCAATTTGTTCTGGTTCTGATAGTGCATATAACCCAGTGTAACCTAGCTGGTTGCCGATGATTAATGCATCCTGATCATCTGGGTCAGAAGGAATTCCATCTGTTCCACCAGCTAATGTATAAGTGCCATCAAGAGGAGGAGCAGCATTTGTTGTAACATCTGTTACTCTAATCCAATCTGAAACAAGTGCTAAATAAGTTTCTACATAGAATCTGCTTGTTTCATCTTTTGTTAATCTTCCCCATGATTCAACTTGAACACCATTATTATAAACGTCAATTTGGAAATTGCCTTCTCGGATGTTATTTGTAATAACGACTTGAGTTGCATTTCCATCAATTCCAGCAGAATCTGCTGTAATTGTCATTGTTGTTTCACCATCTCCTTCATCTCCATTAACTCGTCCATAAGTATGAACAGCAGAAGCTCCAGAGATACCAATTGGACTAGTTCCAGTTGCTGTAAGTCCATCAAATCCGAAAATATCAATTGCTGTACTTGTAGATTTAATTAAAACTCTAGCATCTCTTCCGTGATGGTCAGTAACAAATCTTAAATTGTCGCCAACTTCAACTGCTGTCCAACCTCCGGGGAGGGTTCCACCATTTTCGGATTTTTGATCATTAATAGCTTCCACGATTTCAGTAATTGTGGATTCGCCACCTTCTAAATCCGCTAAATCAATAACTTGAACAACGTTGTCAATCAAAACATTGTCTGTTCCGTCAATTACAATTTGAAGATTGAGATCAGTAAGTCCAGATAAATCATATTCTCCAGCATCTTGATAGCTCTCAGGATATTGACCAAGCGATCCAGTTGTACTAGCTTGAGTCATTCCTGTACCTAATCCGGTTACATTGCCATCAACGACAGCACCGCCATACATTGCATCTTGCACAGAAACCAATTCTAATTCAGCATCTGGACCAAACGAGAAAGTAGTTCTGACAGCAATCTTGTCGCCTGTTGCTACATAAAACTCAATACCATCAATACCGCTTACAAGCTGTGAATTTAATTCTTCTGCAAGTTCTGTTGTTGTGTATGTGTCTTCGAGTGCAACTAATATTTTATGTGAAAGAACACCGTTTAAACGCCATCTGAAGAATGAGTCAACATCAAAGGTATAAGGTCCAGCAGTGTCAGATTCAATTTCAATTTTTCCACCAGCGGATAAAACATCTATGTCGGCTGTTTCTGCTTTTTCATCACTTACATTTTCTTCATCTCCAACTCTAACAACGTAAAGTTCATTAGCTGTTAACAAATATTGTTCAGCAGCATAAATTAAATATGGATCACCGGATTCTGGGTGTGGATATCCGAAGACTGTATTTAATTGCCTGTGAGTTGAAATCCTAACAGGGAGATTAAAGGGACCTTTGCTTGAGAAACCGACAATTCCAGCACGGTGAAAAGATTGCTCAGGTGCAATAAAGCTTAAATCTTTTTCAGTGATTCGAACGCTCGGCGAAATTGTATTGGAAGGAGGAAAACCTCTTAAAATTGCCATTTTTTTAAACCCCTTTTATGCCTTTGTAATATTGGTGTTTGGTACATATCTAGTAGAGATCATTCCGGTTTTCTCCACTCTTTCCAGTACATCCTTTACTATTATTTCTTCTTTTAATAATTTAACGTTTTTACCAGCACCGATTGCAGGTAAAATCAATGTCGTAAATGCCGATGTGTGACCTTTTGATCTTACTAACAACTGCACTGGACCTTTTGTTTTATTTGTAATTTCTATCATTCACTCAATTCCTCTACTGCTTGTTCTAATCTGGAAATAACATCTCCAATTGTTTCGGTATCAATAGTATCTATTAAATCTACTTTTGTTTTTAACACAGCTTTTTTTCTTATTATTGGTTGTGAGACATAACTTTCTGCTGTCATTTGAATATTGTACTTAATAACACGAACAGCTTTATCTCCCGGCTCTGAATTAATATTACTTGATAACGAGTCTAATTTAACTCCTATTTCCCAAGAAACACCTTTCACTCGTATGTATGCCATTGGACTGAATTTTGTAAATATTTGTTCTAAAATTTGTTTCATATCTTCTTCATATAATGTCCAAGCATATAAAGTGTATGTAACATCTACGGGAATTCCACTTGCAACTCCGAAAACCGTATCACGTTCATACTTCTCTTTAACAGTAAATCCGGGTTTCCAATCTCTGTTATTAGTTCTTAAATAATCCACAGCTTTGTGATAAATATATCTTCCTTGATTAAAATTATAACCAGTAGAATTTATAGCTAAGATTGGCAACTTGATTCGATCTACTACTAAACTTTCATCTTTTCTTACATTATCTTGAAGGATTGCAGCAACAGCTTTTTCTTGAGTAGCCCATATGATAGGAACATTGTGTGCTTTTCCTTGTTCATCGATAACAACTAAGTCTCGAAACATGTCCATGACGCCTTCATCACATCCTCTCAGACTCTTTGAATAGCGATACAATACATTTCTGTTTGGAGGACTCATTCCTTGTTCATTAATAATATGTCCGGCTTGGACAGGATCACATAAAGCACTTTGTCCATGCCCTTTCTTCTTATTAGACATTTCGTCTATTAACCAAGATAACTCTCGATCAGGAACATTTTTTAATGACGGCTCTTTATCCGAACAAAAAGGTTGAATACTATCGATGTTTAAATCTTTTATATATCCCGGTTCGTCGCATGGATTTAAATTAGGTTGGGTCATATGTTTACTTATTTATTAATTTTAGACTAAATATTCTCAATTAAAGAATGAAACATTTTAAAATAATCAAACCTATTCAACCTTTTGTGAAAAAACCACAAATTGAAAATAAATTAAAACAATTTAAAATACCTCTTAGACTATTTAAAGAAGTTCATCCAGTAAATTACATAAATAAAATATGCGATTCAGAAAATTTATAGAAAATCCAGTAGTTGATGCTGAACTCATAGGGAATTGGTCTAATTTCCCAAATAAAAAACAACATCAAGGTTGGGATAAAGCTTCTTTTAATATATTAAACAATAATGGTATTGAAAAAATTAAAAATATTTGGGCAAATACAAAAAATACTTTTGATTTATACTTTGTCAAACAGTCCGGTATGAAAAATTTGACTGTTGGTATTATTTCTCAAGAAGAACTTCAAAAATTAAATATTAATATTTCTCCAAACCCGGACAGGATTACAGTTATTTTTGTTAATAACATTGGAGCAGATCGAATGCCTATGACTCCATGGACGGCTGCACACAGATTTGGACACACTTTATTTTCTTTGCCTGAATTCCAAAAGTTTAGAACTCTTTTTATCCAAGATATACGAACAATCATTCAGCAAATATATCATTTATTTAACAATCGAAACATAAGTGAAAAAATCATTTTAGCTATTATGAATTCAATTGGGAAAATGAGATCTGCACGAGAGAAAAAAATTGATAGAATGAATGAATTCTTTTTTGAAATAGTAGCACAGTATATTACCTCTGGAAAAGTAACTTTTAATATAAGCTTACCAAATATTATAAAAAGTAAAGATTTCTATCTACAATCTTATGCTAATCAAGATGAGATTGTTAAAAATGAGATTGAATTATTAATTGGACATATGGGGAACTATGCCGAACGAGATCTTCAAAAGATTTTTAACAATTGTGTTGGTAAAATTTTTATGATTTAACTTAAATCTTTAATTTCGTTAACCTTGAATCCAGTAGTCGGTTGAGTAACTTTACCTTCTCCAGTTGTTGTTGATTCTTGGAATCGTTGGCACATCAATTGAAGCCTAAGTTCGCCCCATAATTTATAATTTTCTAAATTTCTTTGAATGATTACCCAATGCTCTGATTTATGTGGCGAAAAAATTCTTGAACCTATTTTTGGGACATGTTTTAAAGTATTTAAAACATATTTGTAGTTAAATTCAATCATGATTTCATCTGGCGAATCAATTCCAAATGTTGTCATGAAATTTTGTGAAGGAACAGGTTCATAAAATCCATAAATACAAATTGGACAATTTGACCATAATTTTCCTCTATCTTCGACATAAAGTTCATCTATAGTGTTCATGTTTATGAAAACTTCATAATAGTATAAGGGTGTACCATTAATTTCTATTATTTCTTGATCATATTGGCTGAACAATTCATGTTCAGGGTTATTGGGGTCAAATTGACTTAATTTGCCAGCAACTTGGTAAACAGATCCATCTGAATTATAAATAGCCATAAAATATATATGATAAATAATAATAAATAACAATACTTCAACATCAGGAGGATAACGATGAAGAAAGGTTATAGTTTTTTAGAAATTAGAAAAATGGCTGATAACCAAACAGTTGATTTAGATCCAAAAATTATAGGGACTCCAAAAACACTTCCAGAAATTAATGAATATTTAAGTATTTTAATTGAAAAATGGAATTTGATTAAAGGGCAAACATCTAAATGGCAATTTTGGAATAACACAACAACAAATATGCACAAAGCAATTAAATTTTTATTGCTGAGTGTTGATGGGTTAATTATTCTTGTTGACAGATTAATCGACTCAGGTCCAGATAAAAAAGCCACAGTTTTAAAAGCTTTAAATACATTATATGATTATGTTGTAAGAGAAGCTATTCCTTTTTGGCTTAGACCGTTTGCTGGGGTAATTAAAAACTATGTTATATTTACTTTAGCAAGTTCTACAATCGATTGGATTGTTTCAAAATATAGAGAAGGCTCTTGGAGAAAATAAATAAAACCCCCCGCTAACTAACGGGGGGTTTTTATTACCCTAAAGTAACTTTTGTTGTAATTGAGCATCTTTTCCATACTTTCATATGGGATTGGACTATATCATCATCCACATGGGATGTCGGACGCTAATTCCTGTTATTAAGGAGGCTTAACTCCTCAGGTAGTCTCTGCACCTTCCTGTAATGTATCACAGGCTTGGCTCAGGATTGCCCACATCTTTATATGTTTGGGTTTCCCTGAATTCATCCGATTTTCATAATAGATCACTCTATTATGCGGCCATTCTATTAACCGTACCTCCCCCTTCAGGAATACTAAAAGGGGCTCCAGTAAATTTCTCTAACCACAATAAATTTCCAGAAGTGTCAGTCACGTAATATCCATATGTAGTTGCTGTTGTTCCGAAAGTAAATGTTCTTTCGCTGTAAACTGCAGTTGTTACTCCTGCAGCTTGTGTCGTTGTCCAATTAGACGATGTTAAGGTAATAGCGGCATAGCCTGTAGATCCCGCTACCTCTGTTAAATCCGCTATTACTGTGTCGTCATCTACCGTTGGATTGTTAGAATACAAATGTAAAACAGGTGATCCAGCAGCAGTTAGTCCAACAATATATTGAAGTAAAAGGTACTCCCCTTTTGTATTAGGACAGATCAAAGCCATAAATTTATCTCCTTTGAATATTATTAAGAATTATTCAATTCTATGTTTTAATATATATTTGCATGAGAACAAAAAAATGTGGACCTAAAAAATTAGCTCTAGATACAATCAATAAAATAAGAGTTTTGTACAGAAATGGCAATTGTACTCAATGTGAACTTGCTCAAAAGTTCAACTTAAGTCAATCTACTATTTCTAAAATAGTTAACAATACCATTCACAAAAAAACAAATGGTATTAATATAAGCGGATCTGCTGAAGTTAAATTCACGATTGGATTCAAATATGGTAATTAAAAATCGAGATGGGACTGTATTTAAACTAAACGGACCAAACCCTTTAATGAAATCTCAAGAAGTTTGGGATAAACATTCAATAAAATTAATTAATTTTGATAATAAAGAATTATTTGTGGAAATTGATTCTAAAAATCCAATTAAAGAATTTGAAGAAGATATTCCAGATATTACGAAAGCTATGGAAAAAGTTGTTAAAGAGATTAAATTAGCAACAACTGAAGAACCTAAAATAGAAGAAAAAATAGAAGATAAAGTTTTTTCAAATGATTTCTTAAAATTATATGAGAAAAATAAAATTGCATTTTTAGGAGTTGAAACTATTGATAGATCATATAAAGATGACTTATATGGAGATTCATATTCCAAAACAGAATTCTCTGAAAAAATTGATTTTCATGGAGTAATATTTGATAAAAATGATTTTAGGTTATCATTTTGGTCGATGCAGAAAATAAATTTAAAATCTATTGTTTATCCTAAAGATGAAACGAAACGTTGGTGGCAAGTTCAAGATTGCCGACCTAGATCTGGGGGTTTTGAACACACTTGTGTGCTTTCAGCATTAAACCCAGATTTTACTTAGTTTTAATTTCCACAGAATATCCCATTTTCTCAAGTTGTTTCTTGTTATCGGAAATCGCTTTTTGATAAGCAACCTCGTAGATATCAGAAAAAAGTTTACCAAATTCCTCAAGATCTTTATTTGTCACTAAAACCGTACATACACGTTCTAAAATATTTAAGTGTTCGTCGCTTTTATCACCTAGAATATCACTTAACCATTTTTTGACAACAATTAGTTTTTGATTTGTAAAATTAGGCGTCATTTTTTATCTTTTCTTTTTATAGGATTTCCTTTAATATTTGTGCCTGACTTTCTACCAACAGCCCCCCACCAATTAAATCCATCACCATCTTTAGGTTTAGTTCCATCATAGATGGCTTCTGTCTCTTTTATTATTCTCCATTTATTAAATCCAATCATACCTTCTTCTTTTTTCGACAAACTATAAGGTTGTGGTGGTGGTGCCGCCGCCGCCGCCGCCGCCGCCGCCGATGGTTGTTGAACTTGCGGCATTGGAACTCCAGATTGAACTTGAGTTAGCTCTTTAGTTTTTTGAGCCAAGTCAAGCAGTTCAGTATTATACAGTTTACTGTTTGCTGGTTCTGTATCGTATATCTTTTTAATATTAAACAAAGAAATTTTAGATAAATTTGGCAAAAGATCAGAATCTCTGTTTTTAACTGCATTACGAAATAAAGATAATAAATTGTCATGAAGACTGTCTGAAATTCCCAGTTTTTCATAGATGGTTTTTGAATTATCTAAATAAACCATTGCTAAATTCAACGTTTGTGCCCAAGAATTAAAATTATCATTATCATTTAAACGTTCAGCTTGAGCATTGTAAGCTCTTTCATAATATGAGTTGAATTGTTCAAATTCTTCTGGTGATAGTAATTTACTAAGGCTAGAAATTCTAAGATCTTTCATTGAAGAAATATTAGCAATTTGTGGAGCGTCAAATCGATCAGTGACCTTTACTCCAACCATACCGCCAAGTGTGGGATCATATCGTCTAGATCTGCCTTTGGTGCCTTTAGTTGCTAAACGTGCCATATCTGATAATTTATGGATTGAATTGTCTCCAGCGTCATATTGTTGCTCCCCATCTTCTCCACCTGCCATATCCCCAAACGTTCCATATCCCTTTTCCTTACTTGAAATACTACTTAGATTACTACGGAAAAACTTTGCCATTTCATGAATACGCCAATTTTTCCCATTTTTTAATAAATTTTCCAATGTTTGAGGAGGCATATAATCAGGTCTAGATGGATTATTTGACTGCATGAGATTGCCTCTATTTAATTTAAAATTTCTAATATACTCCTTTTCAATTAATTTTATTGCACTTTCCATGGGTCCATATAAGAAGTTGCTGTTTCCCAAATTGTCTCTAAGCCAAACACTTCCCCAACTTAAAAAGTCATTTGTGTCAAAATTTTTAATTTTCTTAATATCACCATAAGCATTAATTTTAGCTCCAGCATGTTTTGATGCACTCTTAATTGAATTAATCATGAAATCATCATTGCTTTTTGAATCTCCAAAAAGTTCAGGATGTCTAAACATTAAATCTAAATACTTGTCCGCATCTGTATCATTCGCCAATGGACTTGCCGCTCGCATTTCTTGTGAGTTTGTAGTTAATTTAAGAGAACCACCCATAACTATACGACAACCATTTTTCCCGCAAGGCTCATATGAGTTCTCATCAGCTTTAGATATTTCATATAATCCATTATCTAATTTGGATACGATTAATTTTAAATTTCCTTTAACAAGTTGGATTGTGCCTTTTTCATAAGATGGCATTTTTTTCCCAGAAGCATTCCATCTCCAATCCCCATTTTCGACATATTCTTCATGGATTTTTTCTAATGAAGTTGGTGCTCCAACGGGAATAAATTTTTGTTTCTTGGCAAATTTAGAATAATCTAATTCATCAAGCATATTAATAGGAAGATGATATCCTTCTTTAGAGGTTTGGGAAGCACCTTTGTTAATAACATTGGCTATTTTTATATTTCTTCGCTCAGCCCCCTTTAAAAAAGGAATATCAAATTGTCCTCTTAGTTTACGTTCTGTAATTGGTTTTAATTGAGGTTTAACATCAGACTTAAACCAAGATTCCCACCCTCCATTATATTGCATTGTCACATATGCGATAATCCATTCTTTTTCCTGTTCATTAAAACCAATTCCGTTTTTTCGTTTTACATGGTCAAGACCCTTAATAAAATATTCTAAAGCTTTATTGTATTCTTCTTCATCAAATTCCCCATCTTCAGGGACTATTTTTGATGTGGTTGAGTCTAAGCCTAAACCTTTTGAAAACTGCATTTTTTTCAATAATTGAGACAACGGTTCATATTCATCAAATTTTGATTTTCTTAATGCATTTACAATTTCTCTTGTGTAAATTTTAATATTATTTGGAGTTTTCAATCCATAAAATTTAACAAAATCGCCAGTTACATCGGATTCTATACGTGCATTAGATAAGTCAGGACCTTGTAATCGGCTATTTAAAACTCGGGGATCTTCTCTTTCTTTTTCCCATTTTGCCTCTTCCAGATAAGACATGAAACCATTTTCTCCACCATAAAAAAATGTATCAAATAAACCTTCGACAATAGGCTCATAATCTCTTGTTCTTCTTTTTTTAATTTCTTGGTTGGCGGCATCAATATCAATGATTCGGTCCCCTAGATCGATATTTTTTGGTTCAAACTCTTTAAACCAAATTTCATCTAATTGGTCCCATGTTTTTTTGTCGAGATGTTCTTTTCGATAATATTTCGAGAACACATCTACTTCTTTAACATCAGGAATAAGAGGTTTGACATATTGTTTGACAAAAGTTTTTCTATTTCTAGACGCTTCTAATAAACCCCAATTCATAATCCAATGATAGGCTTTAGCAATACTTGCAACATCCACATCAGGACCCGGATTAGATGCTAAGCAAATGATATTTTTGACGGATTGCGGCATATGAATTAACCAATCTTTTCCGTCTTTAGGAATTGTTTTATAAGCCATTTCGAGTAGATCGGGGCTTTTCGTAATTTCTTTGTCAAAAAATAACTTAAAATGGTTCATATTTTGCTTAATCATTTTTCTTGAGTGTCTATTCATATATATGGTACTATGGCTAATTGTGGTTCAAATACTTTGGTTGTTGGACGTTATTCTCAAGGATATTATGACGCTAAATGCTCAAATACCAGTGGGGGCTCAGCAACTGCATCGCGATGCGGTAGCAGTTCTGCTTGTAATGCTCCTGTTGCTCCTCATGATCGACCTAACATGACTCGACGTACAAATCGCGAAAAAGTTAGAGAAGATATTAAAGATTATGTTTTATTAATGTTGGGAGCCCCTACTGTTAAAATAGAGTTAGATAATCAAGCTTTAGATTTGTGTGTAGACCAATCTTTAGCTATATTTGAAGAATATGCAGGTCGAGAATATTATGATTATTATACTTTTCCCACGCTTCCGGGGAAAAGTGTTTACAAAATGCCAGATGATATCGGTATCATCAGAAATGTATTTTATAAAGAAACAGCTAATTTTGCTTTCTCAGCTTCCGATATTGGAGGATCTATTCCAATTGAATATTTTTATCCCGGTGGAGCTTATTCCAGTATACAAGGTGGTATGATGGACCCAATCCAGCCAATTTGGGGACGGGCTGGAGAGTGGATGCTTTATAAACAATATGAACACATGTTTTCCAAAATGAGTTCAAGTCTTGGTGGATGGGAATGGGTTTCTGACATGCAACATATTAAACTTTATCCCATTCCGTGTAGATGCCAAACGGTTATCGTTCATTATTTACAAAAATGTAAAGATTGGCGAGAAGTTAAACAAGCTATGCAGGAAGGGGCACTCGCACACGCGATGATTGCTTTAGGACATATTCGTGGCAAATATGGCGGTAATTTTGGTCCTAGTAATGGATTTAGCGTAGATGGTGAATACATGAGAACTAAAGGTTGGGAACTTAAAAAAGAATGGGAAGAGAATTTAATTTATAAATTCGGGGATCTTGGTCCCGGAATCACCATGGATTAATATAGACAATGCTCCCTGTTGCATATATAATTATTAAAGGAGCATTTGCAATGATATTAGATGAAGATAGTTACCAAAACTCGGGCGTGTGGTCTATAATTAATTGTGTTTGTGACTATTGTGGAGATAAATTTCAACGCACTAAAAGAAATATTAAATTAGGTAGAACGATCTTAAATAAAGAAAGTTGCAATAGCAAAGATTGTGTTAAGAAAAAAAGAGAAGAATCACAATTTGTAAAATACGGTGTAACCAATGCAGGTGGGTTAAAATCTAGCCAAGATAAAGCGATTATTACTTGGGAAAAAAATTTAGGAGTTAAAAATCCTATGTATTCTCAAGAATGTAAAGATAAAATTAAAAATACTTGTTTAGAAAAATATGGCAAATCTTCTTTTCTCTCAACAGAATTATGCCAAGCCGCTAGAAAAGAACATGGCATAAATAATGCAATAGAGATTAAAGAGAAAACTAAAAACACCTGTTTAGAAAAATATGGAGTTGATCATCCTCGAAAAAACATAGACTTATTACATAAGTTTCAGTTGGATTTCTTAAAGAAACATGGCGTAAAAGTTCCCTCACAATTGACAGATCACATTGAAAAAAGAGAAAAAACTTGTTTGGAAAAATATGGATTTCGTCATCCTGTTATGAATCTAAAGATACAAGAAAAAATCAAAAATACATGTATTAAAAAATATGGAAAATATCCAGTAAATTGCTATGGCAGGACAGAACAAGAAATTAAAGACTTTATTGAATCATTTGGAATTAAATGTAATGGAAAAGATAGAGTTATATTAGACGGAAATGAAATAGATATTTTTATTCCAGATCTTTCATTAGCTATTGAATATTGTGGTTTGTTTTGGCATAATGAAATGTCTCCAACTCCTCGTGATAAAAATTATCATTTTTCCAAATTTTGTTCATTAAACAAGAAGAATATTAAACTTATAACTATTTTTGAAGATGAATGGTTATCAAAAAAAGATATATGTAAAAGTATTTTAAAATCTAAATTAGGTGTTATAGATAATAAAATTTTTGCCAGAAAATGTTTTGTTTCTAAAGTAGAAAAGAAAGAGGCAAAAAACTTTTTGTTAAAAAATCATCTACAAGGAGCTTGTGCGATAGAGTCAGCTTATGGCTTATATTATTTAAATGAGTTGGTTGCTTGTATTACTTATGGAACTCATCATAGAGGTTCTATTAAAAAAATAATTTTAAATAGAATGTGTTCTAAATTAAATTATTCAATAATTGGAGGATTTTCTAAAATATTTAAATACTCTTTAAAAGATCTTGATAAAGAAATTATTACTTGGAGTGATAATAGATGGAGTGATGGTGATGTTTATAGAAAATTAGGATTCATATTAGATGATAACATCAAACCAGACTACAGCTATTATAAACAAGGAAGCTCTGGAAAAAAAAGAAAATCGAAACAATCAATGAAAAAAGCAAATATAGGATGCCCTAAAGATATGACTGAAAGGGAATGGTGTTTGCAAAATAATTATTTTAGAATTTGGGATTGCGGAAAAATTCGGTGGTCTTTTGCAATAAATTAACTATCATATATTGGAGATTTTTATGCCAATATATGATTTTGAATGCAGCGATTGCAAATTAAGATATCAAGAACTTACTAAATTTGATAAGGACGGAAAATATCCTAATGTTATTTGTCCTAAATGTAATTCTTCTAAAAAAGAAAAATTGATCTCTGAATGTGGATTTGCTTTTTCCAACCCAGTTGGGACAGATAGATGGACTAGTGACGGGCATGGACACGATTACCGTTTTAATTATAATGCTCCTAATGTTCGTAAGCAAAGAGAAATTGCTGAAGCTACTTCACACATGGGCAACCCATATGGAGATAGCATTGAAAAAGACTTACAATTAGGAGAAGGTATTCATGACCCAGAATTTAGGCAAGGATTATCTTAATTCTGTTTTAAACGGTAATTGTTTAGATGTTCTAAAGAGTGTTCCTGATAATTCTATTGATTTGATTGTTACTTCCCCTCCATATGACAATTTGAGAGAATATGAAGGGTATGATTTTGAATTTGAGCCTATTGCTCAAGAATTAAATCGAATCCTGAAGTCGGGAGGCGTTATTGTTTGGGTTGTTGCAGATGCTACTTTGAAAGGATCTGAAACCGGGACTAGCTTCAAACAAGCTTTATATTTTATGAGTTTAGGTTTAAATCTTCATGATACCATGATTTATAAAAGAAATGCTGTTAAAATGCCAGACAAACAGCGATATTTTAATTGTTTTCAATACATGTTTGTGTTTAGTAAAGGCTCTCCTAAAACAATTAATTTAATTAAAGATCATAAAAATAAAACGGCGGGGAAAAAAGCTAATAAAAGATATCAAAGAGAAGCTGATGGAAAAATGAAGGAGCGAGCCCCGTATTGTCGCCCAGAGTATTCAGTGAGATGGAATATATGGACTTATGATGTTGGTTCTCTCATCATGGCAGATGATAGATTATGGGTGGATCATCCTGCCATTTTTCCATTAAAATTAGCGGAAGATCATATATTATCTTGGAGTAATCCCGGAGATTTAGTGCTTGACCCAATGTGCGGGTCAGGGCAAACATTAATTGCTGCTAAAAAATTAAAAAGAAATTACTTAGGGATTGACATTTCTGATAAGTATTGTGAGCTTTGTCAGAAAAGATTATCGCTTTATTAATATATATTTTATGCAAGGTACATTTGTTGATTGGTTAAAAAATGGTTCTATTTTGTTGGAAACAGACACGCGATATAGCGTGGAAGTTAATTTCCGTACCAGTGCAGATGAAGTATTAAAAAATTATGCTAAAATTTGTTTAGGGTATACATCAGCAGCTTTAAAGAAATCTGATTTTCATGTTAGACAAGTTTTCGAAGAAGAACCTTACAGAATTCTTGTTTCTTCAAGAAACTGGGATGATGGCGAATGGGTTGCTATAGTTTCTTGGAACTCTAAGCAAAAATGCTTTTTTATTAGCAAGGGTTTTTGGAATAAAGATAGAAAAACTGTATCTATCCCAGATGGACATATTCAAAAATGTGATTCAGACAATGCATCTGAAATAGTTAAAAATGTTAAGAATTTAATGCACGATTTAAAAAATAAACCAGATAGGCATGTTGAGAAGTTAAAGAGAGTGCCTATTAAACGAGGTCCTAAATCATGAAAACTTTTAAAGAATTTGCTACAAATAAAGATTTTTATCGCAGTGTAATGAATAAAAATACTGTTGCAGGAATTGATTTGGATCAATTTCCAAATCGAGAAAAAGAAGGTTTAGAAGGTCCATTTAAATTTAAAAATGGACGTGTTTTGTATTATGATACAAAAGAAGGGCAATACTATGATTCCCTTACAGATATGTTTGTTGATTCAGAGGAAATGAATGGATTGATGCCTTGACCTTGGTGCCAACAAGCAAATATTGTGAAAGCAAATAAAATTACAACAACCCAAACAGTTGTTAAAATTTTAACTTCGAGAGTATTATCTCTGCTGTAATTTTCTACTGTTACACTATAAGTTGCTCCTCCAAGAATCCATAGCACAAATGCCATGAATAATACACTTCCAACTTCAAAATATGACATTAATTCACTACCTCATTGACATTTTATAAAGTTTTGTATCACTAGCAAAACAGACTTGAGACCCATTATGACATAGTCTCATATTTGAGTCAATAACATTATCTTTGATAACCTTAACAGACACAGTATCTTTTTTGCCAGAAAATATTTCAATCTCTTCTTCTTCATTAAGAGAGATGCAAAGTTCATTTTCTAAAACTGTAAAATTTAAACCTGTGAAGTTAATGTTTTCAACTTTTCTAACGTCATACTCAGACCAATCTTTAGAAAATCGCATGATAAATCTATCATATTTTCCATCCTTCAGCCCAACTGTCATTAAAACTTGTTGTTCACACTTTGCCTCAACAAGCTTATACCCGTTTAATTCAGGTATAGCTGATTGATAGCAGTATCCTGTTGAAGGAAAGAAACATCCGAAAACTCCGTTAAATAACGTAAGGAACGCAACGCCTTGAAACAGTTGTGTTCCATGCTCAGGAACATCGACAACTATTTTTGCGGATGGAATAATCGTTGATCTGCTTTCTATGAATACCAATTCATAGACACGGAGATCTGATTTAACGTAAATTCTCCCCTCGGTAGACATCAATTCAGTTCCTCCTCCACAAGAGGATAATTCTTCTCCTGTTTCTAAATTGATAATCTTGACTGTCTCGTCTTCGATCCAAACCGCTAATGCAGTTCTATTGACGGGAGTAATGGCTATTCTTAGATGTTTTCCATTTGGTTTACTTTTCGCTCTTCGATCAACATAGATTTTATTTTTTGTGATCACAATTTCTTTGTTAAATTTATTCAAAAATCCAACAATTTGCTCTTCGAAATCAAAAAGCTCAACAATCGAAAAATTGTTGCTTCCAATGATTTTCTTGATTTGTGCAATAAATTCAATTTTGGAAGTGAAATCGCGAGGTGGAGGTAAACGCTTTCCTTGTTCCAGAACTGCTTTGTACCAATTCATGTACGCGTCTGGGATTACTGATAATGGATAGACCGCAGCCACTGGATAGGTAGTTTCAGGATTCAAAACTGAAACATGTGCTTTCATCTGATCTGTCATCAGAGTTTTAATGTTGTTGAATTTTGGGTTTCTTCCTTTATAAGGATGCATGCCGATAAACATATTGAACGACAGAACAGCAAATGAAAACCAATCACTTAGTTCTGTCCATATATTTCTTCCATTTCTTACTTCTACATGCCAGTCTCGAATACTTTGCATTAATACTTCGGCTGGATAACTTGGAGTTTCATAAGAATTCACGTCAATAAAATAAACATCTTTATAGTCATTTGTGACCATATAGTTAAATTCATTTCCATCTACTTGAAGTATTTTCTTTTGATGAATATGTTCAATTCCATCTCGCATTTGCTGTATAAGATTTAGGATGTTATCAAACGTAACTCCTTCTCGCTCTCTATAAACTTTAGTTAAAATTTGAGCTAATGGAATTGCGTTATCTACCAATTTCATTGTGTACCCGACAGGAGTTTTATGTTTATCGAGTATCACTTCTTCTGGTTTAATAATCTTCTTATGATTGAGAACAGACAGTTCTTTAAACTTTCCTTCTGGAATCATTTTTCCGCTATCACAGATTTTAAAAACAGTTTTGTTTTTAATATAAATAGCCCCTTCTCCTCCACGAGCTTTTAGGTGGCTATCATTTAAATCAACAACCGTTCCATGTCCAGCAATTGTATATTTCATTTTGAATCTCGATAAATTCGATTTAATGAGCCCCACAATTTGTAATTTACTAGTTTTTGTGCCAAGATATAATTTTTATTTTTGAAAGCTTCTCTAAATTGAGTAGAACTGCATTTCCAATTTATCGAAATTAAAGCATGTGGAGGTTTAACCCAGTCACAGTTTAACTTCATGTCCCCTCTATCAAAAACAATAAAATTGTATTCTTCAATTAACTCTTTACCTTTAAACCACTTTGTTAGAAGTTCGTTAGCACAGTCTGACCCTATTATGGGATAAAACTTAAAATCTAATTCATAATTTTCTTTTGATTCTTTTTCCAAGGATTTAAGCGTTTCGTACAATCTGCCTTCAGATTTAGTTTTAAGTTCAAAATCACACACTGAAAAATTGCTTCCCATTGCGTCAGCTAAGTTTTGGCACATTTGCCATCTATCCCATGGTTTCGCAATTGGGGTTTTATTTAATTGATGTCCGTAACACGGCATAAACCAAACTTCGTCCACATCAGATTCCGCATAGGCAATTTGTGCAATAATTTGATGGGCGATGGTAGGAGGATCAAATGTTCCTCCAAACAAAGCAACTTTTCTATCCACAATACATGACTCCAATCGACAAGTCATCTGAATTTATCCAATTTAATTTATTGAATGAACCAGTTCGATTTGTTTTGAAAACCCATTGACACTGACGCTCTACAAATCCTGCCTGAAAATTTTTAAAATCAAGCAGCAATTTAAGACATTCCAAAGTTGCAATTTGATTGTTTTGTTTATTAATTGGTTCATAGAAAGAACTAATTCCATCAGATAGCAGGAAAATTAAATTATAAGCATCTTTTGGAAATTCTTCTATACAATAAAGAGACTCTGAAGGCTCATAGCTGTTAGACTGATAAGATTCAAATTTTGAGCCAACATAAATTTGCTCTGTGCGAACTCCACCAAATTCGTTGAAATATCTTTCCCTGTCTGCTGCATTTAACTCATAACGAAGATAGTAAGGGGCATTATTGGAATAATTGATATTAGTTACATGCCATTCATCTTTTTTAGTTTTACCACCAATTAAACCATCTCCGATAGCTAACACAAAATAAGAGTGCTCAGTCTCAACTGCGACTAGTAAAGTCGCAGTTAAACATCGTGGATCTAAATTGGGATATGATGCAACTTGAGCAGAAGCAGTTCCTATCACGCGGTTTACAAATGCTTGAACATCTTTACTTCGCAGCAATCCAATATGCTCTTCTGCAGCTTTACAAAGGATTCTTGAACCCCAGTCGGTGTGGAGTCTAGGACCACCACCATTAGAGCAGCCATCAGATACGATGATGTAATCTTTTCCGTGAATTGCGTAATCTTCACAGACCAAATGAGTAGAGCCAATTGTAAAAAAAGATCCTGTAATCATTGATGTATCCCTTCAAGCCATAGATTAACAGATGCCTCTGAAGGCATTCTCCAATCGCCTCGGGGCGAAAGGCTTACCGAGCCAACTTTCGGACCATCAGGAACACAATTCCTCTTAAATTGATTATCAAAAAATCTCTGATAAAAAGTGGTCAAAGCATTTTTTATTTCTTCTGAACTATATTCTTTGCTAAAGATAGCTGAATTAGCTATCAGAAGGATTTTCTCTGGAGAGAATCCATGTTTAATAAAGTTGGCTAAAAAGAAATCATGAAGTTCATATGCTCCAAGTTTTCCTTCTGTTGATTGTTGAATCTCTCCATCTTTTCCTGCAGGGAGAAGTTCTGGCGAAATAATTGTATTGATAATTTGTTCAAGAACATTAGCTGTTTCTTGATTTGTTATATTGAGCATGTTCAAGTTGTCAGCAACATATTGAACCAAAAATTTAACAAGAGTTTTAGGGATAGAGCAATTAACATTGTACATGCTCATATGATCCCCATTATATGTACACCAGCCCAATGCCAATTCTGACATATCTCCTGTTCCAAGCACAAATCCATGCGACATTAAAATTAATGTTCTTACACGAGCTTGAACGTTTTCAAAAACTAAATCTTGTGCGTTGTTAGGCAAAGCCTTAAGATCATTTTCTATATTTTCTAAACTTAGTCCGAAAGGCTTATGGCTAATATCTTTAAAAACTTGAATACAAGATTCTTTGATATCAACTTCTTTTGAAGAGATATTTAACAAATTCATAAGTTTAACGGCGTTATTATATGTTTTTGTTGTGGTTCCAAATCCCGGCATCGTAATGCCTTGAATTCTTTTAAGATCCCAGCCACACTTTCGACAAGCATAAACAGCTACAAGAAGAGCTAGAGTTGAATCTAATCCACCAGAGATTCCAATATTGATTTTAGAAGTTGATGAAAGTTGCTTAAGTCGTCGAATAAGTCCAGCACCTTGTATTTCGAAAATTTCTTTACATCTTGCTTCTAGTTTAAATTTGTCTTTAGGAATAAATGGAGTTCCATCAAATTTCATTTGCGAAGATCTGTATACAAGAGAAATGTCAACTGTTCTAAATTGTTTTTTATCATCATCTCCAAAGGAAGATTTTTGGCGTTCAAAGTTTAATTTTTGAATATCAATTGTACCAATAATTTTTTTGTAATTATTGATTTCTCTTGATTCGACAACCATATGACCATTCTCGGCAATCATACAATGACCACCAAAGACCAGATCAGAAGTTGATTCATCTGTCCCTGCACTTGCGTAGGCATAAGCAGCCATACAACGAGCAGATTGATTTCGAATCAATTCTTGTCGGTATTCAGCCTTAGCGACAGTTTCGTTTGAAGCTGATAAATTTAAAAGGACGTTTGCTCCTGCGATAGCTTGGTAAGAGCTAGGAGGAATTGGCATCCAGACATCTTCACATATTTCTACTCCGATACAAAGTTCTTGGTTGTATCTAAAGAGTAAATCCGTCCCAAAAGGAATTGTGAGATATGTGCCAGAAGTATTTTTCCCTGATTTAAACCATCTTTTTTCGTAAAATTCTTTATAATTTGGGAGAAAAGATTTTGGAACGATCCCTTTAACCACACCTGAGTTTAAAACAGCAGCACAATTATAAAGCGTACCATCAATTTCAATTGGCAAACCAATTACCACCAATTTATCACGAACATTGTAGGCAATATTATTTAATTGATTTTTTGCTTCTACAATCAAAGTAGTTTGATTGAAGAGATCTCCACATGTGTATCCCGTAAGACAAAGTTCAGGAAATAGGAGAATATCCGCATCTGTATTTTTAATTTCTTCCAAAATTAATGCAGCATTAGCTTTTGGATTACCAATTTCGACTTTAGGACAAATAGAAGCGATAGTTACAAACCCATGTTGATTAATCATTCTCTTCTTCCATTTCTTCTTCGGGTTCGACGGAATCTAATGCATCATATCTTCGTTCGTAATTATTTAATGCATGTTCTAAATCGATTGAGAGTAATCTTAAATAAGGCAATTCGCCTTGCCCTTTTGACTCCTTCTCTTTCTCCAAGGCGTCAACAATCGAAATTGTTGCAATGAGAAATTTCTTCATTCCATAAATTTGAATCAATTTTGAAACACGTTCATTAAGTTTTTCGCTCATGTTAAGCATCCAATGGGGTTTGATTAAAGATCCATCTAGCGACTCGTAACGCGTCTTTATCTCCAATAGCTTTTGTCATCACATCGCTTAATTTAACAACTGGCACTCCATTGCAAGTTGCAAGTTTAATAACGATGTTTAATGCCTTGCTATTCAAAAAGTCGTTTGTCAAGTTTGTGCCAATTCCTAAACTCACTTTAATACGTCCAGCAAAATACCGAGTCAAATCAGCCCCTAATTCTGGATTTAATCCATCGCTAAAAACGATAACTTTAGAAAGGGGATCAATTCTTAGATTCCTGTAATGTGCAATAACCTTTTCTCCAAAGACATATGGGTCTCCAGAGTCGTGCCTCACTCCGTCAAACAGTCTGGCAAGATATCCATTGAAATCTTCGAAGAAGGCAGCAGACCCGAAGGTATCAGGTAAAGCGATTCCTAAATTGCCTTTGAATACATCTCCCCAATCTTCAAGAGCAAATTTGTTAGCATGCCGCATACCTTTAATCACGCTGACAGCCATGATTAATTCATGTGCCATAGTTCCAATTGGAGATACACCGTATTTAAGAGCAAGATGGATATTTGAAGTTCCGCGAAATCCTTCTCTTCCTTTTAAATTAGCGACCACTAAATTTTGAGTTTCGAAATTTCGTCTTCTTCGAGTCCCAAAATCTGCATATTGACAACTTCTTAAAACATCAGCTTTTCTATAGAGATTTGATAATTGCCCCTCATTATTCCAATCAGTGTCACAATATTTAAAATATAACTCGCTGATTGTATACAACATAGGAATTTCCCAACGAATTGAGGATTCCCAAGGAGATTCTAAAACCCGCAGTTCAAATTCTCCATCTTTTAATTTTATATCGATTTGACAAGGATCAAAACGATAATTTTTGAGATAAGGATAAAGTGTAGCTTTGTCTAGATATGGACAAACATTAAAAAGTTTATCAAGTTCTTTTTCATCAACTTTAAGATGAGCCAATCCATTCAACTGGTCTTTAAAAGCATCAAAAAACTTTTGGTTAAATTTCTTTTCTGGTCTACGGTTGTTAAATACATAAGAAACCTTTGTTCCGGCATACTTCTGTAAAACAGCTTGAAGCATTGTGATTTTATACAAATCATCATCAAACATTGATCTAACACAAAGGTCGTTCATAATAAATCTTTCCAGTGCTGTCCTTCTTGTCGATTAAACGCCGCTTCTAAATGTTTTCCAACCTCAGATAAATTGTCTTTGTATAAAAGGACATTAGGGTGTCTAAAGTCTTTGTTGTAGGGGCGTAGAGGCATAATACCTAGCCCTCTTGGTCTTCTTGATAGCCATTGTTCCATGTATTCGGGATAGTCATCAATTAAAACTCTTCCGTAAATACCTTTTTTCCCTTTGCCAACAATCGTAACATCGACATTTTCAAGCGGAAGTCTTTCAAGGCAACATTCAACCTTTTCTCCCCACGCTTGGGGATGACTTTTGGGACCTTTTGTCAAAATTTTACATGAAAAACCTATGTCTTTTGCTAGATTTAGTAGACTTTCTCCATCTTTCATAATTGGTAATTTTTTCCACCAACCGGGCTGACCCTTGATTAAATTCATTCGAGCTTTAAGCCAAGGAGCTTTTTCTTCTGCTTGCCACAAATTTTCAAAATTTGGATCGTTTGGAGACGCAAGAGCGGCCAAATCTGATTTTAGTTGTTTTTCATAATCAAAAAGCGTTCCATCAAGATCTATTAAGCAAATTTTTTCGTCCATTACAATAACCTCCTAAGTAATAATATCTTACTTCAAAAAATATAGGCTGTAAAGCAAGAAACCCGCTGTATACAGCGGGTTTCTTCAATGGACGCTTTCAAAATTTGAAATTTGAAAAAGTGCCACCTTTGGCTTTATGTTCTCTAAGACGAAGGGCACAACTTCTCCCAAGATCGGTTAAGTGCAACACTTTGTTAGGCTGAACTTCTTCAGCCGTAATCGTGTTTTTGCCGATTCTTAGAAACCCTACTTCAGCAAAATCCTGAACACAGTTCCAGTCATCATGATTTTTGGCATATTTACCATTATTCAATCGACTTCCGTATTCTGGATGCATTACAACTCCAATTCCCATTTCTTGCTGAGATTGTTTAAGCTTAGGCATAATTCTAAAATTTCGTCTATTCTGACGCATTCTAGGATCAAACTGAACTTTGAATCCCCCTCTATCTACATCATGGGTTTCAAGATATGCCAATGTTGACCAGTGATCTTTCCCCCAAAGATGAATAGGAATAAAGTCATGCGTAAATTCTTCTGTAGGCTCTAGCTGCTTTAGAACTTCCATTTTTTAACCTCTAAAACGTAAGTGATTGGCTGGCTCCCCCACTCCCCAACGCTTGGGATTGAGAACTGACCGACTTGGAGATGAAATCAGCAAGCTTTGCTAGAGTCTTTTCAGAAGCATCCTCTACTGCAATAAATTGGGTAAATCCGACCTTCTGATGAAAAGTATCCAATTCCTGTTTTACATGAGGTTCTTTGATGTTTACTCCAATAAGAATGGTCAATAAGCTTTCGAGACATTCGTCTTGAATCATCTTATCAAAAACTTTTTTGACATCATTCATTCCCTGCGTAGAACCATAATCACAACCGTCTGTGATAACGACGTTAATTGCGTTTGCTAAGTATCTTTCTTTAGCAAGATTCTCAGCGTAGACTTCTGTAGCCTTTGCACTCTCGATAACAGCATCATAAAGTACGGTTGAGCCAGCGGATCCAAAGACGTTAGAGTAATCACCAATATTACATTGTTTTAGCGGTTTAAATCCATGAAACTCTTTCACAGAGCTAGAAAACTGAACATGCCGATACATTAAATTATCAGCACGAGGGGAATGGCTTAAAGATTTGACAATTTCTTGGATGGCACGAGCCATATCAGATCTAAATCCAACCGTTGAACCACTCTCATCAACTACAAGGCTATAGAGGGTTTGTTCCATAGCCATATTCGGATCGCCAATTTGCATTCCCGTAAAACCATAATTTCCACCGGGAATTTGAAAACTTTGAAGACCTTGACTAAGATTATCCATGATTATTTCCTTACGTTAAAAGTTGATCGGAGGTAGAAAGAGTCATTCCCGCTTTTTCCATATCATCAATAAATTGTTGACGCATGTCAGCAAACATTGTTGAACCGGGCAAATCTCCAACAGGAGCACAAACATCAGTCAAAAGAACTGACTTTTTGATAAAAGCGTCAGAGGTTTTCGAAAAATAGTGAATGAAGTCTCTGCCAGTATTGGCGAGACAATGTGACCCAGCCCAACCCGTCCACACAACCATATCGGCATTACTGATATCATTTAATAAGTCGGTGTTGAGACGAGTTCTTGGCATATTTGGTTCTGGAACGTCTGCTTGAAGTGCCGAATAATGTTCAGTAAAGGGATAATCTCCCTTTGTAACATAATTAATCCAAGGAGACCGGGCAGTTACTCCAACCCAACTCTTGTAAGCTTCAGATAGAACAGGGTAAACATTATTGCCCCATTCTCCAATCAAGCAATGTGGAGGCCAAATACACAAAGGATATCGGTTGTTTTTCTCCAATTGCTCGACATAAGCCAATGTTTTATCTTGGAATGTAATTTTCTTTTCTGAATTAAAATACCCGAGTAAAGTGCAGGTCCATCTTCCATCACGCACATCTTGAGCAGAGATAATCGTGAAAGGATCTGGATGTTTTCCATTTTGATCTTTCCACATAATTGGGTGAGCGATATCCACGGGGTGATGCGAATCTAGCGTGGCGTGAATTTTGGTAATTTTTTGTCCTAAACGCTCGATCATCGTTTTTAATTTCATTGCTTCTACGTCAGCACCTTTGACATACAAAGCTCCATTTGGATCGAGGAAATCGTTCTGTCCATCGATAACAATCAAGTCAACTCTCATTTTTTAACTCCAAAAATTTGAAAAGTGTTGTCTGCACAACATCATTATATGCCAAAAATCCGAAGTGTAAATCAAGATTTTATTTGATATTCATAGTTTATTTTGACTTGATGTAGACCGGGTTTTTCATTCCAAATAAGAACGAATTCATCAGGAGAACAGAATCCGTCAACAACATTGAAATTGTGATTTAAAACGGCTGAAAAATTTTTTCGCTCGTTATCTTGAATAAAAAAACTTTGAGTGACATGATTTTTAAAAACAATTTCTCCTTTTAGTGTTCCAGAAACCATTTTAAATTTTGGCCTATAATTACAGAATGTTTTATGACCATTATGAACAATACATTCCTCGAAAATAGCCTGTGAATTGTCATTTTTGATAGAAGGTTCAATGACATCAGCAATATCTTTTAATTGCTTGCTCAATTTTTTTTGTAAATTTTGACCAAGCTCTTCGATAGACATCAATGTTTTATTGCCGAATTCTTCGATTGAAGTAAACACTTTTCTTTTTTCTTCTTGAAAAACTTTTTCGATGTTAAAATTTTTCAATAATGAGGTCCAATTAAATGTTTCATCGAACCAATCAAGAGTAGGTTCTGATACCTTATTTGAGGGGATTTCTATAATTTCATCCGCTACTACTCCTTCAGGGACCAGATTTAAATATAGACCTGTTACTTTTCCATCTTTGAGAGACACGAAATATTTTGTCATACAATCCTTTCACAGAGATTAAAAAACCAATTGAAAAAAATTATATCCATTCAAATAAAAAAATGCCACGAAAATTCGTGGCATTTTTGTTTTAAAATCTAAAAATCAACCTTCAATGATTACGAACCCATCATCTAATGGATCTTCATTTATCAAGACGGGATTTTCACTTTTGATTTTCCCATTTTCAGACAATGGAGCAACTGGGATAGGCTTAGATGCAGGAGCAACTCTTTCAATTGTTCCTTCGGTTGTAACGGTTTCAGGTTGATCTAGGATAAGTTTTTCTTCATTCATTTTAACCTCTTTTAAGTTAATAGGAGCTTGAATTTCTTTGATAAAACGCAAATTGCCTGTTCTGACAAGCTGCATAAAATAATTATCGCCTTGAAATTGCTCTTTTGGTCCAATAATACGTTTTCCGCTTTTTGTAGGTTTAGGCAAAGTCAAATCTGCTGCAGATTTGTTTTCATAAATGTATAGACCTTCACCATGTAGACTTTCTTCTAAAATTTTAGAATGAAGATCTCTTTTTTCAAAACGAGTCATTTTTTGTTGGTATTTCATAAAACCCCTTTATCTGTTATACTTATAATAGTTGAGCAAACTAATAATTTGGGAGATATTAATGAAAAAACCTAGAAAATGGACGGAAATTTATCCTAAGGGAACAGTTGAAGGTAGTGAAGAACAAAGATTTTTTAACGCTTTGGCTCGTGATCCACAGTTTATTTATAAGACAAATATGACTTTAGCAAGAGAATCTAATCTTTCAATTGAACGCGTAGAAGAAATTATTGATAAATATCATAAAATGGGAATGATCTTTCAAAGTGAAACTAATGAAAATAGTTGGGCATATTGGGAACGTGATCAAACTAGACTTGTAGCGAAAAAAAGTTTAGTAGAAATCGATCAAGATGCACGAATTGAAAGGTATAAGAAACTCTCAGAGTGAACTATCCCGACCCTAAAGAGGTTCGATCATCTTGCCCTGTTCGCTTCGCTCACAGGTCTACGACGACCGAACTTTTCTCATGCAGAGAAAAGTAGGGGTTTTCTCGTCGCTAATGGATAAAAAAAAAGCGAGCATATAATATGCTCGCTTCTCAGCATGCTTTAAAGTTATTCTGCCCCTTTAACCATTTTTTTCTTAGAGGCGTTTGCAAGATCCAATTTCCAAGTAGCAGATGTAGGAGCAAAATATCCATCAGGATATTGCGATCTTACATAAGCGTCAGGATATTGTCCTCTAATTCCACTACGAGTAGTATTCTCATCTGTAGTAGGAACAGAAAACCCTTTAGCTTGACACCATTGAATAAAGTCCATAATTTTCTCCTAATAACTGTACAGTTAGGTAAGTTATTTATCATTTTAATTGCAATTTTTTATTAATGCATCCAAAGAAATTAGTTTTTCCCAGCCTTTTTTATTTAAAATTGCTTGTTTTACGTTAATAAACTCGTTTATATTTTCTTTTTTAATTTTAGTTTGGATCAAATCTAGATGGTTCATCTTTTTCTCAATTAACTCTTCGATTGCCCAAGGTTCAATCAATACTCTTCCAACTAAACCAGAAAATGTTAAGTCTACATGACAAGCGGCTCCCGGAATACACACTGCCAATCTTCTGCCTTTCTCTTTTAATTCACAAAAAATATCATGATCGACAGGATGTTCAGCTTGACCAAAAACTACTCCTATATGTTTCTTGAAAATGCTAATATCTTCTTTGAGAATTTTGATATTAGTTCCAAATGTCATACAAGTGCTAATAGTGTATCTCCAATGACTTGAATTAGTGCGAACAACTTTTGAAATCTCTCCCATTTCATACATGCTCGTGTACTTATCGGGATGATCATATAATGTGAAATAATCAGCAATTAAGTTTCCTTCTCGTAATAGTTGTGAAGATTTCGATAGATGAAGATAATCATCTTCACAAAAATAAACAATTTCATCGTCAGAACATTCTTCAATCGCTAAATCTAAGGCGTAATGCAAAGAACCCGCATTGCCGAAATTTGTTAAAAATAATGGCAATTTTGTTTCTTTTAGTTTTTCAATAGTATTTTCATGGCATCTATCTCCAATTAAGGTGATAGAATCTTCTTTAAAACAATTTAAAAAATTTTCTAAACAAGTTAATTTATCGGCACCGGGCAATTTACTTTTTTCATAACTATTATCACTGATTCGGTAATATATTTTCACATAATTCCTTTCTTATCTCTGCAATAGGCTCTTCCCAACTATTTCTTTTTGTTTGCCGAAATAAGCGAATAGAATCATACCATGGCGTAGATTTCCCTTGAGAACACCATCGCCAGTCTGGAGCATATGGGATTAAAACCCAACATGGAACACCCATCGCCCCAGCTAAATGTATTAAAGCGGTATCACAAGAAATAATCAAATCTAAACCAGCAATAATTGAAGAAGAATCTTCGAATGTATCAATCATCTCTGTCATATCTACAATTTTTAAATCATCACAACCTGCAGTTAAATCAATTGTTTTAATCCCATGCTTATACATTCTTTTTCTCATATCCACTTGCAAATTAAATAATTTTACATTTGGAATATCGTGAATCGGTTTAAAATATTTTAATTTAAGAGATCTTAATTCATCATTAGGATGAGCAGGACTTCCAGCCCAAGAAATACCAATATTAAAAGTATTGGGATATTGTGATTTTATATCTAAAATTTTTGATGGTTTAATATACGGTTCACCTCCTAAATGAACACATTTTAAAAGATGAGGCAGACTAATTAAAGAACATTGGTAATCATAATGTGGAAGTTCATTTTTATCTCCTGTAACAATATCTAAATTAATTACATCATCAACTCCAGAACATCTTTTAATAGTTTCATTTAACGAAGAAGGACAATGAATGATTGCTTTTTTTGCTCCTAATTCTTTAAGTTTCGGAACATATCGAACAAATTGAATTGTATCGCCTAATCCTTGTTCTCCATACAATAAGATTGTTTTATCTTTTAAATCTTTGACTCCATCCCATCTTTTGGATTGATCATATTTTTGAATATAAAAATTTAAAGTAGGAAAATATTCAAACCTCCATTCATATTCCTTGAATCCTTCTTCCCATTTTCCTTGTAAATGATAGGCAAAAGCTAAATCAACATGAGCACCTGCATAATTAGGAGCCATTTCAAGGGCGGTTTTATAACATTGTTCAGATTGGACTAAATCTTTAAGATCTCCATAAATTCCTCCTAAATTTGTCCAAGTATTAGGGAGATTCCTTAATTCAATTGATTTTTTTAAACAATTAATTGCTTCATCATAATTGCCCAAGAATCGATGTTGAAGAGCTAAATTGTTAAAAAACAGAAAGTTGTCAGGATCTTTTTCTATTGCTTTTTCAATATAAATTTGAGCTTTTTTATATTCTCTTAAATAATGATATGCTAATCCTAAATTATTATAGTTGTCTGCTCTGTCGGGATCAATTTGTATTGCCATATTTAGAATTTCAATGGCTTCAACATACTTATTTACATTATTTGTGTTTTCTGCCAAATTTAATTCAACAATAGAAAGAAGATGCAATGCGGAACAATTTCTAGGTTCACATTTTAATAATTGTTTTAAAATTACCTCAGAATGAAGTAATTTGTTTTCAGCTAACAGTTTTTCAGCTTGCCGTAAAGCTTCCTTTACAGTTTTTTCGGGGTCAATTTGATTATCCATAATTTAAAAATAGTTATTTGCTCTAAATAATTAAAATGGAGGTTTAAAAATGGGATGTGGTTGTAATAAAAAAAATTCAATTTTACAAAATAGAAAGACTGCTTCGGCACGACCAATTCAAGGTGGATTAAGTGCTGGTGCCACCCCTCAACAAATTCGTGCTCTTAACGCTCAGCAAGCTAGTACCCCAAGACAAATCCAAAAAATGGACAATCAGAGAAGAAGAATTGAACAACTTCGCAGAAATGCTATTAAGAAAAAATTAGGTGGTTAAAATTAAAGATTTAAACTTTTTACTTATTTCAGTAATTGTAACGGTTATTATATTAGGTGGTGTTATTCTTAATAAAAAAATAGAAAAAACACCAGTTGGCAAAATTGCGGAAACTCCAATTTCTGCCCCCGATGTTTTAGAAAAAATTCCTGAAATTAAAGAACCTAATTTTGAAATATCAAATAAAAAGTTTAAAGGATCATGGAATACCACTAAAGGTAAGATTTTAGACGGTATTATGATTTGCAATGTTAATACATCAGATCAAAAAACATGGATGGGAACCTTCTCGGGAACATGGAATGGAGTAAATTTTTCTTATGATGTTACTTGGACGGGTCCAATGGAAAGATTAACAGGACAAGCTGTTGTTGATGGCGTTAATTACCAATGGCAAGGTTCTATCGATAAAGAAGGAAATTTCAAAGGAAATTTCGAATCTCCAAGATACGATGGCTATTTTAACTTAAAAGCTCTATGATCTGTTTTTAAGCCAATTTTGAAAAGATTGATTGTAATGCTGATCTCGCATCTTGTCTTGCTCTTGTCCAATTTGAGGTCCTTTTAAACCTTTTGAAATTAATTCTTGACTGTTGATTTCTGGAGGTTGATATGTAGCGAAATGTTGAAACCGTGCTGGATTTAAATCCGTTCCGATAATTCTACTGAATTCATTTATGTCATTTTGTACATCGGTTGTCATCTGTTGACGCTTCGCTAAATCGAATTTAGGGTCAATATAACGATCTCTTTCTTTTGTTAAAGGATGGATTTTATTCATTTGCATCTCAGGAGCAACATTAAGTTGCTGATACAGTTTTAATAAAAATCCTACACGATTGGTAATTTCACTTGGATATTTTAATCTCAAAAGAAGGTCCGCAACATTTTTGTTGTCCCGAAGAATCCAAGCTAAAATCACTTTGATATTTTTGGTATTACCTAATCGATTAATACCATTTGTGTTTACTTGTAGTCCGGGGAAAATTGTGTTAATTAAATCTAAATTTAGATAATTATAAAGTAAAGAGGTTGTATTTTTACTTTGTTTGATCGCAGCAGAAAACTCCATATAAATTCGTTCGGGCGTAATCCCAAATGACTGGAGATTTTTATATTTTTCGATAGCTTCACGAGTGTGAGGATCCAATTTTTGAACGATATCTCCATCGTTAAATCTGGAAAAAAATCGAATAAGTCTTAAGACTCTTAATTTATCCTCATTGAATCTTTGAAATGGGTTCCCTACGGGACGAGCTACACCATTTTTAATATCTTCAATACCTTGTCCATTTTGATTAAAATCAAGAATTTTTCCTTTATCAAAGTCATAATAAAGATTGTTCATCGTAAGATCACGACGCATGGCATCATCATAAATAGAACCACGTTCAGTTTTCTCAGGACGACGACCATCAGCAATTCCTATATCTTTCCTAAATGGAGCAATTTCAAAATCTTCGCCATTAACATGAGAAAATACAACACCAAATGTATCAACGCTCTCTTTCTCTTTAACCTTTATTCCAGCTTGTGCAGCTTCAGGGGTTCTTAACCTTTCAAGAATTTCTTCTTCCGACAGATTTGTTGTTAAATCTAAATCTTTAGGTTGATATCCCCTTCCATCATTTTGATGGAATTGATAATTAAGGAAATCGCGAACTGCTCCACCGACAATATAAACTTGGACGGAAGGATCTCCTGCTTTTAAAAAAGAAGATAAGATATGAACGTTTTTACTCACTGGAATTTGAGCATCCATAGAAGCTTCTGCTGTTTCTACTAAAAATTGACGAAAATTCATGTAATTATCTAGTCTGTACTCATATCAATTTGAGGACGCAGATCAGGCATCTCCCATAATTTTAAATTAGAGACGCCTATTTCTCTAGGATTTTTGAAAATTATTTTCATTGTTCGGTTTTCTTCATGCCAATGATACATTATTTCTTTGGGAAATTCTCCTTGATATTCATTATAAAGCACAGAAATTAATAACTTTCCATCAAGAGTTGAAGTTTGAATTTTACCCATTCTGCCATTTTCATCAATTGAATATGTTGTTGAAATTTCTCTACCTAAAGCATCTTTTGAATTTTGAATAATTCCATTTTCAATAAAAAAACCATTTTTTTCATCTATTTCGTCAACCCCCAATGAATGCATAATCCAAATAGGATTAAAAGGGGTTTTTAATCTTGTTTTTAAATAATCTTCATGTCTTGCAAAAAACAAACCTTTTTCATCACTTCTTTTTGCCCAAAACCAAAAAATAGATTCATTAGAACCAAGATCCAATTCTTTTCCTAATAAACCTTTAATAATCATGCGAAACTTTTTATCTTTTTCATAACGAATATAACCATGAGCAGAAAGATTTGCTCCTCCATCTGAAATATTCACTTGCATACTATCACAAGTCAAACCTTTTATTCTTGAATTTATTAAATTAAATTTTTTAATCCTGTCAGAACTTACATTGTTAATAGGAGGAAGAGAAGGGGGAATATTATTGATATTCAATTGGCTATTTTGTCTATTATTCAAGCCGAAACAAAATATGATTCCAAGTATTAAAATTGTAATAATTAAAACGTTTTTTAGCATATCTAATATTAAAGGAGAAAAATGACAACAGATTATATAGCACATGATGACGACGGGTCAATTATGACATTATACACAATTAATACTATTTCTCCAGTTGAATATGAAACTGAAGCAAAAGAATTATCTCTATTTCATCTGCAACATGTGGAAGGCAGTTCAGACACAGACACAAATACTATGCTCCCTTTAAATTTGTACGATATCAATACTGGAGTTAAAACTCATGTCATGTGTGCTCGACCCGGATACCAAAACACAATTAGAAATCAACAAGCTACAATGTTAGCAGAAAATTTAAATGGATCCGCGTGGGTAAGTGATACCTATTTTTACCTAGAAGATGATCCAGATGTAAATCTAATTAAATCAAAAATGTGTTTTGTTTTAGGTGATAAAAATGAATTTTTAACTTATTTGGGCTTAGAAGAGAGGTAAATTGGCAACTGTAACTTTATATCCAAATGGCGACGGAACGATTCCCGGACTTGTGGGTGGAACTGCTGGTCCTCCATATTATGTAAACGTAGATGAAGGAACAGATTCTCCAAATGATTCTGACTCTATTTTTGTCACTAATCAAAATACAAATTTTTTCTTATTATTGACGGACTGCCCATCTGATTTAGGAACGGTTACTGCCTGCACAATTAAAGTAAGAACAGCAGATTCTGCTAAAGGTAGAGCGTTAACTAAAGCTCGCATTTTTCAATCTGATGAAACAACTGCTTTGACCGCAGAAGCAACATGGACAGGCTCCACAACCATAACCACATATACTTTAAATCCATCATTAACAGGAGCAACAGACAAATCTTCATGGGATGGTGCCCGACTCATGATAGGCTCAAGTGCTGCTACGGGAGGAACTGCTGCTTTATTGGCTACTCAAGTCGAAATCACTTATACTACAGGTGGTGGAGGCGGTGGAGGTGGACAAAATCGAGTGTTTTCATTTGCATTAAATTTAGCAACTTCTGCTATCGGTAAAAATTCATTAGTTGTTCCATTTAATAGAGAAGTGTGAAGTTTTGACTTTTAGCTAATGTTGAGGTTGATTTTCAACCAATTTTCAAATTTTTGTTTATCATATTTGCCGTTTTTAGAGCAATTTTCCTTTCCTGTAATTGGTTGTAAATTGTCCAAACAACAGATGATAGAAAAATCTTTTATTCCGTATTCTAAAAAAGCAACAACCGGAAATATGTGATCTAAATGCCAAATTGTATTCTTGACATTCTTCCAATTTGGGTGTTTTTTAATATGCTCTCTGAGTTGATGAGGCGTGTAGCCTAATATTGAATAAGTTTTATTTATTTTTTTCTCATCAATCATTGAATAACACCTTCTCAAAGCCGAATAAATCTTTTTAGGGATTAATTCACGACATTTTTTAGAACAATATAACTCTTTAGTTGTTTTTTTGGGAGAGAAATGATCACCACACAGCTTGCAGACTTTTGACATGTTTTTTCTTTTAATTTTTGAAATAAGTCTGAGTTGTCTTTTGTGATATTCAACTTTACATTTATTAGAACAATATTTTTCATCATAACGTCTTCTAACTATGAACTCTTGCTCACAACATAAACATTCTTTTTTATTTTCTGAATGTTTTAACTTGCTATTGTTTCTTTTAATAAGTTTGTGAAAGTCATTTTTGCAATTAACGCTACAAAATTTTTTTCTCTTGTCTAATGTTGTATTACAGTATTGGCATAAAAACATAAAGCTCCCTGATTCAATATAGTAATTATCGAATCCGGGAGCTTTAATCTTTACTTCAAAATTTACTTTTCTTAGATTACTCAGAAGAAAGTGTGAATTTTGGTGTACAATCTTGTCCACATTTTCATGTGGGATTGGATCATATCATCATCCATTAAGGATGTCGGACGCTAAATCTGGTAATTAAGAGGACTTTACCTCTCCAGTGATCTCTGCACCTTCCTGCGATGTATCACAGGCTTGGCTCAGGATTGCCCACATCTTTACATGTTTGGGTTTCCCTGAATTCATCCGATGCTTTCGCGTAAAATTACTTTCACGCAGCCCTACATTTAAGGTTAAGAACGTCATCTTGAGCACATCTTTTCCATACTTTCATATGGGATTGGACTATATCATCATCCTCGTGGGATGTCGGACGCTAATTCCTGTTATTAAGGAGACTTAACTCCTCAGGTAGTCTCTGCACCTTCTTGTGATGTATCACAAGCTTGGCTCAGGATTGCCCACATCTTTATATGTTTGGGTTTCCCTGAATTCATCCGATTCATATTCAAAATTTCTTTTGAATCGCCCTAATTTTTAAGGACTCTACTTGTACCAAACTGTTCTGCCCAACAGACAGCGTTTGAAGTTGCCCCTTGAACCCAGTATCCGTAAATTGTATTCAATATGTTAACTGCAATTTCACTTTGTTATATTTGCAGATCAGACTATCGCATCTACTATTTTAGTAGCTTTCTCGTTTAGTCGTTCAAGCTGCACGGTTTAAACCTGCTTGCTCCCTGTCATCCACTACTGGATTTCCAAGTCAATTAGAGAAAGTTTTCCTTACAACTTATGCTGCAAGGGGGCAAAATCTACCCGTGGCTCCACAAGTCCAAGATAATGGTGTTGTTCCGTAAGAGGATTCAGCTTTACCGGAAACTGTAACCGCTGCACGCCAAGTTGCACGAGCTAATGTTTTGACAACATAATTCGTGAAATCGGCTTCAGTGAAGTCGGTGGAAGTTGTTCCGGCAACTGGTGTGTAGTTGTTTTTGTACAAGTGCAAGATGAAATTCTCATCTGTTGAAAGCGTGTCTTTGAGCATTTTATCCAAAAGCTCAAGTTCACCTTCGTTCATCTAATTCTTATATTACTATAAGGGATGGATCATATCATCATCCATTAAGGATGTCGGACGCTGAATCTGGTAATTAAGAGGACTTTACCTCTCCAGTGATCTCTGCACCTTCCTGTGATGTATCACAGGCTTGGCTCAGGGTTGTCCTTAAAATTAAGGAGTTTCTCTGAATTCATCCGATGCTTCACGTAAAATTGCTTTTACGTAGCCCAACTATGTTTAGGTACTACTAATGCCATTTATTACTCCGTATTGTTAAAGATCTTAATGTGTTTTTGTACACATTTTAATTATTTTATTTATAAATTGAATTTTAAAATTTTTAATAATTATACTTAAATTTGGAGAACTTATTAATGAATATGGGGAAAAAATCATTTAAAGGGGTTTATTGTCATCGAGAAAAGTGGCAAGCAAAAATAAAAATAAACGGTAAAAATATAAACCTTGGCAGATTTACAACTCAGGAAGAAGCTGCTGAAAATTATGATTTTTATGTAATAAAAATATATGGATTAAATGCATATATTAATTTTCCTCAAAAAGATTATTCAAATTTTGTTCCTAAATTGGATATTTTTGCTCCAAAAGTCCCAAAAGTAAACTTAGAAAAAAGGCAAGGTTGGGGAAGAAGATTTAACAAAATAATTGCAAGAGAAATAAGGGCAAAACACAATAACCAAAAAAAATCTATTAAAGATTTAGCGAAAGAATATAAAACAACTTTTTCTACCGTAAGTAGAATTCTTCATAATATTACATATCGAGATAAAGATTTTTCGAAAGTTTATGTTATTCATAATCCTAAAGTTAATTAAGAATTTAAGTTAAAAGCATAGATAATAATATCAAAAATTGTTTTGAGGGAGAAAAAAATGATTTCATATCAAACATATAAACTTCTTAATGAATCCTCTTTTACATTGGGTTTAGGCAAGAAAAATGGTTTTGGAATAATTGGTTCCAAACTTCAAGAAATGGGCTTTAGTCCAGTTGGAGCAGATGATAGTATTGATTCGCAGGATCAAATGGGAGATTTTCCTCCACCTGAAGGTGAAATGGGCGAAGAACAACCTGAAGAAACTCAGGAAGAAAATATTCCTTGTCCTGCTTGTAATCCTGATGGAGAAAATGAAGAGGGAATGGAAGGCTGCGAAGCTTGTGGTGGTTTAGGCTGGTTGCCCTCTGAAGAAGGCGAAGAAGGAATGGAAGGCGGCGAAGAAATGAATGGTGGTGAAGAACTCACAGGCACCGACGATATGAGTGATCCAAATCAAGATCCTTCTTTAAGCCCTAATAGTCAGCCAATGATGGGACAAACAAAGTTTATGAGTAAATGTAAACCATGTTCATCTTTCATGCAAAAAGAAGAAGCTGCTACAGATGATGGATTCTTTGCGTCATTAACGAATCAACTTAAGGTTAATCATGGTCGTAAGAATTCGGGACTTTCTGAAGAAATGTTGATTGCTATGGGGCTAGCGGATAATAATGAACCAGAACCCGGACAAGTGGGATTTGCTCCTAAAGGGGCAATTGGAGAACTTGGCGGTGGTTTTAAGATGGACGATTTTAAAGAATTGCCAACATTAGGTCAGTAAAAACAAAATGATTCTCTCTCAGAATAAGGACGTTAATTCAATTTAACGTCCTTATTTTTTGACATTTACATGAGAAACCCACTATGTTATTTTGTTGAAAAATTATGAGTAGAAAACCAAATATCGTTTCTCATTTCGATGAGCTTGTAGGCAATGGTTTGCAAATTATTCCTTTGTGGGAAAATTCAAAAATTCCCATGTGTAAAAATTGGACTATTTGGAATAAAAACCAATCTCGTGAAATTTTAGAAAGATATCCTGATGCAAATATTGGAATTTTATTAGGAAATATTGTTGATGTTGAAGGTGATAGTTTAGATGCGAATAATCGAATTTTAAAAATAATTGGAGATTATCCACATCCTTCTTATCGCAGCACCAAATCTATTCATCATTTGTTCCTTAATCCAGATCCAAAATTAAATATTCTTAAATATCAAAATATAGAGTTTCGCGGCTTTAAACACCAGTCTGTTATGCCCCCAAGTCATCATCAAGGGGTTTTTTACGAATGGGTTAATTCGTTATTTCCTATCCCTGAAATGCCCGAAGAACTTATTTCTTTTTATAGAAAAGTAAAAAATGGAAAATATCCTTTACAAAAAGGTTTAATCTCGATTAATTGTGCTGATTGTAATAAAAAGAAATTGATACATAAAAATAGATTAACTTTAGAGTTGAAGATTTTTAAAGAGTTTTTTATGCCTTGGAGTTGTCATAAATGTCGATTGCTAGACATTCGCAAATTGTGTAAGACTTTACGTAAAACTGGGAGAAAAGATGGCAGTCACTGCTGAGGATATTTCTATTGTTTTGTCAGGTGGGGTTAATAACTTAGACCCAAGTTTATCTTTAGGAGGGGATCCTTCTTCTAAAGAAATTAGAAGTGGACTTATAAACAATTTATTTTCTAATATTACTCCCGATCAAGCTGAAGATGGATATGAAGATTATCGTTGTTTTTATTTATTCAACGATAGCGATTCAATAGTTTATAACATAGAAGTATGGATAGAGTCAGAAGCAGAAGGTGGGGCTTCAATTGAATTAGGTGTAGCACAAGCTGACGAATTGCAAAGAATTGCAATCAGTCAAGCTTTCCCTACATCAGGGAAAGCTGTTCTTTCATACGAGGGAAATGAATTTGATTTTAATGCTTTTGATGATTTTGGAGAAGCTGCTTTAGCATTGCAAGATTCTCTTTTAAGTTTAGTGGACGAAAATGATGAACCTTTGTTAGAGGAAGTCGAAGTAACAACTCCATCATCGACTGGCTCATCTACTTATATTTTCGATATCCTCTTTACTGGAAAAGAGGGAAGTCGAAACCATAGTTTGATAGAAGTTGTTCAGGATGCTTTTGTTCCAACGCAAACAGAAGTATCAGTCACAGTTTCTCAAGAAGGAACTCCAGTAAATACTATTGCTCCAGAAATAGCAACTGAAATTACTTCCCCATCCAATGTAATCTTTTATGCCCCTACAGAAGAAGAACCTATTAATGTTTATAAATTAAAACCTGCTGAAGGATTTCCAGTATGGGTTAAAAGGATCACGGAGGAACAAACTGAATCTGTCGCAAGTGACAATGTTGTTTTAAGAATAAGATTGGAAACAATTTCCCCATGATTTGTGAACAATGTAAAAAAGAGTTTGATTCGGATATTCCCCAAGATCCTCCATTTCTTTGTCAAGATTGTAAAGAAAATTTTATAAAAATTAAGATAGAAGTACCTGAAAAAATCGGAGTTGATGATATCCTCATTAAAATTAATGACTTTTTAAGTAAAAATGAAATTATAATTCCAGAACGTGAACCTTGTCCTCAATGTCATATGACAATTGCAGATTTAATTTCCGTTGGTCAATTTGGATGTGAATCTTGTTACGAACATTATTATCCTGAATTTTTAGCTATTGCAGAAAAATGTCAAGAGGGCTATCAACATGTAGGAAGGCGTCCTAAACCTAAAAAATATATTCCAAAAACAAAAGACGATGAAATCAAATATTTAAAACTCCTTAAGGCAAAAGCTATTGAAATGGAAAATTTTCAAGAAGCTGCTCGCCTTGCAGGAGTTTTAAGAAATTTAATGAATTGATTCGATAAATTTTTGAGGATCAATTATACCAAATCCTTGATAAAAATGTTCTTGTTCATAAACGTCACCTTGCACAGGTATTGTATATTTTTTGAAGAACTCAATATAATCGTTAGCTGTTCTTAAAGTAATGTCAGGTCTTTTATTTCTTGCATAAGATAATAAAAGTGCGGCAACTCCACATACAAATGGTTGAGCCATTGAAGTTCCTGAGAGTGTGGCATACCAGTTATCGGGAACTGTGCTAAAAATATCTACGCCCGGAGCCATGAAGTCTAAGTTTTTTCCAGTATTACTAAACGAAGCTCTACGCATATTAATATCCACCGCTCCTACAGCGATTGTTTCAGGGTATTGTGCTGGATAGAAAACATCTTTAGTATTTCCTGCATTTCCTGCAGCAACAAAACAAACAATTCCAGCATCTTGTGCTGCTTGAATTGCTTTTCGAACTTCTTGAACAGGAAATGGTGCTCCTAGAGACATAGAAATTAAGTCTACTTTTTGTTCGATTGCCCAACGGATACCTTTTGCGACATTTAGCAAGTTTCCATTTCCGTCATCTGCTAAAACCTTTACAGGATGGACTTTTGCTTTAGGACAAACACCAACAACTCCAATATCATTATTTGCTGCCACTAAAGTTCCAATAACATGTGTATTGGAAACAAAATGTCCATTAGCAATATAATTATGATAATTCTTAATTGTAAAATCATAAAAATAGCCATCATAGGATTTTTTAGTCACAGACTTAACTTTACGAGCTTTTCGTTGATGATTTAATTCTATTTTAGATCTTTCTATTTTTTTAGGATGAGCCAGATGATTGATAATGTCTTTTGTCAAGGATGTATGTGTAATCTTGAAAACGGGATTTTGACTCGAAATTAATCTTTGTCTTTTATCGTACTCTGGCTTACTAATTCCACAGGAAATTGCCATAGAATTTATTAAAGCACACATTTGTTGAGCAAATTGAAAACTCCCTGTAGTTATTCTGTTTTTTGTGTTGGTTTTAGAGATGCATCCATCTCCGTCAATAACTCCCGCAACAAAGGCTGCTTTGATTTCATTTTTAGCTTTACCAACCCATGAAGGTAAATCTTGTATCAATGATTTATTTTTACAACAAACACCCATCCCCAACATGATATTTACCGCTTTTTTTCCATATACTAATACTCTATTTTTTTCAATTACAGAATTGAAACCATTTTTTTCACTAATTTTTTTAACTTTTTCTAATATTTCTTTAGTTTCGGAAGAAATTTCGAATCTATTTGCTTCTTTGTTAACATATCCATCAGTAATAACAATGCCACACAACCATGCTAGATCGGGAGTTATTTCTACCTCTGAGACGGAGAATTCCCATGTTTTCTTTTTGCATTTTTTGCAAGCACTTGGCATATCTCCGATCCAATATTTCGGCTCGTGACTACAATTAATACATGTAAATTTCTCACACACAGGAGTATATTGAATTTCCCCAATATCAATATTTGTTTCAGGAAAAATGAAACGATCATTTAGGCATACTTCATCCGCTCTCTTTCTTACTACCTCATAAACATTATGATGTTTATTTTTTAATAGGTAGACTGGATGCCATGGAGTTAGATTAAAGAAGATATTGCCTTCTAATTCAATTTGAACAATATCTTCTTTAATAGGAAGCTTTTGTATCGATTCAACCTCTGAAACTACAGTTTTTGCATTTTTAGGCTCAATACTGTAAGTTTTTATATTACATCCTGTTAAATTTTTAACTGAATATTTACCATCGTTATGATCAAGAATTGTTTCTGGAATGTCCAACTTATTATACAAAGATTCAATACTTTCAATTCCTGAAAACGATGTATGTATCAAAGTTTCTGGGCTTACACAACCATGTCCGTTGCCATCAATTGGTTTTTTTCCTAAAGTAACAAAATTCATTCCGGGAAGAAGATTTTCAACTAAATCAGGATGATCCATGTCACAACCTGTATCCAATACAGCAATTGTTACTCCTTCTCCCTGAGAATGTTCCCAAGCTTTTGGAAGATTGAAAGCAGTAATATTCCATCCTGCATTTTGTTTAGCTTCTTGTAACGAAAAACAATCTTGTCTTTCGTAAGGAAACAAACTGCATTTATGTCTATCTTTATTTTTTTTGTTCATAAAATATCCTCCTTGAATATTTAATATATCTAGCTATATTAAGTTATGGATTTTTTTAATACTTATGTCTCAGAAGAAGCAAAAAATAATGTTAATGATGTACTTAATTCTACTTGGTTGAATGAAGGAAAATTTGTTAAGAGGTTTGAAGAAGCTTTAGCCCTTGATTTCGGATTAATCAATCCACTTACTGTGAACAGTTGTACATCTGCTCTACATCTATCTTTAGTGTGCTCTGGGGTTTCGCAAGGAGATGAAGTAATTCTTCCTGCCCAAACATTTATAGCAACAGGTTTAGCTGTTTTAATGGCAGGAGCTAAACCTGTGTTTGCTGACATAAACCCTAAAACCGGCAATATTTGTGTTAATTCAATTACCGAAAAGATATCTGATAAAACTAAAGTTATTATTCCTGTTCATTGGGGCGGCAACCCATGTAATATGCGAGATATCAAAAAGATAGCATATGAAAATAATCTTAAAGTTATAGAGGATGCTGCTCATGCTTTCGGAGCTTCAATTGATGATAAGCCGATAGGAAGTATATCCGACATAACATGTTTTTCTTTTCAGGCTATAAAATTTTTAACAACTGGCGATGGCGGTTTAATTTGTGTTAAAGATATTTATTTGTATGATCAAATTAAAAGAAAAAAGTGGTTTGGCTTTGATAAATCAAATTTAAAAAGAAAGTTCGAGGGAGACCGCGATTGTTTGATTAGTGAATTAGGTTTTAAGTATCATATGAATGATATAGCAGCAGCTATTGGATTGGGTAATTTATTTGGAGCAAAAGAAAGATTAAGTAAAAGAAAAGCGATAGCAAATATATATTCAAATATATTATCTAAAATTGATGGAATAACATTATTAGATAAACATGGTGAATCGTCGAACTGGTTATACACTATTTTGGTAGAAAAGAGAAACGATTTCATTAATAAAATGAAAAGCAGGTCTATTCCAGTATCAGTTGTTGATAGAAGAATTGATGCAAACCCAGTCTTTGGAGGGCTTACTTCAAATCTAAAAGGACAAGAATATTTTGATAATCATCAAATTTCGATACCTATTCATGAAGCTTTATCGTTTGAAGATATCGATTTAATTATAAATTCTATTTCAGAAGGTTGGTAATGTTAACAATATATTCTACTTTGAAAAATTTTACAAATGAACATACAAGAATTATCCAAACTAATGCTGTTAAAAGTTGGTTGCAATTAACTCCAACTCCAGAAATATTCATAATGGGCGGGGATGAGAGTGTAAAAGAGTTTTGTAAAGAAGTTGGAGTAAATCATGTTGAAGTTGCACAAAGTGATTATGGAGTTCCTTATTTAAATGAAATGGTGTTGTTGGCAGAAAAATTAGCATCAAATGATTTTTTGTTATTGGTAAGTGGTGATATAATTCTATCACAAGAAGTCATGTTGGCTTTAGAAATAACTAAAAAAAGAATATACAATTTTTGTATTTGTGCAATCAAACAGGAAAGTAGTTTAAATACCCTTCTTGATTTTGTTAGTGATTGGGAGAAAAAAGTAAAAGATTCTATTGTACATTATTCGCTACCAACAAGCGGAGATTTTTTCTTATATCCTAAAAAATATTTTTTAAATGCACTTCCAGAAATTCCAAAATTTATAATTGGAAGAAGTGCATGTGATAGTTGGATAATTAAAAAATCAATAGAAGCAGATTTATTAGTCGATGCTACTGAATTTATCACTTTAGTTCACCAACAACACGATCATTCTCATATAACTCTTGTTAATGGTGATTCTCCAGAATACCAAGATAATTTAAAACTTGCTGATAACTCTATAGACATTAAAATTAATGAATCTAATTGGATTCTTAAAAATGATGGTCGATTAAAAAAGAAAACTAAAATTCACTGTCCTTTAGATAACATTTATCATGTTTGTGGTCCCAGAACAGGAAGTCAATGGTTTAAAAGCTTCTATGATATAATAAGCGAATATATAGGTATGTCTATATATGATTTGGAAGTAGATAGATATGGATGGGATTATCGAATATTCACGCAACGATATGAAACGATACCAGTAGATAATAAAAAATTAGCTTGTCCTTTGTATATGAGTTATGATAGTTTTTTAAAACTACCAAAAATATCAAATAACTTTAAAACAATTTGTGTGATAAGAGATCCAAGAGATCAATTAATTTCTTTTTATAATTCTGTTCGTTATTCTCATCCACAAATAGGATTGCATCCTGATTGGCGAGCTAGATTAGAGTCTTATGAAAATAAAAAAGAATCTATTATAGAAGCGTTAAAAATAATGAAGGAATTTGGCATTATAGATGCAATGGATAGTTATAAACATTTTTATAATGATCCTAAATGTCTTGTGTTTAGATATAGAGAATTATTTGGCAATGAACAATTTGCTCATTTTAGACATTTGATAGATTGGCTGGAAATACCTATAAGCTATGCAGAATTAGGGCAAGTTTTATCTATTTTAAGTTTTGAAAAAATAACCCATGGTAGAAGTCAAGGTGTAGAAGATAAATTCGCCCATTATAGAATAGATATTTCAGATGACTGGAAAAATCATTTTGATGATGAATTAAATGTTAAATTTAAAGAAATTGCAGGAGATATAGTTGCTAATTTAGGATATTAATTTAGATCTACTAAATAGTTTATAATTTAAACGAGGTAGCTTTTATGACAACAATAGCAGTAACTGGAGCAGGTGGATATGTAGGGAATGTTCTATGTAAGGATTTACTAGATAAAGGTTATAAAGTTGTTGCTGTTGATAATTTTCATAAGGGTGATTGTGATACTCTTTTACAAATAATTACTCATCCTAATTTTGAATTTAAAGAATGTGATGTTACTAATTTACAAGGTTTAAAAAAGGCATTTAGTAATGTTGATGCCATCATTCATCTTGCCGGTATTGTTGGTTTTCCAGCTTGTATTAAACATCCAATTTTAGCTAAAGAAGTCAATGTCACCGGAACTAAAAATGTTATAGAGGCTAGATCTTCTTCCAAAATTCCTATAGTAAATGCCTCTACTGGAAGTGTTTATGGCAAGGTAGAAGGGGTTTGTACAGAGAATTCTCCTTCGAATACTAATACCTTATATGGGCTTACAAAAAAAGAAGCCGAAGATATGATTTCATCTTTGAAAAATTCGGTTTCTTTAAGATTTGCAACTGGTTTTGGGGTTTCGCCATGCATGCGTGTCAATCTTCTTGTGAATGATTTGGTATATCAAGCTGTTTCAAATAGATGTTTGACAATCTTTGAGGCAGATGCTAATAGGACTTTTATTCATGTAAGGGATATGTCTAAAGCTTTAATTTTAAGTTTAGAAAAAGTTATAAATAACAAATTATCTCATAAAGTGTATAATGTTGGTGATAATAGTATGAACATTACAAAACGTGGGTTGGCAGAGATGATTAAATCAAAAACGAATTGTTTTGTAACATACGCTGACATTGGAAAAGATTTAGATAATAGAGATTACATAGTTGATTATAGTAAAATTAATGCAGAAGGTTTCACTTGTTCGATTTCTATAGAAGATGGTGTTGATGAACTTATTAAAACTTCTGCTTTACTTCGGATGAGGAGTGCATATCAATAATTTAGAAAATAAAAAAATATTGATCACTGGTGGTCAAAGTATGATTGGTCGTCATATTCAAAATATTCTTCGTGAAGAATATCCATCTGTTGAAGTGGATGCCACCAATCATGAATATCTTGATTTATTAGATTTACATGAAACATTATCTTATTTTTCATGTAGCAAGCCTGATTTTATAATTAATTTAGCGGGCTATAACGGAAATATTTCTTTTTCCAAAAAATATCCTGCAGACATCTTTTATCGAACTTCACAAATAGCATTAAATTGCTTGCATGTTGCTCATAAAATTGGAGTTAAAAAATGTGTTAATATTTTATCCTCTTGTGCCATTGCGGATTTAGGCAATCAATCATTAAAAACCTCTGAATTATGGAATGGACTACCTAATGAAACTATTGAGGCTCATGGATTAGCAAAAAGGGTTTGGGACGCTTATTCTCGTCAATTATACAAGCAATATGGGTTTATGTCGGTATGTGCTATTGTAAATAATTGTTTTGGACCATATGATAATCAAGATGAAAATAAAACCAAAGCTGTTCAAGGAATAATTAATCGTATTTTAGATGCTAAATTAAATAACCTACCTAAAATAGAATGCTGGGGAAGTGGTAAAGTTTATCGAGAGTTCGTATATGCAGAAGATGCTGCGAGAGCATTATTGTATATACTTATGAATTATGACAACCCTATGCTTCCAATAAATGTAAGTGCTAAAAATGAAGTTTCTATTTTTGATTTAACCCTGATGATAGCGGATATCATAGGTTATGAGGGAAAGATTATTTGGGATACATCTAAACCTGATGGACAATTGAGAAAGAGTTTAGATACAAGTGATATGGAATCTTATGTTCCTTTTGAATTCACAACTCTCAGAAATGGTTTAGAAAAAACGATTGATTATTCTACCCTTCTTAGAAAGCAAAACTAATGAATTTTAATAAAATTGGCGAAGATGTTTTGATCAATAGTTTTGTAAGTATTCGTCCATCACTCACAGAACTCGGGAACCATATTGCTATTGATCCATTTTTTCATTGTACGACAAAATTGACAATAAAAGATTATGTTCATATTGGATCTCATGTTAGTATTATTGGTGGGGAAAATGCCTATTGCGAAATAGGCACCTTTTCAGGAATGGCTGCAGGTTGCAGGATTATTTGTGGAAGTGACGAATATCTTGGAGAAGGAATTATAAATCCTTTTATTCCTCAAAATTACAGGGATAATGTTATCATTAAACCTGTAATTTTAAAAGAATTTGTAACGCTCGCGACCAATGTCATTATATTGCCGGGAGTAACATTAAATCAAGGTGTGGTAGTGGCTGCAGGTAGCATAGTGACTAAAGATACGGAGCCTTGGTGTATTTATGCAGGCAATCCTGCTCGTCCAATTTCAAAACGTCGAAAAGATTTAATGATTAAATATGCAAAGGAAATGGGCTATGAATTTGATTGAAAAATGTGTTAAATATCATCTTAATTTAGAATTTGTTGACGACAATACTGTTGTTTTTGGAGTAGATTCAACTTTAGATAGTTTTGGTTTAGTTAGTTTAATTGCAGATATCGAGCAAGAAATCTTTGAAGAGAGTGGAAAAGAAATTACAATAGCCTCTGAAAAAGCTATGAGTATGAGTCGATCTCCTTTTTCTACAGTTGGCACACTTAAAAAATTTGTTGAATCATTGATCGAGGAAACATGAATATTATTATTACAGGTACAAGTCGAGGCATTGGAAAATATTTAGCAGAATACTATCTTGCTAATGGACACAAAGTTGCGGGTTGTAGTCGAGGACCTTCAGAAATTCATCATGATCACTATATCCATTTCGCATTAGATGTGAATGATGAAAAAAGCGTAGTGTCTATGGTGAAAAATGCTAATAAACAATTTGGCAAAATAGATGCCCTTATTAATAATGCAGGCATTGCTTCTATGAACCATTTATCTTTAACTCCGCTATCAACTATAAAAAGCATATTTGAAACTAATGTTTTTGGCACTTTTCTTTTCTTGCGTGAAGCTTCTAAAGTAATAAGAAGAGGTCGAATTGTTAATTTGGCTACTGTTGCGACTCCTTTAAACCTAGAAGGAGAATTAGCTTACGCAAGTAGCAAGGCTGCAGTTGAAACAATTACAAAAATTGCAAGTAAAGAATTGGCAAATCTCGAAATAACAGTTAATGCTGTAGGACCTACTCCAGTTCCAACAGATCTTATCAAAAATGTCTCTGTTAAGAAAATGAATGATTTATTACAGAAGCAAGCCATTAAACGTTTTGGAACTCTTGAAGATATTGTTAATGTGGTAGATTTTTTCCTCTCAGAAAAAAGCGATTTTATCACAGGTCAAATTATTTATTTGGGCGGCGTTTAATGCATTGGTTTTTAAATAAAATCAAAGGATATTATCCTAAAGAAATAGAAAAAATACGTCCAGAAAAAAATAATTTTTCAAATTTCTCGGAAGCATTAACAACTTATCTTTCTTACATAGAATTTGGAGGTCTTCTTTTTTTAGAAAAAAAAGAAGAAAAATTACCAGAAGGAATTTCAGGTTTTATTTTAAAATCTTCAGGAACAACAGGTAAACCAAAGTTAGTTCTTTATTCTTTTGATCAATTTTTAGAAAAATTTAGAGACGCACAATTTAATCCAATAAAAACAATTATGATTATGGGATTAAATCATATTGGGGGGATGGATGTCTTCTTTAGTGTTGTAAGTCGAGGCGGAGAAATAATCTTTCCGTCAAAAGTTACTCCTCAAGAAATTTGTCAAATTGTCGAACGAGAAAAAATAGAATTTTTATCACTTTCTCCTACGTTTCTTAATTTGATTTTATTGTCTAATTCTCACAAAAAATATAATATTTCGTCATTAAAGATAATTAATTTTGGGGCAGAAACAATGCCTTCTTCGCTTCTTGACAAAGCAAGAAATGAGTTGCCAAATACAAATTTTAGACAAACATTTGGAACAACAGAAACAGGAACTATGACCGTTGTTCGACACCCCGAAAACCCTCTTCTTATTAAAATTCCTAATTCAAAAATTATAGATTCTAAACTTTACATAAAATCTACACATGGGATGATCGGGTATTTAGGGGAAGATTCTCCAATCGAAGATGGATATTTTCCGTCAGGTGATGTAGTAGAAGAACATGGAGACTATATTAGAATTCTAGGTAGACAAACAGATGTTGTTAATATTGGAGGAGAAAAAGTTCTTCTCACAGAAGTAGAAGATGCTTTATTGGGGCATCCAAATGTGCAGGATGCAATTGTAAGCAGTGAAAAGAATGCAATTATGGGAAATATTTTAGTTGCACAAATTGTTTGGAATGCATCGTCTGATTGTAAAAAAGATATTAGACAATATTTGGAAAATAAATATAAAAAATGTTTTATTCCTACTAAAATTAAAGTTGTAAATGAAATTCCTCATTCAGCTAGATTTAAAAAGATAAGGGGATTGTGATGGCTTATTTATCTGGGGCTAATGGTGGCTTAAATAGTGAAATACATTCTTCTGCAATTTTAATTAAACCATATGAAGTTCAACTCGGCAACAATTGTTTTATTGATGGCTTTTTTTGGTGCAATGCAAAATTGTCAACCGGAGATAATATTATTATAAAATCACATGTATCTGTAGAAGGATCGTTAAAGCTAGGAAATAATGTGATAATTGAATCAGGATGTAAATTTTTAGGTGGACCAGAAGGAATTGAGATAGGAAACGATGTCAAGATAGGAGCTAATGCTGTGATTGGTGATGGGGTCAAATTAGTTGATTATTCTATTGTAATGCATGGGGCAACTGTTGAAAAGAAAAATTTTTTTCAATTATCCAATTAGCGTTAGTTAAATCCGCATCTTTTCCTTCCCATAAAATGAAATTTTGCAATCTCTCCTTTTGCCATCCTACCGGAAGATTGTTATAAGAATGCTTGTAATCGATAATTTCAATAGCATTTGTCATGTCTACCATGCTTCCCTTCTTTGAAGCTTCAAAAAAAAGCCAACTATCACAAAAAGCTCTTCCTATAACAAAATCTGGAATCTTATCCCAATAACCTTTAGGATATAAAAAAAAGTCTCCACTTGTAATCAAATTCCACTTTAAATCCTTTCTTAAAATTTCTTCCCATTGATCTGAAAAATCTAAGGGCACTATACATTCTTGTTGTTGTTTTCGTGCAACGCCACAAAATTCTTTAAATTTAGATGAAATTGCTTTGACGCCTTTCATTGTGGAACTTGGAAGAACAACATCACTACTGACTAATAATAAAATTTCATATTTAGCCCGTTCTTCAGCAATCTCCATCATTGAGTTTAACAGAGGAGTGCCAAATTCTGAATATTTAACATCATCAACATGTATAAGGTTAAATTCTTTACAAATTTCTTTAACTCCGGGTTCAGTCCCCATTAAAAAAATTTCTGGTTTTGGTTCTAACAACAACCAACTTTGAATAGCATTTCTCTGTATGATAGCAAATTCTTCGATTTCAAATGAACGACATGTACTAAAGATTGTTAGCATTTAATTTTCTTTCTACTGCATTCCACATAACTTCTATTGTAACAAGATTAATGCAATCTAGATTTTTCGTTTCACAAGCATTTGTAACTACGGATGGGGCTGGTTTTCTATGATGACAGCCTATACAAGATAAATTTTTTGCGTTAACCGCTTCAACATTTTTTGAAATAATCCTTGTCTCTGGTAAGATTGACCCAAAAAAACAAACTGTCGGTGTATCAAAGGTTTGAGCTATATGAAAAGGAAAGGAATCAATGCCAACAAATAAATTGGCATTTTTAATAACTGTTGCTAGTTGTGAGATGTCTGTTTTGTTTCTCAAATCTAAATCACATGGCACCAAATGATCGCCTTTTCCTACACAAACAATATAATGCCCATTGTTTTTTAATTTTCTAGCAATTTCGTCAAAACTCGATGCAGACCAATTACGACCAACCCAATTAGTAGAACCTGAATGAATAACAATATACTTATCTGGTAGATTAGGAACATCTAAAGAAGTATTTAAAAATAACTTACAATCTTCTTCTTTAACACCAACAGCTTCAGCATATGCTTTTAATATATTTGTTTTTGGTCTCTGTTCATAACACATATCTAAATTATAATAAAGTTGAATCGGTCGTTCTTTTTCGTGTTCGTTAACAAGAACATCAATATAAGGATTGTTTTTTAACACCTCTTTGCAATTTGTATCAAAATGAATTAAAGCATGAGGATACATTTTTTTCAAAGCGGCACAAACACTAGAAGCTATTAAAACATCACCATTTGAGTCTCTTCGTTTAATAGTGATGTTTCGAACATCTGGAATGTTTCTTTTTGCTGAAACTAATTTGTCAATTCTCCCGCTATTCACCCATTTATTCATAAAATAATCGGTATTTTGATTTTGAAAAGCGTGTGAACCCGACTTTGAATGACTCAGTATATGGTATATTTTTGACTTTGGTTGAAATAGTATTTTATACCCTTTTTCGCGTACATTCATACAAATTTCACTATCTTCCCAGTATCCTATTTTATAATTCGGGTTAAAGCCTCCGATATCATCAAATAACTCTTTTCTTATTGCCAAACAACAACCAGTTACCATTTCACGTTCTGCTACTTGCATTAATTCTTTAGGGCAATTGTGTGTATAATAAGGTTGCGGCAAATCACTACCGGCATAAATGTGACGACCAATATGTAAAAAAGATCTTGAAGCCCAAGACCACTCAGAGCCAGCACTGTCTATTGAGCCATCCCAAATACCTCCTTTCTTAATCTGTAAATTCCCGACTATTCCTACGTCTTTGTCTTTAAGTAATTCTATTATTGGAGGAATCCAATTTTTTGTGACGATTGTATCAGCGTTTAAAAAAATCAGGTAATCTCCAGTTGCAAAATGTGCTCCTACATTACATGTAGGTCCGAACCCAAGATTTGTTAAATTACAAAATATCTTGCCTATCTTATCGAAATGTTTTTTTCTCGCCTCTATATTTTTTACAATTACATCTTTAGAATTTTGAGGACAATAATCATCCACAAATATAATTTCAATTTTATAAGAATCATCAAAATCCCATGAACGTATTAAACCTTTTACTACTTCAGAACTTTTATACAGAGGAATGATAACTGAAATATCTGCTTTTTCAGTTGTTCTAAACCAGTCGGGGGTAGGATATTCAGAAGTTTTTGTTAAATAAGGTGTATTTATATTCGCCAAACTTCTTACATCAACAATTCTTGGATTTGTTCTTTTGGCTTTGAGCGGACGCTCTCTTTTGTTATTTTCAATTACTTTTTTTAATTCTTTGCGTTGTTTTGCCGGAGTATTTATTTTTTTTATAGAGTCTGGAGTGATTCCGAATCTATTTTGCAAAGATTTAGAAGGTTTTTTTGCTAAAGCTTTTTTTATTTTTTCGTGTCTAATTTTTCTTTCTCTATCTCGCTCAGCAGACATTTTGTCCCTTTCACATAGTTATTCCATGGTTATTTACAGGAGTTTCAATTGGGACTTTTTTAAATGTGGAATGTTTTAAAGTTCTATCTCCCAAAAAACCTAATGGAAATTTAGGAGCAAATATATAATTTAATTTTTCTTTATCTTTCCAAGATGCCAATAATTCTCTAAATGGAGAAGGAAACAAATGTTTATTGCTGACTAAGCCAGAACTATTTAATGATGGAGCAGTATCACACTGTTCAATCCATTGTTTGAAATTATTCACTTGTTTCTAGCCCCATAGTTATTGAGCCATTATCACCTGTTGGAACAACTCTTTTTTCAATTTCAGAATTTCCAGACTTCTGATCAATTTCTTTCGTTTTTTCAATCAGTTTTCTAATTTTAGAAGGCCAACTAGAAACTTTGGTGCTATCTATTTCTAAAAGTTCTGCCATTCCTTCAGAATTTGAACACAATTCTATAAACTCGTCCCAAAAAGAACGATCTTCATCTTTATGAAGATCGTTCCCATTTCGGATGATCTGAAGAGATTTCCGGTCGTTCAATTCATCATCTTGAGAAAAATTGTTTAATTTTTCTAATAAATCGTAAAAAGAAACCATTATTCAGAAGTCACAGTCAATAAAGGATTTGTGCCTGTTGTGTATGTGTTTTTAATGTAAGTTGCTTTCTGTCCATAAACGGTAAATGTGCCATCATCATTTTTGACTACATTTTCCCCACAAAGAAATCCGGGAATAAATGTGGTGAATTGATTCTTGTGTTCAGCTTTATTAGTTTTTCCACGATCAGCACTTGTGTCGTGCATATCAGGGTGTAAAACGCCAGTGTTTCTAGCATTTGTATTTGGACCAATTTGCTCTGTGCTGTTGTTGTCTAAATTAACAGTAAAAGTGATAACTGGGTGTGTTGGATTTGACATGTTTCCTACTCCTAAGTATAAATTTGCGTTGTTCTTATTGGAACAATTTTCCTATCTGTATTTATGGATTTTGGTAAATTTTTCCTATCTTTTCTACTAAAACCAAATTGCTCTTCTGGCTTCTTCTTGAGAATAGATGGATCATTTCCATTTTCCCCAGAAGAAGCTATGTATTTGCTTCTAATATCACTTCTTCCAAATTCAGCATTAAGATCCGATGGTCTCATTTGAACATAATCTAAAGAAGTTACAGTTACGTCTTCGAACCATTGTTTAAAACCCATAGTATATTTAGCAATATTATGTTAAAAATCGGTAGTGGGTTAAAGCGTCCTAATTTTTGTGCAGTCGCTAGAGTAGTAAAGTGGAGCAAGTTGATCAAACACTTAATAATTCATCCATAATACATTTACTTTTTTAGATGAAGCAATTGCCAATTTTACACATCTCCACCCAGACAATTGTTTATTATACAAAGGACAAGGATGCCCTTTGATTATTATTTTTCCTCTAGTCCATTTCACCATATTTAACAAAGAAACATGATCATCTATTGACATATTTGGAGGTTCTGGTTCGTCTTTACCCGGAAGTTCAGGAGGATCTAAATAAATTAATGTATTTTCTTCATCCCAAATTTTAAAAATTTCTTTAAAACATTTGCATATAACGTTTGTATTTTTTATTCTTTTTGCAATGGGCATTAAATATTCAATAGATTCTTGCCACTCTGCTTCAGAAGATTCTAAAAATGTTTTTTTTAAACCACCTCTACTCATTTTTCTTAAAATGTATTCGTTAATTCCGCTTTCGACATAGTCAGGAATTCTAGATTGTGCAGCCCTGTAAGCTTTATTGAAAGAAAGTTCTGTATATTTTGTTCTTTTGATTTTACCAATAAATTCTTTTGGTTCATCTCTTAAAGCTTTATAAATATTGATTAATTGACAATCTACATCAGATATAAGTTCTTCAAAAGAAGGATCCTTATTAAGATAAACGGGAGATCCACCACAAAATGGTTCGCAATAAGATAGTTCTTGATAATTTTCTGGGAAATTATCTAATATCCATTTTGTTATTTGTTTTTTCTCTTTTGGGAATTTGATAAAAGGTCTAAGATAATTCTTGGTCATTATTTGCCTTGTGTATATATTTGCCGCAATGGTGACAGATAAAATCCCATGGGCCATAACCCTCCTTAGAACCTTGATAAAACCAGCCTGTGTCTGGATAATATTTGTGTCTACATTCCACATGTAAACATGACATATTTCTTTCCTCTAATGGTTTTTCTACATCTATAAAAAAATAACAATCTTCCATTGTAATAAATATAGTAAATATGCGAGGAAAAATATGAATATTTCAAAAACAACAGCCTGTTCTAGTTCAGAAATACGTTTATCAAAAACAACTTTGTTGGCTTTGTTAGAAACTAAGAGTGCTATTGGTTTTAAAACAGGAGATACGGTTGTCTATGTCAAAGAAAGTGGATTAACATTCGAATATAGAGTTGTTTCTGTTGGAGCAAGCACTGCTGTCATAACAAATTCTCAAGAAACGATCACTGTATCTAAAAATCTATTAAAAACAAAAGGTCCTTTAACAATTTTTGACAAATTAGAAGACTCAGAGTGGTCTATTGTGAGCTTTGATCCCAAAACTAGAATAGCTTGTATAGAAATTGATAATGGCGTTGTGCTTCAAACAATAAGCGTCATTGTTCCTGCAATAATATAAAAAAAAGCCGTGGTTTTAAAACCACGGCTTTTTTTATTAATTTGACAACCATTTTATAAATGTGTCTTTATTCATAAAACCAGATTTTGATTTTTGAATCTCTTCTTTATCATTAATGATGATGAATTGAGGAATTGCACGTATTTTATATTTGTTTTTAAGATTAATATCAACCGATGCATCAACTTTTAAATAAATATATTTTTTTAAAGAATTTGCAACTTCTTTATCATCTAACACGTTTTTCATCTTATCACACCAGTGACAGCTTTTTCCATGAAAGAACATGACTATTGTCATATTCTTTTCTTTTGAAAATTTCAGAGCTTCATCATAAGACTTTGCTACGATTTGTTCTTCAGTTTTTGGTTTTTCTTTAATAGGTTCCGATTCATTCTTTGTAATCGGACTATTTGATTGAGTTTTATTCGTTCCCCAATCATCTGATTTCCAATTATTATTAGGATAAGCTTGATGTGTTTTTTCAATAGCTGTTTGTCTCATATTAAATCCTATAATTGTGAGAACAAACAAAACTGTTACAGTAATACCCATAATCCAAGTCTCTTTATTCATATTGTCGCCCTCCAAATGGCTTTACAATATGTATAATTACTATTTTAAAAAATTGATTAATATCAATTTTTGAATACCATTATTTACTTCCACAACTACAACTTCCACAGCTTTTAACATTATTTGGATTATCGAATGTAAACCCTCTTTTTTCCACATCTTGATAAAAATCAATAGTTGTTCCTTCCAAAAATAAATCGCTTTTTTTATCTATAAAAATAGCAATAGAGTGTTGTTCATTTTGCAAAAAATCTTCATTACTAATATTCTCTTTTTTTTCAAAATTTAATCCATAAACAAAACCACTACAACCACCACTAGTCACTGATACCTTGAGCCCATAATCGGTGATATTCATATTTTGTTCTTGCATGACTTTTTTAACTTCATTCGCCGCGACTTCTGTTAAATTCACAGACATATCATTCTCCTTTAAAAACTAAATAATTTTTATTATTGTGTGTTTGCGTGTCTATAATTAGATTAGAAACATCCAAGTCATAATCCACTGTAATTTGTAATTTTTCAAATTTGTAAACTTTTCCAAATGTTTTTTCACAAAAGCTAATTCCAATTCCATCACTTTTTTGTTGAGGTTTTGCAAGATTAAAATAATACTTGTCAGGATTCAAGCCTTGTTTTTCCATTATTTTTAAGATTGTATTTTGAGCAGATTTTGTTAATTGCATATATATTTTATGTTATTTAATGAAACAAGTTTTTCTAATCTTTACAAAAATATAGAGATAGGATTTCCTACCACAAAATATAGACAACATGCTACTCATTCAATTAAAATAATTAATTTTGAATGGACGCCTTTTATTGGTATGAAAACATTATTTGTTAGAGGAATAGCTGAAAGTAATGATAAAGAATATTCTCCAATGATTTTATTTAAAAGAGTTAATTTTTCTCTAAATGAAGAGAAACATCCCAATATTGTATCAAATGGGAAAAAGTATCATCTGAATAAAATTTCTTTAGAAAACAATGATGTTCTTGTTAGATGTAATTGCAAAGATTTTAGATATAGATTTTCTTATTATAATCATAAGGATAAAAGTTTGTATGGGAAAGTCGCTCCTAAGTACGAATCTTTAGGATTGAGGGGACCAATTAATCCTCACCAAGTTTCGGGCTTCTGCAAACACTGTATTAAACTATTTGAAGTGTTAGAAAATACAGGGGTGTTTAAATAACCCAGAGAAGTTGCTCTGCAGCACGAGAAGCAGCAGTATATGTCCATCGTCTATGATCCCACATAGCAGATTTTTGTTCATATACCATTACTTTATCCCATTCATCGCCTTGAGCTTTATGTGCTGTAATTGAATATGCATAGTCAAATGGAATTGGATCGGTTTTAGAATGGTTTTCAAGATTGGGACGCTCTTCATTAAAGAATTTTTTAGAATATTTAAGAGCAGGATAAATTCTTTCATCAAATTCAAAGTCAAGTCGATCTGATCCTCTCTTTTTGTATAAAGAGCGAACAGTCCCTTGCATTCCATTAAATAACATTAAATCATTATTGTTTTTAAGGCATATAATTCTTTCATTAACATTCAAAAGTCCATCAAATCCCAATGCTTTTCGGACTCTCTGATTAATGCCAACTCTTGTTTTATTGAATGCACAAATGATTTGATCAACATTAATCATTTCATTAGTAGAAACAGTCCAACTGTTTAAAAAAACAACTCTGTCTGTTTTGGGACGAAAAGCTCTGGCTACATATCCCATACGTAAATGTTGTGCAAATTTAGCAATTTCATTAGCATTTCTGTGGATTTGTTCTAATCTTAAATCCGGATTTTTCATTAAATTAAAATCAGTGCCAATTGGCTCCAACTGACCATGATCGCCAACAAAAATTAATGGCAATCTAAAATATTTCAAATCTTCATATATGTCTTTAGACACCATAGAAGCTTCATCAACTATGATGCCATCTGCTTCCAGATCGCTCGCCAAATCAAATCCAACCAAAACGCCATCTTCGATAACTGGTTTATAAATTAAGCTATGAATGGTGCTTGCACTAATACCCTTTTTTCTTAATACATTTGCAGCTTTACCTGTGTAAGCACAAACTTTAAAGCCGGGAAAAAACTTAATCAGGTATTTAATAAGGGTCGATTTTCCCACTCCAGCAAATCCGCCAAGAGAAATTTGCTGCTTTCCACGCTTGATCCCATTCACAATGTGATAAAGTACAGTTTTTTGTTCTTCTACAAGTTTTTCCATATTTTTAAATTTAAATTCACTAAAATTAGCTGGTAATGCAGGGACACTACTATATAATAATTATGAAACGAATTTACAAGAGAAATTGCCCGAAATGCAGTAAAGAATTAAGTTATTCATCAAAAAATGGATTTGAAATTGCAAAACGTAACGAAAGCCTATGTAGAGGGTGTACGAATCGAAAGATATTAGAAAAAAATGGATCTATGGGCTGGTTTAAAAAAGATTTAAGTGGGAAAAACAATCCTTTTTATGGCAAAACACACACAGAAGTTGCGAAAGAAAAAATAAGGAATAGAGATAAAAGTTTTTTTAAAACTTCTGAGTACAAAGAAAAAGTTTCCAAGCAGGTTAGTGGCAAAGGCAACCCGATGTATGGAAAATCTGTGTACGAAATATGGGTTGAAAAATATGGCAAAGAGAAGGCAGATGAGCTTAAAAAAAATTGGATAGAAAAACAAAGAATAAATTCAACTGGCAGCAGAAACCCAATGTACGGTAAACCAACTCCTCAAGGATCGGGAAATGGCTGGAGTGGATGGTATAAAAATTATTTCTTCAGAAGCCTCAAAGAATTATCTTATATGGTTAATCTTGATAAAGAAAACATCGAGTGGCGATCTGCTGAACATATTAAAATTAAATACACAAATTGGGACGGACATGAAAGAACATATCAACCAGATTTTTTAGTTGAAAATGAACTTTTAATTGAAATCAAGCCATCTCGTCTTCAAAACACAAATATTGTTAAATTGAAAGCTGCAGCGGCTATTAAATATAGTAAAGACAATAATTTAACATATAAGATGATTGATCCAGAACCGTTACCAGATGAAAAAATTGAAGAGCTAAGAAATTGTAACAAAATTAAATTTACAGATCGATACGAAAAATTGTTTCAAGTAAAATGCTTAAAAAAGACTAGCCCAAATTTTTAAAGCTTCTCCATATTTTTGTAAATAAGGATCTGAGTTTTCTTTTAAAAAATCGCTTACCTGCAACAAACAGAGTTTAGGCTCCAAGTAAGCAAATGTCATATTATCTATGACTTCCCAAAATTCTTCATTTGCAAAAATTCCCGGAGCTTCTTTTTTAAGATTTACAAAAGGATCGCTGGCACGAATGTGACAGACGTTTGGTTCTCCACAACTAATCAAAAAGTTACAATGATCACAAATTTTTTTAAGAATAATTCCAAACCAGATATCGTCGAATCTGTGATAAGGAGAATTCATGCCCATTGGGGCAAAATAAGAAAGAACTGCAATTTGCCTTTTAAACCCAAAATTCATTCCACATAATGGAAAATATTGGCCAACAGGCATAATTCTGTTGGGCTGATCTGGCTTAAAATCATTAACAGGAGGGAAAGAAAGAGATTGGATCGAATCCAAATCAGGAACTCCTTCCCATAATCCCATATTTAAAACAATATTGTCAAGTTTCCCTAAATTTTTATAAGGAAGACCCCTCGTTCTCATGCCAATGACAGATTCTGTCCACTTGGCAGTAGTATTCATATTTTTGATATGTTGTTGACAGAAATTTGGTTGAACAGGATAACAATCATCATCCAAAGAAAAGATAAAATCTGCCCCTTTTAAATAAGCCATTAGAAAACCAAACGATCTAATGGCACTATCTTTTTTGGAAATGATCCAAGCGTTTGAGCCTAATGTCTCTTCGATCTCTTTCCAAGAATAATGATTTTTAACACCAACTCCGACAGATTCTATATCGAATGTTCTTGTTTCATTGTCCTCAACAATAATGATTTCATCCCAATCAGAGTTGTTTTCCCAAGCTTTTAAAAAACTTCTAATGCTATTTTCTCTAATTGAAGGCACAACTAAAATATTCATTATTCTTCGACTAAAACAGCCTTAATATTATGCATTTCGATAACTCCACGAACTCTTCCGTTGTCTGTTGTATTTGGGACAGGCACAAAACTGCCTTGAACAATAACTCTATCTCCCACTTTTAATCCGGCACCGGCATCAACCTTAGGGCCTAAAGCGACGATATAAGCTTGAGGGGCCGTTCCCGTTTTAACAGTTTCATCTACGTACAAATTTGTCTCTAAAATTTCTTGAGGATTTAAATTTTCAATTAAAATAGTAGAACCGAAAGGGGTTACGGAACTTACTCTTTTGCTGCTAGTTAACATTTCTCCAGAAGATGACACAATAGAATTCATTAAAACTCCTTAAAATAAAAAAATGATTCTATATAATAATAGTAATCGTTTTTGAATTAATTAGGGAGCAATATGAGTTTTTTCCAAAATCCTTTGCCATGGGACTTTCAGGGTTCTTGGGTTCTAGGTGATAGACAATTTAGTCCCACTTTTAAATGCCCTGCAAATGCGGGACGTGGCGATGAAATAGTTTGCGTTTGGAACGTTCCCCCTTATAATCTTTCCGGGAACGATGCAGATGGCAACACAACAAACACTCTCGTCATTAAGTATGCAAAAAATGATGTTAAAAGTTGGCATACATTATCGATCAACATTGCAAGCGGTGCTGTGTCTTCATCGGCTGTAACTCAAGCAGAAATTATTAATAATTTAAACAATAATGAGATTTTTGCTTCGCATTTTGTGGCAAGTTATGGCACATTTGAAGGCGTTGATACAAAACGAATACTTATTAAACAAAGAGAAACAATTGCTAGATTTAGATTCTATATTGCAAATGGAAGAGCAGAAGAAAAGTTAAATTTTAATAAAAAAGCAGGTGTTGCTGAATTACCTTCTTATTTTTCTAGACATGCAGTTGGGAATCATGCCACATATCCAGACGGGCAAAGTATGTTGGTTTTACTAGATGTCGGCGATAATGTCGATGCCGCTGTAGTCGATAATGCTGTAGATTTCAACAATGTTTCATTAGGTTTAGATTCAGGCGATGAAAAAGCAGATTATGAATTACTGGGCGGCAGATCTGGAATATTTACTTTCCAAAAGAATACAGTTGATGGAAGTGATAGAATCACTCAAATCATAGAATACCACGCAGGAGCAAGAGCGGGAGATTTGGCTAGAAAGATTAATTACACCTATTCTGGAGCCAATTTAAAACCATCACAGATTACAGAAATTCCATATGTTTTGCAATCGGCTGATCTGATCACTCCTTAAATTCTATCCAATGGAGAAATTCGATCAAAATACATTGAAGATGGCTTTTTATTAATAAGAACTTCTCTTGAATGGTGCTCTCTACGCAAACTTGCAATTTGTAAAGATGAAGCTTTTATATTTTCTAATGAAGAAAAGAAATTTGTAGTTAATACGGCTCCGCCACTTAAAACTGCTGCTCCGCCTGCAATGGCTCCACCTAATGCAGTAATAGAAAATAAAGACAAAGCAGAAATTGCTTCTTTCCCAATTGGTCTTGAGCCTATCATCATAACTCCTCCTTGGCTATCAATATTTAGTGATATTAATGTCAATAAAAAAAGCAAGCTGTTCAACGGGAACAGCTTGCGGTAACAGAGAGTCAGGTACTTTAATTTCCTGCCTCTTAGGGTATTTTAATTATTAGTCGTTTCCAACACCAGATATGGCTCCAGAAATACCAATCTTAATGACAGCCCATTTCACAGTGTTTGTTCCTGTGCCTTTTAATGTCAAAGTTGTAGCAGTAGAAGTGATAGCCATTGTTGCACTTGTAGCAGCAGCGGTTCCGCTTGCATCACCACAAAGAACCATGTAATCAGCAGTTACTCCGTCAAAAGCAGGAAGAACAACAGTAGCTGATCCACCAGACAATGTAGCAGTTCCGGCACCCATAACGCGAGGACCGATTAAATTACCAACGTCCAAAGTCATGTGAGTCGAACCTTTGTTCTTTCCATCGGCAGATCCGGGACCTCTTCCAGTTACGCTTGTTGCAGCCATTTTAAAACTCCTTGTTATATTAATTTACGCATGTTTATAATTGCGATACAGGTTTATCTATTAAACTACACTTGTTATTTAATCAATTTAGGTGAACGTTAATATATTAATTATTTTGATTTGGTGAACATATATACTGTATGAAAAAACTTAACTTTTCTGATGTTCAAAAACAAATAATTATTGGTTCTATTTTAGGAGGTTGTTCCTTAAGCAAGCAACCTAAGGGGAAAAATTACTATTTGTCTATGCGGAGTAAAGATTTATTATGGCTTAGATATAAAATGGAAGAACTTTATAATTGTTTTGAAACAACAGAGGTTTCGAGGCAGAATATCACCTACATTTGTAATACTCAAAGTTCAGAAAGTTTCACTGAACTTTATGATGTGCTGTATAAAGACGGCAAACGACACATTACAACTAAACTTTTAGATAATTTAAAAGATATAGGGTTAGCAATATGGTTTATTGAAGGTGGCGGATGGGGCGGTAGGGGTAGAAAAAACGCATATATTAATACAACTCTTTTATCTGAAGGTTCATCTGAGCTTATCAAAGATTATTTTAATTCAATGAGCGGCATTAAATGCTCTATCAACTGTGCTAAAGATAGAAAAAAAATTTTATTTAGTGTAAAAGGAACAGAAACTGTTTTAAGGATTATTTTGCCTAAATTTCCGCCATTTATGATTCAAAGAATAGAAAAGGGAGAGTCAATTCATTGACTCTCCCTTTTCGTTAAAATTAACCTTCGATATCTTCAACTGGAGTATCTTCAACTGGAGTATCTTCAACTGGAGTATCTTCAACTGGAGTATCTTCAACTGGAGTATCTTCAACTGGAGTATCTTCAACTGGAGTATCTTCAACTGG